>Ga0116189_1004339_pt1 | contig 9931 bp, 6 predicted proteins | sample AD_JPNTR3_MetaG_FD_89895 | JGI IMG/M metagenome (GOLD analysis project Ga0116189, IMG submission 89895) | Active sludge microbial communities of municipal wastewater-treating anaerobic digesters from Japan - AD_JPNTR3_MetaG | ecosystem: Engineered > Bioreactor > Anaerobic > Digestate | place... | reverse complement strand
TTGGCGATCTGCGGGAAGGCGTTGCTTTGCGTGAGCTGGTTGAGCGTGCTGTACACCGGGTTCATGAGGTCGCCTACGGGAATGTCGATTTTCCGTCCGCCGTCGGCGTAGGTGTAGTCGGCGAGCAGGCTGAGGGATGGCAGGAAGAGTCCGCGTGCTTCGCGCAGGGCGGCGAAGGAACGTTCGAGCGAGATGGACTGCTGCCGGAGGCCGAGGTTGGATTCGAGGCCGGCGCGGAGGAGGCTGTCGAGCGTGCCCTGGGCGCGGCTCAGGGCGGGGGCGAGGAGGAAGAGGAGGATGACCAGGCGTTTCATATGGATTTGTTAACGCTTACGATTCTATGAACACTGTTTAGTGCAGGGTTAAAAAAATATCAGGCGCGGATGTGGTGGAGGTATTCGTGGAACGCCTGGCGCATGCCTTCGGCGGCTTCTTCGTGGGAGATTTCCATGACCATGAATCGGTTTTTGAGGTAGATGGATGCGAGGCCGTGGACCATGCTCCAGGCCTGTAGTGCGCCGAGGTTGGCGTCGGCGTAGCGGATGCATTTTGCTTCGATGCAGTCGGCCACGGTGGTAAGCAGGAATTCGTAAGCGTTGCAGCCGTTTTCCCAGAGCATGTTTTCCTTGATCACGTTCATGGGTGCGGTGAGGATGAACATGAGGTCGTAGTACTGCGGATTGGAAAATGCGAAGTCGAGGTAGGTAAGTCCGAGTGCGCGCAGTCGTTCGAAGGGGTGTCGGATCTCGGCCAGTGGCGCGAACGATTTCGCGAGCAGGTCGAAGGCTTCGCGTTGCACGTCGTAGAGCAGCTCGTCCTTGTCCTTATAATAGAGGTAGATGGTGGCGGGGCTGTACTCGATCTTTTCGGCGATGGCGCGGATGGAAGTCCGCTCGTAGCCCACCTCCACGAACATCTCGAACGCCGCGTCGAGGATCTTGCGGCGCATCTCCTGTTTCTCACGTTCTTTCCGTTCGGCGATGCCCATGGTTGTTTTGGTTAACGGGGCGAAGTTAGTGAACGGTGTTTAGTAAAATCAAGCTTATCGACCCACATTAATCATATTTAATTGAATATCAATCATATAATTTAATCCCAGATTGATTCCGCCTGGATTAATAGCATTTCTAGAGATCGGTCCAGGTAGCCCATTGCTTTTCGGCGCTGAAGTATTCTGAATGCCGGTCATTCATCTGATAAAACAACACGATTATGCCTAAAGGAGCAATTGCATAACTGCAATGGAAGAGCAATCAGTAAATCAAGATGGAAGCATGTGTTTACATGTAACAGCTACTATTCCACCTGACAGACAGGGTGGATGATTGCTAATTCCGTCATAGAGAATCGAAGTTCCCTCCGGAAGCCGGATTAGCTTTCAGCGTGGGCTACTTTGTCTAACGTTTTCTCTTTTCAAAGCGGGACACGATTCAGGAAGGGTTTTATGGAAGATCTCCTGTATCGATATTGTCCGCGGTGGCTTAGCTCGTAATTGTATTCCATCAGCCCTTGTTCCGGATCATGCTGCAATTGTTCAATAGTCTGATAGGCCTTCTCGAACGCTTTCATTATCCTTCACCTTTAACATTACCAGGATCACCCTGCGGGTTTTTCGTTCCCGATAGTTAATTCGATAATGATTGCCTATTTCTCAACGTATGTTTATCTTGTGTTGCGTTGAGAGCTTACAGGTAAGTTACTCAATCAGTTCATTGAACTTTGAAAAGCATGAAAAAAATCTATGTGTTAATCACGTTTTTGATGAATTTATTTAGTGGGATGACTTACGGCCAATCTCAATGGAGATTTCATGTTGCATTTGAGGATGGAACCGGTCAAAGAGATACTGTATGGATGATCTATGATTCAACTGCTACTTTTGGAGTAGACACAAGTCTGGGAGAGGGTTATACTCCATTAGATCATTCCAGATTTAATGTTTGGATCTACAATCCAGCATTTGACACTACAAAGGTCTCAGCACTTCCATTTCTCATGTTCCCTAGCCATGGATTATCATATATAGAAGCAATTGGGTTTACCTATCCTCTGATAATCAGGTGGGATACAAGCCTTTTCCAATCACCTTTACTACCGATAGATTCATCTAATCAAGTGTTCTTTAATACAGCAGAGATCGATAACGATTATTTTTGGGCTATTAATAATGACCCATCAGCACACGCGTATAATATGTTGATTACGGATTCTGCTTTCGCGCCGTATTTTATTTTTGGTTCTAGAAGCCAGTTTCCGATGAATATCCAATTGTGGCATGACCCTTTGAATAATATAGACAAGACCAGTTTTAGCACATGTCTTTTCCCAAATCCAGGAAGCGAAAACCTGACGATTAGAGCTCTCAGTTTAATAAGTAATATAAAAATATATAATTCGATGAGTGTTTGCGTTCGTACTTATAACGAATTACATTCCACTAGCGTGGAGTTGCATACACCGGAATTGCCAAGTGGAATGTATTCAATTTGTATAATTTATGAATCAGGAGAATCCCAACTGGTTAAATATATTAAGCTATGAAACGCACTATTTATTATCTCCAAGCTCGAGTTCTTGCTATTTTACTTTTAAGTATCGGAACAAGTATCAATCTACATGCTCAGAATTGTATGGATGATAACTTGCCAATCACATCTTATTCGCAATCAGCATATGGGTCACAGTACGGTTGGTATTTACCTGCCCTAGGCACTATTCGAATCTTAGTAGTTCTTGCTGAAGTTAATTACGATGTTAATTCAGACCCGAACCCTTACGTTACATGGCAGCAGGGAACTTTTCCGACATGGGGTGATAATTTATTTAATGCTAGCACTCCTTCGAATGGCTTGTTTACACACTATTTCGAATTGGCGTCATCAGGCAATCTTCAAGTTGAAGGCGATTATTTAGCGCCACCATTGAATGGCGGAGTCATATCAGTTAATGAAAGTGACATTATCTCGCAGGGTGTCGAGAATGCGCTAATTTCTGCAATAAATAGTCAAATGACCTCTGGGTTTATTACCAGATCAGGAATAATAAATCCGGCACATTTTGATATGTGGACTCCTAATGGCTACGGCATACAAAAAAATAACGTTCCAAATATATCAATTGATCATGTAATGATAATGTGGAGAAATCACACAATTCCAAATGGAACAGGGAATGCAAGTCCTAATCAATTAGGCATCGGCACTATTCTGGGTTATTCAACAGATACTTGGTCTCAGTTTGGAGCACAGACCAATATGCCTTTAGATATTTCAAGGCATGAGTTTGCTCATTTGATTGTGGGAGGAAATAACTTCCATGTTTCGGGAGGAGCAGAGTTTAACATGTGGCTCAGTAAGAATAGTGCCCATGCCATACTTAGTCTGTCTAGTGCAGCATTGAATTGTTGGAGCGCTTGGGATAGAAATCGATTGAATTGGATTGCGCCCGGAAATTCATTTTCAATCTCAGCAAGAGATATGAATAATTTGTATGAGATTTCCGGCGATTTGGATGCAACAGTCTCTGGCCATGCGGGAATATATACATTGCGCGATTTTGTGACAACAGGTGATGCGATAAGAATTAAGTTGCCTTTTACCCCTTCAAATAAATATCAAGAGTATATCTGGTTAGAGAACCATAATGGGAGTAGCATGAATGGAATTCAATTTGACGAATATCGATCAGCCATAGGCAATTCATGCATTACTCCAGCGACTTATGGACTTTATGCTTATATGCAAATCGGAAAAGATAATGAGGTTGACAATGTATATCAGAATGTATTTGGGGATCCATCAGATTATTTAAGATATATTTCTGCCGATGGATTTTTTGACACAGATATTGAATCTGCAACGCAAACAACAAGTTGCTGGCCTCCCCCCATCAAGCCGTTTTTTAAAATTGAGGAGAACCCGCTTACAGGTGAATGTGATTTAGATGAATTATCGACTGATATAGTGCCACCTTTTGATGTCTTGAATTATTATGATCGCTACCCCAAAGTATATCAAAATGAGCAAGGTGTTTATCTGTATAATGTTTTTCAAGCGGGTAATTCTAGACAAGTATTTACACTAAACGGAGTTAGAAAGTTTGGATTAGGATATAATCCATCAACTTCTTCAATGATTAATCTAACTAGTTTTGACATTCAAGCGAATAATCCTAAAGATCAACGAATAGTTTATTTGAACGGGGTGTCCATAGAGATTATATCGCAAAGCAGTGGTAATATACAAGTTCAGATTAGATTTGATGATGTCGATATTGTTAGCGATCAACGTTGGTGCGCACCAGAAATCCACCTAAATCCAATCGGTCCGAGCAATGCATATTCACTCAATCTGAAAACTAACAAGGTAATCATCCTAGATCAAGGACTTACTGCAACAAAAATGACCGATCCTTTACTTTTTCATGGGCGAAAAGTGTTTTCTGATCCGACAAGTTTTTACTGCAAAGCTGGTTCTTTTTTGAACCTTGAGCCGGGCGCAGAGTTTGTTGTAGATAATAATAGTCAACTAATTTTGGAGCCTAACAGTAGAATAGACATAGGTCAAAACGCTATCCTAAGAGTTAAAAGGGGAGGGCGTTTAGTCATTAATACTGGAGCTGTGATAAATGTGAATGATGGAAAAATAATTATTGAAGATGACGGCTATGTTAACTATTTTCCGAACTGTACAGTAAACCTTGACGGCAATGTTGCTGTATTTGAGATAAATGGCATGTTGAAATTGGAAGACAATGCAACTTTGCGATTAAATCGCACGACTTCAAATCATGGCTTTTTTCGTTTTAATAATGCTTCACTTTCGCCCTCAAGAAATGTTATTTGTGGGGCTAATTGCTCTATTGATATTAGTGGTGCTTCACAAAGCAGGAAGATTATTCAAATTGATCAAGAGTCACTTTATATCCCATCGGATATTGTTTTCTTTAATTTGAATCGAGGAAAAGTTGAACTTAATAGCAACTCCAGGCTACAAGTAGAAGGTATTACAACAAATGTTAGCGTGACATTTTCAAAATTTACCAGTAATGTCGCTGGCCAGAATAACAATCATCGTGGGCTTAATCTATTCGGTCAATCTAATTGTACTGTTAGCAGTTGTATTTTTGAATATGGTAAGTACGGGATATTTGCGTGGCAAACACTGGGTGGAGGTTCTCTTACTGTTATAGCTTCGGTTTTTAGACACAATGTGTTTGGAATCCGTGTCCAAGATAAGGGGCTAAATTTGTTTAATTGCAGTTATTTTAATAATCAATATGGTATTTATGGTGGCAATATGACTCACCCTTCTTATTTCTATCAAGCTGTAGTGGGGGGTACGCAGGTTAGTTCTAATGAGAATGGAATTAGATGGCAAGGGGCTTCAACCCCAGTACTGACACTCGATGATCCATTGATTAATTTTAATAATATAGCAACTCGTGTTGATAACTGTCCCCTGTATATAAAATGTGGGACCATATCATGGAATCAGAATGGTGTGGTTTTTAATTATGGTGCGAGCTTGCATATGGATGACAATGTGGCTATTCCTCATCCTGCGAATGTCACAATTGAGAATAATTACTATTCAATTCGCACGGTTTATGGCAGATACCTGTATCTTTTTAAGGGTCAAAATAACCTAAAGCCAATTCAAACCGGAATAGGCCACAGTGTATTCGGACTGCTGATGGCGCCTCCATATTCGATCAATGTTGATAATAATTGGTGGGGAGCCCAAGGGCTTTCATCCGCGGAGTATAATTTGACTGATGGCGTATCTAATAATTATTCTCTTACAGGTATTGTGTTAAGTAATGCTTCATCATGTGGCCAAGCATTTCCACCCTGTGGGAGTCCTCCATGTGATATGGGTGATCCGCTGAAATATTGCCCTCAATGCGATTTGATAAATACTGACGATTTCATTAACAAGCCGCTGAATGAGGCAACAAAAGAAGCAATTGATAAGTTTAATTCTCAGAGTCAAAATAAATATACTGAAGCAATTAATTTGTTAATTCAAATATTAAATGAGAACTACAATAATCCTAATAATGATGAAATATATCTTTTAAATTACAGTTATATTAAATTGATGGAGGCGTTAGGATTTGCTTATAGGTCTGAGGATCTTATTTGTAATTCAGATTCACTATTGATATCAAGAATAATCGATATTATTCAAAACAGAATTTCCTTGGCTAACAGTCAAGATGATAAGTATGAAAAATATGTTTATTCTCTTGACAAAGCTCAAGTATTATGGTTGGCCTGTTTAAGAAGTGAATCCATCGAACTTTTAAATGAAATGTTATCATGGGCCCCCGACCAAGATTGTATTGCAGTGATAAATTCAATGATCTGCCAGATTAATGTAGAAGAGGCGGCTCTCTTGGGGGCAATCGATAGGGCTCTAATTGAAGAGGAGTTGAATAGCTGCAGTAGTAGTAATTATCGAATAAGCAGCAGTAGTATTACTGTGCAGGAATCGGAATCGAATCAAAAGAATGGAGCCATGCACATTAATATAGGCCCAAATCCCGCAAGCGATTATTTGGAAATAAATGGAGGCGGTGACTTATATAAAGTGACTTTGCTGAATAGCACTGGCCAAATAGTTTATAGCGAATTGGATAGTTATGGATCGAGCATTGACTTATCCTACATTGCAAATGGACTTTACTCAGTCGTGATAAACGACATGGTGAACAATAAGATATTTACAGAGAGAATTGTGATCTATAAATAGTAAGAGTTTAGAACATCACAGTGAAGTAGAACGAACAGGCGGGTTACGGTGATGGAGGAAGAATTTCGCTATGGTTTTCGAGTATAGGTAGTTCAAAGGCGGGCCTTGTGGCGGATACTAAGGCAAACTAAAGGGTACGTAGGCGGTCATGGAGAGAAATAGCTGTGGGCCTCTGCGAGGCGCTGTGCTACAATTTCCGACAGAGCCGAGGAATCCCTGCTTCTTCCTATATTCGTTAGAAGCCCGACTCTCTTCCACCGGACAAATGGATTTAACCATGTACGCAAGTTTTGATCCGTGTTGGAATAGCCGTAATGCCCGGGCATGCACGCTTCTTGTGGTGCTACTGTGCCTTGTAAGGCCGAGCTTATCGGCGCAGACGATTTACCTGTCGGAAGACTTTTCCGCCGGCAGTTTGCCGTCTGGCTGGACGGTCTTCAATCAACAGAGTCCTTGCATCGGCTGGGAGTTTGGTGACAGCCTGGAATCCGCCGGCTTCCCGATCCCGCCGCACGGCATGTACGCCGCCGTGAACGACAACCGTTACGACAACGCCGCGGGCACCGCCAACCTGGCCAACTGGTGTTACCTGTACTCGCCGATCATCGATTGCTCCGTCGCCGACTCGTTGCGACTGGAGTTCGACTATTTCATTCCGCCCGACATCGACGGACGCGCCAACGTGGCATTGTCAAACGGTGGTATATACAATTACTTCTTCAGCATCAACGAACAGAACGGCTGGAACCGTTTTCGCTGGAACATCCCGCGTGCCTACTACACGGCTAATTTCCGATTCCGCATCGGGTTCAGCGATAACGGCGCTTCCGCCAACGGACTGGCAATCGACCATGTAGTACTGAGCGATCCCGGCCAGTTCGACCTCGGCATCGTACGGCCTTACTTCGGCACTGTCGTTCCGGTCAGCGGCGCACGCACCGGCATGAAGCTGCGCAACAACGGCCTTGATACGATCACCGACTTTCGTCTCGATGTTACCGTGGACGGAACTCCCGCGTTTTCCGAGTCCTTTGGAGGACTCTCGCTGCTTTACGCGCGCGATTTTGACTGTATGCCGGCCACGCGCCTGCCCTCGCTCGGGCCCGGACGTCAGCGCATCGGCTTCGCGCTGCGGGCCGTGAACGGCCAGCCGCTCGACGAGAACCCTTCCAACGACACAGCCAGCTTTGTCGTGGAAGTTGCCCCGAACGTGCCCGACCGACGACCGGTGCTGATTGACAAGACCGGGGCCTGGTGTACCTATTGCGCCGACGGCAGTATGCAACTCGACTCCGCGGTGGTCTGGAACCCTGAAGCCATCGGCGTAGCCATTCACGGTGGCGACATGATGGATTCTTCCAGCTCTTCCGTTTTCACCGGCACGGTCTTCACCAACGCGCTGATGAACGGAGGTTATCCCAAGCTGAGCTGCGACGCATACAAGTTTCCCGAACTGCCCACGCTCACCACCGAACCATACAATTACGGCACCCTGCTCGCGGAACGGCTCGTCAGCTACGAGCCGGTCGGCGTGAAGCTCGAAGGGATCCAGTGGGATGTGACGCACCGTACGGTCAGTGCGACCGTGGTAGTCGAGGCGTACGATACGATCACAGCGGATTTGCGCCCCAATCTCTGGTTGCTGGCCGACGAAGTGTACGGACTGGGCACCGGCTGGGACCAGGTGAACGCGGCGAACACGCAGGTTGGACATCCGTTTTACGGACTCGGTGATCCGATCATCGGATTTCGACACAAGCATGTCTTGTTGTCGATGCGCGGCGGCGCATGGGGTACTCCGGGTGTACTACCCGCGACGCTCCTGCCTGGTACACAGTATCGACAGACCTACTCGCTCGCTGTGCCAGAGGAATATTGGGGATCCAGCGGCCAGATCAATACGATTGATTCGGCTTCAATCAGCCTGGTCGGATTGGTTCAGCAATACAGCGCTAATTCCTTCGACCGACGCATTCTCCAGGCGGATGCCGGCAAACTGACAGACCTGCTTACCGGAACAGGCAGTCCTAACGCCTCGCCGATGTTCCTTGTGGGACCTTCGCCGGCCCGGGATTACCTGACGGTGCGTTCCTTGCGGGGCACGATCGCACGCGTGTTCCTGTTTGACCTTGCTGGACGACCGGTATTCTCCGCGGCGTCGGGCGAAGGCAGCCTCCGGATCAATACTACCGAACTCGCGGCGGGCAGCTACATCCTATTGGTTCAGGGCAGCGATCAGCAGGCGATGCAGTATCGAGTAGTCATAGAATGACCGGCATCAGGCCCGTCGTGTTCGATCATTCGAGTTCATTGCGTCCGGCGGATGGTTTTCAGCGATCAGACAATTTGTGGTGATTTTGAAAAAGTAGCACTGCGTTGATCGCTATGTCCCAGTGGTCATAAACCTCCGGAGTCTCACTTCGTCGTCGGGCTGCCCATCTGGACGCCCATTTGTTCGTACACGAGGTCGTTCGGTTCCCAGAGCTCGATCTTATTGCCTTCGAGGTCGAGGATGTGTACGAACTTGCCGTAATCGAAGGCCTGGATGGAATCGGTGATCGTGACGCCTTCCTTTCGCAGCGCGTCGACGAGCCGTTCCATGTCGGCGACCCGGTAGTTGATCATGAACTCTTTCGTCGAGGGCTCGAAGTACTTCGTCGTCTCCTTGAACGGGCTCCACTGTGTGAAGCCCTTCTTGCTCGAATCTGCGCCCTGCCACCATTCGAAGACGGCGCCATAGGCGTTGGTTTGCAGTCCGAGGTGGGTCTGATACCAGGCGCGCAGCGCGGCGGGGTCCTTGCACTTGAAAAAGATCCCGCCGATGCCGGTGACGCGTTTGAAATGCGTGATGTCTTTGGACGCGGGATCGATTAGGTTCTTGAACGCGTAACCAAAACAGAATGAGCAGGCGAGTGCCAGGGTGAGGAGGAGGGGTTTCTTCATGGTTTGCGGGTAATGGGTGAATAAATGTAATCAATGTCATGAATGAATGGTCTGGTATCGGCTTGGATTACAGTGTTCGATTGTTGTGCTTTGTAGGGTTTAGTAGCACAGAGTTTCGCAGAGGTTACACAGAGATTCTGTGTTAACCGCCAAATTTCCGTGTTAGATTTTTTTCTAAATTCGGGATTACAAAGAACGGCTTTAAGCCAGTTCCGTTAGGGCAGGTCTTCGGG
>Ga0116189_1004333_pt1 | contig 9944 bp, 9 predicted proteins | sample AD_JPNTR3_MetaG_FD_89895 | JGI IMG/M metagenome (GOLD analysis project Ga0116189, IMG submission 89895) | Active sludge microbial communities of municipal wastewater-treating anaerobic digesters from Japan - AD_JPNTR3_MetaG | ecosystem: Engineered > Bioreactor > Anaerobic > Digestate | place... | reverse complement strand
GCAATCAATCTGAAACGAACAAGCACCATAGCGGCGGACGGGGTGAAGGTTTTGGTGTACGGGCAGGCGGGAGCGGGGAAGACGTGTTTGATCCCATCGCTGCCGAATCCGGTGATTCTCTCGGCGGAGGGCGGACTGCTCTCCATCGCCGGGACGGATATTCCGTACATTGAAATCGGGTGCATGAAGGATTTGGACGAGGCGTACAAGTGGCTCGTCGGCTCGAAAGAGGCGGGAGAGTTTCAGTCTGTGGCGCTGGATTCGATCAGTGAAATCGCCGAGGTGGTGCTTTCGGCTGAGAAGAAAACACAGAAAGACGGACGCGCCGCTTATGGAGCAATGGGCGAACAGATGACGGACTTGATCCGCGCTTTCCGCGATCTCCCCGGCAAGCACGTGTACTTTTCGGCGAAGCTGGAGAAAGCCCAGGACGAGATGGGGCGGATTTTGTACGCTCCTTCCATGCCTGGGAACAAGGTAGGACAGCAGCTCCCCTACTTCTTCGACGAGGTGCTGGCGTTGCGGGTGGAGAAGGACAACGAGGGCGTTCCGCAACGGATGTTGATGTGCATCCCCGACGGCATCTGGACGGCGAAGGATCGCTCCGGCGCGCTGGATCAGTGGGAAGCTCCCGATCTCGGGGGCGTGATTGCGAAGATCGGAGGCGCTGCGAATGCTCAACCTTTCTGAAGCCCCCGTGCGCGGCGCGACGAAGGAGGAGTCTGAGAGGAGATTCATCGCCCGCGACGGGAAGGTGATCAAGGCGCACTCCCCGGCTGAGAGCCGACACGATCTGATGCGGCTGTGGTGGGAGTTCAAGCGTCAGGAAGAGCTTGCCGTGACGCAGCGGCGCGAGATCGAGGAGATGTTGACTTCCCATTTGCCGGAGCAGTGGGAGGGTTCGGAGACGGAGCGCGATGGGGAGTTCAAGGTTGTGATCTCCCGGCGGTTCACGCGCAAGGTGGACAGCGACGTGCTTCAGGCGACGGCGCGCGAGTTCGGACTTGAGGAGTATCTGCCGGAACTGTTCCGGTGGAAGCCGGAGGTGGATGCGAAACGGTGGAAGGGCGCTCCCGCCGAAGTGACGGCGAAATTGGAGCGGGCGATTACGGTGACGCCGGGCAAGGCGTCCGTCAAAATCACACTTGAGGAGGAGTAGAACATGGCCATACTTGACGAAGAAATCATTATAGAGGAACTTCCCGAAGAGTCGTCTCCCGACCCGATACCGGCGGGGTGGTACGAGGCGACGATCGTGGCGGCGGAACTGAAGGATACGAAAGATTCCTCCGGGAAATACATCAATGTGCGTTACGACATCGCCGGCCCGACGCATCAGGGGCGCTGCGTTTTCGGCAATCTCAATATCAGGAACGCCAGCCCGAGAGCCGAGGAGATCGGAAAGGCGCAGCTGGGCTCGCTGTGCAAGTGCATCGGAATTACCGACAGGTTGCGCGACACCGACCAGCTCGTCGGTCACGCGGTGCAGATCAAGGTGGGCATCCGCAAGGATACGACAGGACAGTACGGCGATCAGAACGACGTGAAGGGGTTCAAGCCCATCGACGGAGACGCGCCAGTCATGATGGGGCCTTCCCCGCAGAGCAAGTTCGCCCCGGCGCAGAAGTTCGCCCCGGCTGCGAAAGCGGCTCCGGCGACGGCTCCGGCAAGCGCTCCGTGGAAGAAGTGACGATACGATGGCGGAAATTCCGGAGAGTATTCACACCGTAGCCGCCAAAATCGACGAGTGGCATGAAGAGCATCAGGAGGGACCGCGCCCGCACATGGGCGCGTCCCTTCTGGGGCATCCGTGCGACAGGTGGCTTTGGCTGACGTTCCGGTGGGCGGTGGTGGAGAAATTCAACGGCAGGATGCTTCGTCTCTTCCGGCGCGGGCAGAGGGAAGAAGAATTGATCGTCTCCGACCTCCGCGCCGCCGGGATGGAAGTGCATTCGACGGGGGCGGAGCAGTCGCGGGTGGACTTCGGAGCGCATGTCTCCGGGAGTATCGACGGCATCATCGAGAAGGGCGTTCCCGAGGCCCCGGCGAAGAGACACGTTCTGGAGTGCAAGACGCACTCGCTGAAGTCCTTCAAGGCACTCTGCGACAAGGGCGTGCGGGAAGCGAAACCGCAACACTGGTGTCAGATGCAGGTTTACATGCACGGTACCGGCATCGACCGCGCGCTCTACTTCGCCGTCTGCAAGGACGACGATCAGATTTACACGGACCGCGTCCGCTACGACGAGGAGGCGGCGAAGGCGCTTGTGGATCGGGGCCGAAGACTGACGCTGTGTGAGCGCATGCCGGAGCCGCTTTCGACGGATTCGACATGGTATCAGTGTCGCTTCTGCCCGGCGCACTCGGTTTGTTTCGAGTCGAAGCTAACGAAGGAGATCAACTGCCGCACGTGCGCGCTTTCTACGCCAACGGAAGACAGCACGTGGCTATGCGCCCGGTACGGGAATGAAGAAATACCGGTGGACGCACAGCGCGAGGGGTGCGACGGGCATGTACTCCATCCCGATCTTGTGCCGTGGAAGTGGCTTCCGTCGGACGATGGACTGACGGCGATGTACGAGATCGACGGAGAGGTTGTCAAAAACGGACTGCCGGGAGCGACGGTGCATTCGTCGAAGGAGCTGCTCGGGTTGATTGGTTGGGAGGTGGATGGAGACGATGAAAGTCCTGTGCCCCGTGTCGAGGCTGGAGTGTCTGCGTGAGACGTGCGCGGTATGGGTGCAGTCGGAGAAACGCTGCGGGCTGACCGGAGGGAGGCCGGTGGAAAGGCCGGACAAGCTCTACACCGTGAAGGAAGCGGCGGAGTATCTCAACATTCATGAGATGACGATGTACTTCCGGCTCAGAAGCGGAGAGATACGCGGTGTTCGCACGGGGAGATTGTGGCGCATCCCGGAGAGCGCTCTTCGCGAAATAGCCGCTTTGCAATGATTCTGCGCGACTATCAGAGGCAGGCGATTGACTCTCTCTACGACTGGTTCCGCAAGAATGACACGGGGAATCCGTGCTTGGTGCTGCCTACAGGTGCTGGGAAGAGCGTGATTTTGGCGGAACTCTGCCGGGACGCGCTCTCTTCGTGGCCTGGTACGCGGATTTTGATTCTGAGCCATGTGAAGGAATTGCTCGAACAGGACGCGGAGAAGATACGGATTCTCTGGCCGGACGCGCCTCTTGGCATCTACTCGGCGGGGCTTGGATGCCGTGACGTGGATGCGATCACCGTGGCGGGGATTCAGTCGGTGTATCGGAAGGCGAGCGAAATCGGATATGTCGATATCGCCATCGTGGATGAGTGCCATCTACTGAATCACAAGGACGAAGGCATGTACCGGAATCTATTGAACGAGCTGGAAGCGATCAACCCCTCTCTGCGCGTGATCGGACTGACGGCGACTCCGTACAGGCTCGGACACGGCTTGATCACGGAGGGGGGGGCGCTCTTTAATGCTCTGATTGAACCGGTGCGCATAGGGGAGCTGGTGGAGCGGGGGTAACAACATAGTATCCGGATAGGTACCTTTTCTTGACAAAATCCTATCCAAGCGTACTTTGAAAGCCCTCCATGCTTGGCGACAAGCATGAAGCGTCCGGTGAAAGTCCGGGCGACAACCGATCTAATTGCTGGCAATCCCTAAAGCTCGAAGAACCACAACGTGAGGATGAAATAAGCCTGAGCGTGATGGTGACGAAAGTAGAAAAAATCTTCGGGATCGCATAAGGCGTAAGCCTAAGTGCGGCAACAATGGGTCTTCAGCAGCGAAGCTCCGAACAGGAGAACGTTCAACGACTATCCCGAGAGGGAGTAGGGACAAGCGTCCCGAAAAGGTCGGCTCCACAAAAAGTGGATGAAGATATAGTCTGCGCTGCATGGAAACATGCAGAAGTTCGTAAGAGAACTGGTGCGGAATAGCGCCCCGCATTGAACACGCAAAATACTATGACAGTTCCAAATGTATCTTGACAATTCGGAGCCTCCTTGCTATAATTTCTGTGTGTTGGGGTTTAACCCACAGAGGGGAGGTGAACAACGAATGATGAAAGGATTCAGAGTAAGACTCCTTCCAACGGAGGAACAAGAATCTCTGCTATGGCAAAATGCGGGTGTGGCCCGGTTCGCATGGAATTGGGGGCTTGCGCTTCAGATGAAACGGTTCGAGGACGGGGAGAAGTTGCTTGGGGAGTACGATCTGCGAAGCGAGTTTCTCAAGCTCAAAAAACAGGACGAATATGCGTGGCTGAACAACGTGTCGTCCAAGTCTCCCGTCTTCGCGCTCTTCGACTTGATGACATCCTACAAGAACTTCTTCCGCATCCAAAAAAGCGGAGAGAAGTTTACAACAAAGACTCTCGAAAAGGCGAAGAGGCGAAAGCGCAAGTTGACCTCTTACGATATGAAGGGACACCCCAAGTTCAAGAAGAAGGACAGGTGTAAGCCATCCTTCGCACAACCGAACGAAAAACTTTATTTTACGAACGGGTGTGCTATCCTTCTCAAAATCGGGCATGTGGAGATACAGACCGATTATGAACTGCCGCAGGGTAGGGATGTTTGCAAGTTTTACAATCCCAGAGTCTCCTACGAGAACGGCAAGTGGATATTATCGTTCGCGATGGAAGTCGAAAAACAAGACTATGCGCTCAAGGATTGTTCCGTTGGAGTTGATCTAGGCATTAAAGACCTTGCCGTGGTTTCTTGTGAAGGGGACAAGATGGTGTTCCCTAACATCAACAAAACACGCAAGGTGAAGCGATTGAATCGACATTTGAAGCACGCGCAGCGACTGGCGGCAAGGAAGACGAAAGGATCGAAGAATCGTCTAAAGGCTTATGAGAAGTGTAAGAGGCTTTACGCGCGTCTCGCCTCGATACGACACGATTATACGCATAAGACGACGACGAAGATTGCCGATCTTCTCCCAAGTCGAATAGTGGTCGAAGACTTGAATGTGCGCGGGATGATGAAAAACCGACACTTGGCGAGAGCCGTGGCTGAGCAGAACTTTTACAAGTTCAGAGCCCAGCTTGAATACAAGTGCGAGGAACGAGGCATCGAGTTGGTGGTTGCCAACAGATTCTTCCCGTCATCTAAAAAGTGCAGTGCGTGTGGAGCGATACACAAGGGACTCAAGTTGAAAGACAGGATTTTCAACTGCCCGCATTGCGGAATGTCGATTGATCGTGATTTTAATGCCGCTCTTAATCTGGAGAACTACGTCGCATGACACGAGGCGTGGTTCTATGTAGGACTTCGTTGCATCCGAATTTATGCCTGTGGACCGCTGTAAAAGCCCGAGTAGCCTAGGCCAAAGGGAGCGGAGTGAAGCAGGAAGCCGACCGCAGTTAAGAGTCGGCATGAATACATAGGAATTGTTATGTATTTTGCAACGGTACCTTGCCCCGCTCCGCTCCAAAGGAATGGAGCTGCTTCTTTCGGTGGACGGTGTGAAGCGGCGCGGCGGCGACTTCGTGGAATCGGAACTGGCGGAGATGGTGAACACGAAAGCCAACAACGAGGCGATGGTGGAACAGACGCTTCGGATTGCGCAAGGACGGCGTTCGATTCTCGTCTTTTGCTCCGGCGTGCAGCACGCCTATGCGATGCGCGATCTCTTCCGGGAGAAGGGGGAGGTTGCGGAGGCGGTTCTCGGGGAGACGGATTCAGAGGAGCGCGCGCGCATTCTCGAAGATTTTAAGGCCGGGCGCGTGCGGGTGGTGACGAATAACTCGGTGCTTACGACAGGCTTCGATGCGCCGAATACGGACGTTTTGGTCATGGCGCGCCCTACGGAGAGCGTTGTTCTTTATATCCAGTCGGCGGGGCGCGGTATGCGTCCGAAGGAGCACGTGTCCGACTGTCTCCTTCTCGACTTCGCCGGGAACGTGCGCCGTCACGGGCCGATCACGGACGTGATCCCGCCGAAGCGGAAGGGCGACAAGAAGGGCGAGGCGCCGGTGAAGCTGTGCGAGCAATGCCAGGAACTCGTCCACCTGTCCGCGAAGGTGTGTCCGGCGTGCGGGTGGGCGTTCCCTCCTCCGCCGCCGAAGAGATACGTTCTCGGGAACGAGGACATCATGGGAGGCCCGTCGTCGTTCGGCGTGGAGGAGTGGCGCTGGCGACGGCATACTGCGGCGAGCGGGAAGGAACTTGTGCGGGTGACGTACTATGGACATTCGGATTCCGTGGATGAATATCTTTGCCTGCTTCACGGCGGGTACGCGGCGCAGAAGGCGTTGTCGGCGCTGCGGCGGATGGAGAGGAATTGCGGCGTGACGGTTGGAAATCCATACGATTTGGACGAGGTGGTCGAAACCATGCAATGTGCTGTCCCTCCGAAGGAAATCACGATTCAAAGGGAAGGAAAGTACTATCGCGTTGTCGGGAAGGTGTGGGGATGAGGCGGACGTCGAAGAAAGCGCCTCCGCCGGAGGTTGAATCCATACCGACGGAACACGAGGAGCAGTGCGGATTCGTTCAGTGGTTCCGGCGCAAGTTCCCGGACGTGCGGATCATAGCGATTCCGAACGGCGGCGCTCGCAGTCCGTCTGTCGCCTGCCGTCTCAAGGCCGAAGGCGTAGCGCGGGGGGTGCCTGACCTTTTTATCCCCGCATGGCGCGTGTGGATCGAGATGAAGCGGATTACCGGCGGGCGCGTATCGCCGGAGCAGCAGTCATGGAAGAGCTATCTTGAGAAAGAGGGCTATACGGTGTTCATCTGCGCCGGAATGGAACAGGCGCGGAGGGAGGTGGAAGCATGGCTGACTTGACGGCGATTCTGAACGGGCCGTGGGATTTCCCGAAGTTCGATCCCCCCGAAGAGCAACTTCGCCTGGCGATGGAGGATGCGGGGTTGGAGCCGCCGGATGAAATTTTCCTCGACGGGAAGATACACCGCTTCAACAACGGGAATAAGAAGGATAAGTCGGGGTGGTACGTGGCCTTTGCCGACAAGATTCCGGCGGGACGCTTCGGTGACTGGCGGCTCGATCTGAATGTTCCGTGGACTGCGGACGTGGGGAGAGACTTGGATTACGAGGAAGTCGCCGCGCGAAAACGCCATATAGAAATTGCGCGGGAGATTCGGGACAAGGAACTGGCGAAGCTCCACGACGGCGTTGCACAGGCCGTGGAACGTATCTGGGAGAACGGGACGCCAGCGACGACGGAACACCCGTATCTGAAAAAGAAGGGGATTCAGCCGCACGGGATGCGCGTCTCCGGCGACGGGGCGCTGATGATCCCGGTGCATTCGCCGGAAGGCGATCTCCGAAGCATCCAATACATCCATCCCCAGGGGAAGAAGCTATTTCATACCGGGGGAGAGGTGGGCGGTAACGTCTGTGTCCTGGGTGATCTCGACGATTCGCCGGTATTCGTGGCGGAGGGGTTCGCTACGGCGGCGAGTATCCGCGAGGCGACGGGGAAACCCGTCGTCATCGCCTTCAGCGCGCATAATATGGTTGAGGCGACGGGATTCGTGCGGGAGCGGAACGGAACGAGGACGGATATTGTGGTTGTAGGCGACAACGACGAAAGCGGCGTCGGGCAGAAGGCGGCGAAGGCCGCCTGCGACAAGTACGGGGCGCGGATGATTATTCCTCCGGAAGAAGGTGACGCGAACGATTTCGCGCAGCGCGGAGGGGACTTGAAGCGATTGCTGGCCCCTCCGCTGGACGGATGGCTGGTTCCGGTGCGGGAGTTCGCCAAGCAGCCCGCGCCGATAACATGGCTGATCAAAGGTTGGCTGCCGTCGGGGGCGCTGATGATGGTTCACGGCCCGTCGGGGTGCGGCAAGACGTTTCTCGTCCTGCACTGGTCGATGCTGATAGCCTCCTCCGATACGATGCTCCAGTGGGAGGGAGCGAAGATTCGCAACGGGACGGTGATCTATCTCGCCGGTGAAGGGCACCACGGGTTGCGCTCCCGCGTGGCGGCGTGGCTGAAGTATTACGAGGTGAATCCCGATGTCGTCGATCTGCACGTGTCGGCTTCGGGTTGCGATCTGAACACGCCGGAAGGCTGGCTCAAGGTGAAAAGCCACATCGACGCCATAGGAACGAAACCGGTATTGATCGTGGTGGACACGCTGCATCGGTTTCTGCACGGGGACGAAAACAGCGCACAGGACGCCAAGGTGATGATCGACGCCTGTGCCGGATTGCAGCAGGAGTATGGATGCTCCGTTCTGCTGGTGCACCATACGGGCGTCAGCGAGGAGGCGCAGCACAGGGCGCGCGGTTCGTCCGCGTGGAAGGCCGCTCTGGACATGGAGAGTAGCGTGGTGATGAACAAGGACAAGGAGAGTCTCCAGATCATCTGCCGGAAGATGAAGGACGCGGAGGAGCCGCAGCCGACGTGGGCGAGGCTGATGAAGGGGATAGCTCTTCCTGGCTGGTACGACGAGGACGGCGAACAGGTGACGAGCGCCGTGATCGTGCGCGGAACCGATCCGGGAGACTCCGGAGAGAAGGGGGAGAAGCTGTCCGACATTCAGCGGATAGCCATGTCTTCTTTCCGTCTGGCCGCCGAGACGCGAGGCATGGTGCGCGACGGGCGCTTCGCCGGGGTGGAGGCGGAGGCGTGGCGGGCCGAGTTCTACAAGGCGCACGTATCGGACAGCGTGAACGCCAAGAAGGTGGCTTTCCAACGGGTGAGGAAAAGCCTGCTGGAGAAGCGCCTCATCAGGACGGACGACGATGATCCGAACATCTACTTTCCCGAAGGCGTGGATGCGAACATCGACGAAGCGATCTTCGTTCAAAAACTGACGTGCGCAAGCCCGTTCGACGACTAGGATATTTCCCATTAAACACTCCCCTTCATAGCAATAGTATTTCCATAACCAGGAGTTGGCGAAACGGCACAACGGCACAGTGCCGGTACATGCACCGGATACTTGTCAATGGCAAGCAAACGGTACAACCGGTACACACCCCTATATATATATAGGGGTGTACCGGTACCGTGTGCCGTTGCGTATGGGGTTGGACATTAGTATTTCCAAGGCTTCGACTCTTTGCGAACTATGCTGTTGAAATGTTTGCCGGAACATCGGGGCGTGTACCGCTGTGGCGAACATTCGATTATCAATAGGAGGCCGATTCTAAGTGTTGACTTGTATGCCTTTGTGTGTTATAAATGAGGCATGGACACTTACACGATAACCGACGCGGCGCGAATTCTAAAAAGGCACGTAAAGACCCTCCAGAAATGGGATCGGGACGGGACGTTGGTCGCTAACCGCACGTCAACGAACCGTCGGTACTACACGGAAGACCAGCTGAAACTGTTTCTGGGCAAACAGGCTGAAGAAACCGCAAAACCGAAACGCCGCATCGCTTATCTGCGCGTATCCACAGCTGCGCAACGGGTGGATCTGAAAAATCAACGTGCGGCGGTGGAACAGTACAACCGAATCAACGGTATTGCAGGAGTCGAGTATGTGGAAGAGATCGGTGGAGGACTTTCGTTCACGCGTAAGCGGTTCAGGGAGCTGATGCTCGCGGTGGAGAACGGTGAAGTTCGAGAAATCCAGGTCGCTCATAAAGACCGGCTGTGCCGGTTCGGGTATGACTGGTTCGAGTGGTTCTGCGGGAACCACGGATGTACGCTTACCGTGCTCAATCAGCAACAGTTGTCACCGGATCAGGAGATGATTCAGGACCTGCTTGCGATCGTTCACTGTTTCTCTTCCCGGTTCTACGGGTTGCGGCGTTACAAGGCCAAGCTGAAGGACGTGATGCGCGATGCCGACGCTGAGTCATCGGATTCGCCTGAACCCGACGCCTGATCAGGAGCTGTACTTCAGAAAGGCGGCGGGCACGGCTCGTTTCGTCTACAACTGGGCTCTTGCCGAATGGAATCGGCAGTATCAGGCGCATGTCGAGGATCCGTCTCGTCCGAAGCCGTCCGCTGCGGCCATCAAG
>Ga0116189_1004322_pt1 | contig 9964 bp, 7 predicted proteins | sample AD_JPNTR3_MetaG_FD_89895 | JGI IMG/M metagenome (GOLD analysis project Ga0116189, IMG submission 89895) | Active sludge microbial communities of municipal wastewater-treating anaerobic digesters from Japan - AD_JPNTR3_MetaG | ecosystem: Engineered > Bioreactor > Anaerobic > Digestate | place... | reverse complement strand
GTCCCAAGGGTATGGCTGTTCGCCATTTAAAGCGGTACGTGAGCTGGGTTCAGAACGTCGTGAGACAGTTCGGTCCCTATCTGTTGTGGGCGCAGGATATTTGCGAGGAGCTGTCCCTAGTACGAGAGGACCGGGATGGACGAACCTCTGGTGTTCCAGTTGTCGCGCCAGCGGCAGCGCTGGGTAGCTAAGTTCGGAAGGGATAACCGCTGAAAGCATCTAAGTGGGAAGCCCACCTCAAGATAAGATATCCCTCTTGATGGAGACATCAAGACTAAAGACCCCTTGTAGACGACGAGGTTGATAGGTCAGGTGTGTAAGCGCAGCAATGCGTTGAGCTAACTGATACTAATCGGTCGTGCGGCTTGGCCATAATAATTATATATAAGGTCTTATGATGCCAGGATTGCTTTGCTTTCAACTTTCTAGCGATATGCATTGTCGCGCAATGATAAAGATTTTTCGGTGGCTATAGCGAAGAGGTCACACCCGTTCCCATCCCGAACACGGCAGTTAAGCTCTTTCGCGCCGATGGTACTGCATGGGCGACTGTGTGGGAGAGTAGGTGCCGCCGGATTTAAAACCAAAAAGCCCCATTCAACGCGTTGAATGGGGCTTTTTCTATGCGCAGGAATTTCCTATCTTTGAAGTTTGAATTTTTCCAGAACGGATTCGATGTTTTTCCGGCTGTTTTGCAGTTTTTTGATCAGTTGTCTTCCCGATTCTTCGGAAAGTTCCCGGGTTTCGATTTTGCGTTCCAATTCCGCAATGTAATCCGAGAGCACATCATAGTCGTTTTTTAAAGTGGTAATGGAGGAACGCAGCTCTTCCACCAGAATGTTGATGTGTTCCGCCAGATCTTTGAGATCATCTCCTTTTCGCAGTTTGATTTTGATGTCCAGATTTCCCCGGGTGATTTCTGTGAGGCATTTCTTTAGCCGGAAGACCGGCCCGGCGATTTTGTGGGTGATAAAAATGCTGATCACTCCGAAGAGGAGAATAATCGCCGCCACCCACGGCCATATTTTGCCGTGCAAAAGCAGGATGGCCCTGGCCGCCTCTTCTTTTTGGGTGATTGGATAGTCGAAGTAAAGCGTCAGCATGTATGGTGCGAAAATGATGGCGACGAAAAAAAGCGTGTACGTCAGCAGAAGAAGAATGGTCAATAAAATATACTTGGCCTGGAATCTCTTCTCGATAAAATAATGTCTCCTTTTTTGGAAGTTCATAATTAATGGTCCTGTATGGAGATTTTGTCGTTTTCTAAAGTCACCAGCGTTTTTTTCGGATCCTTTGCCCGGACGGAAAGAGTGTAAGCCTGATTGTTGGATGCATAATTTTCCACGGAGGCGATGTCTTCCCTGAAACGCTCGCAAAACGTCGGATCAAAAACAGCGTTTCCGTTTTCATCGCTGCAGTTGCTGAAATTAATGGTGCTCGGGTATTGACCCTTTTCCAGATTGTAGGAGTTTAGGTTTTTTCTTGTGTTTTCCAAAAGGCTGACCGCCAGCGTGACCCGCGCCTTGTTCACATAGTTGATATAAACGGAAAAGGCAATGGAGGCCAGAATGGTCAGAACGATAATGGCTACCAGCAATTCAAAAAGCGTGACGCCGAAATCGTTTCCTGTGACTTTGGATAGTTTTTTTTGCCGCCCTTTTTGGAGCCCGCGCAAAGCTTATACTCCTTGCTCATCAAGGATGACCGAAACCACCGCAAAACATTGAAGACCTGCAAAAAAACAAAAATACTTTATGATTTCATTATAGAAGAAAATATTTTCGTGTCAAGAAATTTAAAACTGCGTTTTTGCCGTGTAAAATTTACAGGCAGCGGGGGATGAAACGCTAAAATTCTAAATAAAATTTTATCTGCGGTTCGATGATCTTTCCGATTTCTTCAAGGGATTTAATTTTTTCATCGTCATGAATCAGGGCATGAAGAGAATTTAAAAATCTTGAAGCCTGTTCATCTTCCTGAATAAAATAAAAATTCCTTCGTTGGTTCCGATCTTTATCATCGGCGGGAGAAAAAACAATTTTTACGTTGTCCCAGGAAGACTTTTTTTCTGTCTTGACGACATTCTCGCTCTTATTTTTTTCATAATCGAAGGATGGCTTCTCCTCGCCGAAAGAAAAAAATCTTTCTGGGAACAAAAAGGGGCGCTCATCGGGAAGGAATTGATTCTCGGCATCCCGTCCAAGATTTTTGTCAACGGCAAAAGGCCGCCAGTTGAAAGCAAAACCTGCGGCGACCGCCTGGTGATGATGGGCCAGGGCAAAAACGATGCAGATCGGAAGCATGATGATGGCTTTTTGCAGGGTGCTCATTTTCAAATGTGGCGTTTAAGGGATTTTAATTCTTTGTCCGTATAATAAATTGTCTTTCAGTTTCATTTGATTGGCTTTGAGCAACGCGGCGACGGTCGTCGAATGTTTTTTTGCGATGATCGAGAGCGTTTCTCCTTTTTTGACGATGTAATATTCGGCGTTTTTTTGTTTTTTCGCGCAGGAGGATTTTGGTCTGCGCCGGATTCCGCCGCTCTCTGATAATCATCCGCCGGGATGGCGATTTTGCGGCCGATGAACAGCTTGTCATTCCGGTTCATATTGTTCAATTCCATGAGATCACGGACACTTGTGTTGAAACGTCTGGCGATCAAAAACAAGGTGTCGCTTTTTTTGACAGTGTAGGAGGGGGGCGGAAACTTTCTTTTCGGGGAAAGGGACGGTTTTTCTTTTTCCAGAACACGCCGTTCTTTCTCATCGGAAGGCACGATGATTTTCTGGCCGACCATCAGTTTTTCGCCCACCGCCATGTTGTTCAAATCGGCAACGGTTTTAACATCGGTTTTGAAGCGTGAGGCGATTAAAAACAGCGTGTCTCCTTTCCGAACCGTATAAATGGCGGTGGGCGCTTCATCCTTCTGATCTTCCTGGATGGTTGCTGAAAAGTAATCGTTTACGGATAAAGCGATGGCACGGGCGATTTTTTTCTGGAAATCCTTTTTCTTTAAAAAATTCTCTTCGCCGGGGTTCGAAAGATAAGCGGTTTCAATCAAAACCGCGGGGATGTTGGGCAATTTTAAAACGCGAAAAGGAGCTTCCTGAACGATTTTGTATTTCATGCAATTGACGTTTTCCAGATGCCTGATTAAAACCTCGGCGTAGAGTTTCGACAAATTGATGGTGTTGGTTTGAAACATATCCACCAGAATGATGTTGGATTCGTTGTTGAATTCGTTTTCAGGCACGCCTCCCAGAATGTCCGATAAATTTTCATTGTTGGCCAGAAGCCTGGCCGCTTCGCTGCTGGCCGCGCCGGTGGACAGGCAATAAACCGAACTTCCTTTCGCGATGCGGCTTCTGGCGGCGTCCGCGTGGATGCTGAGGAACAAGCTGGCGTTGACATTTCTGGCTTTCTGAAGACGTTTGTTGAAAGAGACATAATAGTCGCCGTCGCGGGTCAGGACCGCCTGAAAGCCGGGAATACCGTTGATCTCCTTCCGGATCTCGCGGCTGATTTGCAGGACGATGTCTTTTTCATAAGTTCCCCTCTTTCCAATGGCTCCCGGATCCTCGCCGCCGTGTCCCGGGTCGATCACGATGACTTTTCTCTTTTTTTGGGCCTCGGAAATTTTAGGCGTGGGCGCCGCTTCGGGAGCGGGTTCTTCCAGGAAGATGTCAACGACGATTCTGTCGGGCTTATCCTGGAATTTTTTCAGTTTGAAAACGTCAATATTCTTATGCGTGCCCAGATGAAATTCGATTTGCAGCTGGTTTTCATTGAGCTGTTGAAAAACAACGGCCGTGATGCCCGGTTTGTTGAGGGTCATTTGTTGCGGAATCGATTGGTTCAGATGCGACTTTTTGAGATTCAAAACAAGCGTATTGTCTTCCTGTTTGAAATGGAAGTCGGGAACGCTGTCGGCATCCAGGACAACTCGGGTGTGATCCGGCGCGGTCCAGTGGCGAATATTCAGGATTTCCGTGTCGGCGCGGCCGTCGATGGCGGCCAGGGCGAGAATCAGAACGACCAAAAGAACGCAGCGTCCCGTCGAGATGGTTTTTTGTCCTGCCAACATGGCTTACACTACCAAATTTGCTTGCGCCCTGCAACCGTTAGATATAAAAAATATTGACAAGTTCTTTTGATAATGCCAATTTCTTGGCGCCTGACAAAACTGATCAAAGAGGATTTATGCAAGCGAACCGTTTTCGAGAGGCCTTGCTCAGCGCCGGTGAATTCACGGTGACGTGGGAACTGGTTCCGGGAAGGGGCGCGCGGGAAGCCTCGCAGGAGAAAACCCTTGCGTGGGCCCAGCAGGCAGCCCGGGACAAGAAAATCCACGCGGTGACGCTGACGGACAATCCGGGGGGAACCCCCGCCATGTCCGCGGATTTCATGGGCGCGGAAATCGCGAAACTGGGCATCGAGCCGGTTGTTCATTTCACCTGCAAGGATAGAAACCGCAATCAAATTGAAAGCCAGCTCTACGCGATGCAGCGCGCCGGCGTGAGTAATCTGTTGGTGATGAGCGGTGATTATCCGGTTTCCGGTTTTCAGGGCCGTCCGGCGCCGGTTTTCGATCTGGACCCCGTTCATGTCTTGAAGCTGATTGCGGATCTGAACAGGGGGCTGGAGTTCCAGGGACCGAAGGGCGTCATCCGCCAGCAGCCCGCGGATTTTTTCGCCGGAGCGGTCGTTTCCCCGTTCAAGGCCACGGAAGCGGAACAGATGGTTCAGTACTACAAGTTGATGAAAAAAATCGCGGCGGGCGCGAAGTTTATCATTACGCAGCTCGGTTATGACGCCCGGAAATTCCATGAAGTCCTGCTCTGGATGCGGCAGAACGGCTTCGACATTCCCGTCATCGGAAACATCTATATTCTTCCGTACGGGGCGGCGAAGATGATGAACCGTAACGAACTGCCCGGCTCCGTGGTCCCGGACAAACTGCTGGCCGAACTGGATCGGGAGCGCAGCCGGCCCGATAAGGGCGCGGGGGCGAGAATTGAACGCGCCGCTCGGATGTACGCGGTTCTGAAAGGCATGGGGTACAGCGGCGTGCATATCGGCGGACACGGCGTTCCCTACGAACAGGTGCGGGAGATTGTCGAACAGGGGGAAGCACTGGCCGGTCGGTGGCGCGAGTGGGTTCGCCATTTTGATTTTCCGATTCCCGGAGGATTTTATTACTATGAACGCGATCCGGAGACCGGTTTGAACCGGGAAACCGCCGTTTCCCGCGAGGGGCGTCCGCCGGATGCCGAGGCGGGGTGTCTCTATGGCTTTTCCCGCCTGGCGCACGCGTGGCTGTTTGAACCCGGAAAAAAAATGTACGGTTTGATGAAGAAGATCAGTCAGAAGGTCAAGGACTCGAAAATAGAAAAGCCCTTTCACAAGCTGGAGCATTTGACGAAGGTCGCGCTTTTTGACTGCATGGATTGCGGGGACTGCGCCCTGATGGACGTGGCCTATCTGTGCCCCATGTCGCAGTGCCCAAAACATCAGCGCAACGGCGCCTGCGGAGGAAGTTTCATGGGCTGGTGCGAAGTCCATCCGGGAAAAAGGCAATGCGTCTACGTCCGGGCCTATTCGCGGCTGAAAAAGCACGGCGAGGAGGAACAACTGGCCCGGAAAATCGTTCCGCCCTGCAACTGGGATCTGCATCGGACATCATCCTGGTTGAATTATTACCTGGGGAAAGACCACGCCTCCAGGGTAGATTCGTGACTTTTGCTGAAAAACAGGCGGTGGTTTCGGGTGACGGCATTTCCTCGTTGAAGATTGCGTGCGGATATAGTAAAAATGTCAAACGTGGGCGATTAGCTCAGGTGGATAGAGTACTGGCCTCCGAAGCCAGGTGTCGTGAGTTCGAGTCTCACATCGCCCACCATTGAAACATGAAACCGCAATTTATTTTCGATGATGTTTCGCTCTTGGCATTGAAAAACTTTTTGCGTGGACGAGATGGGCTGTTGTTTTTGAGGGCCGGGCCCCCTCTACGGCGCGCGGGGCGTGATCGGATCCGTTGGGAGTCGATGTGAAAGGGTTGAGAAAGAAGATCGGCTTGGCGCTGGGCGGCGGCGGAGTGCGGGGCTTTTCGCATATCGGCGTCCTGCGGGTGCTGGAGGAGGAGGGCATTGCGGTGGACCTCATCGCGGGCACCAGCGCCGGCGCCCTGATCGGCGGGGCCTTCGCCAGCGGTCAGTCATCTAGGGAAATTCAGGAAAAGATCGACGCCTACATGCGCAGTCAGGAATTCGAGGAATCCACCATCAAGTCCGTCGGGGAATCTTTTTTCGGCGACAAAAAAAATTTTTTCCAGAAAGCTCAGACTTACATCAAAAACCGCGTTCTGTTCGTTCAGGCTTTTTTCAAATCGTCCGTTCTTCCCGCAGATGATTTTCAGGCGCTGATCAACTTTTTTCTGCCGGACATTGACATAACCGAAACGCGCATTCCTCTGCGCGTCGTATCCACGGACCTGATCACCGGAAAAAAAGTCGTGTTGGACAGGGGATCGCTGCGTCAGGCGGTTCTGGCCAGCTGTGCCGTTCCGGGGGCGATCGCGCCCGTGCGCCTGGGCGAGATGCTTTTGGCCGACGGCGGCATTACCAGTCTTGTGCCGGTGCGCGCCGTCCGGGAAGCCGGCGCGGATGTTGTCATCGCTGTGACCGTGGATCGGGAATTGAAAACCGATGTCGTGATGGAAACCGCCAAGGATATTCTGTTGCGGGCGGGCGAGATAACCACCGACACACTGGAGGAGTGGGAGCTGGCGTGCGCGGATGTGGTGCTTCGGCCGCAGGTGGGCGATTTGCACTGGATGGATTTCACCCGTTCGGCCGAGCTGGTTAATCTGGGTGAAAAGGCCGCGCGCGGATCTCTTGAGCGGATTGTGAGGTTGCTGCCGATTCATTTCAGGATAACCAGAGCAATCAAGAAAACTTTTCGCATCTGAAGGCCAACCATTTTTTTGCTTTTGGAAAAAAGGAACTGTTGAAAAATTCTGTTAATTTAAAACAAAAATAAGCATCAGTCGAAATTCGTTGACAATAAGCCCGATCTATCCAACTTATTTTTCTCAAAATGAATAGCAAAATAAAATAGAATAATTCTAAATAATTTATTTTATAAAAATTTAATAATTAATGATATTAAATACTTACTGATTGTAAAAATTCTTGCTTTTTTATAATTTTATAATTATTATAAAAATAAAAAAGGTATTATATGAAAACAGCCCAAAGAATCGTGATCAGGAATTTTTTGAAGGACAATTCCTCCCATCCGACGGCCAAGGAAATTTATATCGCCGTCACCCGCGACAGGAAATTTGAAAACCTTTCCATGGCAACGGTCTACAACACTCTTGAGTATATGAAAAAAAAGGGGCTTGTCCGGGAACTTGCCGTTCCGAACTTCGATTACAAGCGATACGACCCCAACACCTCGCCGCATGCCCATTTGGTCTTCACCGCCTGCGGAGCAATTCAGGATGTGATGCATCCACTCCACGTGGGCATCCCTGAAGAACACAGACAGGGATTCACCATTCATGACAGCGAAGTGAGTTTTTACGGAATTTGTCGGAATTGCGCGCCGGACCAGAACGGCGAAAAAACGGAGCTAAAGAAATAGGGAAGGCCGGTGTTTCATCGCTTTCTTGACGGGGATCCATGAACGGGAGAAACGCGCTAATAAAAAGAATTTTGAGGCACGGAGCCGTTCTTTTCGTCGCGGCGGCGCTTTGGATTTGTTTTCCGCCGTGGCCGGAGGTTCACGCGGCGGTCACGGTAGATTCCTCAAGTTATGTCGTCACCCCCACCAATACGGCGACGACCGCTTCATGGTCGCATACGGTCGGCACGGATTACAACCGGTTGCTGATGGTCGGCATTTCCATCGTTTCCAGCAACACGGCCAATTACGTGACCAGCGTCACCTGCGATGGCGTGGCGCTGACGCGCGTCGGCTTTGTCAACAGAATTGCGACTATCTTGTATCGCACCGAAATCTGGTATCTGCTTTCACCGGCCAGCGGCACCCATGCCATTACCGTCAATCTCGCCAACGGCGCTTCCGTCACGGCCGGCGCGGTTTCCTTTGCGGGCGTGAACTTGAGCAGTCCGCTGGGCAGCTTTGCTTCGGCAAACGGCAACACGAACGCGCCTTCCGTCAACGTGACAACCGTGCCCGGAGACATGGTGATGGATACCATAACCACCCGGGGCGGCAGAACACTCACGGTGGGCGCGGGTCAGACCGTCCAGTGGAATCCCACGGCGGCGGGCGGTAACGGATGGGCGAAGGGCGCGGGGAGCACGGAGACGGCCACGGGCGGGACGACAACCATGTCGTGGAGAATCAATCAAAAAAGCCAGTGGACAATCGGCGCCGTGCCGATTCACGCCGCGCTTCCCGCGCCGAGCGTGACCAAGGGCTTCAACCCGGCTTCCATAACGGTCAACGGCGCCTCAAACATGACGGTTACATTCACCAATCCCAACGCGACGGCCGTTTCCGGATTGGCCTTCACTGATACGTATCCCTCAACCGATATGAGAAACACCGCCTCGGCGCCCGCGACCAACACCTGCGGCGGGACGGTGACGATGACCAACGGCGGCTCGTCGGTGGCGCTGACCAACGGAACGATAGCCGCTTCAGGGAGCTGTTCCATCGTCGTGCCGGTGACGGCCGTTTCCGCCGGCGTCTACCTCAACAGCACGGGGACGGTCGCCAGCGCCAATACCCTGCCGGCGACGGCGGCATCAGCCACCCTGACGGTCATGGCACCGCCGACCGCAGCCAAAGATTTCAATCCAGGCATTATTCTGCCGAATGAAGATTCGGATTTGACCATCACGCTGACCAACCCCAACGCGGCTGCCGTCACCGGCGTCTCCTTCACCGACACCTATCCCTCGACTAACATGAGAAACACCGCCTCGGCGCCCACGACCAACACCTGCGGCGGGACGGTGACGATGACCAATGGCGGTTCGTCGGTGGCGCTTTCGGGCGGCACGATTCCGGCCTCGGGAAGCTGCTCGATTGTGGTGCCCGTGACGGTCGTTGCCGCGGGAACTTACCTCAACAGCACCGGCAACATTTCCACGACCAACGCGGGCACGGGCGCGGCGGCCACCGCCACGATCACGGCGCTTGCGCCGCCCGCGGCGGCCAAGAGCTTCAATCCGGGAACGATTCTGAAAAACGACCCTTCGGATTTGACCATTACGCTGACCAATCCCAACGCCGTCGCCATCACCGGCGTTGCCTTTACGGATAATTACCCTTCCGGCATGACCAACATGGCATCCGCACCGTCGTCCAACACCTGCGGCGGGACGGTGACGATGACCAATGGCGGCTCGTCGGTGGCGCTTTCGGGCGGCACGATTTCGGCCTCGGGAAGCTGCTCCATAGTCGTGCCGGTCACTTCCAGCACCTCCGGAAATCAAATCAACAGCACGGGCCCGATTGCCACCGCCAACGCGGGCACGGGCGCGGCGACTTCCGCGACGCTTTCGGTCATCGCGCCGCCCGCGATCAGCAAAGCCTTTGATCCGGCCGTTATCTTGCCCAGTGGGGCGGCGATGGTCACCTTCGAACTGACCAATCCCAACGCCGCGCTGACCGTCACCGGCGTCGCCTTCACGGATAATTATCCTTCGGGGATGAAGAACACCGCCTCGACGCCCTCGTCCAACACCTGCGGCGGGACGGTGACGATGGCCAACGGCGGCTCGTCCTTTGCCGTTTCCGGCGTAACGCTGGCGGCCGGCGCCACCTGCGCGATTGTCGTGCCGGTGACGGCGACGGCGGCGGGCGCGTATGTCAACAGCACGGGGCCGGTAACCTCCGCCAACGCGGGCACGGGGGATGCCGATGCGGATACGTTGACGGTCCTGGCCGGCGCTTCCGCGGCGAAGCATTTCACGCCGGCGACGAT
>Ga0116189_1004318_pt1 | contig 9971 bp, 12 predicted proteins | sample AD_JPNTR3_MetaG_FD_89895 | JGI IMG/M metagenome (GOLD analysis project Ga0116189, IMG submission 89895) | Active sludge microbial communities of municipal wastewater-treating anaerobic digesters from Japan - AD_JPNTR3_MetaG | ecosystem: Engineered > Bioreactor > Anaerobic > Digestate | place... | reverse complement strand
CGGGGCGACACGTCGAAGGCGAGGGCGCGGCGGCCCAGACGACAAGCAACCGCGGCGGTCGTGCCGCTTCCGGAAAAGGGATCGAGGATAACATCACCGGGGGCGGTCAACAGCTTGACCAGGCGGCGGGGAAGTTCTTCGGGGTATGCCGCGGGATACTTGCCCCAGGCGGTCGCCCGGCGCTGGCCGGGGAATGTCCACATGCCGCACGTCCATTCGAGCCATTCGCCGTGGTCGACGTCCGGCGGCGCGGTCATCGGGCGCGCCCAGTCGCCTTTGTAGAAGACGGCGATCATCTCCACCGGGGCGATGATGTGCGGGTTACGATACGAGCCACGGGCCACGGATCGCTTGACGTTGCCCTCGTTCCAGACCACGGTAAAGCCATACTGCCAGCCTTCGAGCATCGCCGCGTCGACGACCTGCATATACGTGGGGCGATGTCCGCCCCGCGTCGTGTCTAGCGGGCCGTTGACGGCCATCCTCGCGCCTGGGCGGGCGACGCGGTACGCTTCCGCCATCCACTCGCGGGTAAACTCCGGCCATGCAGGGGCGGGCACGTCGCCCAGCTCGTAAGGGATGTCCAGCCCGTAAGGGGGCGAGGTGATCACGCAGTCGACCAACTCCGCATCCAGGGGCAGGGCGCGGGCATCGGCGATGTCAACACAGATCGGGAACATTCTCATTCGTCCGGCGCGCTCACCTTCCTGTAGCACAACGTCAGGCGGCGAGCTGGGCGGAGCGTCAACCGGCGGGCTTGCACTTGCCGGAGCAGATCGGCCAGGCGGCGGCGCTGGGCGGCCGTCGGGGTGTTACACTCCCTGTAAGTTGCAGTTTTGGGCGTCATCTGAGCCTCACACATGGAATCTTGTAACGTGTAACGCGATGTTACGCCAAAGTCCGGTAACTTCGCCTTGAAGCCGACTCGCGTAGGAGAGTATCCCGAATCTGGCGTTACATGGCGTTACACGTTACAACCTACTCCGCCACCAATGCCGCGGCGTTGCTTGGCGGGGCCGTCAGAAGCCCGATTCCCTTCCAACCGCGTGTCACTCCGGCGTTGGTGCGTTGGGTTGTAGACGTTGCTCCGCAGGCTCGTAATGCTTTGCCATACGTGCGGGCATTCACTGGCGTCTCGCCGTTCTTCAACGCCCAGGCCTCGTAAGCGGCTTTGAGCTTGTCGCCCGGCGCCCAGGCCTGGGGGTCGATCAGGCAGGCGTCGGCGATGAAGTCAGAAAGCGGGTTCATCTCGGCTCGGTACGCTTGCGTTGCGGCTTCGACAATGAGGGGCGGGCGTAGACCGTCGCATTGCCATTCGAGGCAGCCGCGCACGGCCCAGGCGAGGATCGCGGCGCGTTCGGCGGGGTCGCTTCGCAGCCTGGCTTTCAGCTTGGGGTCACGGCGGGCCTTCGGCACAACGCGGGTGAAGGGCACAAGCAGGATGCGCCGCCACATGGCCTCATCGTCGGCGTCAACGCGGGGGGCATGATTCGCAGCGAGCCATAGCTTGAAGGTGGGGGTAAACTCGAAGGATTCGCGGAACAGGAACCGGGCGGTGATGCGATCACCGCCCGTCAGCATCTTGACCAGGCCCTCAGCGAGTCGCTTACCCTCGTCAACTTCGATGGAGCATACCAGGCGCGCCCCATCCAGGCGGGCGATGTCGTTTCGCGGGCCGCCGGTCGCCGGTCGCCATAGCAGCGTCTCGAAGTCGGCGGTTGTGCCATAGTCGCCCAGGGTGTCTTTGATTGCTTCGAGGAAGGTCGACTTACCGGCCGCGGCGGGACCGTGGATGAAGAATAGGACTTCCTCGCCCGTGTCGCCCGTCAACGAGTACCCGACGGCGCGGGCCAGGAAGCGAGCCAGTTCGTCGGCGCCGGTGGCATCGGCGAGGAACGACTCCCAGGTGGTTGACCTGGCGGCGGGGTTGTAGTCGACCGGGGCCAGCTTGGTGATCATGTCGGCGGGGTTGTGCGGCCGCAGCGCGCCGGTTCGCAAGTCAAGCGTGCCGTTCAAGCAGTTGAGCAGCCACGGATCGGCGTCCAGCTCGTCAGGCGTGACCGGGATGCCCGGCTCCGACGTGGCGAGCCGGATCATAGCGTCAATCTTGGCGCTGCTTTCGGATGCGGTCGCCCAGCGCCGCAGGGCGTTTCGCAGGGCGCGGCTTTCGTCGTCGTCGCCCTCAATTGCCGCGGCTTCGAGGTCGATACGTCGCACCGTCGCCTTTGCCCGGCGCTCTACTTCGCCGGTGGCGTCGACCTGCCAGCGGCGACCGTCCCAAACGAGCCACTTTCCCCAGGCCCGGCAGTAACGCAGCCCCTCGCCGTGGTGGTATACCAGGCGTTCGGCGTTGCCATAGTCCGTCAGGCGAAAGGCGCGGCGCGCTGGAGCGGGGGCCGCGCCGTCGGGGGCCCGCCCGTTGCCGTTCGGCGATGTCGGGGGCGCGCCGGTGTAGACGGCGGTTAGATGCTCGTAGGCGGCGGCGAGGGTTCGCTCGCCGTAAGTAGTCGCCCCGCGTCGCTCGTCCCACTTGGGCCGGTACAGTCCCGACTGCCGGAACAGACGATCAGCGCGGGCCACGTCGCCCCCAGCCCAGAATAGCAGGCGGCGCGCCAGGTGGTAGTCGGCGCGGGAGTCGTCGCCGTTGTAGCCGGACGTGTCGCCCCGCCACAGGGCGTCAAAGTCCGTGCCGGTCTTGCGGTTGGCGCGGGCCTTCTCGATCAGGGCGGCGTCATCCAGGTCAACCGGCGCGGCGAGCTGGGGGCGCGGCTCCGGCGTATCGTCATCCGCGAAGGCGTCGGCGTGCCACATGTCTAGCACGGCAGCCCGGTCAGCGATGCCAGCGGGCGCGCCGGGCCAGCGGTTGCCCGTCAAGGTCATGTAGCGGGCCGAGTCGTAGACTTCGAGCTGGCCGCGGCGTCGGCGACCAGGCGGAAGCGTACCCCGAACAAAGATGCGAAGTCCTCTCCCACTGGGAGTCACTTCGGTGTAGCTCCAAAGCCCTTCGACGTGGTACTGTGCCCAGGGTGCGAGCTGGCCCGCATCGTCAATGCAATCGTCCAAGTCGACGGCCACATAGGGGTCGTCAGGGGCCAGCACGTAGCCCACGCCGTGGAAGTCACCGCGCCCCTCAAAGGCGGCGAAGGCCTCGCCGAACGTGGCCCAGGTCGCCGGGTCGGTAGCGCTGGCCCGGTGTCCGGCGCGGGCGTCGTAAGGAACCTTTGTCGGCTTGCCGTCGCGGGTCTCGTAGCGCCACGCCACCCACTGAGGGCGGGCGCGCAGCTCGTCGGGGATGCTCGCAGCGGTGACAGTGGGCGCGTTACTGGACACGGCGGCCCCCACGGGTGAATAGGTGGGTCAGCAGCTCGCTGGCCTCGCGTTGTGTCCGGGGGATCGGGCCGGTGTGCCCCAGTTGGCGGAGGGCTTCGACGTGGGCGGGCGAGGGCGGTTCGGCCAGGCGCGCAAGGTAGGCGCTGGCAAGGGGATCAGGGGGGCGGTATGGATTCATGGGACGACTCCCGTTGCGGGTGTCGCCGCCGGTGCGTTTGGGGCTATGCGAGCTTGACAGGGGGTGGTATACTTGGGGTGTCCAGTCCCGTATACCGTGTCCCCTGCCCGCCCGCCTGGCCCGCCCGCCCGGCGGCGCGTGCTTTTTAGGCGGCCTGCCCATCGCGGGCCGCCTTTTCGTCGGCGAGTAGATCGGCGATGATGACGGCGCGGGACCACTCCGCCGCGGCCATCCCCAGGCGGCGGGCCTTCGCCCGGACGCGCTCGGCCTGTTCGGGTGTCAGCGTCAAGACGACGCGGGTTGTCTTGCGGGTCTCAGTTCGGGGCATAGGGACTCCTCTTCGCGCGAATTGGTGCTATCTTGGTGTTATTTTGTGGTACACAACTAGACGCTACGCCGACAAATGTGTACAATATCAGCAGAACGCGCGTTCACCGTGCGGACACAGGATAGGCGAAAGGCCCCGACGTGAGTCGGGTTCTTGCGTCTCGCTTCTCGAAGGGCCGCCCCTCGCCAGCCAAGCCACGGGCGGCCTTCGTCTATGTTAGCGGTGCGTGTCGCTGCAACAATTGTGCTGCGAGATTGGTAACAGTATACAGCCTACTTCGCCCGGTTGCAAGGCCGCGATGGAACATACGAGCGACGCAAGCTCGGCGAAGATGCGCCGAATCGTGTAGAAACTGCCCTCATGGGGATAGTTCGGCGCCCTTTTCGCGTCAAAGAGTGACGTGGCGCTCACTTTGGTGAGTTTTCTCAATCAGCGAAAATTTAAGCCTACGAGTCTTGTTTTCGCCACGTTGCAGCCCTTGACGTAAGCCTGGGCAGGTTCTATACTTCCAATCAGTGACGACCGGGAGGCTAGTTGCCGCCCTACCGTAATCAGCCGGTGGGTGTCTGCCTAGCATCAGCAGCCGACTGCGAAAGGCTCCCCCCGGTCATTCGCTTGCCTACACGACTACCCCTAGCAGCTCCTCCAACGTCACCCGCTTGAAACGCCGGTCGCGCCCTGTTCTGACAGCGCGGGCTTTGGCGTCGGCGGGTGACTTCTTCCCCACTCGGCGAAAGATGATACTGTCCCCATCGAAGCCCGGCGCGCTCCGCCAGATGTAGCGCAGCAGCGCGGCCTTGATGTTGGCTTCCTGCCCCTCGTATTCGACATCGATGACGACCTGCCCCAACTCGGCGAGCCGGTCTTTCAGCAGCAGGTAGAGACCGGCGGCGAACACGATCAGCCGCGCCTCTAGGTTGGTGTGCTTGCGATAGACCAGGCGGCGGATCGCCTCGGTTTTCACGTCTGAGGGTATGAGGATCGCCCAGGCTATGCCGTTGCTGAAGGCCAGGACGGTCGCCCCGGCTTGCTCAATCTTGATGGACTGGTCGACTTCGACGGTGTAGGGCATTCATTCTCGCTTGGTCTATGAAGCCGGTTGCGGCGAGTCCCGTCACCGGGTCGGTAGGGACTCGCCGCGGCCTTGACGGTCATCCTTGCCCCGTGCTTGCCTGCCCTTCGAGGGCATCGGCGACAATCCCCATTGTACGCGAGTCCTTGTAGCCGAACACAACCTGACAGATGCTAGACCGGCTCACGCCCTGGGCCGCTAGCTCGCGGATGCGCTCCCGGCGCGCCTCGGTGGTGGTGGTGGTGGTGGTGGTGGTGGCGGTCTCTGTGTCGCTTTCAGGCTCCGAATCGCTATCTTCGCTACCACCACCACCACCACCACCACGAATCACAGTCCAGGGCGACGGGGGCGGCGTCACCGTCGCGGGCGGGGGCAGTCGAAGGGCGACGGCTTCGAGGTCCGCCCCGGTAGTCTGGGGCACGATGACCAGGGAACGGGGCGCGCCTGGGCGGTCAAGGTAGGCTTGCCCCGGCCCTAGATTCCAGACATCGGCAGGCGTGCCTGGCGAGATCAGGCGGGCCACGGGCGGCTTGAGCTTGTGGACGTATGCGCCGGTCAACACGTCGCGGATGCTTCCCGCGCTCGCCTTTGTCCAGTCCTGCCCGCTGACCAGGGCGTACACGCCCAGCTTGCGACCGGCGACGCAGACACGGCGCATCACGCGGGTCAGGTCGTCAGCCCGTCGGCCGTCCTGTAGCTCCGTCCACTCATCGACGCAGACGATCACCGGCGGGCCGGTCTCGCCTGCCTCGCGGCGGTCGATGAGCTGATCGACCAGGCGCACAACGCCGCGAATGTCGTCATCGGTCGACGCGGGCGGGGCGAGCAGCGCCGGTGCTAGCGGAGCGAGGGCCGCGGCGAGGCTCTCCTCGCCCGCGTGGGCGTGGGGGTCGATCAGCAGGGCACGCGCTCCAAGTAGCACGCCCTGAGCGACCAGGCAGCGCGCCGTCGTGGTCTTGCCGCTTCCCGCCTGCCCAGCGAGGGCGACGCTGTAGATCGCGCCCAGGTCGCCCAGCACGGGGCGCAAGCTCGCGCCGTCTGGCTCGAAGCCCAGCAGCAGGCGGCGGTCGTGTCCTATCTGCCCGCGCGCCATCAGGTCGCCGAACGCGGGTACGGGCACGCCCCGGCCCAGCACCGGGGGCGGCTTGGACGCCTCGCCGATGACGTGGGGCGCGGCCACGTTGCCATACCGGGGCGCGTAGGTTCGCACTCCCTCAGGGAGTTGGTGAACGGGGTTACGGGCCGTCTCCGCCTGGGCCGTCCAGTGCCCCGCCAGCCCTAGCGCCGTCAAGTTGGCGTGCTCGCCTCGCAGCAGTCCGGCGCGGGGCAGGGGCGGCACGCCGGGGGCGACGTTGACCAGCTCCGCCCGTCGGCGCATCGCCCAGAAGCCGACGGCGGCGAGGGCAGCGACGGCGGGGGGTAGCATCAGCACGCCCAAAACACCGGCGACTTTCGCGGCGGGCAGGATCGCGTCGACCAGCTCGCCGACGGCCTGGGCTTGGCGCTGGCGTTCGGCGAGGTCTAGCCGGTTGCGCTGGGCTTCATAGTCGGCTTGCACCTGGCGGCGGGCTTCGGCAGCCGGTGAGACTTGCGACGCGGCGAAGCCGATGCCGCAGGCGGCGAGGGCAGCGGCGAGGGTGATCAGCAGCAGAAAGCCTCTCATAGCGCCGCCCTGCTGACGGGGGTCTCGTCAGCGGCATAGATGCGCGTGTCCGGCGACCAGGCCGACTCCAGCGCGGCGTAGGCGGCTTCGGCGCGCCGGACATCGGCGAGGGGTACGCCGCAGTAAGTCACGGCGGGCGCGTCGTGGGCAGCCAGGCTCGCCCCGCAGAACAGGAACGACTCGCATGTCACGACGCGGGCCATCTGGCGGCGCCGGTGGCGCGGCTCGTCGGCGAGCAACCAGTAGGCCAGCGGTCCCGGCACGACGGCCAGCACCATGACGGCGACTTGGCCGCGCCGGACGTGACTCCCGCCCGCCTGGGCCTGCCCTGCCTGTACCAGCTCGGCCAGGCAACCGGCGCGCATGGCCGGGTCTTCGGCGGGATTGGTGAGAAACGCCGCGGCCTCGCGGCCGACGGTGACGACGAAAGAGACTCCCTTGTGCATGGCTTCACGCCCTTTCTGTGTTGTGGGGCGCGGGCCGGTCGGCGTTGTGGTATACTCCGACACAGCCCGGCCCCGTGGTCCTGTCACGGGTCCGGGTCAGCCCTGGGCGGGTGCTCGTTACACCTGCTCAGGGCGCTCTTGATTTCGGTTGTCAGGTCCTGGCCGCCCGGCGGGCGGCGCGCTTGCCCTCATTGACGTGCCTAGCTCGCCCGTGGGCGCGGTCCCATGCCCTGCTACAGCACGTCGGCGAACAGTACCGGGTCTGAGGGCGTCGACCGTCCAGGGATGCGCCGCACACCTGGCACGCGCGGGGCGCGTCCAATGTCTCGCAGCACGTAGGCGGGGTGTTTCGTGGCTCAGAAGTCTTGCCACGGGCGCGGCGGGCGCTTCTGGCGGTGGACGTGGTATACTGTGTCATGTCGGCGGGCCTCCATCCCGCTGGCCGTGCCCCCGGACGTCGCTACACGTCGCGGGGGTTCTCTCGTTACTCGGCAGGGGCGTCCTCTACGTGGCCTCCACGCGCCTCTATCCAGGCGTCAACGTCCGGCGCCCAATAGTACATATGGCGGCCCGGCTTGTAGACGCGGATCGACTCCAGCTGCTTGGATGTCTGCCAGCGCCAGAGGGTTGACGGGTCAACGCCCATGCGGGCGGCCGCGGCGGATACACTCAGCCAACGCGGGTCACGGGGCAAGGTCGGATGTCCTCTTGTCGGGATTGCGAGCGTTGCGCCGTATCCTATCATGTCGCGGCCCTCCTGTCTAGGGTAGGTCAATCAGATTGCCAGATAGCGCCCCGACGACTCGCCGGGTCGTAGATGACTGTAGCCGGTGGTGGTCGCCAGCGACGCATGGCCCACGGTGGCTTGCACCAGATGGGCGGGCGCGCCCCGGTCCAGGGCGTGCGAGACGTGGGCGTGTCGCATCCAGTGGGGTGAGGGCGACGCGGTGATACCGGCGCGGCGGGCGGCGGCCTTGACCACGCGCCACGCCTGGGCGCGGCTCAGGGGGCGGCCTGGGCGTCCCTCGAATACCGGGGCGTCCGGCTCACCGACCAGGGGGCGCAACGCCCGCAGCAAGGGCACGGCGCGACTCTTGGCGTCCAGGGTGACGACGCGGGTCTTGTCGCCCTTGCCGTACAGCGTCAGGAACAACCGGCCGTCGGCGCCGGTCGCCACGTCTCGCCAGCGCAGCCCGCACACCTCGGAGACGCGGCCGCCGGTGGCATAGAGCGTGTACAGCAGCGCCGCGTTGCGCGGGTCAGTCTCCAGCGCCAACAGGCGGAGTATGTCCGGCTCGCTCAGGATGCGCTCGGCGGTCGTGTCGCGGCCCCGGCGTAGGTGGATCACCTGCCCGGCGTCGAAGGAGAGATAGCCCAGGCGCACGGCGTAGGCGAGCAGACTCTTGACGGCGCTCAGGGCGCGGCGCTGGGTGGCCGGGGCGTGCTCGGCGAGACTGGCGGCGTAGGCGTGCAGATCGCCGACAGTCACGGCGGCCAGGGGACAGGCGACGAATGCCCGGAAGCGGGCCACCTCGAAGCGATACGCGGCGGCGGTGGATGCGGGCCGCCCGGCAAGCCACAGCTCAATCAGCCGGTCGTCATCGTTGGCTTGGACAGGGACAAGGGCGCTCATTCGTGCCTCTCAGGATGCAACGTAACTCGCATTTAGTTTCATGCGCCCTGCCCAGCGGCCAGATCGCCGGGCAGGGCATGGGGTAAGTCACTCGCGTACAGTCTGCTTGCAGTACACGGGGCGGCCTGTCCCGTCGTCGTCGGCAATCTTCACCGGGCAATACCAGCCCCGCTTGCCCTGCTTCATGGGCTTGTTGTGGGTGGGGCACGTCGGCGCGTCGCTGGGGGTGGCTGACGGGGTTCCCGTCGCGGTCCTGCCCGTGCTCCAGGCGTGTTCACTCAGCCAGCGGTCAAGGTACTCGACTCGCTGCATCAACTCGCCGACGGTGGCGGCGCGGGTCGTCAGCAGCCAGCGGCGGCCGCTGGGCGAGATCGCGTCAACGGTGGCGCTGGCGGGGGCTTCGCCGAACGACGGCGCGGCCGCCCCGGTGGGGGCGGTCGTGCCGTTGGTGGTCATCGTGGGGGCGGTCATCTTAGATTTCCTCCTCCCACTCGGTACGGGCGGGGCCGGGCGTCGGCACGGGCGCCGGGGCGGGGGACAGCAGGTTGACGGCGCGTTGGTGCTTGCAGGTCATGTGCCGGTAGGTGGCATCCTCGCAGCTACAGGTATCCGCTTCCCAGCCATCGGCCAGGCGGGTGACGGTGTAGACCTTGCCCGGCTCAGTCTGCGACTCGACCTGCCAGACCAGGCGGCCCGCGACTTGACGGGCGGTGATGTGCTTGGCCTTGCGCTCGCTCAGGTGGCGGGCCGCCAGGTTGACGGCGCTTGCGTTGCGGTTGCTATCAGCCACGGACGGGGTTAGACTTGTCATTGTCGGTGGGGCCTCCATCCCCTTCGACCAGCCCCCGGAGTGTTCCCGCACTGCCGGGGGCGTTCTCTATTTCACTGAGACCATTATAACACAGCTTTGCAAGAATTGCAAGATACAAAATAGACGCAAGGCCAACATTCAGCCGACAAACTCCAACACCGGCGACGCTATTCGCCGGTGAGCAGGCGGCGGATACGCGCCCAGGGCGATAGCGGCGGCGATTGCGGCTCCGGCAATGACGGCTCCGGCGTCGCTTCGAGAGGCAGGGGGGAAGGGAAGTCGGGGGCGGTCGACGGCGTTTCCGTCGGCTCCGACTTGGCGGGCGGTGGCAAAAGGGGGCGGGCTTCGAGCTGGGCGCGGAGATCGTCGGCCTCGCGTTCGGCGCGTTCGGCGCGGGCGCGGGCTTCGGCGAGGGCGTCACGCAGGGCGGCAACCTCGCCGCGGTGAGCTTCCGTCAGGGCGGCGAGCAGCCCCGGCAGGGCGAGGGCGGTCGACGTGTCGGCGGCCGGT
>Ga0116189_1004314_pt1 | contig 9981 bp, 11 predicted proteins | sample AD_JPNTR3_MetaG_FD_89895 | JGI IMG/M metagenome (GOLD analysis project Ga0116189, IMG submission 89895) | Active sludge microbial communities of municipal wastewater-treating anaerobic digesters from Japan - AD_JPNTR3_MetaG | ecosystem: Engineered > Bioreactor > Anaerobic > Digestate | place... | reverse complement strand
CGATTGTCCTAGGCAACCCGGTAACCAAGTCCCTACCACGTATTTCCATTGTCTCTTCGGGATTGAGTTCGTATGCAGAACCGATATTGATCTTTATCTCTTCAGCTGTTCTTTCACCGATAAGCAGGTTGTATGCCCTTTTAAGATAGTTTATTACAGCTTCATCCATTTCATCCCCGCCGACTCTTATCGACCGAGATGCCACGATACCATCCAAAGATATGACAGCTACCTCGCTCGTTCCGCCACCTACGTCTACAATCATGTTTCCGGTAGGCTCGTTTACAGGAAGACCCGCGCCAATTGCTGCTGCCATAGGCTCTTCAATTGTATATGCTTCTCTGGCCCCAGCTCGTAGCACGGCATCTAGCACTGCCCTTCGTTCGACTTCGGTACAGCCTGAAGGAACTGCTACAATGACTCTAGGTTTCAATAGACCTCTCCTATAAGCTTTTCTGATAAAATGGTGCATCATTGCCTGCGTTACATCAAAGTCGGCAATTACTCCGTCCTTCATTGGTCTTATCGCTATTATATTACCGGGGGTTCTCCCTATCATCTGCTTAGCTTCTGTACCAACTGCAAGGATCTCCTTACTGTCAGCGTGAATGGCCACTACGGAAGGTTCGACGAGTACTATACCCTGACCGCGCACATGAACCAGAGTATTTGCTGTGCCGAGATCCATACCAATATCCCTAGTAATATAGTTGTAAAGCCATTGCACCTTCTTCCACTCCCCTCTCAGTCGAAAACAAGACTAGTTACTACCATGTAAACCAGCCCTTAAATGACTCCCTTAAGCTAATATACTGGCCATGCCCAACTATCACGTGATCAAGTACATCTATACCTACTATCCTTCCCGCTTCTATGATCCTCTTAGTCACCGCAACGTCTTCATCGCTTGGAGCAGGTTCTCCGCTGGGATGATTATGCACAAGGATCACAGCGGCAGCGCTCTTTTTTATGCAGTTCTTGAATATCTCACGGGGATGTACAATTGCTGCATTCAACCCGCCTACCGACACTACTTCCTTAGCGATAACCTGGTTTCTTACATTAACCATGATCACGCAAAAATGTTCCCTGTCTAGTTCTTCTACATCGCCTTTCATGAACTCGTACACATCTCGCCCGCTTCTTAGGCACACAGATTTGAGATTGCAGTCATCAACTTTTTGCAGCCTTTTCGAAATCTCAAGACAGGCCTTTAGTCTCGCTGCCTTGGCTGGCCCTATACCGGGCAAAGACATGAGTTCTTCCATTGAGCTCTCCTTTAGAAACCCCATCCCTGGCCCATACTGACCTGTTCCCCAAAGCAAAAGTCTTTTTGCCAAGTCAAGAGCAGTTTCTTCTGGATTACCTGTGCCCAGCAAAATGGCCAGAAGTTCTGCATCCGACAACGCTGACGGCCCTAACGAAAACAGCCTTTCGCGTGGCTTCTCTTGCTCGGGCCAATCCTTAATGGTCAATCTATCTAGGGTAATGGCAAATACCTCCTATATTCCTTCGCAGCCATCCCCGTTCTTCTTTATGAGATCAAGGACTCAAAAGAAATATCAGCTTGTTTCAACAGGTTATAGAACTTGGGCAAAGATAGCCCTATTACGCTAGTATAATCACCAATGATCCTACTTACAAACAACGCGGCTCTACCTTGAATGGCATATCCACCCGCTTTGCCTATTGGTTCGTCAGTTTCTACGTACCATTGGATCTCGTAAGGACTCATATCAACGAATGTAACATAGGAACAATCAACATCCGAAAACACTTGCTTTCTTCTAGGCTCATACAATGCAATGCCAGTGTAGACCTTATGAGTGTTCCCTGAAAGCTTTTTGAGCATTTCCCATGCTTCGTCTCGGTTTTTGGGCTTGCCTAGGATCTCTCCTTTAAGATATACAAGTGTATCCGCGCCCAATATCAAATGGTCTGCATGGATACGACTCACCGTTTCCGCTTTTCGGCAAGCCAAGACCTCGACCAAACTGTCCGGACCTAGCCCCTCTTCCGAGACAGAGTTTTCATCAAAACCTGAAGGGACAACGATTGGCCGTATGCCCAAAGATTCCAAAAGTTCCTTACGTCTTGGTGACTCCGAAGCCAGAATTAACTGCAACCTTTTCACCGCCCAAGAAACAACACGAGGATGAGAACCATCACCGCGCCGGCTAAGTTAAGTCGCACAGTAAACCCCAATGTAAGTGAGACTACATTCAGATCCAGATTAAAGGGCGGCTGTATCCCAACAGCAAACCCTTTGGCCAGAAGAGGCACTACCTCTGACAGGGCCTCGCCTATTACACTGCCTACTATGGCGCCGGCCACAAGGGCTATCACCCATACCCACGTGTTTGATTGTCTCCTCACGATTTGTCCGCCCCCTAGATTCTAGGGTATCATAGACACCCACGCAAAAGTAAGATCGCAAACGCTATACAAAGACTGCATACATCAGGCAGTTACACTCTTATCTTTGTTCTCATCTCGAATGGTCTTCATCGGACATTTGGTAGCGCAAATTCCGCAATTGTCGCACAAAGCATAGTCGATTCGTGCCAAAGTACCTTTATCCATAGATATGGCAGTCTGAGGACATGCCTTGACGCATAACTGGCACGCGATACATCCGACCTTGCAATACTTTCGCACCGAAGGCCCCTTGTCGTACGAACTGCACAAAATGTGGACATTCTTACCCCTAGGAGCAAGAGCTATTACTCCTCTGGGACACGCTCTTACGCAGGCCCCACAACCTGTGCATTTCTCTGGAATAACGATGGGTAATCCCTCTTTTGACATATACATTGCCCCAAAAGGACAAGCTTTCACACAATCACCAAATCCCAAACACCCATAGGGACAACCCTTGAGCCCGCCCAGGAGATTCACAGCCTGACAACTCGCATATCCGTGATAGTCTGCAACGCTCTCGGCGTTATCCTGATCCCCCTGACAATACACCACTGCAACCTGAGGTTCAGAAGCCTCAGCATCGACTCCCATTATCTTAGAAACTGCTTCAGCGACCGCTTTCCCACCGGGAACACAGGCATTGGTAGGAGCTTCACCTTTAACTATCGCTTGAGCCAGACCTGAACAGCCTGGAAACCCGCACGCTCCACAGTTCGCACCCGGCAACGCAGCTAAGACCTCGAGCACCTTTGGATCTTGTTCAACCTTGAATTTCTCAGCGGCCATAGCCAACATCGCACCAAACACAAGTCCAGCTATTCCTAACGCAAGAACCGCATTTAGCAACAATAGTTCCCCCTTTTGATCACAGCAAGCCTTTGAACAATCCTGAGAAGCCCAAAAAGGCCAACGACATAAGCCCGGTAGATATGAGAGCGAGCGGGAAACCCTCAAGCGCGGGAGGAATGTCCATAAGCTGCCATCTCTCTCGAATCCCGGCAAATATTATTATCGCGAGACTCCATCCCAAGGCTCCGGCAAACCCATTTACCGTACTCATCAAGATACTGTACGAGTGTCTTACGTTCAACATAGTAACACCTAACACAGCACAGTTCGTTGTGATGAGAGGAAGGTAAATGCCCAAAGCCTTGTATAGACCAGGTAATGCTTTTTTCATGAATATTTCCACTAGCTGCACAAACGCGGCGATAACCAGTATATAGGCGATGGTCCTTAGGTACTCTAAACCAAGCTGAGCCAACACAAACTGCTCAAACGCAGCAGTAACCGCAGACGCGATAGTCATAACAAATATGACCGCGCCCGACATCCCTAGCGCTGTCTCAAGGGTCTGAGATACCCCAATAAAAGGGCATATCCCCAAATACTGCATGAAAATAAAGTTGTTAATAAGGACTCCGCTTATTATGATTCCGATTACAGACACATAAATCCCTCCCCATTAGCGAGTTTCTCACGACGTTTTGCTGTGATCTTCCACCTTCGCTTTAGAACCCAAAGTTACCCTGAATAGGACCATAAGTAGCCCCAGCGTTATGAACCCTCCAGGAGGGGTCAGCATAACCGCGGCGGGTTCAAAAAACGGGGCTGACGGAAAAACAATGCTTCCCAAAGCGATCTGCCCAGTGCCCAGAAACTCACGAACCCCGCCTATGACCATCAAATTAACCGTGTATGCAGCACCTATGCCAAGCCCATCCATAAGGGAGTTCATAACAGGATATCTATATGCGAACGCCTCAGCGCGCGCGATGATGATGCAGTTTACGACTATAAGTGGAACAAAGATCCCCATGACTTCATAGATGGCTGGAAGATAAGCTTTCATCACCAATTCAACAATAACGACGGGAGTTGCGATTAGTATAACGAATATTGGGATCCTGATAGCATCAGGAATAAACCTCCTCAACAGCGATACAAACACGTTAGAAAACGTAAGCACAAACACCACTGCCATTCCCATCCAAAAACCGTTTTCCACGCTTGTAGTAACTGCAAGTGTGGGGCACATACCAATGGCCAAGGCAAAAGTAGGGTTCTCTTGTATAAAACCCTTGATAAAGTCAAAGCCAAGAGATCGCCTAGGCTCACTCATTATTTTGCACCTCCTGTTGCAGCTTTTCTTGCCTGTACATCATGTGCATAACCATAGTATTTGGGCACTATGTACTTATCGATTAGAGGCGTGACGAGATTCATAAACAAGATGGCATATGTGACTCCTTCAGGATAGCTGCCCCAAAGTCGAATTAACAACGTAACAACGCCAGCTCCTATTCCCATACATAGTCGACCTCGACGAGTAACCGGAGAGGTAACATAGTCTGTAGCCATAAAAAACGAACCCAAAACAGCCCCGCCAAGAAGTAGTCCACTTATCCAATCTCCCATGAAAAACCCGTTTGGGCTCCCAAAGATCCAGGTCCCGAGTGCAAGAGTTCCAAGATACCCCACAGGAATTCGCCAATCTATCACATCTCTTGCAATTAGATAAATCCCCCCAGCCAAAAGAGCAATTATACACGTCTCCCCCAACGAACCTGCTCTCAAGCCAAGTAATAGGTCTCTCAGCGTCAACGCAGTTTTACCCGTGCCATTGAAGGCTGCCAAGGGGGTAGCACCTGTAAGCGCATCGTACCCCAATGGAGTAACCCAATCATGGGTCATATGAAGAGGCCAAGCAGCCAAAACAAATGCTCTTCCTGCGAGGGCCGGATTTACAAAATTGGTTCCCAGCCCGCCAAATATCTGCTTTGCAATCACAATAGCAAATACAGACCCGATAATTGGAATCCATATCGGAACGTTCGGCGGCAACGTAAGCGCCAAAAGAAGACCGGTTACAGTTGCGGACATATCGTTTATTGTAAGCGGCTTCTTGAAAAGTTTCTGATATATCGCTTCCGCTGCAACTGCGGAAACTACAGAAGCAAGTATTATCAAAAGCGACCTGACCCCGAATATGACTACCGCAGCGATACTAGCGGGAACAAGAGAAACCACCACGTCCAGCATTATCCCCCGTACCGTTTTACTGCTAGTGATATGGGGCGCCGGCGTTACAAGTAGTCTGTCTTCCATCGTAATACCTCCGTCTCTTCTTGCCAGCCTATTGACTACGCTGAGCCCTTCTTCTCGCGCTGATCGAACTCTTTGCCATCTTTATCCATTGCACTAAAGGCCTCTTTGCAGGACACACAAAAGCACAAGCTCCGCACTCGCAGCAGTCCATTGCTCTTGCATTTTCGGCTTGATCAATAAGACCTCGTTCAGAGTATGCCGCTATCCATAAAGGCTGTAACCGCATCGGGCATGCATCAACACATTTTCCACAACGTACACATGGCAAAATAGGCTCTTCTGTCACCTGTTCTTTGCGCAAGACCAAAACACCGGACGTGCCTTTTAACACAGGTACTTCCAGTTCCTTAACTGCCATGCCCATCATGGGTCCACCCATTATTACTTTGCGAGGGGTACCGTTATACCCTCCTGCTTTCTCTATCAGGAAGGAAATAGGGGTCCCTATAAGAGTTCTGAAGTTAGACGGTTTCTTTATACCTTCACCGGTAACGCTCACAATCCTCTCTACCAACGGCAGACCTTCCAAAATCCCCTCTGCCATGGCATAGGCAGTACCCACATTTGATACGATCACCCCAACATCTAGCGGCAGGCCTGGAGGCGGAGGCACTTCTCTACCGAGGACTGCCTGAATGAGCTGTTTTTCCCCTCCTCTAGGGTACCGCGAAGTAAGCACGGCCAGTTCAATACCGTCGAAAGGCTCAATTGCATGTTTCAGAGCTTCAATCGCTTTGGGCTTGTTATCCTCTATGCATACTATGCCCCTTCTAACACCAGAGGCTTTCATAAACGCCCTAAACCCGAACACGACTTTCTCAGGCTCCTCAACCATGAGCCTGTAATCCGCTGTCAAGTAGGGCTCACATTCAGCACCATTCAGAAGGTAGGTATCTATTGGCTTATCCTTGGGCGGGCTGAGTTTTACATCTGTTGGAAACGCTGCTCCTCCCAGACCCACTAGTCCCATCTGCCTAGCAGTCTCTCTCAACCTTTCGGGTGCAATCTCATCCAGGTTAGAGGCTATAGGAGCCAGAGCCCCCGAATCATCGTTCAGTCCGTCGGGCTGCATGATGATTGCATCGACCATTCGCCCCTGCACCGGATGAAACCTCGGTTCGATGCTCTTTATGACTCCCGACGTAGGTGCGTGTAAAGCGGCACTTATGGCGCCCTGAGGCTCCGCTATGATCTGCCCCCTCTTGACAGCATCCTTAGGTTTCACAACAGGCCTTGACGGAGCTCCCGTGTGCTGCGATACAAAAAGTACCAATTCTTGAGGGATACCAGGGAACTCAATGGGAGAGTCCTCAGATAAATGCTTTTTATCCGGAACACTAACGCCTCCCGAAACTTTCTTTATCGTGATCACTTACACCACCTCGATTACAACCATTAGTCAACAACAAAACCTATTCTAGATTCTAACACATCGTAGACGCGCATTTGTAAAAAACAAGTTGGGATTGGACGGACCGTAGCTTGAGGACGTAAGAGAAGTCATAGCCGCTTCCTCCGGTTTGAGGCGGGAATACCCATCTGGGAACGATACTTGGCAACAGTACGTCTTGCAACAAAAACACCACTTTCGTGCAAAAGTTCACTGATCTGACTATCGGTCAGGGGATTTCCGGGGTCTTCCTTGTCAACTATCTCTGAGATGGCTCTTTTTACATTGTATTGAGAAATCTCATCGCCGACAGCTTTTATTCCGGGCCCAAAGAACATTTTGCATGGGAAAATGCCAAATGGAGTATCTACATATTTGCCCGATATCGCCCTTGATACGGTAGACGCATGAATCCCAAGTTCGTCTGCGATGTCGCCGAGCGTGAGGGGGTCAAGATGACCGGGCCCTTCGAGGAAGAAACGCTTTTGATGCTTAACTATGCTTTCCATAACCTTTGCTATAGTCATCCGTCTTTGCTCCACACTCTTCATCAAATAGTATGCCCTTTTAGCCTGCTGCGTAAGGTAGTCCTTGGTCGCCTTCTCGCCCTCAGAAAGCAGTCTCCGGTAATACGGATTCCACCTTATGGGAGGCAGGGCATTTTCGTTCAGTATCACAACGAATTCGTCCCCTAATCTCTTGACGGTAATATCCGGCAATATGTAGGTTATGTTCGTGTAGGACAAGCTCGCGCCCGGTTTCGGATCCAGACCCACGATGAGATCCCTCGCCCGGAGCACATCTTCTAACGATACTTGCTCTTCTTCGGCTATTTTTGTGTACCTGGCCTGACCCAGATCCTCAAGATGTGCCCTTATGATCCGTAATTCCAGATCCCCTAACCCTTTCGATACTGCCTGAAGTTCCAAACATTCTCGCAAATCCCTCGAGCAGATACCGACAGGTTCAAGACCTTGGATCACCCTAATCACAGATTCTGCTAGCTGCTTCGTACACGAAGCAGCTGAAGTGATATCGGAAATCGAACATCTTAGGTATCCGTTGTCATCTATGTTCCCAATTACAAATCGTGCAACTTCAAGCTCTTTTCTGCTCAACCGAAGAAGCGCCAATTGCGATAAAAGAGCATCCCACATACTGTTGCTGCTTACAGGAATATCTTGATAGAAGAGAAGGCTCTGCTCTTTGCTTTTTTTTGCACTTACCTGCGATACTCCAAGATCTGAGGAATCCGAAAAATAGTCCATCCACTCTTCGTAATCATCTTCAGTTGGAAAATCCGCTTCCGCCTCGTTACTTTGATCGTCTGCGATGTCCAAAAGGGGATTATTTTCAACTTCTTGCAGTATAAACTGGGAAAGTTCCTGAACATTCATCTGCAAAACCATAATGGCCTGACGAAGTTCAGGCGTCAGAATAAGTTTTTGCGTCTGCAAAAGTTCAAGACCATATCCAGGTTCCACATTCCCACTCTCCTGCGGACTGTCCCAGGCACAGGTTATACCTATGCCTGGTTTTCCAATTGGCCACTTAGCTAGTCCAAACTGATTTTTCTTGTTACCACATCCACACTAGCCAAGTAGATGCCGGTAAGATATTCTAGCTTCTGTTTCAACTTAGCCTGCACTTCACTCATAACAGAAAATACCTGCACACCATAGGCCAGTGCTAATTCGACCTCCAAAATAGTTCCTTCACTTGTATTTATAACTATAGTCCTCAATACCCTATTTACTCCCGGAATTTCGGAACAAATCTGGGACGCGATATACATCACTACATTGTCGGCGATGTAGAAATTCCCAAAATAACTATAGGTAGGCCGCACAACGCTTCTTTCAAGAATAGTTGGCCTTTGCTCGCGTGATCTGACAAATATCTGCAAAGGGTCCACCAAGTACCCTGAGAAGGTTTTTTTGACCTCAAATGTAGGAGCCGGAATAACGTGCTTACCTTCCTGTCTCCTATGCCTCAAAGCCTCCGTAATCTCCTCGTCGCTCTGCAAATCTGCTATATCCAAGATAGAAGAAGGACTAGGCAGACCTAGTCTTTCTACTATCCTCTCTACCATGGACAAAGAAGTGCCCAGGACCAAGACGCGCTTGGGCTTTATCTCTGCGATGGCGGCACGAACCTCAAAAGCATGAGAAGGAGCGGTGAAGACAGCCCTTCTGACGGCAGCTAGTTTTGTTTCTTCTCTCTTTGCAGATCTTCCTGCAATGATCCTAGATCCGGAGATTAGAAGACCGTCGTCTATGATTGCCTCGCATCCATGCTCTTGGGCAACCCACATCGCGTGATGGGATTTGCCGGTTCCGCTTGGCCCTACAAGCGCGACAACCTCTACATCAGGAAATAATGGGCTAGGTACTATTTCCTTTCCCATGGACGCCACTTGAGACCTTCCTTTCCAGTCCCCTTGGTGCCAGGAATTCTATCTACGCCCCGAGGGGGTACGGCATCTTCTTTCACAAAACTCCCAACCAGACTCACAACTCTCTTCTCATCCTCAGTCTTTGCGCTTTCTTTTGCAAAAGCGATCAGTTCCGGCCAAATTGCCCGCGATATGAATGCACCCGATTCGAGCGCGAAATTAGGATTGTACCTCATTGCAGTTACCCAGTTCTTAAGTCCATCTCGGGCATTACCCAATGCCATATTAACCGTGCCACATAAAAACTCACAGTCAGACCTGAACTTTTTTTCTTCAATACTTGTTGGTTCAGCTCTCCTTTGGGCTTCCAACACTTCCTCGACGATCTCTTTGGCTTTGGCAAGATCACCTGCTCTGTAATTCAGCTCCGCCAATACCAGCATGGGTTGAGGCGAACCCGGTTCCAACATGCGGATCTGTTCCCACTGATAAATAGCTTTTTCGTATTCATCGTCCATCAAAAAACACGTCGCAAGATTCTGACGCGCAGGAACGTAGTTCGGGTTTACCAAAATACACTTTTCCATAGTCTAATCGCTTCGTATTTCTCACCCTTCTGGAACAGGCCAAGTGCAAGATTATAAGTAGCAAACAGATCGTCTGGATT
>Ga0116189_1004300_pt1 | contig 10000 bp, 8 predicted proteins | sample AD_JPNTR3_MetaG_FD_89895 | JGI IMG/M metagenome (GOLD analysis project Ga0116189, IMG submission 89895) | Active sludge microbial communities of municipal wastewater-treating anaerobic digesters from Japan - AD_JPNTR3_MetaG | ecosystem: Engineered > Bioreactor > Anaerobic > Digestate | place... | reverse complement strand
TATGCCGGCAGCGGTAAAGTTCTGATTTGCGGTTGACGTTCTCTCGGGAGTTTTGCCTTACAATTTGTCGAGTGACGAATGCTTTCGCAGGGACAGGTGAATGCGGATGCAGGGGAAAAGGACTGGGAACATTTTTTTCTGAAGGATAATTAGTTCTGCCTTTCAGGCAGGGTGAGAGCAGCCGATTCACCCCGCAGAATAAATTCTGCGGTTATGAAGATTCGGCTTTTCAAGCCGAAATACCTTCGCAGTGGAAGCTTTCAATTCACCGGCTCACTTTGGTAGTAGCGTATAAAACCAACAAAAAACCGGAAGAAAACAGGCTCTTCATGATTAACGAAAAGCAAGATACGGTTTATCAACGTAATCCCCAACAATGCAAACCCGATATGCTCTATACCGACACCATACACCTGAAGCCGGGATTGTATGAATTCGAATTAACTGACAAAGGTGGCGATGGCCTTGAATTCTGGGCTGAACCTCAACATGGGTACGGCTACTTGCGTTTCCTCGATACAGAAGGCAATATTATGCATCACTTCATCAGCGATTGCGGAAACGGGCAATTCCTGGCTTTTAAGGTCGCTCCCGAAGCCAAATTGGATTCTGCTGTTTCGCAAAACAGACGTACGAAAGATAAATTGGAACTGGATGCTTTTCTGAAAAAGTCACAAAAACTGCGGGTGCAATTCACCGCTGACGAAGTTCCTGTGGAAACCCATGAAATATAGCAATTTCAAATCAGGAACTTTCGAATACAATATCGATTATTTGCCCAAAAGGAGATATGTCGTAGAAATTTATGTAGATAACGTTTTGGTTCACAAAGACCGAATCAACCGCGATTAATTACGAGCAAAATGAATTTGATTTTTATCGCATTGTTTCATGTGCTGAGCAGCAGCTTTTCAGGTGAACCGCATGTGTAAGCGTAAATTTTCTTTTCCAAACGAATTGCTCTCGACAATCTTTCTTTGTTTTCAGAAAGCATTTGGACTCGATTCTGTGAAAATGTGACGAATAAAAATATAATTCTGTCAAATTTCACCAAAGATGGCATTTTCTTTGGCTTAATATTTCGATTTTAAAATTTTAATTGTTATTTTTACGGCCATATTTTTAAGGACTACAACGAAAAGTAATCGATCCAATATCGAAAATAAAGAAATGGACACATCGCAGTACACTAAAACACAACTCGTCTTGCTGGTTATACTTCGCGTCCTCATCGGATGGTATTTTTTATATGAGGGATTATCAAAAGTTTTTGCCCCAAATTGGTCGGCTTATGGGTATTTAATGGATTCGAAAGGCATTTTTGCGTCTTTGTTTACGGCTATAGCCGAAAACCCGACACTTCTTTCCATTGCCAATTTTGCGAATATATATGGCCTCATTCTTATCGGCCTTTCGTTGATATTGGGTTTGTTTGCCAATGTGGGGCAAATAGGGGCTATATTTTTTCTGGTTCTTTATTATCTTTCACATCCGCCATTGATCAATGCTACATATATATTGCCTGCAGAAGGCTCATATCTGTGGGTTGACAAAAATCTGATCATGATGTCGGCCCTGTTGGTACTGATGGTATTTCCCAATTCGGTACACATTGGATTGGATCGTTTTTTGAAAAAAAATAGCACAAAAGCACAACGTTCATAATGGAAGACAATACTAAAGATATTAATCTTAATTCCTCCAACTCCGAAGATAAAGATAACAAAAAGAAACCTGTATCGGAAGGACGTCGTGATGCAATAAAAGCATTGGCTACAGTTCCGGTATTGGGTGCAATGGCTTACGGTGTTTACAAAAAAAGGAAAAGTGAGGTCAGATATAATGCTTCGTCGGAGATGTTCCGCTTCAAATCGGATGTAGCTCCTTTGCCTGCTGTTTCGGCAGATGACAAAATTATCCGTCTGGGCCTTATTGGATTTGGTATTCGCGGTAAACAACTCATGCAGGGACTGGGCTTTGCCACTCCTGAATTTGTTGAGGATCTTATTCAGCAATCAAAAAAAGATTCCTCAAACAATGCCTACAAGGATTTTGTCGAACAGGAAGATTTGCGCGTTGAGATAGTTGCCGTATGCGACATTTTCGATACATATGCCACAGAAGCAGTAGCTGCCGCCTCCAATATCCATAGAGAAGGTAAGAATGGGAAATTGGGTACTCCTCCCAAAAAATACCGCACTTATCAAGAATTGCTTGCCGATCCGGATGTGGATGCTGTAGTGATAGCAACGCCCGACCATTGGCACGGAACTATGGCAATGGCTGCAGCCAATGCAGGAAAACACGTATATGTAGAAAAACCCATGACGTGGACTGTTCCCGAAACCTACTTGCTGCGGGAGACGATCAAAAGAACGGGAATCGTTTTCCAATTGGGACATCAAAATCGTCAGATTGAAGCATATGAACGAGCGAGACAAATCATCGAGAAAAATTTGTTGGGTAAAATCACGCTTGTTGAAACCGGTACAAATCGCAACGACCCGAACGGAGCGTGGGTATATCCCATTCACCCTGATGCCAACCCTAAAACGGTGGATTGGAAACAATTCGAAGGAGATCCGGAACGTATTAAGGAATATCTCGATTATATGACCTCGGCCAATCTTGCCGGTTATGTCGGACCCGAAGCACGGGATAAATTCAGTCTCGAGCGATTTTTCCGTTGGCGTTGCTGGTGGGACTATAGCACGGGGTTGAGCGGCGATTTATTGACTCACGAATACGATGCAATGAATCAAATACTGAAACTCGGCATCCCTTCATCGGCCTCCTCGTCCGGCGGAATCTACTTCTTTAAGGATGGTCGCACCGTTCCGGACGTTTTGCAAACGGTTTTTGAATATACCGATCGTGGATTGACGATGCTATACTCCGCCACATTAGCCAACCAGTTTAACCGAAGCCGAAAAATCATGGGACACGATGCTACGATGGAAGTCGGAAGTACTCTCACCGTTACGGTTGACCCTCAGTCTGATCAGTATAGAGAAAAAATAGACAAAGGAATAATAAAACCCGGCGAACCTTTCTACACCTATGTTCCGGGACGAAGTGTAGATGCCGTTACCACTGCTACGGAAAAATATTTTGCCGAAAGAGGATTGTTGTATTCTTTCATTGGAGGAAAAAGATACAACACAACCTTCCTCCATCTTAAAGAATGGTTGCAATGCATTCGCACCGGAGCTACTCCGTCCTGCAATATCGATCGCGGATTTGAAGAAGCAATTACGGCACACATGGGCACAAGAGCCTACCTGGAAGGACGACGGATGTATTGGGACAAAGAAAAAGAAGAAATAACAAGAGGATAAACACCAGTTATGTGATTTTTTAATCTTATTTACAAAAGCTTATGTCATCAAAAATTTCAAGAAGAAAATTTTTAGAAACCGGAGCGATAGCAGCTGCGGGTCTAACGGTAGTACCGTCATCGGTACTAGGTAAAAGTATGGGTCATACGGCACCGAGCGACAAGTTAAACATTGCCGGCGTAGGTGTTGGAGGAATGGGTTTTGCCAACCTGAAAAACCTCGAGAGTCAAAACATCGTAGGATTGGCCGACGTTGATTGGAAATACAGCAAACGCGTGTTTGACTATTTCCCAAACGCAAAAAAATACTACGATTATCGCAAAATGTTTGATGAAATGGGCAAAAGCATCGACGCTGTGGTTGTGGCAACTTCCGACCATACCCACGCAATAATTGCTGCCGATGCCATGACCATGGGAAAACATGTTTATGTGCAGAAACCATTGACTCACAGTGTTTACGAATCGCGCTTGCTTACCAAACTGGCTGCTAAATACAAAGTAGCCACGCAAATGGGTAATCAGGGTTCGTCAGGTGCCGGAGTTCGTCAGATTTGCGACTGGATTTACGACGGGCAAATCGGTGAAGTAACCAAAGTTGAAACATTTACCGACCGACCTATTTGGCCACAGGGATTGAACCGTCCGTCAAAAGTTGATCCAATCCCCAAAACATTGAATTGGGATCTATTTATCGGGCCGGCTCCGATGCGTCCATTCAACCAAATCTACACTCCGTGGAACTGGCGCGGATGGTGGGATTTCGGAACAGGAGCTCTTGGAGATATGGCTTGCCATATTCTTCATCCCGTTTTCAAAGGCTTGAAACTCGGCTATCCAACCAAAGCGCAAGGAACTTCGACCATGCTCTTGACCGACAGCGCCCCTGTGGCTCAGAAAGTGAAACTGGTTTTTCCTGCTCGTGAAAATTTGCCGAAAGTAGCTATGCCCGAGGTTGAAGTGCATTGGTATGACGGAGGTATCCAGCCTGAACGTCCGGCCGGTGTACCAGCTGGTAAAAATCTGAATGATGCCGGTGGAGCTTGCATTTTCTATGGGACAAAAGACACGCTCATTTGTGGTTGCTATGGTAAAGATCCTTGGCTGGTATCGGGACGCGTTCCTAATTCTCCGAAAACGCAACGCGAAGTTACCCTTTCTCACGAGATGGATTGGGTGCGCGCATGCAAAGAGAGCCCCGAAAACAGGGTAGAAACTGCATCTCCCTTCTCCGAAGCAGGACCTTTCAACGAAATGGTTGTAATGGGCGTGCTCGCCGTTCGTTTGCAGTCTCTTAATCAAGAACTGGAATGGGATGGACCCAACATGAGATTTACTAATATTCCGGCCGATGCAACAATTCGTACCATTGTAGAGGACGGGTTTAAGATTGTGGACGGTGATCCGCGGTTCGATAAAAAATGGACAGATCCGATCAACGCCAATGAATATGCTCAACAGCTTATCAAGCACAACTACCGTGAAGGATGGAAACTGCCTGAAATGCCCTAACAGATACTTGAAACATTCGGTGAGGAAACGCAAGTTTCCTCCCGATTGTAGTTTTTATTATATTCAGTTTAATATTAAAAAAGGATGAAAGTTTTATGAAAAAGATTTTTTATTCAGTAAGTTTAATTGCTATGTCTGCAATGATGTTTACGGCATGTGGCAATGCCAACAAACAAGCAAACACAACAGAAGCCGCTGCAGACTCTGTTGCACAGCCACAAGAAGAATGGATCACGTTGTTTGATGGAACCAGTTTTAATGGTTGGCGCGGATACAACCGTACGGATATGCCCACGGCATGGACTATCGAAGATGGAGCCATCAAGATTAATGGATCGGGTATGGGTGAAGCCGGTGCCAAAGATGGCGGTGACATCATCTACGACCGTAAATTCAAAGATTTTGAACTCACCTTCGAATGGAAAGTTTCTCCCGGTGGAAACAGTGGCGTATTTTATCTGGCTCAGGAAATTCCAGGCAGACCTATTTATGAATCGGCTCCCGAGTATCAGATTTTGGATAACGAAAGACATCCGGACGCCAAATTAGGTAAAAATGGCAATCGCAAGTCAGCATCGTTGTACGATTTGGTTCCTGCCAATCCTCAAAATGCTAAACCGGCAGGCGAATGGAACACCGGAGGCATCATGGTTTATCAAGGTACCGTAGTGCATTCGCAAAATGGTGAAAACGTGGTAGAATATCATTTATGGACCGACGACTGGAAAAAAATGGTGGCCGACAGCAAATTCAAAGACTGGCCCGAATTTCTCAATGCCGGTGGCGAAAATCACGAAGGATATATCGGTTTGCAGGATCATGGCAACGATGTATGGTTCAGAAACATCAAAATCAGAATTTTATAATCCAGACATCAAAGAGGCAGACCTTTTCATAAGGTATGCCTCTTTGTTAGTTAAAAACAAGAAAGATCATGAAAAAGCAATCGATATTTATTCTTGCCGCTTTAGTTATAGGCACAGGACTGTTTACAGGATGTAAGCAGGGACAGAAAAAAGCCGAAAACGCTACCGATTCGGTAACTGTAAAGAAAGAAATTTATCTGCAGCTTTATTCGGTTCGCGACGACATCAAAGCCGATTATCCGGGAACGATAGCTAAGGTGGCCGAAATGGGTTACACCGGCGTCGAAGCGGCCGGTTATGCTGACGGAAAATTCTATGACTTGACGCCACAGGAATTTAAAAAATCTATTGAGGATGCCGGAATGGTTGTTCTCTCCTCTCATGTCGGAAGGCCACTCGACGAAAATGTAAAGAAAATCAATTGGGATGAAGTTTGGAAATGGTGGGACACAGCCATTCAGGCACATAAGGATGCCGGAATGAAGTATATGGTATTTCCCTGGATGCCCGAACCTAAAACGATGGACGACTTGAAGGCTTATTGCGATTATTTTAACCGGATTGGTGAAAAATGTAATGCAGCAGGCATTCGCTTCGGATATCACAATCACAATTTTGAATTCAAGGAAATAGACGGACAAATTATTTACGATTATTTCCTGCAGAATACCGATCCGGCAAAAGTATTTTTTCAGATGGACGTTTATTGGGTAGGCGAAGGTGGTAAGGATCCGGTTGCATATTTCAATCAATATCCCGGACGTTTCGAAATTTTGCACATTAAGGACGAGACCGAATTGGGTAAAAGCGGAAAAGTTAATTTCGAAAACATCTTTGCCAATATCGACAAGTCCGGAGCCAAATACTTGGTTGTGGAAGTCGAACGTTATTCAGGCACTCCGTTTGAAGGTGTGAAAGAAAGCTATGATTATCTGGCCAATGCAACATTCGTAAAAGAAAGCTACGCCAATTGAATCGTCGTTTGAGCTTTATCGCTTGAAGAATTAAGTAGGAGGGAAACGGCAGTTTTCTTCCTACTTTCGTTTTCCGGCTTCGCTTTTTTTTGAGGCAAGATTTTTTGTTCGATTTGTCATTATAGTTCGCATAATTTTTGCTAATCCGGATAGAAAGTGATCGTACTCCAAAATTTATTTAGGTTCGTTTAGTTATAAATGATAGGATATACCGGATAATCAAAAAAAGAGTGCCGGTTTCGGACACTCTTTTCCATCTAATAAGATTTATATTAACGGTTTTACCAACGCAATAGACCGGCAATTCCTTCCAATTCGTTATAAAGAATTTCTTTTGAAGCACCGTTTACAACTTCTATGCGGGTTGCATATTGTAACGCTATCTCGAATATTTCTTCTTTCAGAGAAACTTCTTCATAAGGGCTATCATAATCAAGTGCTTCTTCTTTTGTGGCAAAAACTAAACCGTCATTACACTTGAAAACCGTTGCCTGCAGATCCCATGGCAAAATTAAAATTTGCAGTCTTCCCATTTGAAGAGCATCCAACACATTTTGTAATCCGCAGATTCCTTGAGGGCTTTTTGCCTCATTTATTATCTGCAATTCTTCGCGATCCTCAGCTTCTCTCAACATGGGAATAACCCGATCCAAAATATCTTTTGACGAAGGATTCTCAATAGATAACGGATTGGAGGCATGACCAATTACCAACTCACGCAAAGGACGATTCAGATAATTTTCAAATAATTTTACCTGCCAATCGTCTCCCATCAAAATCAACCGTTCAATTTCCAATTCATGAACTGATTTTTCCATCATCTCGGCCAATCTTCTATACAACTTATGCGTTAATGTCTGAAGTTTGGCCTTTTGTCTATCCTTGAATTTCAATTTATCGTTAAAAGTTCTTTCCTCCATTACGCCGGACTCGATGATTTTGGCGTTTTCATTAAATTCTTTCCATTCTTCCGGAGTAATTTCAGCAAAAGTTTCGGTAATTTCTTTTATTTCATTCAAAAATATTTCGTAAAATCCCCATCTACTGCCGCAAATATGCAACACTCCTATCCTGCAGTATTTGTCAAAAGCATAAAGAATAGGTAGTAAATAGGGTTTTCCGTAATGAGCCTCAATTCTCCCGCTCGCCAAATCTACCATCGGTAAATCTACCTGTAACTCAAAATGCTCAATCGACAACTTTTCTTTTTCGTTAATCCATGCAAATAGGGCCAATGTACGAGCTTCAGTTTGAATTTGATCAATGAAAGTCACAAGCTCATCGTAAAAAGTTTTTCCCTTTTTCAGTCGAATATCAAGCTCGGCCATTTCTTTTAAGGTATTTTTCAATCTGATAAACCATCCCTTACCATAATTTTCAGGATTCGCAGGATTAACATTACAGTACACTGATAGTATGGGTTTGTCTGTACTGCCGACAATTTTCTTAAATTGTTGGATATCCTTCTTGCTTATCATAGTTGGTTAAATTTTTGACAGTTAGACTTCTTTCATTTTATTTCCTACAAAAACTATGCAATTGATATCGAAAAAATGTTATATTTCTATTTTAGTCGCTTTTCCAAATGATCACTCAATCAGAGGAAAAGTAGTTTTGTGTTTTTCTTTTTTTCAACCTTCTTTTGCTTCTCTTGTTTCGTACGATTTTTGTCTTCTGTTGATTTCAAGTTATAAAGATCTGACAACTTAATACCAATCCCCAAAACCATCATTAGTGAAAATGTTCATCTTCACCGACCCATAAAGCAGTGAATGGTTTGCTGCTATAAAATTGCATATCACAACGTCACTGCCAACCTATTTAACATGAGCGATGAACAAAAAAAATCCCCGTCATATAATGATCGGGGATTTTTCGTGATAAATATTTATATAAAAGTGAGTAGTAAAATGTGCTTTTGAAAAACCGTTGCTTCGATTAAGCTTTTCCTGCGCTTCCCAGCACATTTTGCGTTTTATGCATGTAAAGCTTTTTGAGCTCTTCACGTGCCGGTCCCAAATATTTACGAGGATCGAATTCTTCGGGTTTTGTAGCAAGTACTTCACGAATGGCAGCAGTCATGGCAAGACGACCATCCGAGTCGATATTGATTTTGCAAACTGCCGACCGGGCGGCTTCGCGCAACTGTTCTTCAGGAATGCCGATCGAATCTTTCAGCTTGCCACCGTATTTGTTGATTTTATCGACATATTCCTGTGGAACAGACGAAGAGCCATGTAGCACAATTGGAAATCCGGGAATGCGTTTTTCGATTTCCTTCAGAATATCGAAACGCAGCGGAGGAGGGACAAGACGACCATTGGCGTCGCGTGTGCACTGTTCGGGTGTAAACTTGAATGCGCCATGTGACGTACCGATCGAAATAGCCAAAGAATCTACACCCGTACGGCTAACGAAATCCACTACTTGATCGGGTTCGGTATATGTGTGATGCTCGGCTTGCACGTCATCTTCGATTCCGGCCAAAACGCCCAACTCCCCTTCAACCGTGACGTCGTATTGATGTGCATAATCTACAACCTGTTTTGTGAGGGCAATATTTTCTTCATATGGAAGATGAGATCCATCAATCATTACCGATGAAAAACCATATTCGATGCACGATTTGCAAAGTTCCAAGCTATCGCCGTGGTCGAGGTGAAGAACGATGGGAATTTCATATCCTAATTCCTTTGCATATTGAACGGCTCCCTGAGCCATATAACGTAGCAGTGTCTGGTTGGCATATTTACGTGCACCGCTGGAAACTTGCAATATAACGGGCGATTTTGTCTCGACACATGCCGAGATAATAGCCTGCAATTGTTCCATATTGTTGAAATTGAAAGCAGGAATGGCGTATCCCCCTTCAATGGCCTTTTTGAAAATTTCTCTTGAATTTACAAGGCCTAATTCTTTATAACTTACCATTGCTTTATTAATTAATTAGTTTGTGAATGAATAATTCGATGTTTAAATATCTACCGCAAAAATAAGAATTTATCCTTAGAATGCGAAACTTTTTGGACATTTGAAGCCCATTTGCATTTAAAATTGTGAATATGAAAGCGTATAACCCGTCAATTGTGAAGCTCTATTTAAAATACTTTTCGAAAATTGGAGCAAAAAAAAACGATATTTCATTTTTTTATTCTATTTTTACGTGATGAAAATTTGCCCGTTTCCTATGTTGAACATTTAAACCGACTCGGTTTTTTTCGATGTGTTCCCCTCGCAGTGGAAATGGGTCTAAATCAACATCGAAAATACATACACAAATAACAATTAATTGCAGCTTTTTGTTCCTTTTT
>Ga0116189_1004269_pt1 | contig 10046 bp, 7 predicted proteins | sample AD_JPNTR3_MetaG_FD_89895 | JGI IMG/M metagenome (GOLD analysis project Ga0116189, IMG submission 89895) | Active sludge microbial communities of municipal wastewater-treating anaerobic digesters from Japan - AD_JPNTR3_MetaG | ecosystem: Engineered > Bioreactor > Anaerobic > Digestate | place... | reverse complement strand
TACTACATTTTTGCAGACTGGCAAATATGTTGTAAAAGTAAGTAATGATAGAAAGTATGGTGTAGGTGATTTAAGCTCTACTTTAAGCGTATAATCATCAGTTGCTTTAACACCAACTTCTTCAGGGTCTGTTATTTTACCTGAACTGTAAGCTTCTCCATTTTTAATATACCATAATTGATAAGCATATTCTGAAGCTAAAGCTGGGCTCAATGCTCTTTTCCAGGAATACTCAAAATCATGAGCAGTAACAGGTTCACCGTTAGACCATTTTGTATCTTTTCTTAAATAGAATGTATAAGTCAGCATATCATCGCTAATATCCCATCGCTCAGCAACAGAAGGTTTAATCTCACCTTTTAAATCATATCTCACAAGACCATCAAAGAGATTTAATATAACGGTAAATTCAGGGATACCTGTTGCTTTTCCAGGATCAAGATATTGTGGTTCAGCACCAATGTTATATGAAATTTTCCCGCTTGTTCCCCGTGGTGGTGTTGTGCCTTGTTTGGTGCAACTTGTTAAAAATAAAGAAGAAATAATTAATACACATAAAAGAACCCTTTTAAAATTCCCCATCTTTTCCTCCTATTAAAAGTATGAAAAAGCTTTTCAATAAATTATACATTTTTAAGTAAAAACTTAAAACAATTTTATTGTTTTATCTAAAAATCTTTATGGAAATTAAATCTTTACAAAAAATATTACATTTAAAGACAATACTATTCTAAGCTTTTGCTATTATAAAAAATGTTTTTTCAAGTGTGGAATATGAGATTCTTAGATCACTCGGATGATACTAATTAAGGAGTGCATGAGTATTGTCATCTTCAGGTCTACTTATAAAGAAGAATATGGTAAATGTTTTATAATCTTTGAACTCTTTTATTGTGATCCATTATTTCCTTTAACTTAACTGATTCCAGAAAACGCTCTGAATGACTGCATATGACTATTATTTAATTACATAAATTCCTAATATTATATTTTAATTGTGAACTAAAAACTTCTCTTTTTCTCAAGATAAAAGGATGAACTATTTCCTTATAAGAAGCAATATATCTGTTAATTTTGTCAGAAAGATCAAGAGTATCTTTACCACTTTCACCTTTTAATACTTTCCTTGTGAAAATACGTGCTAAGCATATACCAAGCTTTCGTAATAATCTCCAAACAGCATATTCTGAGACATTAAGTTTCCTTGTAACTGTTGGACCATCCCACTTTGACATACCATCTGGAGGAACTTGTTCTAATATTTTTAATACTGATTCTTCAAAAGATTTATCATATGTTTTTGGTTTACCTGAACGTGGTTTATCATATAATCCATTCATTCCAGATATTCTGAAACGTTCTCTCCATTTTATAACTGTAGAATCTTTAACACCATAATCTTTTGCAATTACTTTTAACTTAGAACCTTTTAAGCAGGCAAGAATTAATTTAGCTCGTAATACCATCCTTGCTTCTTCTGTTCTACTTCCTGCTATTTTCATAAGCTTCTTATATGTACTTTCATCACAAGTTAAAGTTGCTGCCATTCTGGACATAGAATTTCCCTCCATGTTCATATAATTGCATATTACACAAACTTTTGAAGGTAAACACTATCTATATATAATAAATTATTCAATGGAAGGAGCTTAACTGATTTTGTTTTTTAAAATAGAAAAACATTGATTGTTGAAAATAACCTTTAATTAAATTTTTTCATAAATTTTAATATACTTTAACTGTATATAATGGATAAAGATTTTATTGCATCGATTTTAGATGAATATGGTTTTAATGAAGAGGATAAAGTTTTAAAGCTTGAAAAGTATTTAAATCTTCTCATTCTCATAAATAAAAATATTAACCTTGTATCTTCAAAAAATGAATCAGATATTTTAAATGTGCAATTAAGAGATAGCCTTGAATTTTTTAAAATTGTAGATTATAAAAATGAAGATGGTATCAAATTAATTGATATCGGTTCTGGGAGTGGGTTTCCGGCTGTTCCTATAGGAATAGTAATGGATAAATGGCAAATAACTCTTATTGAGTCAATTCGAAAGAAAGCAAATTTCCTTATAAATGTTACAACTGTTATCAATAGTTCAAATATAAAAGTTATAAATGATAGATCAGAAAATTTAGCTAAAAAAGCAGGTTTTATGAAGAACTACGATATAGTAACAGCCAGATGGGTTGCTAAAAGTGACCTTTTAATTCCACTCTTAGCTCCATTTGTAAAACCCAATGGACAAATTATTTTATGGAAAGATCCAGAGGAGTTGAAAAATTTAAACGGGTTTGAGATTGAAAAAGTGCATAATTATATAGTAAAAGGTATTACAAGGTTTTTAGTCTCAATTAAACCAACAGAAAATGAATTCTATGGGAGGGTAAATGTTAGCCAAAATTAGAAGTCTTTACATTGAAGGGTTAGAATCTGTGCCGGTTGATGTTGAGGTGGACATATTCAGGGGGTGCTTGCCATCTTTTACCATAGTAGGCCTTCCAGACACATCTGTTCAGGAAGCAAGAGAAAGGGTTAGGTCTGCTATAAAAAATTCTTCCTTTCAATTTCCTATAGCAAAAATAGTAGTTAATCTTGCACCAGCTGATGTAAAGAAAGAAGGATCAGCTTTTGATTTACCAATAGCCATAGGTATACTCATCGCGTCCAACCAATTAGATTGTTCCAATCTTGATACAAGCTATTTTGTTGGAGAGCTATCTCTTGATGGAACCATTAAGTCCGCTACAGGAATTCTTCCAATGGGTCTTCATCTGGATAATTTACATGAAAGTAAAAACGTAAAGTTTTACATTCCCTACAGTAATATAAATGAAGTAATAAGTGATTCAATCGAAGTATTTCCGGTTAAGTCATTAATAGAGGTTGTTGAGCACATAAATGGGTTGAGAAATTATACTTACGTTAAAATAAAGGAAGACAACAGCGAAGAAAGCATAGATGAAGATTTTAGTGAGGTGAGTGGTCAGGAGTTTGCTAAAAGAGCTCTTGAAGTTTCAGCTGCAGGACAACATAATGTTTTGATGATTGGCCCACCTGGTACAGGAAAAACGATGTTAGCAAGAAGAATAAGAAGCATTATGCCCAAACTTACTTTTTCTGAATCTTTGGAGGTAACAAAGATTTATTCAGTGGCAGGATTACTTACTAAAAATCCAGGCATAATAAAGGATAGACCTTTTAGAGCTCCTCATCATACAGCTTCAGTTGTTTCAGTGGTTGGTGGCGGAACTAATCCTAAACCTGGAGAAGTTTCTTTAGCTCACAGAGGAGTGCTATTTCTTGATGAATTTCCAGAATTTAGCAGGGAACTAATTAATGCTCTTAGGCAACCATTAGAAGATGGCTGGATAACTATCTCGAGGTCAAAGTCACGCGTTATGTATCCTTCAAGGTTTATGTTGATAGCGGCAATGAATCCTTGTCCTTGTGGTTATTATGGTGATGATAAAAAGCAATGCATCTGCAGTCCATCACAAATATTTCGCTACAGGTCAAGAATAAGTGGTCCTATACTTGATAGAATTGATATAATTACAGAAGTTCAAAGAGTAGAAACCGAGAAAATTGTAAACCTTAGACCAGCTGAAAGCTCTAATTCTATAAGGGAGAGAGTAATAAATGCTCATAAGATACAAGCTGAGCGATATAAGGGGAGCGGAATACTTTACAATTCTGAACTTACGCCAAAGAAAATAAGTAAATATGTTATGATGACAAAAGATGCAAAAGATCTCTTAAAGCTTGCAGCAGATAAGTTTTATCTCTCTGGTAGAGCTATAATTAAAATTATGAAAGTTTCCCGCACTATAGCTGATTTAAGGGAAGTAGAAAAGGTAGATATTCAGGATATATCAGAAGCTATACAGTATAGAACAAAAGATTTTCTATCTTAGGTAGTTATTAAAATGCTTATAAATTTCTCCGAAAATAATAACTCCAAAATTATAAAATTATATTTAATAAAGAGGTTGAATTTATATTGTTTAGCTATATAAGAGACATAAGAAAAGTGTTAAAGTTATTATTTTCATGCTTGTGTTGTGGCAGAAATACAAAGAGATGTTAAAATGAATTCTTCATTAAGAGAAAAAGTTAAAAATTTTCCTGATAGTCCTGGAGTTTACATAATGAAGTCCAAGACTAAAGAAATTTTATATGTCGGAAAAGCTACATCCTTAAAAGATAGAGTCTCATCTTACTTCTTAAAGGCAAAAACAGATCAGAAAATTGAGAAACTTATTGAAAGCGTTGATGATATAGAATTTATTATAACTAAATCTCCTTACGAGGCACTAATCCTTGAGTGTAATTTTATTAAAAAGTACAAACCTTATTTTAACATTCAGCTTAAAGACTCAAAAAGTTATGCCTACATAAAAATCACAAATGATGATTACCCAGCTATATTAAAAGTGAGAAGGATTTTAGATGATGGAGCTTTATATTTTGGTCCTTATACTTCAGCTAAAGCCTTAAGTAAGATATTAAAACTACTTTCAAAAACTTTCTGTATAAGAGTGTGTAAAGGTAATCTTGCTAACAAGAGAGAAAAAAGAGCTTGTCTACTTATGCATATAAATCAGTGCCTTGCTCCATGCGTTGGAAAAGTAGACATTAAGACTTATTCAGATGCTGTTAATAATGCAGTAATGTTTTTAAAGGGAGAGTATAAGCCCTTAAAGAAGCATTTAGAAGCAAAAATGAATTACTATTCAGGAGAAGAAAATTTTGAATATGCCTCTATATTGAGAGACCAGATTTTTAGTATTGATAGTATTATCGATAAACAAAGAGTTGTTAGTCCTTCATTAAAATTATCTCAAGATATATTTGCAATTTATACAGAAGAAAGTCAATCTCTGATTGAAATCATGAAAGTAAGAGAAGGAAAAATTATATATGAAGATAATTTTACAGTTGAGAGTACTCTTTCTGAAACTCCCCAATCTGTATTAACTTCCTTTTTATCCAGATATTATCTTGATATTAATAAGGAGGCTCCACCAACTGAAATTATTCTTTCTTTAAAACTTAATGAAAGCGACAAAGAGAGCTTATTAAAAGCAATTTTAGAGAAATATAATTTAAAAAACATTAAGTTTATTTATCCTACAAGAGGAGAAAAGAAAAAAGCCCTCGAACTATGTCTTGAAAATGCAAAAAAGCACTTTGAAATTAAGATTAAATCTAATAGGATTGTTCCAAAGAATGAACCTCCGAAAGTCCTTTTCGATATTAAAGAACTTTTATCTCTTGAAAAAGTGCCTGAAAAGATCGAAGGATATGATATATCAAATATTAGTGGAGTAGATGCTGTTGGTTCAATGGTAGTATTTGTAAATGCAAAACCGTCAAAAGAGCTATACAGAAGATTTAAAATAAAGTTTACGAGTGGTCCAAATGATGTTGCGATGATAAAAGAAGTTATTTCAAGAAGGATCAAACATACTGACGATAAGTTTGGCAATCTCCCTGACTTAATTTTAATTGACGGAGGAGAATGTCAACTTAATGCGGCAAATGAAGCTTTAGCAGAGGATGGGGTAAATATCCCTATTATTTCTCTTGCAAAAAGGGAAGAATTAATATTTGTTTTTGGAAAAAGCGAGCCAATAAAGTTAGAAGCTCACTCAGAAATATTAAAACTCTTTCAAAGCATTCGTGATGAAGCACATAGATTTGCAAAAAAATATTTTACAACTCTTCACAGGAAGGGAGCAATTTCTTAAAATTACCCTTCAGAACCTCACTTGCTACAATATTAATATCTTTAGAGAGGGATCTATCTTCTTTTAAAGGTTCGCTTAAATTCCTCACAAAATCATATATTTCTGCAGTCTTTCCGCTAACTTCCTTTAAATTCCTCTCTTCAAGGGCTTGAGCAGAAACCAGTAATTCGATTGCTACTATTTTTGAAAGGTTTTCAATAATTTCTGATAGTTTTAAACATGAATTTGCTGCTTGACTAACAAAATCTTCTTGGTTTGCCGAAACTGGAATAGATGTCATACACGCTGGATATGATAAAATTTTATTTCTTGAAATAAGCGCTGCATCTGTGTATTGAGCTATCATGAAACCAGACTCAATTCCTGGGTTGTTGGCTAAAAATGGTTTATTAAATTCATTTAGATTTGGATCAAGAAGTTGATTTACTCTTCTTTCACTTATTTCTCCTAAAATATTTAATGAGAATCCTAAGAAATCAGATGCAAGAGCAATTGGTTCACCATGAAAATTCCCACCAGAAATGATTTCTCCACTATCTAAAATTATAAGAGGGTTATCAGTGGCGGAATTTATCTCTATCTCCAATACATTTTTACAATACTCATAGCAATCTATAATAGGACCCAATACTTGAGGAATACATCTCATAGAGTATGGATCCTGGACTCTTTTTGTTGAATCTTTAATCTTCGAATCCTTAAGAGCATTATATAGTAATTCTGCAATAAACATCTGCCCTTTATGAGGTTTTAAGGAATGAAGTTTTGGAGAAAACGCATCTATTCTTGCCATATAGGAAGATAGAGAAAGTATAGCTGCACACAATCCACCAATTATTACATTTTTTGCATTTAATAAGTCTACACTAAAAATACCGGATGAAAAAGCCAATCCATTAATAAGAGCAAGCCCTTCTTTTGGTTCAAGAGAGAGTGGATTAAGACCTAAATTTTTAAGAAGCTTTAATCCAGTTATTTTCTCTCCTTTGTAGATGCACTCACCCTCCCCAATTAAAAGAAGAGCAAAATGTGCAAGTGGAGCAAGATCACCACTTGCTCCTAAAGAGCCAATTTTAGGTATGAGAGGATATGCATCGCTATTTAGTATAGTAAGAATTGAGTTTATTGTATCAGGAGTAACTCCAGAATTTCCCTTTAAGAGGCTGTTTAATCTAATTAAAATGGAGGTTTTGGCTGAATCTTTTGAAAGATATTCACCTACACCAATTGCATGACTTCTAAGAAGGTTTAATTGAAGTTTTTTTAAGTCTTTTTCATTTATTACTGTATTGCAAAGCTTTCCAAAACCTGTATTTATTCCATAAACAATCTTCTTTTTCTCTACGCTATCTTTTACAATATCACAAGATTTCTTAATCTTCTTTAATACTTCTTTATTTATGGTTACTTTTGCTTTTTCGCTTAAGAAAACCTCAATGACGCTTAATTTGAGGGATTCACCATCTAATACAATATCCATTAATCTTTTTTCCTGAGCTGTGGGAAAAGTATAACTTCTCTTATTGATTCCTTCCCTGTTAGCAACATAATGATTCTATCTATACCAAGCCCCAAACCACCTGTTGGTGGCATACCAAATTTCATAGCTTCTATGTAATCACGGTCAAAAGTATGAGCCTCAAGGTCTCCACCTTTTCTCGCCTCTTCCTGTTGGGCAAATCTTTCAAATTGGTCAATTGGATCATTTAATTCTGTAAATGCATTACCTATCTCAAGACCACCAATGATTGGTTGGAATCTTTCTACCCATTCAGGATTATCCACTTTCTTTTTTGCAAGCGGAGAGAGCGGGAGAGGATAATCATAAAGAAATGTCGGCTGAATCAAGTTAGGCTCAACTTTTTTCTTAAGAATTTCATCAACTACAGATTCCCATGAGAGGGGTTTATTAATTGAAATATTTTCTTTATTTATGTATGCTTTAGCGAAATCTAAATCTTTAAGATCATTGATATCCACATTTGCATAAAGAGAGAATGCTTCAGACAATGTAAGCCTTGTAAAAGGAAATTTAAATTCGATTGTTTTACCTCTGTATTTAATTTGAGGAGTCTTAATAACTTCACTAATTAGAGCTTCAAATATTATTTCTGTTATCTCCATCATCCTTTTATAGTCTGTATAAGCTTCGTAAAGTTCAAGAATAGTAAATTCAGGATTGTGCTGGATCGAAATACCTTCATTCCTAAATGCTTTGCCTATCTCAAATACTTTCTCATAACCACCAATAATCAATCTTTTCAAGTAAAGCTCAGGAGCAATTCTTAGATATAAGTCCTCGTCAAGAGCATTATGATGAGTAACAAAGGGCTTAGCTATTGCACCACCATACATCTCTTGAAGAATAGGAGTTTCAACTTCAGTAAAATTCAAGCTTTCAAGTGTTTTTCTAATTGTTGAAATGATTTTTGCTCTTGTATCAAAAGTCTTTTTTGTATCCTTATTAATTATTAAATCAAGATATCTTTGTCTGTATCTCACCTCAGGATTTTCAATACCGTGCCATTTTTCTGGAAGTGGAAGTAATGCTTTTGAAAGTAATTTTATGTCATTCGCAGAAACTGTGATTTCTCCAGTATGAGTTTTAAAAACAATACCTTTTACTGCTATAAAATCCCCGACAGCTATGAATTTCTTAAAAAGGTTATACTTTTCTTCTCCGAGATTATCAAATTTAAAGTAAATTTGGATATTTGTATTTCCACCTAAAATAGTTGCAAAACTTGCTTTTCCATGTTCTCTTTTTGTTAAAATTCTTCCTGCAACATTAACTTCTTTATTTTCATATAATTCATAATTACTCTTTATTTCCTCTATGTTATCTAATTTTTCTGCAAATATAGGGTAAGGATCAATGTTGGCATTTTTTAAATTATTAATTATTGGTATTAAATCTTCAAAATAAATGTCCTTACTTTCAGTCATCTTCAGTTCTTTTAATATCAAGAATTTTATATTTAATTACTTTATCATTAGTTTCAATTCTAACAATATTTCCTTTTTTTCTGCCAATCAAAGCTTTACCTAATGGAGAAGAATTGGAAACAATATTGTTAAAAGGGTCAGCTTCTAATGTTCCAACAATTTTGAATTCTTTAATTGAAGAGTCTTCAATGTTTTGAAGCTTCACAGTGGTTCCGACCTGGACTGCCAGATCTTTACTCTCAGGTGTTTCTTCAATAATAATTGCAGACTTTAGAATATCCTCTAACTCCGCGATTCTATTCTCAACGAACATTTGATCTTTTTTAGCTTCTTCATATTCGGAGTTTTCACTTAAGTCCCCAAACTCTCTTGCCTGCCTGATACGCTCTGCAACTTCCTGCCTTTTTATAGTTTTGAGTTCCTTAAGTTCTTTTTTAAGTAGTTCTAATCCATGTTTTGTAAGAATAGGTTTTTCCTTAAGATTGGCTTCGTGAAATTCTTTCCTTTCTTCTAAACCGTAAGGCTGTTCTTCCAACAGTTCCTCATCGTCTTCTTCGTCCTCTTCTTCATCTTTCCATTTATCAGTTAATTCTTCCTCAGCTAAGCCTTCCTCTATATTTTCTGTTTCACTTAATGGTTTTTTCTTTCTTGGTCTTCCTCTTTTCATTTTATACCTTCCTTATAATTTGATTATTCTTGGTTCGAAGTTGAGTTCCTTAAAAACTTCTCTAAACTCAGAATCTTTTATGTCTTCAGCTTTTTTGCCGAGAGCCGCACAAACAAAAGCTTCAATGACATTTGTTGCAAAAGATCTGCCGTTAAATTCTGGTGTGGTGGATATAATCATTTTTACTTTTCTCTTACTTAACTCTTCGATATCTTTTTTTGTTAGAGTATTGGTTATTATTATTTTACCTTCTAAACTATCTGGCATATAGTGTCTAATGAAGTTGAAGTCCCCTGCAATAATATCTGCCAAATTGTAAAGATTTTCATATTTAGGAGTAATTTCTTCCTGCTCTTTACCGACAGGATAAAGCATCTTAAAAGGTAATCTAACTACAATTGGTAAAAGCAGAGTAGTAAGAATACCGATCGTTATAGGACTCACAATCCCAACTGAAGCTACATTTAGAGCAAATGCTAAGTCACCCCATACAACTGTGAAGCCGAGCTCTTTAAATGCTTCAAACATATAATATCTTGCTGCAGCTGAAGGAATTAAAACTTTCATAGAAGGGTTTATTATTCCTTCATCAAAAAGTTTTTTTATTGCGTCTTTCTCAAGAGTTCTTTTAACACCTGAACCATCCGCTATAGGAGTCTTTTTAACAACTTTT
>Ga0116189_1004263_pt1 | contig 10051 bp, 8 predicted proteins | sample AD_JPNTR3_MetaG_FD_89895 | JGI IMG/M metagenome (GOLD analysis project Ga0116189, IMG submission 89895) | Active sludge microbial communities of municipal wastewater-treating anaerobic digesters from Japan - AD_JPNTR3_MetaG | ecosystem: Engineered > Bioreactor > Anaerobic > Digestate | place... | reverse complement strand
CGGTCCCCGCATGCCGTCAGGCACAGGGATCGGAACGAAGTCGTATTCAAAGCCCGCGGGCGCGTTCTGATCGTAGTAGGGGACTGACCACGGTCCGGTTATCGTGGCGGCTATCTTGCCGTTTAGGAATGCGTCTCCGATCATCGCACCCTTAGGGCAAAGCCCCTTCTTGAAGATGGTCTGTAGGAACGTGAACACCTGCACAGCCGCGTCGTTTTCGAAGTCCACCTTGCCCGCAGCGCTGAGCAGGGTCTTGCCGCCGCTGGCCCCGATATAGAGCGTATAGAAGTCGAATAGCCGCTGCCACCAGGTGACATCGACAGTTGGCGCATAGAGCCACTGGTCAGGGCGCCCATCGCCGTCCAGGTCTTTCACCATTCTTTCAGCAGCCGCCAGGAAGCCGCTGTAGGTTGCGAGCGACTTCGTATCGATTCCGTTGGCCCGCAGCAGCTTGACATTGTACGCGAGCATTATGGGGTTACCCTTCCAGGGGATCTGGTACACATGCCCATCCTTGTAGGTGAATGCGTCGACTACGTCTTTGGGAGTGCGCGCGTACACGAAATCGTAGAACCCGGGCAGGGTATCGTGAGGATACAGCCCCTTACCCGCGATATACTGCGATATCGCGCCGGGATAGATATTGGCGCAGATGTCGGGAGTCGTGCCCGCCGCTATAGCTGCGAGCAGCACCTCCTCGGTGGACCTCGATGCCGGAAGAGGTTCCATCTTCACCTGGATGTCGGGGTGGGAATCGTTCCATGCCTTCACGATGATCTTGGCGAACTCAATCTCCTGTGGGTTGGACGAAGGCCAGAATGTCAGCGTGACAGGGGCCTTAGCGCCAACCGCGCTAACCGACAACACGCATACCAGCGCAAGAGCCAGAAGTACACCCATCGTCGACCTAGGGTTCATTCGCATTCTCTCATCCCTCCGGTTGATTTTGTGTCCCTGGAACCTCGCCAGTTCGCCGCATCGCCGCGTCACCTTCTCCATCTTGTCTATCCCTTGATGCCCGACAGAGCTAGGCTTTCAATGAAGTAGCGCTGGAAGAAGAGGTACGCAACGATTACCGGGAAAGCGAGCATCATGGCAGCGGCCATTTCTGCCGCCACCTGCGCGTTCGCAAGCCCGCCCACGTGGAACAAGGTGACCATCTGGGGCATAGTCATCATGTTCCATTTCCTGATGACGATGAGAGGCCAGAGCACCTCATTCCACGAACCGATGAACGTGATAATGCCTACAGTGATCAACACCGGCTTTGAAAGCGGCCAGAATATCTGAAACAGGATCCGATAGTCGGAGCAGCCGTCGATCCTTGCCGCATCGACCAGATCTTGAGGAAGCGACTTGAAGAACTGCCTGAACACGATTATCCCCATGTTGCTTATCATCGCCGGGATGATCAAGGCGCGATAGCTGTCGGTCCACCCAAGCCGGACCACCAGAATGTACATGGGTATCAGCAGCAGTTGGCCCGGGATCATCATTGTGAGCAGCACTAGGTTGAATATGGAATCGCGCCCGAGAAACCTCAGCCTCGCCAGGGCATAGCCCACCATAGAGCTGAACACGAGCACCGATGTGGTTGAGGTGATCGACACCAGCCCCGAGTTGAACAAGGCTCTTCCTATGGGTATCTGCTTGAAGACCGCGCTGTATCCCCTCAGTGAGAAGTTCCTAGATATGAGCGCCAGGGTTCCGATTTCATTCTCAGGCTTGAGCGATGCTGATGCCATCCATAGAAACGGATAGATGAAAGTGAGAGCAGCGACGGTCAGCAATATGTAGCCCAGCGCTTTTGTCAGAGTACGCATTCATCACACCTCCGCCTCGCTACGCCGGCTGATCAGTGTCGAGCAGCTTGCGCTGGATGAACGTGACCACGAATATCATGATGGCCAGCGCGAATCCGATGGTAGCCGCATAGCCCATCCTGAGAAACTGGAATGCCTGCTTGTAGAGGTAAAGCACCACTGACAGAGTGCTCTCAGCCGGGCCGCCCCCGGTCATGACAAACGGCTCGATGAAGAGACTGAACCCTCCGATTGTGGAGAGTATCACCACGAGCAGCATCACCGGCTGCAGCAGCGGAAGCGTGATCTTCCAAAACTGCTGAGACCTATTGGCGCCGTCAATGCTCGCAGCCTCGTATAGCTCGTGCGGCACGTTCTGCAGCCCAGCCAGGAACAGAACGATGTAGAAGCCCATGTTCTTCCATGTAGCCATGATGGCGATTGAGTAGATGGCCCAGGCTGGATCGGTAAGCCACGGCACCGGCTGCATTCCGATGCGGTTGAGGATCAGATTGAGTATGCCGGCGTCGGTAGAGTATAGTTGCTGCCACAGGATCGTGACAACTGCACCGGATATGACGAACGGCAGAAAGAACGCTCCCCGGAAAAACGACCTCAGCTTGATTGGGCCGTTTAGGATGACTGCAATGAGGAGAGACAGAACGATCTGCAATGGGATATGAGAAGCCAGAAACCTGAGCGTGTTGATGACTGCGGTCCAGAACGTCGCGTCCCGCAGCAACCTCTGGATATTCCTGATGCCGATGAACTCCATGGGGGTCACGATGTCCCATCTGTTGAACACCAGAACAAATGCGAAAACCAGCGGGTATGCCGTAAAGAGCAAGAAGTGGAGGATGTAGGGCAGCACCATCACGTACCCCGCCTTGTCGCTCGTTCTGTACTGCTCCGCGAGCCGCCCGAGCACACGTATCACCTCCGGCGTAGGATTACTCTCGCTGTGTCGGCCCAGTTGATCCGCGCACGATCAGCTCAGTGCAGACCACTATCTTGTATGGAGCATAGTCAGAGCCGCCGTCTATCAGCTCTGAAAGCAGTCTCGCCGCATGGCGGCCAAGGTCCGTTTTGTCGACTCGAACAGTGGTCAGCGGAGGACTGGTGTGAGCTGCCGCCTCCACATCGTCAAAGCCCACAACCGACAGATCTCGGGGAATGGTCAGCCCTAGGCTGAGCGCGCCTTTCATCACTCCGAGAGCCAGCGGATCGTTGGCTGCGAAGATGGCTGTGGGCCTCCTCGACCTGTTCATCAGGCGTGTCGCAGCCTCGAACCCGCCGTCCACGCTGAAGTTGCACACGTCTTCATAGATGACCAACAGTTCCTGCCGCACCGGTAGCCCGTGCGCCTCCATAGCCTGCCTGTAGCCTTGATACCTTTCGAACAGAGAACTGTGAGTGAGAGGACCCGACACAAATGCGATGTCATCGTGACCCAGGTCTATCAGGTGCTCTACTGCCTCCCGGGCTCCAGCCGTGTTGTCAGTCATCACACACGGCACCTTGGGAGAGACGATGTTGTTGTCGACTAGCACAAGAGGGATTCCCAGCGACATGATGCGGTCGATGTACTCGCGTTCCACATCACACCCGGCAAGTATAAGGCCGTCTACGCGCCGCCCCGAGGCAAACCCTTGTATTGAGGCAATGTCCTCATCGCGCTCGCCCAGGGTCGAGAAGAACACCTGGTACCCGTCTTGCCGCAGGCTCTCCTCGACACCCACCATGACAAGGCCATAGAACGGGTCCGACACGAGCGACCGCAGGCGCCTGTTGAACATGATACCGATGGTGTTCGTCCGCCGTCTGGAAGCTGACTGGACCGGGTCAACCGGATACTCAAGCTCCCTGGCAATGTCGAAAACTCGCTGCCTCGTCTGCTGGCTGATGCGTCCCTTCCTGTTGAGGACGCGAGATACAGTCGATACCGACACGCCTGCCCTTTTCGCCACGTCTTCAATCGTTACACCCATCTCAAAGCGTCACCTCGAATTCCGCGATACCGCGATTTGCTCCTGTGTTTGCGCATAGTTTTGCACTATTCGGCGCTCTTTGGGACAAAATCTGTGAGATCTGCAGCAGCGACTCCGATCGAAGTATCGGCCGCGCCGTAGTAGACGTAGACCACGCCGCCGGCTACCACTTGCCCACAGCTGAACACCACATTCGGTACCCAGCCCACACGCTCCCACTCAAGTTCCGGCTCAAGTATCGGCCCGCTCTGTCGGTAGACGACCTTCGTTGGATCCACCGCGTCGAGGAGAGCCCAGCCCAGCCTGTACGTATTAGATGGATCCACACCGTGGTATATCAGCACCCAGCCGTCGGTCGTCCTGAAGGGAGGCCCTGCAATGCCGATACGCTCAGATTCCCACGAATCCGGCACGGTCGTCATCACGACCGTATGATCCGCCCAAGTGACAAGGTCGTCGGAAAAAGCCATCCATATATGCGGCCACCTGCGGTGGAACATGGCATACCGCCCGTTCACTCTGGAAGGAAAGAGCGAGGCGTCCTTGTTGGGCTCGTCGAGCACCACGCCACGCCGCGACCAGCTCACGAGGTCTTTGGAGCTCGCCATGGATATTCGATAATCGCCGTCGAAACGAGCGCCATAGGCCGTGTACATCATGTGGAATGTAGTCTCGCCCTCTACCTGTACAATCCGGGGATCCTCCACCCCGCGCTGCTCTTGCTGACCCTCGCCCTCGAACACCGGCCTGTCATGCCGCACGAAATCCACGCCGTTGAGGCTGACCGCGTGGCCCATGCGCGATACGTAATCGCCGAACCTGTCGTGACTGGGCAGATCGCAAGCTCGATAGATCAGATGAAAGACCCCGTCTTTGCCTATGGCGGCGCAGTTGAACACCGCCGACCGCTCCCATCCATGTTCCGGCAGGGGGCGTAGAACGGGGCGGCCAGAGAGACGCTCGAGTCGCACCATTTCCAGACCTCCATCAATGCTATGTTGTCGGTGGGCAATTGCGCAGCATCGCTTGCGCTGGTTTGCGCAGAGTGTATTCTACATCGAGCCCGCCTTTCCTTCTTGCGCATCCGTTTGCGCACACATTACCTGTGGATCCCGCTATCGGCTCATTGAGATCACCTCACGGCCCTCACCCCGGCTCAAGCCGAGATCATGCGCTTGGCGGGCGCCACCGGCCAGTTTCTGCAGGACGCATGGGGTCTGTATAGTTCATGTAGGCATCACGAAGTGGAAGTGCGAGCGTATATTGCCGAACAGAGTGACGGCAGAAGGGGTCATCCTCGCAAAAAGGCCTTTTAGCTGGCTAGCTATGATGACCGTGGACCAAAACGGCTGGAACTGGCATATCGTCAGTTATCACCAATAGTTTTGGAGATACCGGCATTTTTTGAGTACATCGATTTCGGGGGACCGCCGGACCGCCTCCGAAGCGCGAAAATCGGGGGGTATCCGGCCGGTCCCGGCATGTAACCGGGCAAGGAAGGCGACAGAATGTCCCACAACCTGGATGTATCTGGCGATGCTACGTGGGTGGTGGTATGTCCTCCCGCCCGCCTGCCACATACTAGGTCGCTACCGACCCCGAGAGCGCCCCTCGCAGCACCGATCCGCCGGCTGGAGGCCCCGATCCAAATGCATGTACTCAAAAACTGCGTCTATCGACGAAACTATCGGCAAAAACTGACGGCGTGCCTGCTCGGATACCCCCGGGGGTATAGTGTTAGTAACGCATAGCCACTTTCGAGCGGGTTCTCATGAGCGGTCGGGACACGACTCCACTACCTCTCATACTGCTTAAGCTGACCTCCTGATCTCCTCAAGGCGGCCTCGATGAATATGGCCCCTGACACCATTGGAGGCAATCCGAGAAGTAACGCAGTAATCGATAGTAGGTGCGACGGCAAGTATCCGAAGAACCGCAGCGCGCCTATGCCGACAGCGACTAGAAGGATGCCCCCCGGTAGGTTCCACCTTCGAGCAATGAACGCGGCAGCCAGGAACACCAGCCCGGGAAGGGTATGCATAACCGTTCCCAAGGCCCCAATCCTCTCTCCGATTCCGGACGCAATCCCAAAGAATGTCCACCATGCGCCCCATGCCAGGGCCAAGATGGATGCCCCTTTCAGCACGCGCTGTCGCATCTGTGCCCGCCTCCTTACTTCGTGTGTCGTCAGTACTTAGTATAGTGCATCAGCATGACGATTCACTACAACCAGTGTCGCTACTGCACTGCTGCTTCGCTACTGTACTGCCGCGTCGCTGCCGCAGCGCCGCAGAGTCACGGCGTCGCGACGCGGGGACGACGCGGGGTTGCGGTTGATCCGAACAGATGTTCGTGATAGAATCTCTGGGGGTGACGGCCGGGTATTGGGCTGTCCGTATGTCCGGTTATGTTGCAGGAAGGGCATGTGTAGACGCAAATGCGAAGGTTGACTCTCACGAAGAGCCAGGCCCGCCAGTTCATTCTGGCCCATCAGGGGCTGTGGCCTCCGCGTTGCCTGGCCGGCAAGGACGGTGTGCTTGAGCACATCGACCGCGTAGGCTGCATTCAATTCGACCCGCTGGATATCGTGGGCCACAATTCGGAGCTTGTGCTTCAGGCACGCGTCTTGGGTTTTCGTCGTGCAATACTGCAGGAACTGCTGTATGACGAACGGCAGCTCATAGATGGTTACGACAAGATGATGTCGATCTACTCCGTCCAGGACTGGCCTTACTTCGGCCGCGATCGGGAATCAGCCGCGCGCGATCTGGCCAACGGCGCCGAGGCGATCAGATCGATCCTTCCAAGAGTCCGCAAGGACATCATGGAACGTGGCCCCGTATCATCAATCGATCTTGACTACGACGAGCGGGTGCGCTGGCCTTGGGGCCCTGCACGTCTGGCCCGCGCTGCATTGGAGAGCATGTACTTCTGCGGAGAACTGGTTATCCACCATAGGGTGCATACACGCAGGGTATACGACCTAGCGATCCACCACCTCCCCCAGGATCTTCTCTCGGCGCCCGATCCAAACGTAAGCGACGAGGAGTATCACGACTGGCGTGTACTGCGGCGCATCGGTGGAATCGGCTTGCTATGGGAAAGGTCGGGCGATGCATGGCTGGGCATACCGGGTGTGAGATCCAGGGAGCGACGGGAGTCGCTTAAGCGGCTGCTCGCACAGGGGAAGGTCACTGAGGTCAGCGTAGAAGGTATTGCTCCCACGCTCTACATGAGAACGAGCGATGAGGACACTCTCCACTCTGCGCTTCGACATGAGGGTGTGGCTCCACGCGCAGCAATACTCGCGCCTCTTGACAATCTCCTCTGGGATCGAAGGCTCGTAACAGAGTTGTTCGACTTCGACTACCGCTGGGAGGTGTACAAACCGGCCCCACAGCGAGACTACGGCTACTACGTTCTCCCTATCCTGTATGGCGACAGATTCGCGGCCAGGTTCGAGCCGGCACGCGATAGCGCAGGCCGCGCCCTGGTCATCCGGAACTGGTGGTGGGAGCCGGAAATCACCCTCTCGGACGACATGCGTATTGCCCTGATAGATTGCTTCCGGGAATTCCTGGCGTATCTTGAGTCCGACAGCCTCACAATCGACAGTCAAGTAGCGGAACGCTCGAACCTGGGCTGGCTGCAGCCGAACTAAGCGTGTGCCCCCCAGACCACTGGGGGGCACGTCGAACTGGCCTATAGTCCTATGCCATCTCAAGCCGTCTCATGCCATCTCACGCCTAGAGGCCCACGTAGAAGTACAGATCGTACATTTCCTGGTAGTCGTACAGGACAGTGATACGATACCAGCCATCGCGCCACCCGCCTGTAGCCGGGTCGACATTGCCTTCGCCAGGCTCGAGGAAGACCCAGCCGACATCAGATTCGGAGCCTTGCATTTCGAAATCCCACGTATCCGACGCAGCATCCTCGGAGTCGAGGTACGTGACCTTGATGAACAGCGGAGCACCTTCGTATGTCCCAACCATATTCATCCATAGCGCTATGTAGGACACTCCTGAGGAGAACGCTCGCGTGATGTCGATGGGTTGACCTGTATCCGTGTCTACGTCCTCAGCGGTGACGATGTTTCCGATGACCGGGATGAACAGCCCCGCATCGAATCGATCAGCGGTAGCGCGCGCCGGCCCGGGGAATGATGCAACGAGCAACGCCATCAGCAGCAGCGCGAGAACCAGTCTCCTTCTCACTAAGATCTCCCCTTTCAACCTGAGAACTGAGGCAACTATGCCAGTAGGGGTATCTACGCCTTGCCGAAAAGAGCCTCTTCCAACTCGGTCTGGAGCAGAATCTGCCCGTGGCGGGCGACCCGCATGCTGTCGCCGGATACTTCGTCGATGATCATGGTCTGGCCGTCGACCTCGCCGAATTCGTACTTGATGTCGATCAGTTCCAGCCCTCGCTCGCGCAGATGTCCTGCAATCAGCGATGTCGCCTGGCGCGCAGTGGCTTTCATGTAGTCTACGGCCTCTCCCGACACGATATTCAGAGCGACCAGGGCATCCTCTGTAATCAGGGGGTCGCCCCGCTCATCATCTTTTAGCGTAAACTCAACCAGCGATGGAAGAGGGTCGCCTTCATGGACGTAGCTGCCATAACGTCGCACGAAGCTGCCCCAGGCTTTTTCGCGGCAGATCACTTCAAGCTTGAACGAACGCGCCAACCTGGCGATGATTGTGTTCGTATCGGGCCCTGCGCTGACAAAGTGTGTGGGTATCCCGGATTCATGCAGAAGCTCGAAGAAACGCAACGTCAGCCTGAAAGAGGAGCGCCCCTTTCCGGCCACTTCGCCTATTACCTCGTTCGCTCCGGAATCGATCCTGTCGCCTACGCCTGTTACCGTGTCTTTGAAGTGAAGCAAGACGTTGCCGTCGTCTTGTAAGAACACGTCCTTCGTCTTCCCGGTGTATATTTTGTGCATAGTCAGCCCTCCTGCTGCATCGCGAAGTCTATGTACAGTGCTCCCACGGGATCCTCAGTTGATGCAGTGTTCCGATAGCTAATTCTACACCGCCGGCCCGAATGTTGCCAACCATTCCGATCCGCGACCTACCTGGTGAAAAGGCGAAAAGCAGGTTGAATGCTGGGTTTCGGGCTGTGAAGAAGGAGTCTGAGGTACTTCTGTTGAATATGCTGGCATAAATGAAACATCGAACGTTGGCGTATGTATGGCTTTGGGACCGAACGTTGTCGAGGCGTCGCCCGAAGTCATTGGCTGTACCCATAAGCTCGGGGCGCAGTCAGAAAAGGGCGCGGGAGGTGATCTCAACACACCGGTTCTGCCGGCCGAGCGATGGCTCTCTTCACTGCGGACGATAGACCGGGCGAATAGATGAGAATATGCTCAGTGTACTTGCTGTATGGATGTTTCTCGCTCATTTCCCCCTGCAGGGGCTCGGAAAACGACCCTCAGGATCTGGTGCAGCGGACTGGTGCTGGTGATTACGTAAGAGACGGGACCAAACCAAGAGGGAGGGCAAGTACTGGATGAAACTCTGGGTTAAGATTCTGATCGGATTCGTCCTAGGTGCGATTGTCGGCCTCATCGTGGGGCCATCCATAGCGGTGATCAAGCCGCTAGGCGACCTATTCATCAGGCTTATCAAGATGCTGATCGTGCCGATGGTCTTCTGCTCGCTGGTAGTTGGTGCAAGCAGCATCGGCGATCTCAAGAAACTTGGCCGCGTGGGCGGCAAGACCTTGGTTTACTTCCTGGTTACTACGGCCATCGCAATTACCCTCGCAATCCTGCTTTCACTCGTATTCGATCCGAGCGCCGGCTACGTTGTGGGAGAGGTCGGCACGTATACGCCCAAGCCTATGCCCAGCGTCGTCGATACGTTCCTTAACATGGTGCCCACTAACCCCATAAGCGCTGCAGCAAGTGACAATATCCTGCAGCTCATTGTGTTCGCGCTGTTCATGGGGATAGCCATATCGCTCCTGGGCGAGAAGGGCAAGCCTGCACTGGCGTTCTTCGATAGCGTGGCAGAGATTATGTACAAGATCACCGCCATCGTTATGGGCTTCGCTCCCATAGGCGTGTTTGCGCTGATCGCATGGGTCACCGGCACCAGCGGTTCGGCAGTGCTATTGCCACTTGCCAAGCTTATCTTCGTGGTGTACTTGGCCAACATACTGCACGCGATCATCGTGTACTCTGGGGCCGTGTACATCTGGGCTAAGATGAGCCCGATTACATTCTTCAAGGGGTTCTTCGAGGCCATGGCGGTG
>Ga0116189_1004262_pt1 | contig 10053 bp, 6 predicted proteins | sample AD_JPNTR3_MetaG_FD_89895 | JGI IMG/M metagenome (GOLD analysis project Ga0116189, IMG submission 89895) | Active sludge microbial communities of municipal wastewater-treating anaerobic digesters from Japan - AD_JPNTR3_MetaG | ecosystem: Engineered > Bioreactor > Anaerobic > Digestate | place... | reverse complement strand
CAATTTTAATAGAAAATCTAATCTATTTTATTACTTCTTTTTCCCCCTAACTAAGTTAATTCTATATTAATTTTTCATAATCATCTATGTGTTAATATTTCGTATCTATTTTGCAAAAAAAGATATACGAAAGAATGATTACTTCCACTTTATAAATATCAATTATATATTGACAATAAATCTAATCATTTTAATTTGAAAACAAAATAAACTGGGTTTAAGGGATAATTAATGGAGCAAGAACCTCATTATAAAAATCATAGAAGTAGATTGAGAAATAAGTTTATGCATTACCCTGAAAGCTTGCAAGAATATGAAATTGTTGAATTGCTATTAACTTATGTTATTCCACAAAAAGATGTAAAAGAAATATCAAAAAATCTTCTTAATACTTTTGGAAACATTATGGGCATTTTTGAAGCTTCAGAAGAGGATCTAAGAGCAATACCATATATAAAAGATAATTTCATCACCCTTTTAAAACTCATAAAAGAAATTAATGCAATCTATAGAAAGCAGTTAGCAAGTGTGATTCCTGTCACAAAATCTATGGAAGAAATTGTTCAATATTGTATTGAAAAATTTTCCGAGGAAAAGGAAGAAAAGTTTTATGTAATTTATCTTGATAGCAACTATCACATAATTAAGGATAAACCATTTCCTGCAAGTGAATTTCATTATGATGGAACAGTTGATAAAACCGTTGTATACACTCGTCAAATTATTAAAGAAGGTTTGGATAGAAAAGCTTCTGCTATGATTATATCACATAACCATCCTAATGGCATTTTAGAACCTTCCGAATATGATATTAATCTTACCAAACTTATAGCTTTATCAGCTGAAACTGTTTCTATGACCCTTTATGATCATTTAATTGTTGCACCTAATGGTTATTTTAGCTTCAAAGAATCTAAATTATTATGAATCCTCTTGATCTAATCGTACAAGTTATTCCTACTTTAAATGATGATCAAAAATCCGCTATTACTACAACTGAAGGTCCTCTATTAATCATAGCTGGACCTGGTACAGGAAAAACCCTTACTATCATTGCTCGAACCCTTTATATTCTTTTATCTGAAAAAGCCTTACCAGAAGAAATAGTTCTTACAACTTTCACAAATAAAGCAGCTTTTGAATTGCGAGATAGAATAAATCAACTCGCTAAGAAACTTAATTATAATACCTCTTTACATCCAATGAAAATAGGAACTATCCATAGTTTATGTGATTCATATATAAATGATAATCGCTCAAAAACAAAATTAAAAAAAGATTACCAAATCTTAGACGAACTCACTCAACCTTTCTTTATTTATGAGAATTTTGAAGATATAATTAAAGACAAAAATCAAGGTAAATACCTTGGTAAATGGAAAGGAAAATGGGATGCCATCAATAACATTATTCCATACTTAAATAAAATTACTGAGGAATTTATTGAAATAGATAAATTAAAAGGTTCAAATAATAATTTCTTACAACTTCTTGCTGATTCTTACCATTCATATGTTGATGCCCTTTTTAAAGCAAATTGTGTAGACTTCTCATTTCTTCAAAAGATATTCTATGAGTTACTACTTACTTCCGAGGTTTATTCTAAAATTAAAGAAAAATTAAAATATATAATGGTTGATGAGTATCAGGATACAAATTATATTCAGGAACAAATCCTTTTAAAATTAGCAAACCCTGAAAATAATATTGCTGTGGTTGGTGATGAAGACCAGTCGCTTTATCGTTTTAGAGGTGCGACTGTTAGAAACATTTTAGAATTCCCTACCCATTTTGCTAATTATAAAAAGGTTGAACTTACTATAAATTATAGATCCCATCCTAAAATTATTAAAACATATAACAATTTTATGAATTCTATTGACTGGGATAAATATCGTTTCCCAAAAATGATATTTCCAATTCCTGATGAAAAATATTCTGATTATCCTGCAGTTTTTTCTATTCGAACACTTAATAATGAAAGGGATGAAGCACTTAGAGTTGCTGATTTAATCAGCTTTCTTAAAAGTAACAATATAATACAAGATTGGAGTAATGTGGCTATCTTAATGAAAAGTGTAAGGCAAGAAAATAGTGACCAATATATTAATGCATTAAAAGAAAGAAATATTCCTTATTTTGCTCCTAGGGCAAAAAAATTCTTTGATAATGAAGAAATTAAACTTCTAATAGCTTGTTATGCTCTTATTTTCGGTTTTTATGAAGAGGAATTGAATGGTTATTATCACAGAGATTATATTGATGAAACTATCAAGTGTTTAGGAGAAAATAAAAATGATTCTTTATATAACTACATTACCCGTAGAGCTAATCAAATTATAAACCTCACAGAAGGTTCTCTTGACTTTAACATCCTTGATTATTTCTTTCAATTACTTGCTTATGAACCCTTTATAACTTATTTGAAAGATGAAAACAAAGCTTATAATCTATCTATATTCACTCAACTAATTTCAATTTATCAGAGCTATTATAACATATCTATTATCACTGCTGAAAATAAAACTCATATTAGAAATTCTCTTTTTAGAAGTTTATTTAATTTCCTATTAGCAAGTGGTATTAATGAATACGAGAATCCAGATAATCCCGTTCCCAAAGGATATGTACAAATAATGACTTTTCATCAAGCTAAGGGTCTGGAATTTCCTGTAGTTATTGTAGACTCATTAGATAAAAGTTTTAAGGTACAAAAACAAGTAGATAGAGATCTTCTGCCTTTTTCTCAAAGAGAAGAATTTGAACCATTGGATAAAATTACTATTTTTGACCGAACTAGACACTATTATGTGGCTTTTTCTCGCGCTCAAAAAATCCTGGTCTTAACTGCCAATAAAAAACCTGTTTCTTGGTTAACTTCTGTATGTGAAGGACTAGATCAATATCCTTATATAGAAAAAGATCTCCTATTAGCTCAAAAATTTGAATCTAAACCTCAATTTATTCCTAAAAAATCTTATTCTCTTACTAACATTAATATGTATGAAATATGTCCCCAACAATATCTATTTTTTAAAGAATATAATTTTCAACCTTCAAGATCAGCTCAGGTCCTTTTTGGTTCTTTAGTGCATTATACTATTGAAGATATTCATCGTGCTATTCTGGATAAAAAGAATTTTAGTGATGATGATATTGAAAACTGGTTATATGAAAATTATACTGCCCTCCTTAGCAAGGGATTAAGACCTCTTATTCAAACTCGTAAAGAGTTAGCCTTGAAACAAGTTTTAAATTATTATCATCAAAATCAGGATTTAATTTCTAAAATAAAAGAAACGGAAGTTAATGTTTCCATAGACAAAGAAGATTACATTATTACCGGTATTATCGATTTACTTACATCTCAGGAACAAGGTCTGGACATCCTTGATTTTAAAACTCAAAAAAAACCTGATTGGGGTCATCCGCTTATTAACTCCTACGAAAAACAGCTCTGTTTATATGCCTATATCCTTCAAGAAAGATATAACTCTCCCATTAATAACTTATATATTTATTGGACTGCCGAAGAAAAAAGAAAAGACGCTTTAATGCAAATAAAATATTCAGAACAAAAAGTTGAAGAAGCTGGTAAACACTTTGATGAGATAGTACATAAAATAAGAGAAAAAAAATTTGAAGTAGAGCAATCTCCCGATACAGAAAAAGTCTGCAAAGAATGTGATTTCCGCTTCTTTTGCTCCAGAGAAAACCTAATAAAGTTCCATCCTCAAGATTTAGATGAAATATGAAAGAATCTCAAAAAGTAGAGTTTAAGACATCAGTTGGTGAATGGAAAGAAATTGTTAAAACTGTTTGTGCTTTTGCCAATACTGAAGGTGGAGAAATTTATATTGGAATTAATGATAATGGTAATATTCAAGGAATACAATTAGGAAAAAATACTATCAATGATTTAATTCAAAAGATTATTACAAATACTGAACCTAAAATATATCCGAAATATAGAGTAGAACAATTAGATAATAAAGATATTTTAGTTTTACAAATTGATAAATATTATGAAAATATCACTCTTGCTTTTGGAATACCTTATAAAAGAGTTAATAGTGCTACCATACGTATATCCAAGGATGAATATGAAAGAAGAATAATTGAGATACATAAGGAAATTATAAGATTTGATAACCAGATTAACGAACGAGCAAAATTGAATAACTTAGATGATAAAATAATTAATTTTCTTTTACAAAAAGCAATTGAAGAAAGAAGTATAGATATTCCTGTAAATTTAAATAAACAAGAAATTCTAATGCATTTTAATTTGATGAAAGAACAAAAATTATTAAATGCAGCTATCTTATTATGTGGTAAGAATCCTCAGACTTTTTTTAATTACGCCATAATAAAATGTGTAAAGTATAAAGGGAATGATGTTACCGCTCCAACTATTGATATTAAAGAAATTCAGGGAAATTTGATTAATCAAGTAAATGAAGCTGAAAAATTCATATTTGAACATATAAAGTTAATATCATGGATAGAGGATGGTAAAATAGAACGACAAGAAAGATGGGAATATCCTCCAAAAGCAATTAGAGAATCCCTTGTTAATGCAATTGTTCATCGGGATTACCGAGCACCATTTAAAGTTTATATTAAGATATTTGAGGATAAAATTGAAATAAGTAATCCTGGAAAATTACCAGATGGTTGGACAACTGAAAATTTAAAAGTTCCGCATGATTCTCGTCCTTATAACCCTTTAATTGCAAGAATCTTTTTTTTACTTAAATATATTGAAGAATTAGGGTCAGGTACTAATAAGATAATTGAATGGTGTAAAGAATGGGATCTTCCGGAACCTGATTTTAAATTTGATGGTTCCTCTATTACTGTTATAATAAGAAAAACGATATTTTCTGAAGAATATTTAAATACTTTGGAATTAAATGAAAAGGAAAGGATTATCATTAATTACCTTAAAACACATAATATAATTACTAGTAAGGAAATACAAAATATGTTTAATATTAGTAGAGAAATGGCTAATAGATATTTAAATAGATTAATCCAAATGTCATTACTTGAAAAGAAAGGGCAAGGTAGAAACATATATTATAGGATAAAATAATGCGTCAACTTTGCGTCAACTTTGCGTCAACTTTGCGTCAACCAATAAAGATTAATTAATTACTATAGAGGAGACTTAAATGCTTGAAATAACTAAACCAGAATTAGTGTGGAAAGGAAAATATGACAATGATGGTAATCTTAAGCCTATTGAAAAACCAGGTCCTTTCCCTTTTCAAATTGTAGAAGTCATTAACAAACCTCGGACTGGCATTGAAGAAGCTCAAGAAACTCTTTTTGAAATATGGGAAGGAAAAGAAGGTAATAGCTTTGAAGAAGGATGGAAAAATAAACTTATCTGGGGTGATAACAAGCTGGTAATGTCTTCTTTACTGGATAAATTCGCCGGTAAAATAAATCTTATTTATATTGACCCACCTTTTGCCACTGGAGCAGACTTCAAACTCAAAATTCAAGTAGGAGAAAATGTTGAAGAAATCACTAAAGAACGTTCTGTAATAGAAGAAAAAGCTTATAATGATACCTGGATAAAAGGAATAGATTCCTATTTACCAATGATGTATGAAAGATTAAATCTGATGAAGGAATTACTTGCTGATAATGGCTCTATTTATATCCATTTAGATTGGCATGTTGGTCATTATGTAAAGGTTATGATGGATGAAATTTTGGATATGATAATTTTCAAAGAGAAATTATATGGGATTTAGGAAATCCTTCTGGTTATAAATCTTTAGCTACAAATTGGATTAGATCTCATGATAATATATTTTTTTATAGTAAATGTAAAAATTTAACTTTTAATAAATTGTATATGCCTTATTCTTCAGAAGATTTGGAATTATACCCTAATAAAATTTATCGAAAAGGACTAGCTATTACTGATGTGTGGAAAGATATAGCTCCCGCACAAAAATGGGGTAATGAAAAAAATGAACATGTTTATGAAACTCAAAAACCCGAAAATTTAATAAAAAGGATTATAATGGCTTCTTCCAATCCTGGTGACCTTGTTGCCGATTTTTTCTGTGGCTCAGGAACTACTTTAGCTGTAGCAGAAAAATTAGGCAGAAGATGGATTGGCTGTGACTTATCCAGGTATGCTATCCATATAACCAGAAAAAGATTACTGGAAATAGAAAACTCCAAGGATTTAGAAAATAAAGAAAAAAAATATGGAAAGAAGGCTCAACCTTTTGAAATCCTTAATTTAGGTAAATATGAACGACAAGTATGGCAAATGAAAACCTTCACAGGTAAGGATGAAAAACAGACTATGTATGAATACATTGCTTTTATCCTAAAATTATATGGTGCTACACCTATATCTGGATTTACTCATATTTATGGGAAAAAAGAAAAAGCCCTCGTCTATGTGGGAGCAATTGATTCACCTGTAACCGTTCAGGAAGTTATTGATGCCATAGAAGAATGTAAACAAATGGAACAAAAAGAGCTACATATCCTTGGATGGGAATGGGAAATGGGTTTAAATGATGCGATTCAAGAAATAGCTCGTAAAGAAAATATTACTTTAAAACTTAGAATAATTCCAAAAGAGACTATTGATCCTAAAGCTGCGTCTAAAGATGACATTCACTTTTTTGAGCTTGCTCATTTCAAAGTTGATATCAAAAATGTGGGGAAAAAAGTTGAACTCGAATTAAAGGACTTTGTTATCCCTCATACAGATTTAATTGATGAGGAAGTTAAGGAAAAAATCAAAAAATGGGTAGATTGGGTGGATTATTGGGCTGTAGATTTTGATTTCAAAAATGATACTTTTAATAATGGGTGGACTTCATATAGAACAAAGAAAAATAGAAACTTAAATCTGAAAGCCTCTCATACCTATGAGGATACTGGTTTATATAAAATTTTCGTAAAAGTAATTGATATTTTAGGGATAGATACTTCCCAAGTCTTTGAAGTGGAGATAAAATGAAAGAAACAACATGGGTTCCTTATGATAAGATTTTACCTTACATAGAAAATAGAAATCCCTACCAGAAACCCACTTCATATCTAAAAAAGGCTGGAAAAAATTCCTATCAAATTGTAGAAAAAAGAAGACCAAGTAACAACCTCCTGGTAAATAATATAAGAGAAGAAGTGGATAAATGGAGGGATGCAGAATATCCTGGTGTTACTGAAACCACCAGAACTCTTTTATTTCATTGGTTTTATAATGATCACTTTTTAGATAATGAACTTTTTAGATTCTGGTTTTGCCAACGTGAAGCAATTGAAACTTTAATCTATCTCTATGAAGTAAAAAAATATGATGACTTAATCCCGGTAATTGGCAACTATGCCACAAAACTTCAAGAGGATATATTTAAAAAACCTGTAGAATTTATAGAAGATTTGGATGGTAATAGAAAACTAATCCTATACTACCCTCAATCAGACCAGCAAGGGCAAAAGGATTTGCCACCTAAAGGGCTATTAAGATATGCCTTTAAAATGGCTACTGGTTCTGGTAAAACCTTTGTTATGGCTCTAATAATTGTCTGGTCATATTTTAATAGACTCCGGGAAAACGATTTGAGTTATCCCGATAACTTTGTTATTATAGCTCCTAATATCATAGTTTATGAAAGACTTGCAAAAGATTTTAATAATAATATGATTTTTTATAATTTACCCCTTGTCCCTGAAAATTGGCGTTTACAATGGAATCTTAAAGTAACTCTAAGAGACGACGATTCCCCTTTAAATCCTTCTGGAAATCTTATTGTTAATAATATTCAACAACTATATATTAATAAAAGTTTAGATACTACTCCTGCTAATATTATAGAAGAAATCTTAGGTCCTAAACCTCAAAAAAATCTAAATAAACCTTCTGAACCTCTTATTAATAAGATTAAAAAACTAAAAAATTTAATGGTTCTTAATGATGAAGCTCATCATATCCATGATATGGATTTACAGTGGCATCAAACCTTGATGAATATCCATAATACAGTTGGAATTAATCTCTGGCTGGATTTCTCTGCTACTCCCAAGGACCAGGATGGTATGTATTTTCCCTGGATTATTGTTGATTATCCTTTAGCACAAGCAGTAGAAGATAGAATTGTTAAATCTCCTTTAATTGTCCATCGGGTTGATAAAAATGATCCAGATAACGTTTCCGCAAATAATATTATACAAAAATACGGCGAATGGATTATGGTGGCATTAGAACGATGGAAAGAACATTACAAAATATATTCACGGGTGGGGAAAAAACCGGTCTTGTTTATAATGACTGAAAAAAATATTTATGCTGATAAAATAGCGCTATCACTTAGAAATAGAAAAGATTTAGATTTTAAAGATCCTGAAAATGAAATCGTAGTTATTCATGTTAAAACCAGAGATAATGACACATCCGAAACAGAAATTAAGATTAATGATAAAGAGCTGGGTAAATTAAGAGAATTGGTCAGAAAGATTGATGAGCCAGATAATAAAGTAAAAATTATCGTGAGTAATATGATGCTTAGAGAAGGATGGGATGTCCAGAATGTTACGATTATTTTAGGGCTACGACCCTTTACATCCCAGGCAAGAATCTTGCCCGAGCAAGCTGTAGGTAGAGGCTTAAGATTAATGCGAGGAATTAGTCCTGATAATATTCAAACCCTTGAAGTTATGGGAACAAGTGCTTTTGAAAAATTCATCCTGGATTTGGAGAAAGAAGGGGTCGGCATTAATACTGTAAATACATCTCCTCCGTTACCTATAGTTATTGAACCTGAAAAATCAAGATTAAAGTATGATATTGATATCCCCTTAACTACTCCTGTCTATCAGAGAAACTATAAATTAATTGAATCTATAGATCCTCTCTCTATTGAACCTGTCTTTTCTTCTGATAAACTTGACGAAAATACAAAAATTATGCTAAGGGTAGAATTTGCTACAACTGGTACTGATATAGGTAATATATCTATGCCTCTCCAAAATGTTAGGCTAGGTAGAGAATTGGTTAGTGATATAACTAAAGAAGTTATGAAAAGAGTTCGTTTAACCGGAAACTTTAACATCCTATATCCTATTGTGGAATCTTATATCCTAAAACAGGCTTTTTCTACTCCTATAGAAAATGTGGAAAATGAAACTCTAAGAAAACATTTAACTAAATTAGCTGTTCAGGAAGCTATAGTAGATATTCTATCAAAAAGAATAGGTGAATTATCTGCCGAAAAACAAGAGATTCATCTTAAAAATGTTACTTTTACTTTATCTAAAGTTAAACCATTTACCTGGAGAAGGAAACACCTAAGATGTCAAAAAACAGTTTTTAACTTCGTAGCAGTATACAATGATTTTGAAGCAAAATTTGCCCGATTTTTAGACAAATCACCTGATATTGAAAGATTTGCCGGTTTAGCTGATAAATTTTGTATTAATTATTTAACTTCTCTTGGAGCTATAAGATTCTATTTCCCTGATTTTGTAGCTGTACAAATAGATAATGGTCAATCCATTCATTGGATTATTGAAACTAAAGGAAGGGAATACGAAGATGTTGATAAAAAAGATAAAGCAATGGATAAATGGTGTAAAGATATAACAAATTTAACTGATCAGCAATGGAAATACATCAAAGTCCTGCAAACTCAATTTGAATCTCAATATTTTGATACTTTTCAGGAGTTAATTCATTATATTATTTCAGGAATTTAGGGGATTCAATTTTATAAAAACAAAATCTAAGATATCCCTAGCTAATTGCCTAACATCTTCCTCATAATATTGAAGCTTCAGGTGGGATGATTGGAGCTTCTATTTCTTTGAACTGGCAGTGGTAGTTGCCATATCCTTTTTTGAAACCCCTTTTCCTGTGGTTTTAGCAACCGTAGTAGATATGCTTGTAGTAGTGCCAGTAATGCTAACTATGGTCAATATTGCTAATAAAACCAGGCAATGGTTTTATTCTGATTAATATAATGATGATAACCTTTAATTATTAAGTAATGTGAGATTTGTCCATGAGGACAT
>Ga0116189_1004256_pt1 | contig 10064 bp, 9 predicted proteins | sample AD_JPNTR3_MetaG_FD_89895 | JGI IMG/M metagenome (GOLD analysis project Ga0116189, IMG submission 89895) | Active sludge microbial communities of municipal wastewater-treating anaerobic digesters from Japan - AD_JPNTR3_MetaG | ecosystem: Engineered > Bioreactor > Anaerobic > Digestate | place... | reverse complement strand
TGCATTTTGGGTGATTATTTGGGGGCATCTTCCCGGGGGCACCCCCAAAATGCTCGCATTTTGGGGGCTAATTTTGGGGGCATCTTCCCGGGGGCACCCCCAAAATGCTCGCATTTTGGGGGCTAATTTTGGGGGCTTAAAGGGTCGTCACCGCCATGTCCTCGAGGTTATCCTGCGCGCGCTTTACCGCCTCGGTGTGGACGTTTTCGTTGTGCCTGTCTATCTTCGCAAGTATTTCGTCAAGGCGTTCTGTCCTTGTTTCGAATGCGTAGTCAAGAGCTCTTACGTCAAGATGCGGAAACGGAAACGTCAGCTCGTAGCGGTCGCCCATGTAGAGTTTGAAGGCATTTTTTCCGGTATCGTAGAAAATCTTGTAGCGGGGGTCGATTTCCTTTATCCTCGAGGATATGTCAAAAAGATCGGCGGTGATTTCGATGAGCATTATTTACCTCACTCTTGGTCGGCGCCTTCCGCCGCTGTAGGCTCGGCGACCGTCAGTTTTGCCTGGGCAAACGGACGCTTGCAAAGGAGGTTTGCGTACTTGACAAGGTGCGCGACGTAATACGGACTGCCCTCGGCGGGAAGGAGAATGTGTCCGTCGATACCCGTGACCCAGTCCCAGTCGCCCAGCTGCGCGAGAATATAGTCGTTGGTGTTGAGGAAGTACATCGTGCTGTCGGGGACAAACTTGTCGGCGTAAATGGGCACACCGTTGTAAGAGAGAGCCTTAAAGCCGCCGTCGAGGTTCATGTAGTCGACGTTGCTCCTTATATCGCGAAGGTGCGCGAGGTATTTCCTTCTCATATCGTAGCTTGCGATGATAAAGTTGATGAGGCTGCCGCTCTTCTCCTCGACGAGGTCGATGGTCTCCTGTATGGTGTCGGTGGTCAGTTCCTGAGCATTTGTAACCGCGGGCTTAAAGTAAGGATAGTCGGCGGTGTTTACGCCGTAAAGGATGTCAGCCTGGGTGGGCGTAAAGATATACTCTATGCCGTTTAGCTCCTTGTCTCTCGAGTTGCGCACAAAGAGGTAGCCTCCGAGCACAGCGTCTTCTTCGAGGGACTTGTCGAGTATAATCGAGTTGTCCGAGTAGTCCACGCCGACGATTGTAAACGCCTTGGGCACTTTGTACCAGAGGTCGTCGTAGATGTCGAGCACCATGCCCGGGGCGAGGTTGCGGACGTTGTCGAGTCCCAAAAATTCTGCGTCCTGCCACACAACTCTTGCCAGCACGCCGCTTCCGTTCTGGAACAGCATTCTGTTAAAGTTGTATTTTGCGCTGTCGATTAACGCCTGCATTTCGCTCTGGAAGAGGTTAACGGCGTCCGACGGGGTGTTCTGGCAGCAGCGGAGCGCCTTGTCGGAGATGTTGAGGGTGCCGTAGATGTTGGCGAGGTTGCAGGTGAAGTTTAAGATTGTCGCGTTGTCGGACGCAGGGTACGGCTCAACTTCGGCGCCGCAGCCCACGCTGCCGCTTATACCCATTCTGGTGGGGTACTTTACCTGTCCTTGGTGGATGTTCTGCGCGCTCTTCTCGATGACGTTGAGAAAAGGGCTGGTCGTACTGTCAATCTGATTTCCGATTACGTCGAGATAAATGTTTTGCAATATGGCGTCTACCTGTGTTGTCGTGATCATGTTTTTCTCCTATATTCCTTCAAGATATTTCTGAGCTATCCGCCCCGCTTCCGCCAAAGTCAGCGGCTTGTTGGGCGTAACGGGTATAGCTCCACCCGCTTTGGGAAAAGCTTTGGGAACGGGGTTCGAGCGTATTTTCCCGAGATAGTCGTTTATGACCTTTTCCCTGTTCTCCTCTTTTTCCAGCACCATCTTCACTACTTCCTCATCGGTCGCCGCCTGCTCTTTGCTGACGATTTTCTTAGCTAAAACGGAAATTAGGGCGTTTTCGAGGAAATTTTCCTCGCTCATGCTGTTTTTGTTTTCCGAAATTTCCTTGATAAGGTCGTCGGTGCAGGCGTTCGCGACCGGGTACTTTGCGTAAAGCTCGTTGACCTTGCTTTCCCAATCGGTCTTGGCGCTGTCTTTGGTCTGTTCCAGCTCGCGGAGCTTCTGGCTGCGCTTTGTAAACTCGCTCTCGAGCGAGTTGTACGCTTTGAGTAGGTCCTCCGCCGTGCGGAATTTTCCGAAAGAGGTGTTCTCCTTGTCGCCTTCGGCGGGAAGAACGGTTTTTTCATTTTCGTCCATGGCTTTTTCTCCTTAATTTATTTGTTTTTACAGGCTCTCGGCTTCTTTTAACAGCCGCCTGTACTTAAGGTGCTCGCGAATGTGTGCGTTTAACGCTTTTCTCGCGCTTTCGTCGAGGTTGTTTTCGGAGCTGACAAGGTATCTTGTGTGCTCCTCGACGTGTATTTCGTGGTTGTCGAAGTCGTCGATTGCGGGCTTTTCGGCACGGGCGCGCTCGTTTTCCCTCATCGCCTTTTTCTTGTGGAGTTCTTCGGAATTTACCGCAGTCTCCCAGTTTCCGAAGCCCATCATCTCGAGAATCTTGACTCTCGCCGAGTCGGTCAGCTTGCCGTTTTCGTCGTAAAGCAAGCCCATGCGGAATATCTCGGCGACGGTGTTCTTTCTGCCCGAAAGGGTGTCGGTAAGCTCGTTTGCGATGTCAAAGACCAGGTCGTCGCTCGTTATGTCGCTGCTTGTGAAGTACACCTTTTCCATCGCCCCGTTATCGCCCGCAACTCTTGCAAGGCGTTTGGTCGTGGCAAACTGCCTGTAAAGGCGCAAAATGTGCCTGCCCACCTCTTTTATCGCGTTGCGTATGCTGTCGGCGGTGAGAGAAAGGCGGTTGTTGTCCTGCTCAATTATGAGGTTAAGCGTTACGCCGCTCATGTTTTCGGCGCGTATTGAGGAGCTTGTCAGAAAGTCGCTCACGCCGCTGACGGTAATAAACTCGGCAAGCAGCCTGTCTTCCTCGTCCCTGAAGTCGGGCGGCACTGCGCCCATATTCATCATTATGGGCACGTTGCTCCCCTGCCTGTAAACTATGACTTTGCCGGGGGCGATACCCTCTTCCTCGATGTTGTCGAGGTCGACGCTGCCGTCTTCAACCATCAGTACGCCCATGGCGATGCGGTTTAAATACTCGTGCTTGCGGTTTTTTATGGCATTGTACGCGCGCTGGATGGGTATAAGCCTGTCGATAATGCAGTTGCCGTAAAAGCTGGACGGCTGGGAGAGGCATACCTGTCTGACAAAGGGATAGCCGCGCCTTCCTTCCTCTTTATTTATATAAGGAAGGTCGCCCGCGTATAAAAGCTCCTCTCCCGCGACGATTTCAAGCCTGCCGTCGGGGTATTTTGCGGTGGGGAGAGAATACCGCTCGATGACTATCTCGTGGTCCTTCCGCGTGTCGGTAAAAAGCTTTGTCGCGCGCGAAACGTACTTAAAGCCGCCGCCCGCGTCCACGTTGTCGAGGTTCATGACGTTGATTTCCCTGCCCTCGAGCTTTACGCCCCACAGGTTTTCAATGACAGATACGGGATACGCCTTGGCGTGGATAATGCTGGAGCATTCGTCCAGGTCGCCGCACGACAAACTGTCCGGGTAAACTTCATACGGCGAGCAGACCGACACTTCGACGTCGCCTTCAAAAATCGCTCTGTCGCCGTCTCTGCCCACCTCGAAGCCCTTTGAGTCCGACCACGTTATCTTATAAAACGCCGTGCCCGTAAGCTCCGACCAAAACGTCGCCTTATCGACAAGCCTCGAGAGATTTATGCCTTCTTCCACACCCTTGAGCAGGCGTGTGGCGAACTTGGCGCAGTTGACATCGGCGGTATCCTCGGAGGCGGGTCTTACCGACACACTGCCTTTTAGCGTCCCGAACTTTGACAAACGGGTTTCTATAATCGGCGCAATGTGATTGTAGACCTCTCTCTCCTGCCAGTAATAATCCTTGGCGAGGGTGGCGATTTCGCCGTTTTGTAAGACGTACGCGTGCTGATTTCCCACAAGGAAGTTGATGTTAAGCAGCCAGTTTCTTTCGATGTTTCGCCTCTGCTCCTTGCGGTTTTCGTAGTCCTGCCTTATTTCTTCCACAAGCTTATTTTTCTTTTTGCTCATTCTTTTTCTCCTTTCTGAGGGTCTTTATCAGCCTGTCCTTTTCGGCTTTCAGCTCCTCGTCGGTCATGGTGTAGACCTCTTTGTCATACATCTCGAGATAGGTCTTGATCGCCGAGATGTCGGGCGGCACATTCTTTCGGGAGACCTTTTCCTTGAGGAGCTTTCTGTTGCCTTCCTCGTCGTACGCATATTCCTGCACGGTCTCCACAACTTCATACCCTTGTGCCTTTTTCAACAGAATGTCGATCATTTTTTACCTCTTATACGCCGTCGTATGTTATTGTTTTCGCGTTTCTCAAAAGCCGCTCGTAGTGCTTCCGCAAGATTGACTTGCCTTGTTTGGGGGGAGTGTTGGTCGGGCGGGTCATGATGTAGTAGCGCAGTTCGTCCATGGCGTGGTCGTCCGCTTTAACGGGGGCGTCGTCCTTGCCCCACCAGTAGCCTTTTATCTCGCGTATCATGTTGGGGCAGGTGCGGAAGATAAACAGCTTTCTTTTGGCGAGGTAGCTTTTTACCGTGTTGATACCCGAAAACAGCTCCTTGTTGACGTTGCAATTGACGTTTATGCCCCTCTCGCAAAACAGTTCGGCTACGCTCTTGGTCGAGCTGAGCGTCCTTGCCTTCGCCGCGCTGTCAATGATGGCTTCCAGACTGCCGTTGGACATCCGGTGCCAGTTTAAGCGGTCGGCAAGCTCTTTTATCTTCAGCGCGTGGTGGTCGATGTCCTTGTCCTTTTCGTAGTGCTCGCCCACAACGTACACGTTGCCGTCATAGTCCACGCAGTAAAAGTGCGCAGACAACGGGTTCCTAAGCCCCGGGTCGATGGAAATGAGGTCCTGCCACGACTCGGGCACGTCAAAGGGGTCGATAACGTGGACGGTTTCGTCAAACTCGGGATAGACGAGTCCGCAGTTTACGTCAAACTTGCCGTATCTGCGTGACGCGAGCGCGCTGTCCGACATGCTTGCCGACATTTCGGAGATTTCGGCGGGGTCGAGAAAGGGATTGTCCGCCCATTCCATCTGAAAACATTGAATTTCGTCGGAGTTGTACTTGTTGAGGTAAATTTCGTCATAGACCCACGTCAAGCCCTTCAATGGGGTCATTGTGCCGTAAATCACCCCTCTTTTGTCAATGACGCGCATTCTGCACTCTTCGTAAATGTCCTTGGGCGGCTCTTCGTCAAACCACACATAGTCCAGCGACGCGCCCTGAAACTTCTCCCTGCCCTGGTCAGCCGACTTGAAGCCGATTTTTGACAGTCCGCCGAAGACGTTTTTGACGACGATTGTGTCGATAACTCCGTACTCGGCGCCCGTCTTGGAGCCTGAGTGCATGATGATGTCGTGTATCCAGGCGGGGTTGAGGTAATTCAGTATCTTGTTCTGCGCAACGTCTCTCTGCACCTCATAGCTGACGCTTACCACCCAGCCGAAGGTGTCCTTTTTGTTGGGCAAATAGGGATGAATACCTCTCGCCCGCCAGACCGTCTCCACCGCGCCGCACTCGGTCTTTCCCGAGCGGTTTCCGCCAAACACCCAGCGGTTTCGCTTGTCGCACTTGTGGAAAAGCAGCTGCTTTGTGTGCACCTTTTCGCCGACGTTGTACCTCGACAGCGTGTCGGCGCGCTCCCTGTCCGACAGTATTTTTTCGATAGTGCGTATCCTCGCAATTGTCGCCCTTTCGTCCATATCGCCCGCATTATACCCCCTCTTTTGTCCGCCCGTGGATAAAGAACGGACACAAAAAAACGACCAAATCAAGCTTCAGAAAATACCCCGCCCGCAAAGCGTATCCTTTCCACCGGGGGCTCCCCCGAAAAACATGGTTTTTTGGGGTGGTCGTGGGCTCCCCCGAAACGCTTGCGTTTTTGGGGGCAAAAAGGTTAGAATAAACTTGTGAGGTGGAATATGTTAAAAGAAATCGCAATTGAAAATCTCAAGTTTAATCCTTTTGAAGTTATCGGCGAAGAGTGGATGCTTATTGCCGCGGGAAAAATTGAAAAGCACAATATGATGACGGCAAGCTGGGGCGGAATGGGCGTACTCTGGGGCAAAAACGTCGCCACGGTCTACATCAGACCCACACGCTACACGCTGGAATTTGTGGAAAACGAGGACTTTTTTTCCCTTTGCTTCTTCGGCAAGAACAAGAAAATTCACGAGGTCTGCGGTTCCAAGTCGGGCAGAGACATCGACAAGACCAAGGCTGCAAACCTTACCCCCGCGACAGACGGCAACGGACTGTACTTTGAGGAAGCAGAACTTGTCTTTATCTGCAAAAAGGTCTACTTTGACGACCTCAAGATAGCAAACTTCCTCGACAAGTCCGTCGAAAAGTTCTATCCGATCAAGGACTATCACAAGGTGTTCATCGGGGAAATAGTAAAGGTTTTGAAGTCGGAAAGCAGAGAATAATTTGTTGCAAAGCTATTGCGTCGCTGTGTAATCGTGTAATTGCGGTGAAACTGTTTCAGGAAAATGAGCGATTTTTGGGCATAATTTGCCTTATTTTGTAAAAAAATAAATTTTCTTGAAATATGTGTTGACATTATGCAAAAAACAGGTTAGTATAAGAGTACGCAATCCGAAAAGGAGGTGCGTGCGGAAAGCGAATACTGCTGAAGAAACGGAAGATTTACGACTTCGGCGCAAAAAAGTAACGCTTATTCGTAACCAACACTGTCCTTTTCGAGAGACTTTTTGTCGACAGAAGTAAATTGAACCCACAAAAGAAGTCTGTCGACAGGTTAAGTTGAATTTTATAGCTGCCGCAAACGGCAGCTTTTTTTATCCCCCAAAAGCCAAAGGCTTTCGGGGGGGGGACCCCCGGTAACATGCCCCAAAATGCAAGCATTTTTGGGGGAGCCCCCGACCACCCCAAAAAACCATGTTTTTCGGGGACCCCAAAACATAACCCCCAAAAGCCAACGGCTTTCGGGGGAGCCCCCGGTGGAAAGGTTACGCTTTGCGGGAGGGCGCGTTTTATTATGAAAACAACAGGTTGACCGAGATACCTGTACTTGGGTACTTTTTCGCGCGCGGGCGCGTTTTATTATTCTTTCTCTTTTTTTCTTTTACGCTAATTACTATTATTGGGTGTGAGCTGTTTAAAAGTGGATAAATCACTGATTTACCCACTTTTAAACAGCGTGAAATGTGGTAAACTTCCTACGGAAGTTTTCCATCATTTCCACACCCGAAAGAAAATAGATGTGGGAAAATCTTCGATTTTTCCACATCAAAAGAAATAATCCCGCGAAATTTACCATAGAAAACGAAAGCTTTTCGGGCGGCCTGAAGTTTATACTGCCACTGTTTCTTCCGTCTTCTTGATCCCGGGCGCGGGCTTTTCTTTGACAACCTGTTTTTCTATGGGGATATTGCTCCAGCGGCCGCAACGGTCGCCCCAGCGCGCCATGGTCTTTTCGTCGGAGAGGATTTCCACAACCTCGCAGATGTTGGGACAGCCGCCGCACTCAAAGCTCTTTGCCCTGTAGTCATGGTTGAGCATATCGAAGCCGTAAAACGAGGTAAAGCCTTTCCTGTCGGTCTCTTCCTTGGCGAGGATCGCCGACCCCACCGCACCCATCACGTCGTAATTTTCGGGGACGATGATTTTTGCGCCCAGTTCCTTTTCAAACGCCGCGACTATACCCACGTTTGCCGCAACTCCCCCCTGAAACATTAGCGGAGGCTCCACCTGTTTGCCCTTTGCGAGATTATTGAGGTAGTTTCTGACCAGAGCCTCGCACAGTCCGTTTATTATGTCTTCCATGCTCTGCCCCGTCTGCTGCTTGTGTATCATGTCGCTCTCGGCAAACACGGCGCACCGCCCCGCAATTCTTACAGGCGTTTTGGAGCGCAAGGCGTAGGAGCCGAACTCCTCGATGGGGATATTCAGTCTGGACGCCTGCCTGTCGAGGAAGGAGCCCGTCCCCGCGGCGCAGACGGTGTTCATGGCAAAGTCATAGACTATCCCGTCGCGCATGATTATTATTTTGGAGTCCTGTCCGCCGATTTCAAGCACCGTGCGCACATTGGGGCAAACTTCTGCCGAGGCGACGGCGTGGGCGGTGATTTCGTTTTTGACAATGTCAGCTCCAACCATGACCGAGGCGAGCTGTCTTCCGCTGCCCGTCGTGCCAATGCCCGAAATTACCGCGTCGTGGGGAAGCGCGTCACGCATTTTCGCCATACCCTCTTTCAGGGTAATTATCGGCCTGCCCATAGTGCGCAGGTACAGTTTTTTGACCACCTTTTTGTTTTCGTCAATCGCGACTATGTTTGTGGAGACCGACCCGACGTCAATCCCCAGATAAAACGAGCTCATTTTTGTGTTCCCTCCTCTCTTTTCTCCTTGAAAGCATATCGACGAAGGCGTCAATGCGGGTAATGTACCCCGCTTCGCCTGTGATTTCGTCGACAACCAGCGTCAGAACGGGTATATCGTAGTCCTTGGAAACGGTGGGCAGAATGCTCCCTGCGACCACTTCGGGCATACACGTCAAGGGGTAAATCTGCACCACGCCGTCAAACCCCTCTTTGGAATAAATGACGGTGTGACCCACGGTCTCTTGCGCGTGACCGCCTATCATCGTCCGGATATACGGAAAAGCGGACTTCTCAAAGGGGCGCGGCTTGAACTTAATGCCCGCCTGCAAAATGTGCCGGCTTATCCATTTGCTGATCGTCAAAGACCTTGCGACTTCCACCCCCATATTGCCCAGCGTCTTTTCGATGTTGAGATTGGTGAGCGGTTCGATTAAGGTATAAATTTCGCCGACGATACCGATTCTGAGCGGTTTGAAGTTCTTATCAACGGGGAGTTTTTCAATGGCTTTCCGAGTGTCTTTAATAAGGCGCATTATTTCTTTTTCGCCCTTGACCTTGAGGATATCCTCTTCAAACTTCTTCATTATCCTGTCGGTCGCGCCCTTTTCAATTTCGCGCGGGCGGATTTTGTAGCAGATTTCGTCCAGCTTGTCCATTTCCTTCATCGCGCCGAACCCTTTGAGCATGGCGCGAGCGATTTCGACGACGCTCTTCCCGGGGAAAAGCTTCTTCAGCTTCTCCACCAGCCCCTTTATCCCCGTATCGTCAATCTCAAGGGTAATGATGTCCACGTTGTAACCCATTTCTTTAAGCATCTGCCTGTGCATTTCGGCATAATACCCGAATCTGCACGGCCCGCACCCGCCGGTGATTACGACCGTGTCGGCACCCATACGAATAGCCTCGACAAAGTTTCCGATGTTGATTTTTAAGGGTATGCACGCCATTTCGGGACTGCATTTTGTGCCGATTTCCAGCGTCTTTTTGCTGCCTTTGGGCGGTATCGCATACTCGGCGCCCAGCGTGTCAAACAGCGTCTTTACCAGCACATATATGTTCCCCATGTGGGGAAAGGTTACTTTCATAATTCTTCCTCCGATTGAGCATGTCGAGAAACGCCTCTATTCTCGTGTCCACGCCGTTCTGTCCGGTGTGTTCGTCGATGACCAGCAGCAAAAACGGCGTCTTTGTCTTCTGCCGCAACGTCCTTTCGCAGATGTCGGCGACAAAGGAGTCTATTCCGCAGCCGAACGACATGATGTAAATCACTCCGTCCACGTTTTCTTCCTCGGCAAAATGGCACGTCGCGCCTATGATGTTCCGCGCGAACGTCCAAAATACCTTTTTGGCAAGGCGGGAGGCGTATCCGTCCCGTGTTTCTCTCCTCACCTGCTCCACGGTCACGATATCGATGCCGTTTTTCTCCAGCTTTTCAAAGAGGTTCATGTTAACATACGGGTCGTATACGTTGTACATATGCCCCATAACCGCGACCGTAAGCCCGTCCTTTTTGCGCCTCTTGCAAAGTTTGCCGTCCATAGCTTCCTGAGGCAAAAGACCTTCTTCCAGCATGGAGAGGTAAATCGCGTTTTCAAAAAGCGCCTTGTCCGCCGCCGCCATAATCTTTTTCTTGTCCTTGGTGAGGTA
>Ga0116189_1004253_pt1 | contig 10067 bp, 7 predicted proteins | sample AD_JPNTR3_MetaG_FD_89895 | JGI IMG/M metagenome (GOLD analysis project Ga0116189, IMG submission 89895) | Active sludge microbial communities of municipal wastewater-treating anaerobic digesters from Japan - AD_JPNTR3_MetaG | ecosystem: Engineered > Bioreactor > Anaerobic > Digestate | place... | reverse complement strand
TCCTGGATTCCAGCCAGAGCCATGTCGATAGAATCGATGTTCATCTTTACTACAGCATCACCTTTTCTGCCATAGGTTTTCTTGACTGCGTTCTTGATAGAGTCGATCGCGATGTTTTCATCGATAATCCTGGAGATTTTAAAGAAAGCAGTCTGCATGATGGTATTAATACGGGGACCAAGCCCGATTTTCTGGGCGATTCCGATCGCATCAATAACATAAAACTTCAACTTCTTATCAATGATCTGTTTCTGAACACGACCTGGGAGCATGCTCCAGACTCTGTCTTTGTCGTACTGAGATTCCAGAAGGAATATTCCGCCATCCTGGAGATTATCGAGCATGTTAAGCTTTTCCAGGAAGGAGAAATTGTGGCATGCCAGGAAGTTGGCTTTGCTGATGAGATATGGGCTGCGAATCGGATTTTTACCGAAACGAAGATGTGACACCGTAACGGTTCCTGCTTTCTTGGAATCGTAAACGAAGTAACCCTGAGTATAGTTATCGGTCTTATCAGCAATAATTTTCATGCTGTTTTTATTGGCGCTGACAGTCCCGTCAGATCCCAGACCGTAAAAGAGTGCCCTGTAAACATCTTCTCCCTCAATTGAGAAAGATCTGTCGAAATCTAATGAACTGTTTGTCAGGTCATCATTGATACCAACAACAAAGTGGTTCTTTGGTGAGCTCTTATCAAGTTCATCAAAAATTGTCTTGACCATTGCGGGAGTGAATTCTGCGGAACCCAGTCCGTAGCGGCCTCCGATAATAACCGGCATAGAGGAGAACTTTGTGTTTCCTTCCTGGAAAGCCTCGCCGATAGCCGATCTGACGTCTTCGTAAAGAGGTTCACCGAGTGATCCGGGCTCTTTTGTTCTGTCGAGAACAGCAATTTTCTTTACTGTTGCAGGGATGGCGTCGATCAGATTCTTTACACTGAAAGGCCTGAACAGACGAACCTTTATAACACCGGTTTTTCTGCCCTGCTTATTGAGGAAGTCAACTGTTTCATGCACTGTGTCTGCACCGGAACCCATAATCACGATTACGTTTTCTGCATCAGGGGCTCCGACATAGTCAAACAGATGGTACTGACGTCCGGTCAGTTTGGCAAACTTGTCCATGTATTTCTGAACAATTCCCGGACACATCAGGTAGAAAGGATTGACAGTTTCACGTCCCTGGAAGTACACATCAGGGTTCTGAGCGGTTCCCTTGATAAAGGGACGGTCGGGACTCATGGAACGCTTGCGGTGTGCCCATACCAGTTCGTCATTTATCATTGCACGCATATCATCAAATGTGAGCTCCTCGATTTTCTGAAGCTCATGTGATGTACGGAAACCATCAAAGAAATGCACGAAGGGAACCCTTGCCTCTAAAGTAGCACTATGGGCAATGAGAGCGAAATCCATGGCTTCCTGTACACTGGTTGAGGAAAGCAACGCAAAGCCTGTCTGGCGTACAGCCATCACATCACCGTGGTCACCGAAAATCGAAAGACCCTGGCAGGCTATGGCACGTGCAGATACATGGAAAACAGTTGGAGTCAGTTCACCAGCGATCTTGTACATATTGGGGATCATGAGGAGCAGACCTTGTGAGGCGGTAAAGGTAGTAGTCAATGCTCCTGCTGAGAGTGCACCATGGACAGCACCTGCAGCTCCGCCTTCAGACTGAAGCTCTGAGACCTGAGGAACTGTTCCCCAGATATTTTTCTGACCAGCTGCACTCTTTTCATCCGCAATCTCACCCATGTTCGATGATGGGGTGATCGGGTATATGGCAATGACTTCGTTGACCGCATGCGCTACGTGTGCGCAGGCTGAATTACCATCATGAGGTACTTTGTTTTTAGACATGTTAATAAGCTCCTCTATATTGTTAAATCAGAATCGAGAGAAAACATAACAATATAATTGCAACCAGCATTTTTTCCAACCAAAACCGGTGCAAAATTAATTGAATACCCCAATTTTAAAAGAAAACGTGCCGGAGAAATATTTCGGCATAGAAGGTTGGATATTGCACATAAAGCAGGAAAAGATACGATGAAAGGACAATTTCACCGCAGGGGCTGCATCAGCAGCAAATTACTGCGATTCTTCACCTGTTCTCTCTTCCTGAATCTTCTGAGGAATGCTTTCCACAGGTGTAACCGTTTCCGGTGTGCGGGGGTTACTTTTAATTGTTGCCTTTAGAATGATAAATGCAAAGAAGGCAATTCCCAGTCCCAGGAACAGGTAAGAGATTAGGTGGTAGTATCTCTCCAGAAGTTCTTTCTGGGAGTATAGAAAAAAACCGAGTAAGACCAGTATCAGATTCCAGATTCCTGATCCAATACAGGTGAAAAGCAGAAAGTTCTTCAGATTCATTCGTGCAAATCCGGCAGGAAGTGAAATCAACTGGCGAATGACCGGAACCAGTCTTCCTATCAAAGTTGAACTGATTCCATATTTGTTAAAATATGCCTCTGCCTTCTGCAGGCTCTCCTGCTTGATCATCAGAAGGTGTGCGATTTTGGTGTCTGCCAGGGCGTAAAGCACTTTCCTGCCCAGGATCAGAGCAAAGTAGTAATTGAAAATAGCACCGATCAAAGCACCTAAAGTCGAGAAACCAAAGACTCCGTATATATTAAGCTGCCCCTGAGCGGCTTTCCATGCAGCAGGGGGAACCACTATTTCTGAAGGAAGAGGTATAAAGGAACTTTCAATCGCCATAAGAATGGTGACGGTCAGGTAATTGATATGTTCCATGTACCAGTTGATGAATGTTGAGAGCAATTCATGCATATTTCTTGACGACCTTTTTTCTAAAGGTGAGATGACTTAAAAAAGTGTTCCAGGTTTTACAGGTTGCTGTGATTAAAAAGGACTACCAGCCATGTTCCCCAATAAGCGGCACAAAGACTACATTACCTGCTTTTGTAGTCTGACGCAGGCCTTCGGTTGTTTTGTCGAAAATGTAAAGTTCCTGATTGTTTCTGTCGCCAGTTGGAATTACCATCCTCCCGCCGACTGCCAATTGGTCAGAAAGAGTTTTAGGCACTACAGGTGCTCCGGCAGTTACTATTATTTTGTCAAATGGTGCATTTTGCGGCCATCCGCAGGTCCCGTCACCGATTTTGAATACAACATTAAGATAACCCTTTTCCCTCAGGCGTTTTCGTGCTGCTTCTCCCAGAACGTTATTTCTTTCGATCGTATAAACACGGCGCGAAAACTGGGCCAGTATCGCAGTCTGAAAACCTGAACCAGTACCTATTTCCAGAATTTTCTCATCTTTTTTCAGTTCAAGGAGTTGTGTCATGCAGGCCACAATCGAGGGCTGGGATATGGTCTGTCCGCAACCGATTGGAAGAGCATTGTCATCATAGGCCTGGGCATACATGGCACCATCTACAAACAGATGACGCGGGACTTTACGGAAGGCATCAAGCACCCTCTCATCGGTTATCCCCTTGTCACGAAGAGTTCTGATCAGTTTTTCACAGGCAAACGTTGGATTTAGATGTTCTGTCATTTGCTTGATTCTTGGTTTTGTATTTGAAATTAGTTCTGATTACGGCTTTAACCCATCTAAAAGTGTCGTAAAGATGGGAAATGTGACTTAGGTCACTCAAATATAATGTCTGCACTTCTGTAAAACAGATCTTAAAACCGCTGCGAACCGCTTTGATAATGACTTCTGATTCCATTTCGAATCTCTCATAGTCAATTGTAACAGAACTGAGAAAAGCAGCGGAATAGATCCTGTAGCCGCACTGACTATCCCTGATATTCACTCCTGTAAAGAGGGAGAGAATCCATGATGTCAGGCGGTTGGAGCAGATTCTCAAGAAAGGCATGGAGCCGGGAACCATCTTTCTGGCGCCGATACAGATTCCAATGTCAGGATCTTTGTTGATTGCAGAGATAAATTTATGCAGGTCATCGGGTGAGTGCTGCCCGTCGGCGTCCATAGTTATTACCCAGGCAGCTCCTTTTTTCAGAAGAAAGGAAAAACCGGTCCTTAAGGCGGCTCCTTTCCCTTTATTTACTTCATGTCTGATACAATCGATCTTTAAATCTTTACATAGATCGTAAGTATTATCTCCTGAGGCATCATCAACAACACAGATTTGTTTTTCAGGCACAAAACAGAGCAGGTCAGGGAGAAATTTCCTTAGAAGATCTGCTGATTTATAAGCCGGAATAAGGACAAAAACAACTTCAGGCCACTCTGCTGAGAGCATCCATTTTCTCCTGAATCAGAGCGCGAAGACTTTCGGTGAAATCCTCATTGTCTGAATACTGTTGAGTGCAGATCGGATCACCTAAAATGATATCCACTCTGGCAAACGGTTTTGGAATTATAAATCTATCCCACGATTTAAGTCTCCAAGAGCGGTCGGAAAACAGTACCACCGGCACAACAGGTGCTCTGGAGAGGAAAGCTATCTGTGCCACACCGGATTTAACAATTTCTGCCGGTCCCCTTGGCCCGTCAGGTGTTAATACAATACTTTTCTTTTCTTTCAATACCCGTACACACTGCCTGAGTGCAGAGAGACGGTTGTGGCTTGATGAGCCAAAGACAATATCGTGTTTCCAGCATTTTGCCACTGCAGCAGCAATCCTTCCATCACGGCTCTGAGAAACCAGCGCGGTTTTTCCGGTGTTTCTGAAAACAAAGGAAAGTGGCAGCAGTTGTGAGTGCCAGAAGCAGTAGATTCTGCCGTATCCCTGATCGTTAAATGGGTCAATAGCTTCAGGAGTCTTGATTTTAACCCGCCAGGTTCTGCCTAATACCGAAGCAATAAGCCAGATTGATAGACTGGTCAGGTTCATTTCAGGCGAGTCGGATTTTATGCTCATTTTTATTATCTTATGATATAAATATCAGTATTGTCCAGTATGGGAAACTAATAAAATTCTACTTCCGGAAAAAACAGATTATTTCAACTTTGTTTCTTGAACTGCAAATGTTTTGAAGTACACTAATTAATTAATTTTAATTAAAACACTATATTATATGGAGAAAACATGCATTTTAAATTAAGAAATGTTCTACTTCCGGTTTGCTTCTTCTGTTTACACGCTTCAGCAACTCTCCTTCCGTTTTCTTCAACTCTTCCTGCAGTAAGTACCCCTTACGATTCTATACTTCTAAAAACCTGGCAGGGAATAAAGAAACGCAATATAGATCCTTATGAAATCCCAATGGTTCACAGACCTAAATCAGAGTTACCCCACGATTTTGTTTCCGAAGGTGCGGGTTATGGGATGATTCTGGCACTTTATTGTAATGATCAGGTTTACTTTAATAAGATATGGGATGCAGCCGAGACTTATCTCTGGGCAGGTCAGTTCTACAACTGGAGGGCTAACAGTGAGGGAGGCGTGATAGGAACTGGGGCAGCTACCGATGCAGAGCAGGATATTGCCCTGACACTGATCTTTGCAGATTTACTTGTCAAAAAAAACGTTTGGCAGGCACATACAAGCCCCAAAGGTGTCACTTATGCTCAAAGGGCTCAGGAGATCCTTAACAGTATCTGGTCACTGATGGTGGAGGGGGGGAAATATCTCAGACCAGGTGCGGAATGGGGGGGGAGTAATTTCGTTAATCCCGGTTATTTCGCCCCGGCATTCTACCGTGTTTTCGAAGAATTTGATTCTGAGAATCATAACTGGAGTGCTGTAATTGATCAGTGCTATGCAAGCATCGCTCTTTCTCCAGGTTACCAGAATGGGCTGGTTCCGGACTGGATGAAGCCCACTGGTGAGTTTTGCGGAGAGGCACTGGGGTATAACAGCTATGCCGGGGGAGAGTTTTTTTACAAGGATGCTATAAGGGTTCTATGGCGGCTCGCAACCGATTACCTGTGGTATAATGAACCTCGTGCCAAGACTTTTCTTCAAAAGGCACTGGCTTTTATTGGTACACCGGAGAGGGCGAATTTTTTTCAGATGGATGGAAGTGCTGTCACAGATGAGTTTGAACTTGGCAATGGAGTAACCCGCCAAAGAACCGAACACAGTCATCTTACAATCGGGATGTGGGCAACAGCGGCAATGGGAGCCGGAGGTCCACAGGCAGCAGAACCTTTCAGCGATGAGCTCCTCAAATTTTATGAAGGTGGTGACTACTGGGGGAAAGCCAGCGATACAACCTTTGAGGATACACTTCACAATGAGATGTACTTCGATCAGTTTCTGGCCTGGTTTGGTGCATCACTTATTTCCGGAGTTTTTACAAATCTTTGGGAAGACATGAAAGATTCACTCCCTGGAGTGCCGCTTCAGTGGGTAAATCAACCGACAATTGGACCCTTTGATATCAAAGCCAATGTTGAACCACTTAAGATAAGCGGGGTTTTTAATAAAACTGCCAGATGGACGGTTGAACTGGTACATTGGCAAGACTCCACAGCCTGGTGCCAGTTCAGTGGAAAATCCAGTTCCATAGACATATCCTGGGTTGGAATTTCATCTGAAGGCAGTGCTATGCCTCAGGGCTACTACGATGTTACCATCTCTGCCAGAGGACTTTCTGAGCAGGTAAAGCAGAGAGTCTGGCTTGGGGAAGTGCTGAACCTTATGTATGGAAACCGCCTGTTGATCGATGATTACCGCGATGGCGATCTTATGCCCTACATAGGAAGCAGTTGGACCAGTTATCTTGACAGCCATGAGGGGAAGGCCGGCAATTCGTCAGTTCGTGAATTCAAAATCATTCAGGAAGACAGCCCTCTGCTTAAATGGGCTTACCACCTGGATCAGGGACACCTGGGATTTGATCCATATGCGGCACTCGAATGGAACTGTATGACCTCTGAAGGGAATCTTAATCTGAGCGGTCTCGATACTATTATCATTTCTGCCCGTTCAGCGTCACCGCTTGGAGTTTCCGTTCAGCTAATAACCTCAGATATAACCGATTACAACTATTTTCACGATTCTCTCTACCTTAACACACAAATGAAGGAGTTTCGCCTTCCTGTGGCCGGATTTACTCAGAGATGGTCCGGTTATGCACAATTAGATTTGTCAAAGGTTACGGCAATACGGTTTCAGGTTCAGCAGCCAAGTGGTACAGAAAATGAAATCGTACTTGGCAAGGTGTATTTCACTGGAAATCTGGGGAGTATTTATGAGGCTCCACCAGCGTATATACCTCCGGTTATCAAGACCAGGAAGATGCTTGCAAACAGAAGCCAGCAGGGATTGACGATCAGTACTGCGGGAAATATGCTCAAAGTGAAAGCATATCGGACTTTTAACAGCATGACCATCTATGACCAGTCAGGAAGGTTTGTAAGCAGGTTGAATGTCAGGAACGGAGTGGCACTCTGGGATTATTCAAACATTAAAGGGAAAAGGGTTCCACCAGGAGTTTATGTGCTTGTAGCGGAAGGTAGAGAAAACAGAATGGCTCTGCCTTTGAACTGCAGATTTTAACTGCTGATAATCAGTTAACCATCCCGAGGAGAATCTGTAATTATCTGAGATAAAGAATGCTTTGGAAATCAGCGGTTTAATCAGGCACTTGTGGTTGAGTCCTGCTTCATCCGCCAGATTTCCGCATATTTAGTTACCCAGATTCTTGCCGCAGTCTCCTCGTCCACATCTTTTCCCAGGATTTCTGAGAGATACTGGCGATATTTTCGTATCTCTTCAATCTGAATATGGTTGTCCATAATTAAGACCCCGGAAAGTCGCTATATACATTATCGGCTTTTCAAAACAATCTCTAATGAAAAAACCGGACCAATTCTATGAACCTCAATTCCTCAATCAATCATTGGGAATTGTGTTATTTAGTTTTTACTCAATGATGAAAACAGAAATTTCAGAGAACTGTAAAAAACGCACGGACTATTTTTACATTTCAATGTAATCTTCCACCTCTTGCAGATCCGGGAAGCTACAGTGTTTAATATCTTATTTGGTGAAGTGGAACAGCAATGTATTTAATTCCTCAGGTTAAAAAGCTGACTTTTATCAACGGCATTTTTTCAATCGATCCGGGAGATAAGATATATGTTCCGGAGTTATCTGAAGAATATATGCCTGTTATCTTAACAATTAATAAAACGCTTGAGAAGAGGATGTGTTTTATTCTTTCTGCAGAAAGTCCCCCAGATATTTACTGTAAAGGTATTTACTTTTGCAAGGTGGAAGCCGCTGGGCCAGAGGATTACACTCTGAGGGTGAGCAGAGAGAAAATTGAAATCCTGGGCAGGGGAGAGGAGGCGTTTTTCAGGGCAGTTCAGACACTCTGTCAGATTATAGACCAGTGCGGAAGGGATATCCCTTGCCTTTACATAGAAGACAGTCCGGATTTTCTGTGCCGTGGCTTTTATCATGACATCACCAGGGGAAAGGTTCCCAGGCTTGACACACTGAAATGGCTTGCGGAGAGACTCGCTTATTACAAATTCAATCAGATGCAGCTTTATATAGAGCATACTTATGCATTCAGAAATATTCCTGAATTATGGGAGGATAAGAGCCCAGTTACCGCAGAGGAGATCAGGGAACTTGATAGTTTCTGCCGCAGCCTGCATATAGATCTTGTTCCTTCTTTGTCAACATTTGGACATCTTTACGAACTTCTTCGCCTGAAAAGATTCGAGCATCTTAACGAGCTTGATATCAAAGCCTCAGAAATCCCTCATAATCTCTGGGACAGAATGGCTCATTACACAATTGACCCTTCGAATCCGGAAAGCTTTGCGCTGATCGAATCTATGATTACAGAACTGCTTCCGCTGTTTTCATCAAAATACTTTAACATCTGCTGTGATGAGACTTTTGATCTGGGCAAGGGGAAAAATTCCAGCAGGGCAGAAAGGGCAGGGGTTGGCAGGATCTATGTTGATTTTGTCAAAAAGATCGCCGGAGTTGTGATAGAAAACGGTAAGATACCAATGATGTGGGGAGACATAGTACTTCATCACCCTGATCTTATCGGGGAGCTTCCTTCTGAGATGGTTTTTCTTAACTGGGGATATGATCCGGATATTGATGAAAAAGGGGCCAAACTTTTTGCAGAAAAAGGCCTTACGCAGTACTGTTGTCCGGGAGCACGGGGATGGAGCAGGTTTGCCTATGACATTGAAAATGCATCCTTAAACATTCGCCGGATGATCTCCCATGGGTATTTTTTTAATGCCAGAGGGATTCTTCTGACAGACTGGGGTGATTGCGGTCATGTAAACTTCCTTTCCGGTGTGCTCCATGGAGCGATGCTGGCTGCTGCTCTTTCATGGAATCATGAATCCTACAGTGATGATAAAGAGTTTGATCATGCTGCATCTGTGGTTGAATGGGGCGAGCAATCCGGAACTCTTTACAGCCTTCTAAGGGAACTGGGAAGTCTGTGTCCCTACCATTTCGGCAACATTTATGCCTGGACCATAAACCTGCAGGGATTGTGGAACAGGGAAGATATGGTCAAAGAAATGGATAGTGTAACTCTGGTGAAAAATTTCCGGAGGGCAGGGGAAATAGCGGATGCCATATCCGGGCTGAGTGATTTTACAATTGATAAATACGGAGAGTTTTTCTGGAGTGCACGGGCGGTTCAATGGACACTGGGGCTTCTATGCTTTAAGAAGGTTAAGGAATACGGGCAGAACTGTGAAATGCCAATTAATAAAGAGAATTTGATCAGAACCGGGCGGCATTTGACTGATGAGTTTGTTGATCTTTGGAGGAAGAGAAATAAGGAGTCGGAATTGAAGGAAGTAGTGGAGATTTTCAATGCAGCATTGGAGAAGGTGGGGAGATTGGGGTAGGGTTTTTAAGGTTTACCTCAGAGGTGACTCAAGTACCCAGGTTTGTTTTACCTTAGAGATAATTTAATGACTTTTTTGCTTTTGATCACTTTTTACCTCAGAGATGAACTAAGGACATTGCCTTTGATCATTGTTTCACCTCGCAGGTGAATTAGAGATTATGAATTGTACCCGAATTGGTGGACACACCTATTACCAAAATATTTTTATTCATGGAGGGTGTGTTCATGTCCAAGAAAACAAGAAAGAAATATGATGCTTCCTTTAAACGGGAGGCGGTCCG
>Ga0116189_1004252_pt1 | contig 10067 bp, 8 predicted proteins | sample AD_JPNTR3_MetaG_FD_89895 | JGI IMG/M metagenome (GOLD analysis project Ga0116189, IMG submission 89895) | Active sludge microbial communities of municipal wastewater-treating anaerobic digesters from Japan - AD_JPNTR3_MetaG | ecosystem: Engineered > Bioreactor > Anaerobic > Digestate | place... | reverse complement strand
CGAAATTACTGTCAACTGCCGCCCGATTCGGCCTGCACAAATGGTCCGTGTGGTTGGATGACCACGGATGGGCGAATGGTGGACTTTGTCCCCTGATATTTGGCCATTCACCTTGTACGGCGCCCCATTTACGATGGGGCGCCGTTCTTTTGTGGCAGTCTCCCGCGTCGCGCGGTTGCGTATTTCTGTATCTGTGTTAAGTTACGGACTGGCTTCTTGATGTCTGCCTTCAGGAAGAATGGGGCGAGAGTAGCATGATCCTATGAACACAGCCATTCGTTTTGAGGATGTTTCCAAGCGCTTCGCGTTGCATCAACAGCGTTCGCGTTCCTTTCAAGAAGCGCTCATCCGGTTGGCTCCCTGGCGTCGTACAAATCAGAATGCCTCAGAGGAGTTTTGGGCGCTCCGGCATGTGAGTTTCGAGATTGAGACGGGGGAAACGGTGGGCCTTATCGGGCCCAATGGCGTGGGGAAAAGCACGGCCTTGAAGCTGGTGTCACGCATCCTGGAGCCGACCTCTGGGCATATCGAGGTCCATGGACGGGTAGGGGCGCTGTTGGAACTCGGCGCGGGTTTTCATCCCGATCTCACCGGGCGGGAGAATGTCTATTTGAACGCTTCGATGATGGGGCTGAGCCGTCAGGAGGTGGACCGGCGCTTTGATGAGATAGTCGCTTTCTCCGAGCTTGAGCCCTTCATTGACGTGCCGGTGAAGCATTATTCTTCGGGGATGTACGTGCGACTGGGGTTTGCCGTGGCGGTGCACACGGATCCGGAGATTCTGCTGGTGGATGAGGTGCTTGCCGTTGGCGACGCGGCGTTCCAGCGGAAATGTTATGACCGGATTGATCAGCTGCGTGCCAATGGCGTGACTTTGCTGTTTGTGTCCCACAGCGCGGAGACGGTGCGTAGCCTGTGCAAACGGGCATTATGGCTGGATGCCGGGACTTTGGTGGCAGATGGCACTGCGGAATCGGTGGTCCAGCAATATACGGTGCATAGTTGGGAAGCGGAAGAAGGGAAATTACCATCCCCTGATAATGTCAAGCGTTGGGGAACGGGTCGGGTGCAGATCACACGAGTGGAATTGTTAGATGGGGCGGGAAAGGAGAGGCAACTTTTCAAGACCGGCGAGCATATGGTCGTCGTCATCCATTATCATGCACGGGAGCGTGTCATACACCCTGTTTTTGGATTGGGAATTCATCATAATGATGGTACACACGTCACTGGCCCAAATACGAGGTTCGCAGGACTGAATATTCCCTGGATTGAAGGCGAAGGCGTCGTGTATTATGATCTGCCGGCTGTGCCACTTTTGGAAGGCAAATACCTTATTTCATTGTCGGCGCATGATTGGGAAGCTGCTGAAATGTTCGATTATCACGACCGTCTTTACCCGTTTGGTATTTTGCCGGGTTCTGAAGAGAAATACGGGCTTTTAAGCTTGGGGGGGAGATGGCGGTGGAAGGCAAGTGACTCCTCATAACCTCCGGCAGCAACAGTTTTTTTGCCTTTTAATGGGGGTTTCGGAAAATGCAAAACCAGCCTCGCGCCTCAGTGATAATTCCTGTCTGGAACGGCTATGATTGTGTGCCAGCTTGTTTGCGAGCGCTTTGTGCTCAGAATTATCCTGACTTTGAAATATTGGTAGTGGACAATGCTTCACCTGATGGTGCCGGGGATGTAGTTGAAAGGTACTTTCCACAAGCACGGCTATTACGCGCCTCTCAGAATCTGGGATTTTCTGGAGGATGCAATCTGGGACTGCACGCAGCCCAGGGCGACATTTTGATCCTGTTGAACCAGGATACTGTTGTATCTCTAGGCTGGCTTAAGGCGTTATCTGAGACTGCCACATCTGATCCTTCGATTGGGATTGTTGGATGTAAAACGTTATACCCGGATGGGACCATTCAACATGCTGGCGGCATGGTCAACGTTCGGGGTGAGACACGTCATATCGGTGCCCATGAACAGGATCTCGGTCAGTATGATTTGGCTAGCGAGGTAGATTTTGTTACTGGCGCAGCGCTCACAATTACACGCCGGGCCTATGAACAAGTAGGGGATTTGGACGAGGGTTTCTCGCCGGCGTATTATGAAGATGTGGATTGGTGCTATCGCGCGCGTGAGGCAGGATTCCGTGTGGTTTATACGCCTGCCGCAACGCTAATTCATGCGGAACATAGCCTGGCTAGCTCTGCAACGCATCAAGGGATGTATGATTTCCATCACCACCGTCTGCGATTTGTCTTGAAGCACTGGCCTCGTGAGGCTTTAGCCCAATTTGCCGAGGCTGAGCAGGAATATTTACACACGCTGGCTCCTGGAGGGGAACGCCTCGCGGCCGCGTTATACCGCAGTTACTTAACTCACCTGTTGTTCCTGGATGATTTGATGCAGTGGCGGGCCAAGCTCTTGGGCAGTCCTGGTGATGAAGTGGACGCTCTAGCTGGCTTATTGTTGCGGCTGCGGGCCACGGTTTCCTTGCCCTACGATGTAGGTCCTACGTCGTTAGCTAGTATACAGAATTTGCTTGATGGCTTGCAACAATTGACATGGATTGAGGCAAAGCCGTTGGAACCACAGCTGAAGCGGGGGGGGCGTATCATCGGTGCTCTGCGTAAATGGGTTTATGATCATTTTACAGCGGCTTACTTAGCACCAGTGATACAACAACAAACGGAATGTAACAGGCAGGTGAGTGCGCTGATAGAACGGATGCTGAACGATCGTTTACGGTTAGCTGAGGTGCTGACCGAATATGATGTAGAAGCGCGGCGTGAACTTGCTGATCTGGCATTGGAGCTTCGGCGGCTTCACAGGGCGTAGAGACGATGCGAGTTTTGTTCGTGGTGAATACGTTCCCGCCAGGCTATACGGGTGGCGCCGAAGTGTCGAATATCCATACCTGTCAGGCTTTGCTTCGACAGGGGGTGGATTGTTCGATCCTGGTTTTTAGCAATCGTCTTCCGGAAGCGCGCGACGAGTGGTACGAATATGCCGGTATTCCGGTGCATCGGGTGCATTTTTTTACGGCCTTGCGCTCGGCCATCACTGATATTTGGGATGTGCGAGTTCATCGCTATTTGCTGGCGGAATTGCGGCGATTACAACCCGATCTTGTGCATATTCATAACGTATCAGGCGCAACGCTGGCGGTATATACGGCGTGTCGGGTGATGGGTATTCCTGTTGTAAACACCCTTCATGATTTGTGGCTTTTATGTCCCAACAATATGCTCTACCGTGCGGATGGCTCCTTTTGTGATCCGGCGGTGTTTCCTCGGGGCTGCCGTCAGTGTTTTCGCCGGTATGACTTTTGGGGAAATGTGCCTTACCGCAGGCAAATCTTCGCCAGGCTCACCGCAAATGTCCGGCTTTTTCTCTCGCCTAGCCAGGCACTCATTGACCGCCATGTAGAGGCGGGGTATCAGCGTGAACGTTTTCGTCTATTGCGTTTGGGTTTTCGAGAAAGGCCTGCTGCGCCGCCACAACATCCTGATATCAAACGTTGGTTGGAAGAAGGACATGCCTATCCGTTGCTGGCCTTTGCCGGCGGCGGTGTGGAGATTAAAGGGGCCCATGTTTTTTTGAGCGCTTTGCCATTGTTGCTAAAGGATCTCCCAGATCTTCAAGTGGCGATCGCAGGCGGTGGTGAACAGCGGTTTTTGGAAGCATTTCGGAGTCTTGGCTCGGCCGTTCACGTTTTGGGCGTGTTGCCCCCTGATGAAATGCGTTGGTTGTTTGCGGCTTCTGACTTGGTGATTTTGCCTTCTGTGGTACATGAGAACTCCCCTGTGGTGATTTTCGAAAGCTTGGAGATGGGCACCCCTGTGGTGGGTTCTGCGTTGGGCGGCATTCCAGAGTTTGTTTTGCCGGAGGAAACCGGGTATCTCTTTCCCGTCGGTGATGCTGCAGCCCTTGCGCAATATGTGATCCATCATCTGCGCAAGCCGCCTGATGCGCGACGGCATATGCGGTTAAATTGTGTCCGCAGAATGCGCACGGAATTGAACTTGACCCGTCATGTCGAACAGCTTTTGTCCGTCTATTCCGAAGTGCTGAGTGAATGATGCGGCTGTTACATGTTTCTCATCAGTACTACCCGGCTATTGGGGGAGCGGAAAGGTATATTACCGATCTCTCGGAAGAACTGGCCCGGCGTGGACATGTAGCTGATGTCTATACGAGCCGTTCTCTGGATTATCATACCTGGGAGAACTGCCTTCCAAAATTTGACGTCGTGAATGGCGTGCGCGTGCATCGTTTTCGCAGTGTGAAACGCACGGCGGTCGGGTGGCGCGTCTTGCGATATGGTTTGAATGGCTACGCCAATACCCGAGCGGCCTGGTACCAGCCTTTTATATGGGCGGGCAATGGTCCTGTTTGTCCCGGCATGGTAGGGGCGTTGTTGCATGACGCTCCGACCTACGATTTGGTTCATATTGTGAATCTGCATTATGCTCACGCATGGCTTGCCTATAAGCTCGCGCGCGCACGGAATTTACCGGTGGTCATCTCGCCTTTGCTACATGCCGAACAATGGGTCACGCATGATATCGGCTACATGTGGAAGATGTTGTGTGCTGCAGATGCGATCATCACGATGACTGTTGCGGAGCGTGATTATTTACTCGATCGGGCCTGTCCTGCCCCGATTGTAGTGGGTGGAAGTGGCATACGTTTGGCTGATTTCCCTGCTCTGGAAGCTGACACCTGCCGCGCGTATTTCGGAATTCCTCCGCAGGCCAGGGTCTTATTATTCTTGGGCCGCAAGGCGGATTATAAAGGTCTGGATTTGTGCTTGCGGGCTTTTACTGAGTTGCGCGCTCAGCATCCGTCGCTCTATTTTTTGGCCATTGGGCCTGAGACCGACTTCTCTCAGCGCTTATGGCGTGAATATGGTGATTTACCGGGATTGATTGTGCGTCCTGCGGTAACCACACATGAGCGCTTCATGGCCCTGGCTGCTTGTGACGTTCTTGCTTTACCTTCTGTAGGCGAATCATTTGGGATTGTTTACCTGGAAGCGTGGGCTTATCGTAAACCGGTGATTGGGGCACGGATAGATTCCGTGGCCTCTCTCGTGACAGATGGGCTTGATGGCGTCTTAGTTGCTCCACACGATGCTGCTGATGTCGCCAGAGCGTTGTCGTGGCTGCTTGAACATGAGTCCGCAGCGCGTGCTATGGGTGAGCAGGGGCGTTTGAAACTTGAACGGCGTTACACAGTGGAGCGAATTGCAGACATTGTAGAGGGGTGTTACGCGCGGGTGTTGCGCAAACGTCGCACGTTTACCTCTGGTGCTGGCTCGCCTTCTTAGGCGAGGGAACTGGCATGTGATCCCGATGGAATAAGGAGCATGGCTTATGCGCATTAGCATACTCAATGGAAACTGGGTATCTCAGGATGCTATTGGACAGTGTATTTCACATCAAGTGCGATTCTTTCAGCGCCGTGGGGATGATGTCCGGGTTTATGTGACCCATTCTCCAGAGGGAATTCCTGCCGCGCAGGCGCGCCTCGCAAAGACAGTTTCTCCTGATGAGTTGACCTCAGGTAAGGACACTCATTTTGCAACAACAGATTTGTATATCTATCATTACCCCGGGATTTACCCGCTACTGGATACCTTAAAAACTCTTGAGCGTGGAGCAGTGATTTTTTACTATCACAATGTTACACCTCCTGAATTATGGGGGAGCCAATTTGCTGAGATTGATCTGCAATTGGGCGTTGAACGCGTGGGTGAGTTTGCGGCATACGCAGACCTCGTCGTTACCCCCAGTGACTTCAACAAGCAGCAATTGATTTCTGATTATGGCTTAGATTCGGCAACTATACGTGTCTTGCCGCTGGCAGTGGACCTCTCTCATTTCAGCCCCGGAACGAAAGACGCGACTTTACTGCGACGTTACCATCTTGCTGGAAAACGAGTGTTACTCTACGTGGGTAGGATGGCGGGCAATAAACGAGTTGATCTGTTGGTCGAAGCTTTGGCGCAAGTCCGACCGCAGGTGCCCAACACTGTCTTGTTGCTGGTAGGGGATGATCGTAGTAACCCCGCGATTGTGGAACAAGTGGCTCAGGCACGCGAACGTGCCAGCACGTTGGGGGTCGCCGATGCGGTCATTTTTACCGGGCGTGTTGACGATCTGCCGGCGCATTATCGTTTGGCGGATGTGTATGTAACTGCTAGTTTACATGAGGGTTTTGGGGTCCCCTTGATTGAGGCCATGGCATCAGGCATACCGGTGATCGCGAGCGCTGCTACAGCTCATCCCTGGGTCTTGGGCGATGCGGGTTTGTTTTATACACCAGGTGATGTTGAAGGTCTGACCGCCGGGATTGTGCGGCTGTTGACTGATGATGAGCTTTACGGCTCGTTGGTGCGGAAAGGCTTGGACCGCTCCCAGGACTTCGCCTTGGAAACTTATGAAACTGGTTGGTCAAAGATTGTGCAGGAGGCGATTGCGTGGTTACCTCAGCGACCCTATCCGCTGCCCGGCCCAGCTGCTAAGACGACACCGCCACGGGAAACCCTTGATTCAACGAGTGGCGAAATCCAGGCAGTTGATCTCTTGCCGCTGAAGACGTTGGCTTCGCTGGCCGATATTATGGATCGTAAGTATAGGGTCCGTTCTGGCGTCCCGATTATTGGCACATTCATAGCCTGGATACGCCGAAACTTAACCTCGCATTTACGGGAACCCTATATTGATCCGACATTTGAAAGGCAAGTCTTGTTCAACCGCACTATTATCCATACGTTTGAACAGCTGCTTGGTCGTATTGCTGTTTTGGAGAGCCAATTAGCTGTGCTGCAACGGGATCTGGAAACAAAACCCTCTCAGGATAGTACTGAAAAACGAATTGGGGATGAATAAGTTTTTGCGCATCCTGTTTATATCGCCTACGTACTGGCCTTTTATCAATGGCGCTCAGACGTTTTTACAGGCAATGGCGGAACGTTTGGTGACGGATGGTCATGTTGTTACGGTCTTGACTACGACCGCGAGTTGTGCTGAGGATTTTTGGCGTCGTCCTGTGATATCATCTTACTTGCCGCCACAAGAGGTGCTCAACGGTGTGCAGGTCGAGCGCCTTGCGTTAACTTACCCCTGGCCCGCCCCTTTCATGTTTGGAGTGCTGCGCCGCCTTGGTTTGTGGCTCCATCGCCTTGGTGTTCCTGCCATAGTGGCGGCTCCGGCACAGCGTTATCTTGCGAAATGGATGCCTCCATTGGTGGGGTTGAAAGCTTCTCTGGAACAGCTGACGCCCTCTTGCGATCTGGTGCATGTGGAAGATAGTAGTTGGGATGGATTACTTCTTGCTGGAGCAACAGCAGCCGCTCATGCTACAAAACCGCTGGTGGTACAACCTTTGATGCACTTGGGCGGAGGGACGATCGCGGCGCATTATCAGATGGCACATCAGGTACAAATCTATCGGCGTGCGCACGCTGTTATTGCGTTATCTGAGAAGGAGCGTGCAGCGTTTCAATCACTGGGAGTGCTCCCTGAGAAACTTCATGTGCTCCGCATGGGAGTTGATCCATGGCCTTTTGATAACGAGATAGGACAGAGGGAGTACCCTGAACCGGATAGTGCTGTACCGGCAGTGCTTTTCCTTGGCGCGAACACCTACGATAAGGGAGCGTTTACTTTAGCTCAAGCCATTATTCGACTGAATCAGGCAGGGGTACCGGTGAATTTGACCGTTGCAGGGCCACGCAAGGAGGATTTGATATCTTTTTTGCAACAACGCCCCCTTCATGAGCAGGCTATCATTGGTGACCATATTCGTATCCTTGGATTTGTGGATGATAATGTCAAGCATCACTTGCTAGAAAGTGCCTTCTTGTTGGCGCTGCCAAGCCGCGTTGACACTTTTGGAATTGTTTTTTTGGAGGCATGGCAACATGCCAGGCCTGTTATTGGCGCTCTGGCCGGGGGCATCCCCGAAGTGATCACGCATGGGCGCAATGGCTTGTTAGTGCCTTTCGGCGATGTGGCGGCCCTGGCAAAGGCTATCCAACGGCTCCTGGAAGACCGTCATTTTGCGCAGCAGCTGGGCAATGCGGGGTATGTGGAAGTGCAGAATTACACGTGGGAACGAACTTACACGGCATTGCTGAAAATCTACGACGACTTGAGAGGCATATGCGGATAGCTTTAGTCGTCCACAAGTTTCCCCCGGCGTCCCTGGGCGGAACTGAAATTTACACCCTCAATCTGGCACGCGCACTGGCTGCCCGCCATACGGTTGCTGTACTGTACCGCGATGATGGTGACGGCAAACAGGATGGAGTGGAAAGAGAGATGCGCGATGGTTTCCAGACTTGGCGGGTGGGGCGTGCCTTTGACCCTCGCCGGGCTAATCCCGCGATGTTGTTCCAGGATACATTTTTCAACCCTGACATTGAGACGGTTTTCCGACGCTTTCTGGCTGAGTTTAAGCCAGATTTGATCCATTTTCAACATTTGATGTCCCTCTCTTACCGTCTGCCAGCCCTTGCGGCAGGAATTCCGGCGCTGCTCACGTTGCACGATTACTGGTTTCTCTGTGCCAACTCACAGCTCATCTGGCCCGACATGCAGGTGTGCCGGGGTAAGGCGTGGGGACTCAATTGTGCACGTTGCGCGACGGCACGTGCGGGCGGACCGGTGTTACGTTTCGCCCGTCCGTTGTTAGCGCCGGTGATGCAGCTGCGGGATGGATTGATCCGTAACGCGGCATTGCACGTAGGGCGGTTCATCTCCCCTTCCCGGTTTCTGCGAGAACGCTACCTCGCGGCGGGTTTCTCTGCTACCCATTTCGAAGTGTTGGAAAACGGCATTGACATGTCTAGATTCAACGTCCCCTGGCAACCCCGTCCTGCGCAGACGCCTTTGCGCGTCACCTATCTGGGATCATTGGCGTGGCAAAAAGGGGTTCATGTGCTGGTGGAAGCGGCGCGCGGGATATCGCCGCAAGCATTGCACATACGTGTGATTGGCAATCTACAGACTTTTCCTGATTATGTGCAGCGCCTGCGAGCAATAGCAGATCCCGACGTCATCACATTTGATGGAGCCATAGATAATGCTCGCGTGGCTGAGGTGTTAGCCAACACGGACATCCTTGCGGTCCCCTCTTTGTGGTATGAGAATTCGCCCGTCGTGATTCAAGAGGCACATGCAGCGGGCGTGCCGGTGATTGCTTCGCGTTTGGGAGCTTTAACTGAGAAAGTGCGGGATGGCGTGGATGGTGTTTTGGTAGCGCCGGGGGATAGGATGGCCTGGCGTGAGGCGTTGCAGGAACTGATAAGCCAGCCGGAACGCCTGGCAGCGCTGCGAGCTGCTGTGCCAAAGCCGTTGTCGTTCTCTGAACATCTGGCGCGCTTGCAAGAAATCTATTTAGGAGACTACCATGCGAATGCCGCGACTCCTTAAGAACCTGGTCTGGCTTTTGCTTTTGCTTTTTTTGACGAGCTGTAATGATTTTACAGATGTCGCGCAGCCTGCAACTTTGCCAGACTGTGTAGCAACGCTTTCGAATACGACCGTTGTGGGGCAGTCCTTTGTTGCTCGCCACGGGGGGCTGGATGCTTTTGAAATCTATTTGCAGCCGGATACTGCCGCGGAGGGGCCGTTGGTGTTGCATCTGCGCGCCAGTCCTATCGCGACGACGGATATCCTTACCTCAACAGTATTGCTCAGTCCCGGAGCAGCTGCTGGATATTATCACTTTCCTTTCACGCCGATCCTGCATTCGCATAGCCAGTATTACTACGCTCTCTTGCAGCCCCTGTCGGGCTTTGCCGGCGCTGTTCAGGTCCCTTGCGGAGCAGCTGCAACCTACGCGGATGGCTCTCTGTATGAAGGGGATCTTCCTCAGGATGCACAATCTTCTTTTAAGTTGCATTATGCTCCAACCTTCATTGCGCTCGATCTTGCTTTGATGGGAGTGGGTTGGCTGGGTTATGGAGCCGTTGCATTGGGGATCCTCTTTTTCGCCGGCTACACCCTTGTGCGGGGGTGGGTGCGCAAAGTGAAAGGTGACTTCACCGTCACCCTGAT
>Ga0116189_1004244_pt1 | contig 10077 bp, 6 predicted proteins | sample AD_JPNTR3_MetaG_FD_89895 | JGI IMG/M metagenome (GOLD analysis project Ga0116189, IMG submission 89895) | Active sludge microbial communities of municipal wastewater-treating anaerobic digesters from Japan - AD_JPNTR3_MetaG | ecosystem: Engineered > Bioreactor > Anaerobic > Digestate | place... | reverse complement strand
TTCCCTGCGAACTCCTCTTTGTTCTGACCACATTCGCCGTTCTGCTGGAACATTTCTAACAGCCTCATCTTCCATTATCAAAAACGCCGTGTATGGCGTTACGATTCCGTATTTTCGGGCAAGCTCGGTTATCTCATCTTTTAATTCTTTGTTTTCGCCGTTTAGCCGTATCTCATCCAGCAAAAATCCAATCCTGCGCGTTGCCCATAAACGCGGCAGAAAATCATAATCAGAGGAGGTTTCAGGAAATTTTCCATCGTAGTCAAAGTTCTTTTTCTCTTTTCCTAACATTCCTTGAATATTAATTTTGCCCTTTCCAGCCTCCGAATATCTACCAACAATTACAAGTTGGTCGCCTTTAAACAAATCAGGCAACGGGGTTGGATAAATCCTGGATGCTTTGACTTCATCGGGAAATGTTATCTTAATCCCAGCAAGAACTGGTTCGCGGATTTTTGTGAAGAACGAAGAAACCTTAACTTCAATATCTTCGTCAGGCAATATATATTGACTGCTTGCACGCGTCTGTGTGGTTATCTTATCAAGAAGATGCGTGTTCACGTCCGTGCCAATTCCGAAGCAGAAAATTCGGGTATTAGATTTATTATTTTTTGAGACATTGGATAAAATTTCTTCCTCGTCAGTAACGCCAACGGTTGGTATGCCATCGGTTAAAAACACAATTACAAATAGACGCGATGAATCATCTGTCCTCATTGAAAGCGCTGTGCGAAGGGCATCGTCTATTGAGGTACCGCCAGTGGATTTTATATTGGTAATAAACTTCTCCGCTTTGTTGCGATTTTCTTTTGTGGCATCCACAAGCTTTGAAAACAATGGCTCTGTATCGGTAGAAAATCTCACAATTTCGAACCTGTCCTTTTCATCAAGACTCGCCACACAAAACTTTAATGCCTTTTTTGCCTGTTCAAGTTTTGCGCCCGCCATCGAGCCGGAAGAATCCATAACAAAAACAACATCCTTTGGCAGGATCTCTGTTTGTTTAATTTCAGCCGAAGGCATAACTAACATAAGAAAATATCCATCATCGCCGGGCGATTTGTGAGTCATCAATTTAATTCCAAATTCCCCTTCTTCCTGACTAAAAAAGAGTTGAAAATCTGTCTCCGGTTTTACATTTGATTCTTCATACCCTATCGTAGCCCGTTTTTCGCCATCTCGTTTTATTTCTACTTTATGAGATGGCGAATAAATTGATTTTAATGGACGCGGAGATTTTACATCTATCTTCATACTTATGTTTTTTATTGGGGCTGAAGAATATTTCCCCGCCCGAAGTGGTAGCAAATAATTTATTAGTCCGGCATCCGATTTCAACAATTGGGAATACGAAAGAGAGATTCGTTTTTTGGCGTTCGGTTCTATTGGAAAAATTCGAACCTTGAATAAACCATCATCAGAAAACTCAAGCAACGCCGGGTCTTTCAGTTTGCGAACAATATCTTCATAGATTTGTCGCGCCTTTGTTGAATCAAGCAATTCGGCATCCACTTTTTTGCCGTCAATTTCCATACTGAACTTGTTTATAGTGGCGCCTTTTGGAACAGGTAGGATAAATGTGCCTTCCAACCGTTGTGGGTTTGGATTGTAAAATTCTTGTTCTATCAAAGTTGTTGCGTATTGGTCGTCAATCGTTGTTTTTATTTGAACAAGATTTACTTCCAGTGGCGCCCATATTGGGCGTGGCGGAATTGGGGGACGTGGCGGTGGTATTGGTGGAATTACAGGTGGCGGTCTTCTCCAAAAATCAGGCTCGTGAACAATTATAAAACCAGCGCCAAAAGCTTTAAGGTTGCCTATTAATAAAATCGCAATTAAAAAAATCGTTTGTTTCATACAATTTATTCGACGAAAAATATTTTATATTTACTTCCACAAAATATTAAAAATTATTTGGCATTTATTTTTATTAATTCTAAATTTTATATCGTACTGAATTAGAAGCCACTAACCGGGGCGATGAAACAGATATGGCAATAAAAGTAATTACAGATATAAATTGTGGGAGCTACTGCGCGATAGGACATCCTGAACGCCCGGTAAGGGTACTTAAAACAGTTGAAAAGTTGAAAAACCAATCTGAATTGGAAATTATCTGGGAAAACGCACAACCAATTGATGAAACTTTGTTATTAAAAGCGCACACAAAAGAACTTATTGATAGCATAAAAAATGTGAACTCTGATTTTGATGATGACACTCCTGCTTATCCTGATATTTATAGATACGCTACTATTGCGGCAGGCGGAGCATTTGCCGCCGCAATGAGCGCGTTAAACGGAGAATTCGCCTTTAGCCTTTTGAGACCGCCTGGACATCATTCCACAAAAGATAAGGCGATGGGGTTCTGTTATTTTAATAACATTGCCATAGCAGCAAAATTTATTGCTGAGGATAAAGGAATTAAAATCGCAATTTACGACTTTGATGTTCATCACGGCAACGGCACTGAAGATATATTGTTGAACCAGCCTTCAACTGCTTTCTATTCTGTTCACGAATTTCCACATTATCCGGGAACTGGAACTGCGCATATTGGAAATAATTGTTTTAATTATCCGATGCCTCCGAGTTCACCGCGCGCCGATTACTTAAAAAGATTGGAAGAGGCTCTTAACGATTTAAAAAAATTCAATCCTTCAATTGTTGGCGTCTCTGCTGGATTTGATGCATTTATCAAAGACCCGCTTGCAACACAATTATTAGAAGTTGAAGATTTTTACTGGCTTGGGCGTCAATTTAAAAAACTGGATTTACCGATATTTTGCGTCCTTGAAGGCGGTTATAGTTATGAACTGCCGGATTTAATAATGGCATTTTTAAAAGGAATAGATGAAAAGAATTAAATTAGTATTGGTTCTGACGATTGTATTCGCTCTTAATCTATCCGGCGCAATTCAGAAACCGAATCTGATTGTGATAATGGCAGACCAATGGCGTTCACAAGCCACTGGATATGCCGGCGATGTAAACGCAAAGACACCAAACCTTGATACTCTCTGTTCGCAAAGCGTCTGGTTTGTGAACGCAGTCTCTGCCGTCCCTGTTTGTTGTCCAGCGCGGGCAACTTTTATGACAGGTCAAAGACCGCTTACTCATGGCGTTTTTATGAACGACGTGCCATTATCACCAAAGGCGGTAACTATCGCAAAGGTTTTGAAAAATGAAGGTTATGATACAGCATACATCGGAAAATGGCATATTGATGGGCATGGACGGTCAAGTTTTATTCCTAAAAAGAGACGACAGGGCTTTGATTACTGGAAGGCTCTTGAATGCACTCATAATTATTCAAACTCATTTTATTATGCCGATACGCCGAAAAAACTAAAATGGGATGGCTACGACGCCTTTGCGCAAACTCGCGATGCTATTCAGTATTTAAAAAATAGAAAAGACGAAAATAAACCGTTCTTTTTAATGCTCTCATTTGGGCCACCACATTCTCCATACCACGTCGTCCCATCGGAATATAAAAGCCTATTTGACCCTTCTAAACTCCTGCTTCGTCCAAATATTCCATCTGATTGCAAAAACCAGGCTAAAAATATGTTATGGGGCTATTATGCCCATTGCGCAGCCCTTGATAAATGTGTTGGCGATATAATGCAAACAATCGATGAACTCGGCATCTCAACAAATACAATCCTTGTATTTTTGTCCGACCATGGAGATATGCTCGGTTCACAAGGTTTATATCGCAAACAAAAACCGTATGAAGAATCAATCCGCATACCTCTGCTTATTCGCTACCCTGCCCTCTTAAAATCAAAAAAGGCAGATGCCCTTATCAACTTTGAAGATATTATGCCAACTTTGCTTGGATTGTGTAATGTGAAAATACCAAAAACAGTTGAAGGCGCTGATTTCAGCGATTACCTTAAAGGAGGCGAAAACCCAAACGACGGTTCGACCTTGATATCCTGTGTTGCGCCATTTGGTGAATGGTCTCGCAAAACGGGTGGCAAAGAATACAGAGGAATACGCACCGAGCGTTATACTTATGTGCGAGATTTAAAAGGTCCCTGGCTGCTTTTTGATAATCAAAAAGACCCATTTCAACTAACAAATCTTGTGAACAAATTAGAATATAAAGATATCCAGGATGAACTTGATAAAACTTTGTCCAGAAAACTTAATATTACAAAAGATGAATTTAAACCCGCTGATTATTATATTAAAAAATGGGGCTATAAGGTCGACGCAACAGGAACCGTTCCTTTTGCGCCGTAATAATGTTAAATTGTTTTAAATAATTGTTATGAACGACCCTGCAAAATGTCCCGTATGCGGCGCAATCCTGCCGAGTAGCTCTCCTGATGGCTTGTGTCCGGGCTGTCTGTTAAAACAGGGTCTCGAAATTATCTCTACCAGCAGCGATACAATTAACATCACTCATACTGCAAAACACGGGGACAACCCCCGAATATTTGGCGATTACGAATTGATTGAAATAATTGAGGAAGGCGGAATGGGTATCGTCTATAAGGCAATCCAAAAAAGCCTTAATAGAACTGTGGCAATTAAAATGATTAAATCCGGACAGTTAGCCACGCCTTCTGAGGTTCAAAGATTTCGGACAGAAGCAACAGCAGCAGCCCGTCTTGACCACCCGAATATTGTACCAATCTATGAAATCGGTGAACAGGACGGCAGGTATTTTTATAGTATGCGGTTCATTGAAGGGCAAAATCTATCAAAAGTAATTGGAAAACGCCCAATGGAACTGAAAAAAGCCGCAAAAATCCTTTCAGTAATAGCCCGCGCCGTCCATTATGCGCATCAACACGGAATTCTTCATCGGGATTTAAAACCGACCAATGTATTAATCGATAAAAATGGCGAACCGATGTTGACAGATTTCGGGCTGGCAAAACTGTTAGAACACGACGAGACTTTTACTCAAAGTCAAGCCGTGATGGGGAGCGCAAACTATATGTCTCCGGAACAAGCCTCTGGAAAAACAGGAGAAATTTCTGTTGCGTCTGATGTTTATAGTTTAGGGGCTATCTTATACGAAATGCTAACAGGCAAACCTCCTTTCACTGCTTCAAACTTTATTGAAACAATCAAAAAAACTATCGATACTGAACCGACTAAACCCTCTGAAATTAATCCACAAGTCGACGCTGAATTAGAGACAATTTGTTTAAAGTGTTTAGAAAAACAACCGGAACATCGCTACGGTTCAGCGCTTGACCTTGCTTTAGAATTAGAACGTTGGCTTAATGGTGAACCCATTCTTGCCAAACCTGCAACCCGCTTACAAAGGTTAATAAAATGGACAAAACGCAAACCAGCAATTGCAGCTCTGGTCTGTCTCTTAATCCTTGTTGTAACTACTGGTATAATCAGCGTAATCATTTTCTGGCAGGATGCAGTATCCGCCAGAAAACTTGCCGAACGTAGAGCCATCTACGCCAATGAACAGGCAAAAAAGGCTGAAAATTCAGCATTAGAATCAATCAGAAACCTGTATGTATCAGACATCAATCTTGCGCAAAGGGCTTTGATGGAAAATAACCGCGGACGCGCTTATGAACTTTTAAAAAAACATATCCCAACAAAAAACCAGGTCGATTTGCGTGGATTTGAGTGGCGTTATTTGTGGAAATTGACCCGCGGACAGGAACAATTTACACTGCAACATCAAGATTTTGTTGAGGCAGTACTTTTCTCCCCGGATGGCAAAAATTTGATAACAACCCAACGCGACCCATTCGTCTACGTGTGGGACATCAAGAATAAAATAATAATCCACAAACTCGGCGAACTTGACAGCCCGGTAGCTCGTGGAACAATGTTTTTCTCAAACGATGGCTCAATGTTAATCTTCCAGACGGCAATCAGTATTTACATCTTTGATTCGAAAAAATGGACGCAAATTGCTCAGCTCCAGCGAGCAAATCTCCCGATATTTTTTCTGTCTGACAACCAAACTGTCGCAACAAAATCGTTCGTTATAGGCACGCTATTTTTTGAAACGATAACCTGGGAACCACGCGATTTCCCCGAAAACGGGTTTCACGATCTCGGCGCCTTCCGCGCAATTTCACCCGATGGAAAAATCTATTTGACATCAAAAGAAGATGACCAGGTGCAATACCTCCAGTTATGGAATATAGCCGGAAAACCAATCTCAAATCCTATTATTGGTCATTTAGATAATCCTACTTCTATGGCTGTTTCTTCTGACGGCAAATATATTGCGGTGGCTGAATGGAAAGGGATAGTGAGATTATGGGATGCACAAACAGGCTCTGAAATCTCGTCCTGGAATGCCCACGAAAATATTATCTGGGCTATTAACTTTTCGTCTAATTCAAAAACACTCGCAACTGCCGGGGCAGACCAGATAATTAAACTCTGGGAAATCCCTACCTGCTCTCATCTTGCAAGTTTTATTGGACACCACAATGAAGTCTGGGCTATTGCATTTTCAAGAGATGGAAACTGGATTGCGTCAGGCGGAAAAGATTCCACGGCAAAACTCTGGCTCGCTTCAACTCGTATAGAAGAAAATGTATTAACTAACGCAATGATTCCATTAGGTTTTTCGCCCGATAGTTCAAAACTCCTTTCCATCGGATTTGATAGGATACTTCAACTATGGGAAGTCAAATCAAGGACCAAGATTTCCAATCTTAACTACTACAATGACTCCGAGAGAACCGCTATTGTGGTTTCAAAAGATTTTAAATATTTGGTTGTTGGTAGGAGAAATGGCGAGGTTGAAATCATTTCTATTGAAACTGGTAAGACCCTGAATCATTTTCTTGCTCATTATGAACCTGTTGCGTGGCTTGTTGTATCCGATGACAATAAATACTTAGGGACTGCGACAGCAAACGAACTAAAATTATGGAGCTTCGATAACTTCAAGTTGCTATTCGAAAAAAACAATTTTTCAGGTCCGCTCACAATTTCACCTGATTGCAAAATGATTTCCGGAACAGATACAAACTATAATACCAAACTGTGGGAATTGCCTTCTGGAAGAGAATTATTCACCTGTTCAGGACATAAGTGGACTATCTGGGCAAGCGCCTTTACCCCTAATGGAAAATACTTGATTACCGCTGGTATGGATGGCACAGCAAGGGTATGGGCACCTTCAAATGGTTCGCCTGTGGCTGTGCTTTCAGGACATAAAGAATTCATTACTTCCCTCGCAATCTCTCCTGACTGCAAAACACTTGTTACGGGTAGCACTGATGACTCTGTAAAGTTCTGGAGCCTCGATAATTTTCAAGAACTAATGACAATTAACGACTTCAATGACGATGTCGGTTCATTGGTGTTTTCGCCTGATGGTACAATATTAGCCGTTGGCTGCTTCACAGGCAGCGGTTCTCGTCAAAATATAAGAATCTGGCAGGCGCCAAGCTTAAAACAAATTGACGAAATCGAAAATTCCTTACGTTGAACTACTTTGATTCAACAACGCGAACGCAATTTTCCTGTCCAAAGGGATTTTGAACACGCAAGGTGCATTCAGGATCATCGCGCCATTCACCATCTACAATAAATCTATAATGATATTTTCCCGGTGCCAGCTTCACCGTAGTTTGCCAGGTTCCATCGGGTTGTTTTTTCATCGGTATTGGATTTGCCTGCCAATGCGTGAAATCACCCGCAAGCAACACGCTCATAGCGCCAGGCGCAGTGATTGAGAATTGTTGTTCAACAAGGTTTTCTTTTTTGTTTTTCTTCGCCATATTTAACTCCATATTGGTTATGATTTTAACAATGCAGACGGTCGAACTAATATAATATAATTCAGTATCTATTGATTAGCAAATCTGAATCATATTGAATCGCAATAATTTTTAATGTTAATGCGCCTTGCAATTTCTAATCATTTTTTAACTTTTACTTTAAACAATTGTTATCTTATAATTGCATTCATAAATGAATAAGGATATCAAGATAGGTTTTATTGGCGCAGGCAAAATGGCAACTGCACTTGCGCGTGGGTTATGTCAAAACCATACTGCTGAACCTTCAAACATACTCGCAAGCGACCCAATTGAATCTGCCAGAATAAATTTTGAAAAAGAAACCAACGCAAAAACAACCAATTCAAATGCCGAACTTTTGCAATTTGCAAGAGTCATTTTTCTTGCCGTAAAACCACAGAACGCAATAGAAGTACTAAATGAAATCAAATCGCATTTTACAAAAGACCACCTGATTATTTCTATTGCAGCAGGTATTACAATTTCAACAATAGAAGAAATCCTGACAAAAGGTTCCCGCGTAATTCGCGCTATGCCAAACGCCCCTGCCCTTGTCGGCTCTGGCGCCTGCGGTTTTTCATTAGGGAAATATGCTAATAGCGAAGATGGCAAATTAGCCCTGAAACTGCTTTCCTCAGTGGGAATCGCAATTGAGGTAAAGGAGCATCTGCTTGACGCCGTAACTGGATTAAGCGGAAGCGGCCCGGCTTATGTATTTATGGTGATTGAAGCGCTGAGTGATGGCGGTGTATATGCCGGTCTCCCTCGTGATGTGGCTACCAAATTAGCTGCCGCTACCGTTATGGGCGCTGCAAAAATGGTGCTTGAAACCAATTTGCACACTGGACAACTTAAAGACATAGTGACCAGTCCGGGTGGAACAACCATTGAGGGCATTTATGAGCTTGAAAAAGCAGGCGTTAGGGCAGCCTTTATTTCAGCGGTAAAAGCGGCAACTGAAAAAAGTAAAACCCTGGGGAAAAAATAAATTATGGGACTACAGGCGCCAAACGAAAAACAGGCTCGGATAATATGGTTCTCGTTAACCACATTAGCCATTGCAGTTATAATCGTTCTTCTCGGTTTAATCTGTTGGGGTGCAGGGATAGTCATAAATAATCTTTCATCGGTATTAATTCCAATTGCCTTAGCGGCAATAATTGCCTGTATATTAGACCCTGCTGTGGATTTTTTTGAACTAAAACTTAAAATTCCCAGATTACGAGCGATATTACTTGTTTTTTTTATTGCTATTATGTTCGTGCTTATACTCCTTGCCACTGTGGTGCCTCAAATAGTTTACGAATCGCAACAGTTAATAGATAGCCTCCCATCAAACGCACAAAAACTGCAAAATAAGATTGGCGACTGGTTAGTCCATTCGCCCACCGGAATTAAAATCAAGGATTTATGGGACAAAGAATATGGTGTTAAAGTCCAGGAGTGGTTAACAACCGCCCTGCCTGAAATTTCAACCTGGCTGCTGTCTCAATTACTCAAAGCAGTATCCTGGTTTGGTCTACTTGCCGGCTTTGCGCTCGTCCCTATTTATACATTTTATTTTTTACTGGAAAAAAAAGGCATCCGCAATAATTGGCAAAAATATATCCCGACATCCGATCCTGTGATTCGCAATGAAATAATATTCATTGTCCACTCGATAAACGATTGTCTGGTTGCATTTTTTCGCGGACAAATCCTTATATCATTTTGCACTGGTACAATGTTGGCTATTGGTTATTTAATAATAGGTTTAAAATACGCCGTTTTATTAGGTGTAATTGCGGCAATCATTGGTATAATCCCCTATCTTGGCGCAATAACATCTCTCATTTTAGCCCTTTCAATTGCATTAATTCAATTTCAAGATTGGTATCATCCACTTTTCGTAATCTTTGTTTATATATTGGCTCAAACAACGGAAGGCTGGATAATCTCGCCAAAAATAATCGGCGACAGGATAGGACTTCACCCGCTCACAACTATCATCGTTCTAATGGTTGGCACGGCATTAATGGGAGGAATTATTGGCGGCATACTCGCAATCCCAATAATCGCTATTTTACGAAGCCTACTTTTTAGATATGTGTGGAAAAACAGCGCCCCTTCATCAGCCACATAATTACTTGTTTTTAATATTTGTGTCTAATAACCGCTTCCACCGGGTAATGGTCGGATGGCAACCTGCCGTTATCGCAAGTATAATCTATCATAGCGTTTATGCTAACCATATCTGACGTATGAATAATCCAATCAATCCGTTTCCCTTCTCGGACATACTTCCAACCATTAAATGATAATTCATAAGGCGTTAGGA
>Ga0116189_1004233_pt1 | contig 10085 bp, 10 predicted proteins | sample AD_JPNTR3_MetaG_FD_89895 | JGI IMG/M metagenome (GOLD analysis project Ga0116189, IMG submission 89895) | Active sludge microbial communities of municipal wastewater-treating anaerobic digesters from Japan - AD_JPNTR3_MetaG | ecosystem: Engineered > Bioreactor > Anaerobic > Digestate | place... | reverse complement strand
TTTTTATTAGGGCGTGCCCCCTCGCTACGCTCGGGGTCGGCGCCCGGTTACAAGTCCGCGGGCACAAGCCGTGGGGTCGCAAGGCGGCAAAAAGAGCTTCTAAAGTCGCTTTTTTGCCGCTGCGTCCCCAGCGGCTTCCGCCCTTGCGGGCTTTCCACCTAAGCGCCTCACGCAACCCAAGCGGAAAGTTGAGACGTTAACTTTCCAAAACCGGTTAATTTTTGTCGAACAATAATAAAGCAAAATAAAAAAAACGTGTAACTTTGCACTTTGCAAACAGAGAATGGAAACAAAAGAGTTGCTTAATAAAATGCGAAAGTTTTGCGCCTATCAAGAGCGTGCCCCGTTTGATGTTAAAAAGAAATTATGGACTCTCCAACTGCCTGATAATGTGATAAACGAGATTATTGAGAATTTGAAAAAGGAAGATTTTCTGAATGAAGAACGCTTCGTAGAACAATTTGTTAGAGGAAAATTGAACCAAAAAAGTTGGGGAAAGGTGAAAATTGCAGAACATTTGCGACAAAAGGAAATTGCAGAAAAGATGATTCGTAAAGCACTTGAAAATGTAGATAGTGAAATCTATTTTGAGAAATTAGATGAGTGTGCCCAAAAATGGCTTAGATTGAACGGAGATAGCGAGAAAGATTTTCATAAATTGTATTCTCATTTGCTGAGCAAAGGTTTCGAAAATGAGCTTATTATAGAAAAATTACAAGAATTAAAAAAATAGCTATGTTAGATGACCAAATTAAAGATATTGCAAAGAGACTCAGTGAGTTAAGGAGGTTTCTTTGACATTGATAATAAGAAAGCGGAAATAAAACAAAAAGAGGCAGTAACACATGAGTCCGATTTTTGGAATGACCCCAAAAAAGCCGAAAAATTGCTCAAAGAGATTAGCTTCCTTAAGTCGTGGGTCGGGGACTATGAACGGGCAGTAACAATGTATGAAGAGTTGACCGTATTGTATGAATTTTTGGAAGAAGATGAGGGAAGTGAACAAGAGGTGGAAGAGTATTATAGGAAAGTACTGAAAGTGGTTGAGAAGTTGGAATTTCAAAATATGATGCGCAATGAAGAAGATGCGTTAAGTGTCGTGCTGACCATCAATTCCGGTGCCGGAGGAACGGAAAGTTGTGATTGGGCGGAGATGTTATTGCGTATGTACATACGTTGGGGGGAGAAAAACAGATATAAAGTTAAACTTTTGGATAGACAAGAAGGCGATGTGGCGGGAATAAAATCGGCAACTATTGAGTTGGAAGGAGCTTATGGCTACGGCTATTTAAAAAGTGAGAACGGAGTACACCGTTTAGTGCGATTATCTCCTTTCGATTCTGCTAATAGACGTCATACCTCTTTCGCCTCAGTTTTTACCTATCCTATTATTAATGAAGATATTACAATAGATATAAATCCTGCTGACATTTCGTGGGACACGTATCGTTCCAGCGGTCCGGGAGGACAAAATGTGAATAAAGTGGAAACGGCGGTTCGACTGCACCACCACCCTTCAGGGATTATTGTCGAGTGCCAAGAAACCCGCTCGCAGTTGCAAAATAGAGAAAAAGCAATGCAAATGCTCAAATCACAGCTTTATCAAATTGAGATTGAGAAAAAAAGAAAAAAGATTACTGAAATTGAGAGCAGTAAAAAACGTATTGAGTGGGGCTCGCAAATTAGAAGTTATGTGATGTATCCTTACAAATTGGTTAAAGACCATCGAACGAATCATGAAACTTCCGATGTTGACGGGGTGATGGAAGGCGAGTTGGACGATTTTATTAAAGCCTATTTAATGAGTGCCAACGTGTAAGTAAATTTGTTCAGTTTTTGATGTGTACATTCCGCTTTGGCTGCGTGAGGGCGCAGGTGGAAAGCCCGCAAAGCCGTAAGCCGCTGGGGACGCAGCGGCAAAAAAGCGAGCTTGTAAGCTCTTTTTGCCGCTTTGCGACCCCACGGCTAACGGCTGCGGACTTGGAACCGAAGACCGACCCCGAGCGTAGCGAGGGGACACGCCCAAAAGAAAAATATGATTATTATTTAGTGAGAAAAAATAGTAAGAAATGTGATAATAATCAGTATATCAGGGATTTAATAATAGATAAGATTAGATAATAGAACGAATTTCCTTGACCACACGATTTATATCATCGTCTGTCAATGAAGACCCAGACGGCAAACATAACCCTTGATTGAAAATGGTTTCCGAAGTTCCGTCTCCATAAAAGGGGTGTTTTTGGAAAACCGGTTGCAGATGCATAGGTTTCCACAGGTGGCGAGACTCTATATTCTTTTGTTCGAGATAGATACGAATGTCGGCATTGCTAACGGCGATTTTATTTTTATCAATTAATATGCAAGTAAGCCAAAAATTAGACGCATAATCAGGCGAAGGATTCTGCATAACATAGATTCCATCAATCTCTTTCAATAGATTAGTGTACAACTCGTGTATTTGTTGCCTGCGTTGTATATGTTTATTGAGCACCAGCATTTGTCCGCAGCCAATCCCGGCACAAATATTGCTCAGGCGGTAATTATATCCTATTTTCTCGTGGTGATAATATGGTTTATCCTCGCGTGCTTGAGTAGCATAAAATTTAGCTTTTTGAGCCATCTCTTTACTTTTACAAATCAAAGCACCGCCGCCTGAAGTTGTAATAATTTTATTGCCGTTGAAACTTAATACCCCCAATTGACCAAAGCTACCGCATTTATTATTTTTATATTTACTACCCAGCGCTTCGGCAGCGTCTTCCATAACAGGAATTTGATAGGCTTTAGCGATGGACAAAATATCACTCATATTTGCGGGCATTCCGTATAAATGCACGGGAATAATAGCTTTGGGATATTTCCCGGTAATTTTTTTTCTTTCAATAATCGCTTTCTCAAGTAAATGGGGAGACATATTCCACGTATCTTTTTCACTATCAATAAAAATGGGCGTAGCACCTTGATAAACAATAGGATTAGCAGTTGCCGAAAAGGTAAAAGATTGACAAATAACTTCATCTCCACTTTGAACCCCCAACAAGATTAATCCCAAGTGTATAGCGGCGGTACCGGAAGAGAGCGCTGCCACATACAAAGGTTCATTTTTATTACTAACATAGTTCTGAAGCATTATTTCAAAAGCGTCTACATTGGGACCTAAGGGAGCAATCCAATTGGTATCAAAGGCTTCTTGAATAAATCGTTGCTCTTCGCCTCCCATGTGAGCCAACGATAAGTGTATTCTCTTTTCCATAAGTTATTTTAATTCTTTTCTTAACAATGTGTATAGAATAATTTTTAAGTCCAAAATAAAGGTTCTATTGTAGTAGTAGTGAAGATTTATTTTCACTTTATCGGGATAAATTACTTCATCATTATACTTTTGAGGGTCATCTTGTTTTGCAAGCAACTCCTCCTCGTTTTGATATTTTAAACTTGCCGGACCTGTTATTCCCGGACGAAGTAATAGAATTTTTCTATCTTCACCGGTCAACTTATCGGCATAGCCCGGTACGTCGGGACGTGGTCCCACGAAACTCATATCGCCGATTAACACATTCCATAGTTCGGGGAGTTCGTCTAATTTAAAACGTCTTAATTTAGCTCCTAAGGCTGTTATTCGCGATTCCCCTTTCACTGAAATCGAGGAACCTCCGTGATTATCGACCATAGTACGGAATTTATACATCATAAACTCTTTACCTTGATAGCCTATTCGTTTTTGTTTAAAAATAACCGGAGATTTAGGTGATTCGACTTTAATCAACAGGGCGATAATCAAAATAAGAGGGCTTAAAATGATTAATCCTATAAAAGAAACCACACGGTCGAAAATATATTTAATAAACATATCCATAAGTAACGACAAAATTTAGATACAATTACATTTTTTATACATATCATGCATATTTAAAACTGCTTTAACCGATGAAAAAGGAATGAGAGAGCGGAAAGGGAACAATATCATAACGATGAAATGCAACCACCATTTGTATTTTAATTGTAAACAACAATAAGCTTTTCTAAATTTAAACTTTTCGATTAAGAAGGGTTGTATGTTTGAGTGTTCCGTTATGGAGCGAGCCCCGTCACTCACATAATGAACTTTTTTTTCTTCCAAATAATGTTGATTCATAGCATATAATAATCCATAAAAAGGGTAATAGCCTCTAAGATATTCAGGAATCGCTTTCATGCTTAAATAATGGCAAGTGTTATCTTTTATTATATTCATGGAATAAGCAATCAAATGTCCGTTATTTTTATCAATACAAGCCCAAAAATCATAATTATCAGGCGTGTTTTCAATCATTTTTTCATAATTTTCGCGGGACATAATTTGTGATTTTACGCTGTATTTTTCAAATGCCGATAGATAAACCTTATATCCTTCTTTAAGCATTAAATCTTTATTTATAATTTTGATATCAAGGGTATTAAAAGCTCTTCTAATTTGATTTCTTGTTTTCGACGATAATTCGTCCATTCCACCGAAGGAATCTTTAATAACAAACCAAAAAGAGCTTTCTCGAGGCAAATCGAAATGATAGGTATTACGGACAATAAATCCTCCACGTTTTAATAATGCTTTACATTCCGCATCGGATAATTTATTATAAAGATGGGGCGCTTTTGTGTTAACCCACGTGCCTTTATATAAATGAAAGTCCATCTGTGAATTACTCTCTTTTTCCATTTCCTCGTTACTGTTTTTTTAAGAAAGGGATTTGTAGCAGTCCAATCAAAGAGCCCAGCCCATACGAAAAATGAATTACCATAAAAGTGTAGACTAAAGATAAAAAGTGTAGCCGTTTTTTGAAAGCAATTTTTATAGAACCAAACGCAATGAGTAATAAATAAGCAACTAAACTTAAAACCGTTAAATAGATGAAATTCAAATTAATAAACGACAATATCAAGGGAATTAATAAAGACAAAATAAAACATAAAGGAATAAAATGTCGAATTGAGAGGGAGGAAAATTGAGAAGTATAATAGACCGTCAAAATATTCCATTTGCCGTTTTGATAATTATTGTTAAACAAATCTTTCCAATTTTCTCGGGCATAATAAACAGAATAGGTATCGGGAATTAAAAATATCTTTCCTCCTCCTTTTTTTATTCGTTTATTAAATTCAATATCTTGGTTTCGTGTTAGTTTAGTATTGAAAGTGCCGTATTTTTCAAAAATCTCCTTTTCCCAACAACCGAAAGGCACGGTATCAACCTCCATAGTTTTACTAATTCCTGTTCTGAAATAAGAATTTCCTACACCTAAAGGATGAGACAGTACGTTTTTAATAGCCAGAGTTTTTTTATTTTTATTCAAAACCTCTGTTTTACAAACAGCTCCGACATTGTCGGCATTTAATTTTAAAAGATTTTTCACTAAAATGGAAAAATAATCGGAAGGGTAGGAGGCGTGTGCGTCAATTCTAATTATTATTTCTCCTTTAGCTACGGCGATTCCTTTATTTAATGCAAACGGGACTGTTTTATTTTGATTATCAATTAGTTGTATAAAAGGGTGTTTTTCAATATATTTTAGTATGATTTTTCGAGTTGAGTCCCTGCTCATTCCGTCTACGAATAGTATTTCCATTAATGCGGTCGGGTAGTCGCATGAAATAATAGATTCAATACAATTTACAATGTATTTCTCTTCATTATATACCGGACAAATAATTGATATTGTTGGAAGCATATTGTTATTCATTGTTGTCCGATAAAAAAATTATAAAGTACGGGAAACTATTCCAATCCATTCCCATTTTTGCAGTTTTGTAAAAATCAAAATTAACTACAATGGGCAAAAGTACACATTTTTTCGCTAAGTATGCTTTTATATAAATCATTATATTGCATTGCAATATTTTTCCATTCAAATTGTGAAAAAGGTATATTGGCGATATTTTTCTGCAAAAAATGATAATTTTCAATCACTTTTTGAATATTTTCCATAATATTTTGAATGTTTTTTGAATCAACTCCGTAGCCGATTTCCAACTTTTTAAAAATACCGTCAAAGCCTTGCTCCGCTGTATAAATGACAGGTACTCCTTGGCTCAACGCTTCTAAATAGACCAAGCCAAAAGTTTCCGAGTGAGAAACCATTGAAAAAATATGGTGTTGGCGATAATGTAAAAGCAACTCTTCGTGCTTGTAAATCTCCCCTTTATAGTGCAGCCAATCGTATTTTTTCACTAAATCAAGGACTTTTCTTTCCTTACTTCCTTTTCCGCCGATTAGCGTAAGTTGCAGTTCGGGTTTTTCGCGTCGCAACCGTCTGACAGCTTCAATTAACGATAAAATATTCTTGTTTTTATCAAATCGTCCTACATAGAGCAGAGAATAAGGATTTTTCGTCTCTTGCGGTGTAAATAGGTTCTGATGCCAAAAATCTTCAATTCCGTTAGGGATTATAACACTTTTAGCGGACAAGTTTTTTAAAATCGGTTTTAAAAATTTAATTTTAAAAAGTTTTTTTTGTGAATATGGCGAAATAAAGATAACGCTTTTAGCATTTTTCAAAATTTCTTTTCCCAAGAGCCACAAGTGCGGCATCTTTTTAAAATAAAAATTAATATCACTCCCTCTAACGCTCACGCAGTAAGGAATGTTATACTTTTTAAATAGAGAAAAAGCTAAGGCACCTTCGGAAAAGAGTGTTGCCGCATGTATCAAGTCGTACTGTTTAATATCGGTTTTACTTAAAAGCAGTTGCTCTTTTACCTTTATTTTATGTTTAAAAAAGTATTTATATTTTAGGTGCGAAGAGGTTAAATCGGCGATAAAAGTTGAGTAGTGGACAGGAGCATACATTGTTGTCAAATCCTTAGTTTTCCCGTTACGTCTTCGCACGGCAAAGAGCGTCATAGTCCCCTGATTTTGTTCATCAATCGCAGCACACAATTGATGATGAACTTTAGAGCCGATATAATCTTCCGCTAAATATAAACAATGCATAAAAAGATATTTTTATAATCTGCCGTCAACGGTTGATTTAGGTAAAACGCTCTTTATATCATACAGAACACCTGTTTGATTTAAGAAATCTCTAATCTTTATCCCTAAAAACTCGTTGTGAGCCACCGCCAAAATGGCTACATCGAATTTTTCATTTTTAATATCTTGAAAATCATTGTAAACGGTTAATCCGTACTCTTTTCTCACGACCTCTTTATCAGCCCAATTGTCCAAAATAGTTATATTGTTTGTATATTCTTGGAGGGTATGATAAAGGTCTATCACTTTTGTATTACGAATATCGGGGCAATTTTCTTTAAAAGTTACGCCAAGAATTAAAATTTTGGCATCCTTAACCATAATTCCCTTTTTATTCATCAGCTTAATAACTTGATGAGCAATATAGTCGCCCATTCCGTCATTCAAGCGTCTGGCGTTCGTCATAACACGAGGCAAGATACCGTAAATTTGCGCTTTTTGTATAAGATAATATGGATCAACGCTAATACAGTGTCCGCCAACCAACCCGGGTTTAAGTTTAATAAAGTTCCATTTCGTTCCGGCGGCTTGTAAGACCTCGTCCGTATCGATATTCATAGCGTTAAAAATTTTCGCTAATTCATTCATAAAAGCGATATTGACGTCACGTTGCGCATTTTCAATAATTTTTGCGGCTTCAGCTACGCGTATGGAAGTGGCTTTATGTGTTCCATTTAACAAAATGGAATTGTATAATTCATCAATAAAATCAGCAATTTCCGGCGTAGACCCCGAGGTTATTTTCTTAATCTTTTCGATAGGACGCTCTTTATCACCGGGATTGATACGTTCCGGTGAATAACCGGCAAAAAAATCTTGATTAAAAACTAAATTTGACACTTTCTCAATCAAGGGAATGCACTCCTCTTCCGTAACTCCGGGGTAGACAGTCGATTCGTAAATGACAATGTCCCCTTTTGCAATCACGTTTCCAAGCATACGACTTACATCAAGCAAGGGAGTTAAGTCGGGATAATTGTTATGGTCAACAGGCGTGGGAACGGCAACAATATAGACGTTATAATCTCTAATATCGTGAAGATTAGACGTAAATTGCAATCCGCTTTTTATTGCTTGTTGTAAAAGAAGGTCATCAACTTCCAAAGTTTTATCGTGCCCTTCTTGCAACATCTTCACTCGTTCCTCATTAATATCAAAGCCAATTGTTTGATATTTAGTCGAAAATAGACGAGCCAAAGGTAAGCCGACATACCCCAAACCAATAACAGCAATTTTACTATTTTTCATATATTTTTAAATTAAACAAATTTCAAACGATATTCAGCACTATTATAAGAGGAAAATAAAAATGAGTTTCATACATTCATAAATGTAGTGCAAAAATAAGCAATTTTGTTTTTATTGATGAGTTTGTTTTTTAGTTGAAATAAAAATAATCATAAATTTTTCAAGGGCGTGTCCCCTTGGTGCGTTCGGGGTCGGCGCCCGCCTCCAAGTCCGCGGGCACAAGCCGTGGGGACGCTCTAAATCTATTTATTCTTTTTATCTTTTTGCTCTTTCAGGGCAATTCTGTAACTGTTATAAATATTTTGAAAGATAGAATAAGAGGCTGGCACAATGGCAGTTAAGGGATCTAAATAGGTATAAGCCATCCAGATTCCTAACGAATTATTTTTTTGTCCCAATCCTTGCGAACCGGCAACGGTGTCGCCATATTTTTTTCCTATAAAGTAACCCACACCGTACTGCAAAATACAAGAAAATAGCGAAATGCACGAGAGTGCAATGATAATGGGGAGTTGTGATTTTTCAGAATAGTGTAAGAAATAGGTGGTTTGGCTTAGAGTAATCGTTAAAGCTATTGCCCACAAATAGAAAGAGAGACTATTACATTTGACAAAAAAACGATTTATTTTGGGAGCAAAATATTGAAACAAAAAAGATAGAGCAATAGGCAAAATAATGATAGGCAGCATCTTAGAGAAAATAAGAATAAAAGATTCACGAAAGGGCATATCAACTTGATTGCCAATAAAAGAAAAGTAAATAGGAGCCATAACAGCAACACTGAGATTGCCGATAATGCTGAAATAACCTATTTTTTCTTTGTTAGCTCCTAGTAAACAAGAGATTACAACTACGGCAGATGCAACGGGGCATAAAATTGCTAATAAGGCACCTTGCGCCAAAATATCATTAAAGGGAACGAATATAAAGTACGCCGCTAAGCTGACTGTAAACTGAAAAGCTAATAACCAAATATTAAAAGAGCTGAATTTTAATTTTTTTAGGTCGATATTGCTGAAACTCAGAAAAAGTATGGAGAAAATTAAAATCGGAACTGTCGATTTTAGAATTACTATTTTTTCATGAAAAAATAAACTTAAAAGAAGAGCTATGGGCAAAACAAAACTTCGATATTTATTCATAAAAATTGAAAATAGTTATTTGAGTTTAGCCTATTTTGTACGATATGTTAGGAGTTAGGGTTTGTATTACGTATATCGATGCCCCATAATAATTTTTCACGTATGACAGAATAGAAGTCGGCGGAGGGGAAACGAACAGTTTTAATTGTATAGTTCCCTTTAGTAATTGTCAGCTCAACAGGATTTTGCAATGAAATTTGGTAAGAATCAAGAGCGAGAGAAAATTTCTCATTTCTATTTTCAACAATAATTTTGATAATGGAATCGTCAGGAATGACAATCGGTCTGACGGCTAATGAATGGGAGGCAATAGGGGTGATTATCAGCACATTTACAGAGGGTACAATAATAGGACCGCCGCAACTGAGCGAGTAGGCGGTAGAGCCGGTAGGCGTAGCGACAATAAGACCGTCTGCCCAATAGGTATTAACCTTTTCTTCATTAACCCAAACATGAATAGTATTAATGGTATTATCCACACAAGGGCGAATGGTTATGTCATTTAAAGCATAATGAACACGAGGAGCGGTTGGAATGTCGCTATGACTTAGCATAAGTAAAATACGCTCTTCTATCTCATAATCGCCTTTTTCTAAAAGAGAAAACGATTCTTCAAAATTAGTTTTATTAATTCCCGTGAGGAATCCGATTCTTCCCGTATTAATTCCAACGATAGGAATATTAGA
>Ga0116189_1004230_pt1 | contig 10090 bp, 9 predicted proteins | sample AD_JPNTR3_MetaG_FD_89895 | JGI IMG/M metagenome (GOLD analysis project Ga0116189, IMG submission 89895) | Active sludge microbial communities of municipal wastewater-treating anaerobic digesters from Japan - AD_JPNTR3_MetaG | ecosystem: Engineered > Bioreactor > Anaerobic > Digestate | place... | reverse complement strand
GCTTCCTCGCACGGGTTAGTAAAGCGGCGCGTATTATAACCCAAGATTTGGGGGACGGGGTCAGGGACAGGGACGGGGTCAGGGACAGGGGCGGGGTCAGGGACAGGGGCGGGGTCAGGGACAGGGACGGGGTCAGGGCACGTTTGCGATTCCGAAGGGGATGTGGACGGCTGGGGCTATGGATTTTGCTGATTCTAGGTGGATTGGTTGGTCGTCGAAAAAGATGTGGGGGCGTAGTTCTGATAGGAAACGGGCCTTTTCCATGCCTCCCAGGAATAGCGTGTCATCCAGTTCAACGTCCCATTCTTTAAGGGTGAAAATGCACCGCTCGATGGCCGCCGCGTTGCGTGCAGTGATTAACGCCAGCCTTAAGGTTGGCCCATCTGATGGTGGTAATGAGCGTAGGCGCTTTTGAAGGTGGCCGAGGCGCTTGAAAAAGTCTCCAAGTGGACCAGGTTGTAAAGGCTGTGTAGCCCTTTGCCTTTCAAACGCGTGAAATGCCTCAAGTCCCCCAGATTTATAGATTCGCTCGGCCTCGTCATCAACCAAAACGCCATCAAAATCAAAGGCAATCCTTAATTCCTTGTCGTTTGGGTCATCCACGCAACCTGACGATAAAACCGTTCCAGCCGCGTGGCCTGCACTTATGGCCTGGGCCACGTCTTGCGCCTCTGCGGAAAGAAACAGGCTGGCTCCAAAACCGTTAAGCCAGCGCCATGGTGACTGACCGTTGGTAAATCCAGCCCTTGTGATGGGAAGCCTGTGTTCCGTTATGGCCTTGTAGACTCGCAGCCCAGTTTCAGGCGAGTTTTTGGAAATCAGCACAACCTCGACTGGTTGGTCATCGACAAACCTGTCGTTTAAAGATAAAAGCCGCCTGACAAAGGGCATGGCCACGCCGGAAGCCAGCGGTTTATTGCGGTTTTCCCACTGGAACTTTCGATATTCCTCGGTGCCCTGATCCCGGTAAACCTTGTCTGATTCACTTAGATCGAAGATGGCAGACGAGGCAACTGCAACTACTAAACGATCTTGGATTGGTGTTGCCAATTTTCTGTCCTGTTTAAAGATTCCTATTCAAGATTTCCTTTTTTAAATCCTAATTCGCTTCAAAACAGATAGTGGCCTGTTCATAAAGCCTTGCCACCTTTTCCAGCACCATAACCAAAGGAGGCCCGAATAAAATCCCTGTTTGCACGGGCGATAGTGCTGATGCTGATGTTTTTTGGGCAAACAGCCTCACATTCCGCGTAGTTTGAACAAAATCCAAACCCTTCTTCCTCGGCCTTCGTGATCATGTTGATGGCCCTTTGCATGCGTTCTGGCTGGCCTTGGGGTAAAAACCCAAGGTGGGTGATCTTGGCCGCGACGAACAGCATCGCCGAACCGTTGGGGCATGAGGCCACACACGCGCCGCATCCGATACACTCGGCGGCGTCCATGGATAATTCAGCGTCACTTTTGGGAACTGGAATCGCTTCAGCCTTGGCCGCTTGGCCAGTGCGCACGGTAATGAAACCACCAGATTGGATGATGCGGTCCAACGCGGACTTGTCAGTCATCAAGTCCTTCAGGATGGGAAAGCCGCGACTGCGCCAAGGTTCAATCCAGATTTCCTGACCGTCTTTAAAGTGTCGCATGTGTAATTGGCAAACCGTGGTGCCTTTCAGTGGACCATGTGGCAGGCCGTTAATCACCATTCCACACGTGCCACAGATGCCTTCACGACAGTCATGGTCAAAGTGGACAGGCTCTTCGCCCTTCAGGATCAGCTCCTGATTCAGCACGTCAAGCATCTCCAGAAAGGACATGTGCTCAGACACGTCTTTTGCCTGATATTTCACAAATTTTCCCTTGTTGCCCTTTTGGCGCCATATATTGAGCGTTAAGTTCATTTGTAGCTCCTTTGTGCGAGCTTAACTGTTTCAAAAACTAAAGGTTCAACGTTTCTGATTGCAGGGCCTTGTTCTTGGTGTTCCCAAACGGCCACGTGGGTAAAATTTTCATCGTCTCGAAGAGTTTCACCTTCAGGAGTCTGATGTTCCAGCCTGAAGTGTCCTCCACACGATTCCTCACGTTCCAAGGCATCTCGGCATACCAATTCTGCAAGCTCAAAATAGTCTGCGACTCGCACAGCCTTTTCCAATTCCTGATTGATGTCGCAAGCTTCGCCTGAAACTTTCACGTCCTGCCAAAAGCGCTCACGCAGCTCACCTATTGTTTTCATTGCAGTTATCAGGCTTTCTTTTGTCCTAGACATCCCACAGTGTTCAAGCATGGTCATTCCCAAGTCGCGATGGTACTGGTCCACAGTCCTTGAACCATTGATAGATAAAAGCTTATCAATGAAAACGTGGGCCTGATTTGCGGCTGCCTTAAACTCTTCGTGGTTCGCATCCACAGGGGAAAGCCTTGTATTTGCAAAGTAATCGCCGATGGTGTTTGGAATCACGAAGTAACCATCAGCCAAGCCTTGCATCAAGGCCGAAGCACCCAAACGGTTTGCTCCATGGTCACTGAAGTTTGCCTCGCCAAGGACAAATAACCCCGGAATATTACTCATCAAGTCATAATCCACCCACAGCCCTCCCATCGTGTAGTGAGGGGCAGGGTAGATGCGCATTGGCGAGCTGTATGGGTCTTCACCTGTGATGCGGTTGTACATCTCAAACAGGTTGCCGTAACGCTCTTCAATGACGTTACGCCCCAGGCGAGCGATGCTGTCGGAAAAGTCCAGGTACACGCCACGTTTTCCGGGACCTACGCCTCGTCCTTCGTCGCACATTCGCTTGGCGGCCCTGCTGGAGATGTCCCTTGGGGCAAGGTTGCCAAAAGCCGGGTAGATTCGCTCCAGATAGTAGTCTCGTTCGTTATCCGGAATGTCAACGGCGTTTCTTTCGTCTCCAACCGCCTTGGGAACCCAGATTCTGCCGTCGTTTCGCAGGGATTCTGACATCAACGTCAGTTTTGACTGGTAATTTCCGGCCTGTGGGATGCAGGTTGGGTGGATTTGGGTGAAACATGGGTTTGCAAAGCCAGCCCCACGCTTGTAAGCACGCCAGATGGCGGTGGCGTTACAGTGCTTGGCGTTAGTTGACAGAAAAAAGACGTTGGCATATCCACCTGTGCACAAGAGCACGGCGTCTGCCACGTGCGATTCAATCTGCCCAGTCACTAGGTCCCTTGTGATGATTCCCCTTGCTCGTCCATCGACAACTACGAGGTCTATCATTTCCATCCTGTTGTGCATCCTGCATGAGCCTCGGCCCACCTCTTTCATCAAGGCAGAATAGGCGCCCAGTAAAAGCTGCTGCCCAGTTTGGCCTCTGGCATAGAAGGTCCTAGAGACAAGGGCACCGCCAAACGAGCGATTGGCCAGTTGTCCACAATATTCACGCGCAAACGGCACGCCTTGGGCGACACACTGGTCGATTATCACGTTTGAAAGCTCGGCCAAACGGTAGACGTTGGCCTCTCTGGCCCTGAAATCGCCGCCTTTCACCGTTTCATAAAACAAGCGATACACGCTGTCATTATCGTTTTGATAATTCTTGGCGGCGTTAATGCCACCTTGGGCTGCAATGCTGTGGGCGCGTCTGGCGCTGTCGTTGTAGGTGAAAACACTGACTTTATAGCCAAGCTCGCTTAAAGACGCAGCGGCAGATGCTCCGGCCAGGCCTGTGCCAACCACGATGATTGACAGTTTGCGTTTGTTTGCAGGGCTGACAAGTTCGACTTCTTGAAGGCGTTTGCTCCACTTGCCTTCGATGGGCCCCGATGGAATTCTTGAATCAAGTTTCAGCATTATGAGCCCCCTTATTTGATCCAGCCAGCCAAAACGGCCAGTGGGATTGCAATGTCTCCAATTACGATGGCCACACAAAAAAACGTGGCCAGGCCTCGACGCACGCCGTTCCACTTTGGATGATCCCATCCAAGGGTCTGAGTCCATGACCAAAGGCCATGATAAAAGTGAAAGCCAAGCAAAATCACAGCCACGATGTATCCCAAGGATACCCACCACACCTTAAACCCTGCGACAACATTGGTGTATGCATCTGGAGCGCCGCTTGCTTGAAGGGCAAACTCGCCACTAGGCTGGATGTTCCCCGTTGTCAGCTGAAGAATGTGATAAATCAGAAAAAAGGCGATGATGGGACCGGATAAAATCATCGTTCTGGCCGCTATATTTGCTTCACGATAGCGAATCTTGGCGTACTTTTGTGGACGGCTATTCCAACTGTGAACGGTCAACTGGATAGATGCAACTACATGCAAAATCAACGAAAGCCCCATGACCACTCGCACAGTCCACAGAATCGGCGCAAACGACTGGGAATGTAGTGCGGCAGCGTATGCATTAAGCTGGTCTTTGCCTATAAAAATCTGGAGATTGCCTGCCATGTGACCCAAAACGAACAGGAATAACAAAATTCCCGTCACTGCCATCACGACTTTTTTACCAACAGTCGTTCGGTAGTACGACACGAACCAGCTCATCTTTGCCCCTCGTTTCAGTGCCATAAAGTGTTGGCCACAGGACCATCCAAACACAAAATCCGGATAATCACGGTGCCAAACTTAAGGCATGCATACTATCCCATTGCAGTTGAGGGTCAAGATTGAATCGCCCAATGTTGGTGTAAACGTGCTTCCAAACTTTTTCTATCACTGACTGACAAAAAAACAAAAAGTGTGCAATTCTCTATGTTTTCGATCTTTACCGATTCGATTACTTAAATTAGTATCTAGTTACTTTTCAAGGATATACGCCTCCTGGGCAACTTCCCTGAAAGGGACTTCATTTTCTTAGCGGGGGATGACGCAACTATGGCTATCATAAGAAATGCTGAAACGATTGAAGCTGCCAAGACCCTTTTAAGGTCCTACTATGAGCGAAATGGGTGTATCAGATTTAGGCAGGACCAGCCGGAAAAGGGTAGGCTTGGCGGGGTGGAGCTGCGCTTTATAGTGGGCAATATGAATGAAAGACGGGAAGTCAGCAATGCACTTAAGGTCCTGTCTATACCCCATGGTCGTGTGTACCGTAAGCTGCCAACTCGTCAGTGGGTGGTGCCGCTGTACACGCGTGTGAATATCGTGCGTTTGCTGCAGCTTGTTCAGCCTGAGAACCACGAAAACATGCTTCAGAGAATTCAGGAAATTATCAAGCGCAAGAGCAAGAGCGAAAGCAAACTGCTGGATCAGAATTGAGAGTGGGCTACCTCTAGGGATTTTTGAACCCTTGTCCTTACCTGGGCCAGGATCTGTTTGGCTTCATCTGCGATTTCCTGTAATTCTTTTGGAAGCTCCCCAGATGGCATGTTGATCATTACGTTAAGGGCGGCTCCTTCTGCCCCGGCCAGCGTCATTGCTGCCCCAGAAGCAGCGTCAGACAGACTGTTTTTGTAGCCGTCTACCACGGCTTGTTGGGCCAGAACCGAGGCCTCATCACAAAGCCTTAAAACCTTTAACGGGACTTGGATGGCCAAGGCGTTTGCCTTTTCAATGGCCGCTTGCCTGGCGGCAATCTCTGCATCAGTGGACCTTGGCAACCGGTTTGCAGTCATGACGGCTTCAAAGGCCTCGCTATCTTCGGTGACACAGGACAATAACCTGGCCTTGAGATCTTGCGCCTTTAAGGCCAAAGCACGCATTTCTGGTTTAATATTCGCCAGTTCTGGTCTGCGAATCGTTAAATTTGCGGCCATGGTTGAAAGCGCTGCCCCCAAGCTGCCTGCAAGTGCGGCCACCGAGCCGCCACCCGGCGCAGGGGCATCAGAGCTGACCCTGTCTACAAAATACTGCAGTGTCCAGTCAGCCATCGTCTTCCTTGAAGCCTGCAACTTGAATTCCACGATTTTTTCACTGGCGATGAATGGCTTGATGTCGTTTAGGCCAAGAGACCTGATTGCGATGTGTATCAGCTCATCTTCAGGTGCTGCAGGTGAAAGCCCTTGTTTTTCGAGGTAGTAGCGGCCAGCTTCTACCAAGGCGGCCTTTGGGACCAAGCCAACGATCTCGCTTCCTGTTACTGCAATTCCAAGCAGTTCCGCTTGACGTTTGGCCTCTTCATAAACAACGTAAAGTGGGGCGAGCGCACTGTTAAGCACGTTTACCGAAACTTGAGCAATTCCATATTCTTCAATGACCCAACCAACCGCTCTGATGGCCTTTAACGCACCTGGAACCCTTAAAACCTCACCGTCTGCTTTGAGAATCCTTTCTCCATCACTACCTCTGGCCGGGCCGCCTCCTTCTCGCATCCTTATTGCCATTCTGCTGGCTAAAAGGCGCTCTTTCGTGTTCAGATTGATGTTGTAAGCAATCAAAAACTCACGGGCGCCGATAACTGTGGCGCCTGACTTTGCGTTAAAAGCCGTGGGGCCAAAATCTGGTGCCCATTCCTTAGTGGCCTGCTTGGTAGGCAAGGCCTCATATTCGCCGTGTCTGATGTCAGCCAAGCTGCGTCTTTGTGGGCTAGTTGCAGAGTGTTCGTATAAATAGACTGGAATTCCAAGCTCTTCGCCGACCCTGCGCCCCAGGTCGGTTGCAAGCTTGGCGCACTCTTCCATCGAAATCCCTGAAATCGGCACTATTGGGCAAACATCGGTGGCGCCCATTCTGGGGTGTTCGCCAGAATGTTTAGACATATCAATCAGTTGGGAAGCAACCTTTATGCCCATAAAAGCGGCCTCAGCCACGACTTCTGGTGTGCCGGCGATTGTTACAACCGTACGATTTGCGGCAGCTCCCATATCGACATCTAAAAGTACCGCCCCGGCCGCCTCCATTGCATCTGTTATGGCCTTGATAACGTCTGGGTTTCTGCCTTCAGAAAAGTTAGGGACACACTCGACCAATCTAGTCATTTTTACTCCTCTCCTGTTAAGGGTTTTGGGCCTTGACCAGCATCAAGCAGCTTGAGCACAAGACATACAGAATTGTTTGGGGCTATTCGAATTCCACTTGCCAGGTTTCCAGTCACAACTTTGTGGGCATCCATGCCCGCATTTTCCTGGGCCTCAAGCTCTGCCTCGAAGTTCTCGATATCCTTGATGGTTCCACCAGGTTCCAGGAAAACCCTGTGCCATACGTCATCCAGAAGGATCTCGAATGGTGGGCATTCGCATGGTGCTCGATTAAGCCTGATGGTGAAGGTCTGCTCGGTCTTGTACTTTGTGGCCAAGTCCTCCATCTGTTTTTTCATATAGTCAGCAGGGCTTACTGGGGCGTGTACACACCCATAGGTGATGGCAAACGCCAAGAAAGTGCAAAGTTTCAGATGTTTTTGGGGCATACAAGCCTCCGTTAGCCGTAAATTGCCCAAACTACAACCGCTATCCATGCCAGAATATTAATAATAAAGGGCCAATCATGAATCATCGCGTCTGTCGGGCTTCTGGGATCGTCCTTACGTCGCAGAATCATGATGAAACGTACTATGCCGATCAGCACAAAGGGTGATGTAAATATTAGTTTTGAGGTGCCAAAGTAAGCACGAGTACTAGGTGATATCGTGTATGCCACGTAGGCGGCGAAAGTAAGTGCTGCCACGGTAAACATGGCTACGTCGAGGCTTTTAAGCGTGTACAGTTTAAGAGAAGAGCGGTGAGAGTGTGATTTGTCTCCAAGGAGAGTAAGCTCTTGGCGGCGCTTCCCAAGGGCCAGGAAAAGGGCGACAAGAAAAGTGCACAGCAGCAAATAAAAGGAAATTTCGTGCTTTTCAAGGCCGATTGCATAGGAGCCGGCCAAAATCCGCAGTAAAAAGCCTGTAGCGATGCTAAGGACATCTAACCATGGAATTTTCTTTAAAAAAGTTGCATAAGCGACATTTAGGACTAGATAGCCGATGGCGATTATCCCAAAAATAGGCCCAAGGCTGTATCCAAGGACAACCGCAATGGATAATGAAATCAGCCCACCCGCCAATGCTGCCTGGATGGAAAGCTCGCCAGAAGCGACTGGGCGTTTTGATTTGACTGGGTGTAACCTGTCTTTTTCTATGTCCAAAACGTCGTTCAGGATGTAGACAGAGCTTGCGAGCAGGATGAAGGTGCCAGTAGCAAAAGCGGCTTTAAGAAAAATCGAAGGGTCGACTAGGGCATGATCCTTGGCGAAGAGCGCTGGTGCAGCCACGAAAAGGTTTTTCACCCACTGGGCTGGGCGCATTGTGATGATAAGTTTTTTTAAAGTCTTCATTTACCGCCGTTCAATTCGTCAGGCATCTCAACAGGGCCTGGGGGATTAGCGAAACCAAACCTGTTGCAGTCAATCCATGTTCACCACAAATGTCAAGGGCAAGTTGGCCAGCCATCCCATGCAGCTCAACTGCGGCGCATGCTGCTTCAAAGCTGTCAAGCCCTTTGGCGATCAGGGCCCCGATGATGCCGGCCAAAACGTCGCCAGATCCGGCAGTGGCCAAGATGGGGCCACCGGCGCTGGAGATAGCGATGGTGCCATCCGGGGAGCCGACTAGGGTTCCTGCACCTTTTAAGACAACGGTCGCTTCAAATTTTGCAACCAAGTCCACCAAAGATTTCAAGCGATTAGCCTGTATCTCCTGTGTGGAGACACCCAGCAAGCGGGCGGCTTCGCCCGGATGCGGAGTCAGCACGCAATTTTTGTTCAAAGTGACGGGGTGGATGGCAAGCAGGTTCAAGGCATCTGCATCCAGCACCGTTGGTTTGTTTAAGGCCAAAATAGTCTTTAAAATCTGGTCAGTTCCACGTGTGTTCAATCCTGGGCCAATGACAACGGCGTCAGCATTTGGCCAGTTTTCAGCCAAGGTTGGGCAGCCTGCATCAATCTCCAATTGGCCATCTTGCCAGTTCCAAGGTCTGCTAATCATCAGGTCTGGAAAGCCACCCTCCAGCAGGTCAGCGGTGCGGCTATCACCAGCAACAGTAACCAAGCCAGCCCCAGCCCGCATCGCGCTTTGAGCAGCCAAAATAGCGGCTCCTGTCTTTCCAGGCGGTCCCAAAACAACCGCCAAGTGCCCAAACCTGTTTTTACAAGCATTCTTATCGCGCTTAGGAAAAGCCGCCCTAACGCAGTCTTCATCAAGCAGTGTAATTCCCTTCGCAGCATCGCTAACGAAATTGGGAATCCCAATATCAGCCACCTGAATCTGCCCACAGAACTCGGCTCCTGGATAGCAGAAATGCCCAACCTTAGCCAAGCCAAAGGTAACGGTATGGTCGGCCTTAAAAACGGTACCAGTCACCCTTCCATCATCGGCGCCAATACCGGTAGGCACATCAACTGCAATCCTGGAAGCAGGCAGGCTATTAGAAATCTCAACCGCCTCTTTAATGACGCCCTCAATCGGGCGAGTAAGCCCCGTCCCAAAGATAGCATCAACAATGACCTTAGGCTGCGGGTGAAACAGCCCATCGGGAATCTGGTTTTCGACCTGCACAGTGTTCACGTCTAACAATGACAAAGGCCGCCAAAAAGTGGCTGCATCACCCTTAAGCGCCTCAGGCTTACCAAAAAGCGCGACAGTTACAGGAAACCCCAGATTTGCAAGGACCCGGGCAACCACAAAACCGTCCCCGCCATTATTTCCAGTCCCACAAAGGATCAACACATGTTGGAACTGCTTTGGCCCAGCCAGCAGCTCCAAAGCAAGCCGAGCGACCGCCTGGCCGGCGTGCTCCATCAACACCACCCCAGGCAAACCAAATTCCGAAATAGTGACCCTATCGACCTCTCTCATAGCGGCGGATGTAACAAGCTTCACGTTCTCACCTGTCATAATCACGCCGCTAGAATAGCCGTCCTAGGCCAGGCGCGTCAATGGATGAGGCGGCAGGAGGCGGGGACAGGATCGGGAAGACGATTGTGCTGTTAAGCGGGATTTGGAGCTAAAAGAAGGTCGAGAGGGCACCCTGCAACATGGTCCGGGGGCAATCCTGGAGGGCGCTATCGGGAGTTGCCGGGACCCGACGTCTTTTAGGTGACTTGAAGGCCGCGCAGCGGCCCGTCCGGGCCAAAAGGATGAACGTACACGTTAGCAATCGTATATTTCGCCCGGACGATGTCACTAAGAGACAGTCGGGGTGGCTACGGGAGATTTTGGGCCCGG
>Ga0116189_1004223_pt1 | contig 10097 bp, 8 predicted proteins | sample AD_JPNTR3_MetaG_FD_89895 | JGI IMG/M metagenome (GOLD analysis project Ga0116189, IMG submission 89895) | Active sludge microbial communities of municipal wastewater-treating anaerobic digesters from Japan - AD_JPNTR3_MetaG | ecosystem: Engineered > Bioreactor > Anaerobic > Digestate | place... | reverse complement strand
GGTGGTGGCTTCGTGGTCAATACTCCTATCGGAGTAAGTTTACCACGCTCTAAGGGCTGTTCCAGCCCCAGTTTTACCATCTACATGGCTAATTAACTTGGTTTTCGCTATAATAATTTTAGCATTTTTATATATTTTTGCAACATTCATCACCCATTTATAGAAGTGGGCGACTTCTGTTGATGTTTATGTTAAAATTTTAATTTAAGTATCACTAACATCCTGATTATTCATCAATTCTTTTTGAGACTCTTGAAACATTTTATCAATTTCTTTATTTAAAACTTCTTTGCTAATTATGTCAGAATTTATAAGAACATTAATCATAGATTCAGATCTCAATATACCATGAAATAGTGCCTGTTCCATTGCATCTAAACGATCAGATAACTCTGCAATCTTTTTAAATAGTTTATTATTAAACTTATTAGAAGTGTTTTTAACTCTAGTTCCCATTATAATACCTTCTCCTTCATCTACAGTCATTATATTTACAAGATACATTTATTACTAAAATTATCGACAGGACGACCATCCACATGATGGACATATACTGCATCCACCGCCTGGAATCATTTTAGACCCACACTCAGGACAATATGCTTTAGTATGACTAAAACCGTCTTGATGTGATAAAGGCTCATTGTAACTATTATTTGGTTCTATTTTTTTATTGATATTGAATTTGTTATCATTTATCATTTTTTTATAATATTTATTCAAATCCTCTAACATTTTTCCAGCAGCATCTGGAATACTTTTAACTATAACTTCTTTACCATCAAATGTATCATATATCCAAATTTCAGATCCTGAAATATTATTAATGGTTTTTATAATATCTTCAATTTTTACTCCATTTCTTAGAGCTAAACTAATCACTCTACTAAATGCTTCAGTAACAGACTTTGATACTGAACCACTTTTACCAGCACTAATAAACGTTTCAAACATATTACCGTCTTCATCAAAGTTTGCCGTTACATATATTGAACCAAAAGGACTATCAGATTTTGTAGTTACACCATGCATAATTTTAGGTCGATTTTTAATACTAGATTTTAGAACTGGTTTAACAGGTGTATCAAGTGATACTTCGAGATTTTTTATTTCATTGATATTAGAATCAATTTTAGTTAGTATTTTACCATCTGTATCAGTTTTATTTGTATCAGTTTTTCTTTTTATCGGCTGTTCACTTCTAGAACCATCGCGATATATCGTAATTCCTTTAATATTATTTTTATAACAGTATTCATAAACCTTTTTAACATCTTCTACTGTTGCATCTGAAGGTAAGTTTACAGTTTTTGATATTGCACTATCTATATATGGAGCAAAAGTTTTAACTACTTCAACATGTTGCATAGGCGTTAAATCATAGGCGGATATTAATAAACCGGCCTCAAGATTGCTACTATTATATAATTTATGATAATATTTAAGATCTTTCTTTTCATTTGAATTAACTACAATTGTTCTAGTCCACTCATATGCAAAATTTGGTTCTATTGATGAGCTAGTATTTAATAATAGTGATATAGTCCCAGTGGGAGCAATAGATAACCTTCTAGAGTTTCTTAAACCATTACCATTAAAAATAGATTGCATTAATAGTGTAAATATCACTTTATCATCATCTGTATTAACATCTTCATAGATAGCATTTATTGCAGATTTAAATGATATAGGTACTTCTGAACTTTTATTTAAATAATCCACTATTATATGCATATCACAATAAGCATTTAATGCATCATTATACGTTTTAATATCACTTAAATTAGGTCTAAATCCGAGACCATGTTTAATTAACATTTCAGATACACTATCCCATAGTTTAAATGGTCCCTTAATATCAGCAATTGCAGCTGAAGCTATAAGAGAATTTTTTGCTAATATTTTTGCTATTTTATTACAAAAATCAATAAATTCATCAGATCCATATTTAATATTTAATCTAATACAGGCATCAGCTAAGCCCATAATACCTAAACCTATAGGCCTAATAGCTTTCGTTCTGTCTTCAATTATATCTAAAGGATAACTAGTTGCATCAATAACTAAGTCTAAATAGTATATTGCACGAAAAACTTGATTACTAAATTCAGTGAAATTAAATTTACCATCTTCAACAAACGCTTCAAGATTTATAGATCCTAAATTACAACTAGTTTCATTTGATAGAGGTTGCTCGCCGCATCCTCTACTAACATATCCATTAGTTAACCAAGTATCAGTTTCTGGTTCATAAAAATCATAAACAGTATCAGTACCAATTTCCTCTATTGAAACTATTCTAGCTTTCCATGTATTTCCAGTTAATGAATAATTAATATTAGCCTCATTAAGCTTGTTTCTTTTATTTATATTTGACATATTTATATTATTAATAAAGGTTAACATAGAATTGCCAGATATTATTAAAGTATGTTTATCTCTAGCATTACACATTCTATCTTGAATTACACCAGATTCTCTTTTATCAATATGATAACTAGTTTGAATATTAAACATGTTTAAAATAATTCTAACATTTTCAATTAATTTTTTGTTACAAGAGGTTAATCTAATAGATGGATGATTTGTTTTTAGATTAACATTTCCATCAGTAGAAAAATAACCATCTATTAAGCCTTTTAATATATTTATATTAGAATTAATTATTTCAAGCGGTATTTCTTTATCATAAGAATATCCAATTATATTATAATCTTTTAATATTTCTAAAATAACATTATCTCCATTAATATTAATGCTTATAACATGTCCATCTTTAAAAATACTATAATTAATATTATATTTAGTTAAAAGTTTTTCTATAAATAAACACCAATCTTCTTCATCATAACCCAAAGATATTTTTATTTGTTTTTTATTAATAGCATTTTCTGTTATAGTCCCATCACCTAATAAAATGCCTAATAATAGACCAAAATCAAATTCATCCATACCATGTGTATTTATTTTATTATTTGGTATATAAGAAGGAGCTATTCTAACATAGTCACCTATAGCTAAATCTTTTAAAGAAATAAATGACCATTTTTTACTACCATATTTTTTAGAATTTTCTGTTTTTCGTTTAATAGCTTGAAATTGATGCGAAGCTGTACATTTTACATAACAACCATCTGAAAAGGTTACCTTATACACTGGAAGATTTTCATGTATTTCTTTACTTTTTATTTTACCTACACCATTAACAGTAACTATATTATCTCCAATATCCAAATCTTTTGCATATTTATATCCTTCTGGTGTTGCTACTAAGGTATCTCCTGTAACACACGGATTTGTTGTTTCAATATAATATTGAGGTAATTTTTTTAATAAACTATCACTATTTGCTATATCTATAAAAAATATACCAGGATCTCCATGTTTATGTGCAGCCGTACATATCTTATCCCATAATTCCCTAGCTTTAACTGTGCCTACAATTTTAAGATCTCTAGGTGAAATCAATTCATATATATCATCATTAAAAACTGCTTCCATAAATTTATTATCAATTGCAACTGATATATTAAAATAACTTAAATTACCATCTTTAGTTTTACATTCTATAAATTCTTCTATATCAGGATGATGTGAATTCAGCATACCCATTAAAGCCGCTCGTCTTTTACCACCCTGAACTACAACCGATCCCATAGTATTCCATGTTTCCATAAATGATATTGGACCAGAGGCTTTTCCGCCACAACCACCTGCAATTGGAGAATTTTTCTCTCTAAGATTTCCGAAATTAGCTCCGACTCCACCGCCATATTTTGAAATTATAGCTGCATTTTTTACACTATCAAATATACCTTCTATTGAATCATGTATAGATATTGTAAAACATGCAAACATCATCTGATTCTTACTTTTATTATGTACTATTTTTAAATAATCTGTTGGTGTTGGATCATCTTTATATAATACTTCATATAATTCCGGATCTGTACTAATACCAAATCCGGCAGAAAATAGTGCCGGAGAATTAAAAAGAAATCTATGAGACATCATATCATTATATATAGATTTTTCAATAATTTGTGTCGGTATAGGGCTAGCATAATTTATATCAAAAGCAGCTATAGTCCTAGAAACCCTTCTACATAATTGTGAATATTCAGTTTCTTTCTTATTTCCAGGAAGATCAATAAAATATCGTAATTTCATAATATCTAGAGCATTCTCTTGTATCTCTTTCGGTTCCAATTTTGGTAATTGCCAAATTGAAACTAAATCACCTAACTTCATGTTTTCTTTTAACATTTATAATCCTCCTTAATAATATGCACTTGAAATTTATCAACAACAAAATTAATATTAATAGAATGTGAACTTTATAGACTCAATATTTGAACCTCTCCCACTTAAAGGAGCTGATTCTTTGAACATCAAACAATTTAATTTCTTAACAGATCTGGAAAGAAAATATGATTATAAACCGGCTACTTGTTATTATTGCGGAAAACCACTTCCTTTTAAAAGGTTTTATCAACAACTTGAACATCCAAAAAAATTTTGTAGTAAAAAATGTAAAAATAGTTATAGCTTAGAAACATATAATATTGAAGAACACAAAAAGAAATTTTCATCTCGAACCGAAAAAATAATCTACACATATCTAACTTTACAATATCCTGAACTTTATATTACATATAACATAAAAGACATTTTCCCACCTTATGAAATTGATTTTTGTTTAGAAACAAAATTTGGCCCATTATATATTGAATATAACGGTTCATTGCATTATACACGTAAACCAAAAAACTCTTCTAAAAAAAATATACAAAAACACCAATTGAATGATATGATAAAAAAAATAGAATTATGTAAAAATAGAAAACATAACTTAATACGTTTATGGAGTGAAATTGGTTTATATTCCAATCCTAAATTATTTAATGACGCTCTAGAAGAAATCAAAGAAACTATTGATCTAATTCTAAAAAATAATCTAACTATACCAACATGCATAGATATTATTGTTGATAAGTATGGAGGATTACATAGACTAGTAGAATATTATAGGGAGCAATGAGCTCCCTTTTTATTTTATCTTTAAATTATCACCACTCTATTTAATACTTACAAACTATTTATATATTTCAAATCACACTATTTCTTTTATCAGTGAACTACCACCATCTATAGAGGTGGGAGTCTTCTTGCTTATTTACGATAAAATATAACGATTAATATTATTTCTCCCTATTTAGTTTAAACTTTTTGGGATTCTTAGATTTCTTAGATACCTGTTCTACATCATTAAATCGACCTTTAAATTTTCTTAAGATTGATGGACTGGTAATCCTGAAATCAAAATCCTCAAACTCTTGCTCATACTGAGTAAACTTTTTTGACACTTTAACAAAAACCTCCTAAATAGAATTGGACTTGTTTCAATGGTATTAGGTTATCCATTTTATTAAATTTCATAAAAATCACTATAAATTTTAATAAAATGATTTATCAGTCAACATAGCTTACGCTATATTTACTCTGATTGGGTGTAACCCCACACCCTCTATCCCCTCTAAAAATATTTTGGGGAATACTTTTTTCATAATCTGATATGCTCCATTTAAATCTGCATCTATTATACCATATGATACTGGATATGTACACTGCTCTTAAATTTAAATTTAGATTAAATATTATATAATTTAATAAATTAGTATAGATCTGTTCTTAATTACTTTATTCTAAATATTTTGCCGTTGAACATTTATCTTTCTTTGTTACAAGAACATTTTTTACTAACACATTTTCTGGAATAACTTCCATTGGTAATGGAATATGTGTTATAATAAACAAATCAATACCATGTCTTTTTTGCATATCTAATAACGTTTCTGTTACTACTATAATACCAGGATAATCTAACGCGTCATAAATTTCATCAAGTATTAAAAACTTAGGTATATTTGTATTAATATAACTTGTAAATTCATATAGAGAAAGAATCATAGCAATATCAATTCTTTTTCTTTCCCCAGAACTCATTTGCCAATAATTTGTTTCAAAACCATCTTTATATAGAATAATATCAATTTGACCATCATCATCAATTGTTATTTTACCAAGTATTTCATTATTATATAATTTTGAAATATAATACTCAAATATATCAGATAATATAGTAATATACTTTCGAATAATTGCACTTCTTAATAAAGACTTTGGAGAAAATAATGTAACCCAATATTCACTAGCTTCTTTCCAATTTTCTCTGATCTCTATTGCTTTGTTTATACCTTCAAGCCTCTTTTTATATTTTGATTTATCAATATTCTCATTTTTAGTATCAGCTTCGGCTATATCAGATTCTATTTTTTTAATTTCAAGCTTTATTTTTTTTATTGTTTCATTTTTCAATATAATATCAGAATTGATTTTATTAATTTTATCATTAATTTTTTCAGCTTCATTTTTTAAAAATTTTCTTTCATTGGTAAGAGAATCTAAAATGGTCTGAGCTTCTACCATTGAATTTTTAAAACCAACTATCTCTGCTTTATATTTTTCATTTATAGATGTAGCATATTCATTTGAAACCATTTGTTTACAAGTTGGACAAGGTATACCAGATAGAGAGTTAAATCGTTTTATTTCTTTCTCTAACTTATCTATATTATTTCGATTTATTAAAATAATATTTTGACATTCTGTTATCTTTAAATCAATATCAGCTATTTTTTTATTAATCTCTGCCAATTTATTTTTATATTCAGAAGGATCCTCTATTTCAATAGCTAATGTATCATGTAAACTAGCGTTTAACTCAGCTAATTTATTATTTAAATATTCAATATATTTGTCTTTATTTTTAGTTACAATATTAATAATTTCATTTGTATTTTTTCGATTTAAATATAAACGATCAAGGAGCCGATCGTTGGTACTCTTAAAATCTTTAGCTTTATTGTAATATTCATCAATGATTGAAAGATCAACCATATTTTTAAAAAAATCTAAGCGTTGACTATAATTCATTGATAATAGATTTATATTATCGCGATAATATACAATAATTTGAGAGAAGGTATCAGGTGTAAAATTAACAAACATTTTAATATCTTTATCAGATAATCTCTTAGTTCTTTTTGTTGTAGATTTTCCATTAATTTCAACTTCTGTTGTACTGTTACCATTAGATACTTTAGTTCGGCTAATCTTTAATTCTCCAATACCATCATCGGATTTAATAAAATACTCAACACTATTGGCCATCTTATTAGTACCATTACGAATCATATCATTTAGTCTAACTTTTTGTTTAGATCCTCTTAGGCCACGACCAAATAGATTGTACATAATTGATTCACCAATTAATGTTGATTTTCCACTTCCATTACTAGCGTCTTCACTTTCAGAATCATAGTTAATTCCATCAATAATATAGATGGTTGGAGGATCATCATATGATTTAGCCAATTCTAGTTTAGCGGATTTAAAAGAAAGAAAATTATGAATATCAATACTTTTTATTCTCATTATTTACCTCTTTAGACGTAGAAAGTTTAATATAGTTTATCCACTCATTAATTGCAATGATAAAAGATAAACCTTCTAATGTAGTCTTATCTATTATAATGATTGATAAATTCAATAATTTCATTGCTAACCAAAACCTAAATTTGCTAAATTTCATATAATTTCCACCATCACTTACTAAATAATTTAAATACTTTTATCACGGAATCTTTATCAGTCGGTGGTTTAAACTGCATCGCATAATCAATTAGTTTATCTTTAGTAACAAGATTATTTGCTATCATATTTTCAAAATCTTGAACCGCCATCATTGATACCATATCAACGGTATTTGATTCAACTAGAATATTTTTTTCAAATTGTATTGATTTAAAATATTCCTTAAGTTTAGATATTTTTTGTACATCTTTATTATCTGTATATTTATAAAGTAATTTAGTTCTACTAAGCTTTTCTGGATCGTTATTTAAACAATACTCTTGAACCTTCTTAAAACTATTAAAAATCTTATATATACTAGTATTTGGGTTATCAATATATTGCATATCTAAAGTATCAAAATCAAATATATAAATACCTTTAGTTTCTCCAGTATTACGAAAATCTACATTTCGACAAGAACCAATATATTTAACTGTCTTACCATCTACAACATACTCAGAAGGATCATGGACATGTCCCAATAATACTAGATCGTATTTATATTTCCTTATCAAATCTTCAGCTGATGGAATGTTATCCGTCACTATAGAATCTCCTGATTTGATCATATAAAAATTCTGTTTTATATCAAAGTGACCCATCAATATACGTTTACATCCTGCTGTAAATTTCTTATCTACAGAATCTAAACTAGGCATAACATTTGTAGAATAAGGTATGAACGCCACCTCAACACCTGTCTGAATTTTAACTACCATAGGTGAATCAAATACAATAACATTAGGAAAATGAGAAAATGGAGCAAGTAGTGATGCTCGAATCTTTAAATGGCGATCTCCAATTTTTACACTAGAAGTTCTATTATCTACATCATCATGATTTCCAACAACAAAAATAACAGTAACATCCATTGCAATTTCAGCAATAATCTTAGCTATAATTGTAATTACTTGAGAAGTAATTGAATATGGCGAATTAAAAACATCACCGAAAAATATCAAAAAATCAGGTCTATGCTCATATAAAGATTCTTTTATTAATTCAAATGTTTTAAATACTTCATGAAATGAATTACTATTTGCAATTGAAGATTTAGAATTTTCAATATGGAGATCTCCAACTAGTAAGGCTTTCAATTTAAAATCACCTATTTCTTTTTTAGTTGTAATGTATTTATGGCCTTTTGAGATTTCTTTGCAATATAATAAAATACTACAGAAGCTTTGCTGTTCTTAGATAAAATTTGAAAATATTCTAAATCGTTATTTCCATATCGATCCAACCTTAAATGTTTTAAGAAATCGGCTTTATTAAAAACTATTTTTTCGTTAAATGTTATTCTCTCCAACAATGAATTGATTTGATATAAAAATGGATTCTCTAACATTGACAAATCAATTATCGCCATATTATTATTAATAGATTTCTTATTTTCTTTTAACATTTCTAAACATATTTCGAAAAATTTCCTATCCTTTTTATCAATATTCTCTAAATTATTTAATAGTTCATATATTAGATTTATAAGAATATTAACATTATCAATTACCAATTCCTTTTTATAATAATAATCTAACAATGAGAATAACTTTGATACCTTCTTCCATCCCCAACCATCAATACCTTTAATATTATCACTAACATCTCCGACAATTGATTTTCCAAGGGCATAATTTTTTACATTAAAATATTTATTATGCTTACTATGCTTTGTATACCAATTCTTAATAGTAATATCACCTTTATACCAATCTAGTATTTTAGTATTTTCATCTAATAACTGAATCATATCGGAATCACTTGAAGCTATAACAATCTTGACTTCTGAATCTAATCTTTTTAAAAATTTAATTAAACACATGATAATCATATCTGCTTCCGTATCTTTAACTTCAACAAAAAGAATAGGTAGTGTTGAAATTAAAGATTTTAAATATTCAAAATAATCTTTTTCCCTTTCTTCTTCTGTTAATGATTTAACCCTTTTACGATTAGCTTTATATCCTTCAATTACTGAGGCGGCCCTTTTATTAAATCCATTATCAGAACAAATATATATTAAATCTGGTTGTGATTGATAAATACAATCACAAATTCGATTGAGTATATTAAATGTTAATTTATCGATAATTTCTCCAGGTTCCATCTTTTCTAGCTTATAATTATATGTGTATCTTTTTATTAAATTAAACCAATCTATAATTAAGACTCGCATCTATTCACTCCTTCATATAAAAATAGAGCAGAATCATCTGCTCTATTATATCATATTATACCTTTACATGTGACTGGTCAACTCCTCTGTGCTGTAACGGCAATTGTTATTGTACTATCTTCATCTTTCAATGTAAACGCAGCTAAAAGGTTGCTAATCAACATGTTAATAGTATATTCCTTAAATCGATAAATTTTATTCAAGACCTTAATTAAATTCATAT
>Ga0116189_1004206_pt1 | contig 10117 bp, 8 predicted proteins | sample AD_JPNTR3_MetaG_FD_89895 | JGI IMG/M metagenome (GOLD analysis project Ga0116189, IMG submission 89895) | Active sludge microbial communities of municipal wastewater-treating anaerobic digesters from Japan - AD_JPNTR3_MetaG | ecosystem: Engineered > Bioreactor > Anaerobic > Digestate | place... | reverse complement strand
TTTTTTTGATATAGTAAAAATAGAGAAACAAATCGAGTGATACGATAAGAAGATTGAATAGGTAAAGATAGGTAACCCAGTTGAAATTATTTAAAACTTTATGCGTAATTCCTGCGGCGTAGCCAATAATGATAACAAGCATAAATAAGGGACTTTTTCCGATAACAATTTTTGTGCGGAGAGTTTTTGCGATAGAAATAGGCCAACTAAATGCAAAGCAAAGCAGCATAATTATTTCAAAAACATTCTCGGAGGATAACGTTAGAAAAGTTGATAATAGAGACATAATTATATTGAATAGAATAGTATTTAAAGTGTTACAAAATACGCTAAGAAATTAACGAGGCAAAATTACAATTTTTTTATTTATGAAATGTGAAATAGTCGTAAATAAGAGCTTTATTATTTATTTGAAACGAGGGTGAAACCGAACAAAAGTACTTCTGAGGTATTCTCTATCAAGATGGGTGTAAATTTCGGTTGTAGTTATACTTTCGTGTCCTAACATTTCTTGCACGGCGCGTAAGTCTGCTCCGGCCTCAACGAGGTGCGTTGCGAAGGAGTGGCGAAATGTGTGAGGACTAACATTTTTTTTAATTCCTGCAAGTTGAGTTAATTTCTTAACAATAATAAAAATCATTTCGCGACTTAATTTATTGCCGCGTCTATTGAGAAATACAATATTTTCAGCTCCTTTTTTAATTGGTAAAGAATTTCGAGTCTCTAAATAGAGTTCTATTGCTTTTTGAGCGGCTTTACTAATAGGGACTAATCGTTCTTTATCTCCTTTTCCGACAACACGTAAATATTGTTCATCTTCATGAAATCGAAGTTGGGATAATTGTAAATTGACGAGTTCGCTCACGCGTAACCCGCACCCGTATAATACTTCGAGGATTGCTTTATTTCTATGTCCTTCAGGTTCGCTTAGGTCGATAGCTTGAAAAATAGCGTCGATTTCGGGAATGGAAAGGACTTCGGGCAAATGTCGACCGATTTTAGGGGCATCTATCAAGCGGGTAGGGTCGTCAGAAACCACACCTTCGTAAAGCAGATAGCGATAAAATGATTTAATCCCGGAAAGTATACGAGCTTGCGAACGTACCGAAATATCTTTCTTAGAAAGAAAAATTAAAAACAGTTGAATGTCTTCGGAAGTTGCAGTTTCAATATTTTTATCTTTTAAAAAATCTTCTAGTGCCTTAATGTCGTGTATATAAGCCTCCACCGTTTTATTAGAGAAATTTTTTTCTAATAAAATATATTCATAAAATTTTTTAATATAGAAAGAAAGTTCTTGCTTCTTTACTTTAGGCACTCCTTTATTGTTATTTTCGTGTATAATTAATTATTTATTCCATTGCAAAATTACAAAGGAAATGAATAATATTCTTTATTTGAAAAAAAATCGTATTTTTGCCGTCTCAAAACTACTTGGGGATTTTTGGGGCGTTAGCTCAGTTGGCTAGAGCGTTAGACTGGCAGTCTAAAGGTCACGGGTTCGACTCCCGTACGCTCCACAAATCAATTTTTATATAGATTCCTGATTTTTTTCATTATAAAAACTACAATTTTATCAATTTTTTAGTGACTAATAATTGATTATTGAAGATTTTAATGAAATATAATCCGGAACTAAAATTTTCGACCGAAATAGTTTGTTGACTACCACTATTAAATTCAATCATCTCTTCTTTTACTAATTTTCCCGTGCTATTAAATAGTTGACATTTTAATTTTTCCGAAATGCTTGTCGCGCCGATATCAATGGTTATAGAATTAATAAATGGATTAGGATAGATAGAAATGAAAGATTGATTGTCAATATTTCCTATGCCTGTCCCAGTAAATGTAAAATAGTAATTGGCAGACATAAAAGCACAAGCTCCGGAAGTGCTGACATATACCGAATAGTTACCTTCCGCCGTAGGAGTGTATGAAATTTGCGTAGCATTGGGAATAGGATTACCATTATAGTACCACTGAAAAGTATTTCCTTGTCCGGCGTATAAAACGTTGTTTATTTCATAAATAATGGGAGTTCCATTTGCCGGAGCTGAGTCGGCAAAAGTTAGAATGGAAGGAGAAGCTAACGCATAATTGGGAAGTGTGAAAAAACTTAAATCCGGTGAGGGATTTACAGTATGGTTGTGATTTTCAATAACTTTCCATTGATTAGCTGTCCATTGGGTTGGGAGCGTGAAATTTCCGTCATTTTGTGAATTGTAATAATATTTAAGATTTGTAGCCCCGCTTCCCTGACTTCGTTTTGCCGTGAAAAAATATTTATGATTAACTAAACAGATGGGGAGTTCGTGTTCTTCGATGTCATAACCGGCGGAAGTAGGATTTTGGTTTTGAAGAGATACTTCAAAAGTGCCGGCGGCACTTCCCACAGTTTCTATAATCAGCGGACGATAACCGAGGGAATGTAGAGCACTACCCATAGGAAACAACCAATTAGCACTGCCATTCGTATTTCGTATTAAGAGCCCATTGGCTTCCGTACTAATAAAACCGCTTGTTCTTGTTATCGCATTGATGTCTGCCCCTTGAATCGTTAAAAAATTATTTTGTGTTGCCAATTCTCTATCATTGAGGTGTAAAATACCGGTAATAAGTGTATGGATGTTTAATCTTTTAATTCCTATTCCTTCCAGACTTAAATTGTAAAAACGTGTAGTATTGCTACCCCCGATAGCTTGATTTGTCCCTATCAATTTGACGGTGCCATCATTAACTGTAAAAACCTGATTATTAGAGTTATTGTTTTCCCAATCTCCGCTAACATGTAAAGTTCCGTAATTGGTTATTTGTCCGTTTGTTGCGTTCTGAAAATCGCCTTGGATAATTACATTTTCACCCGAAGCTACATAGATTTCTCCCTGATTATAAAAAAGAGGAGACTGAGTTTTTCCGACAAAACTAATAGACAAAAACAGCAATATATTAATTGTATATTTTATAATTTTCATAGTTATAAAAAATAATAAAATTAATTTTTAATTCATCTCTTATTATTTATTTACTTACTTGCACTTGCTTTTAAAATCATAGATTCTAAATATTCAATTTTTTTCTGTAATTCGTCTACTTTGTCATTTAGTTGCTTAATAGTCTCTTCTTGTTGAGCGGCAATAGAGATTAAGTAAACAGGGATACGGTCATAACGAACACTTTCGGGAATATTTGTTTTTTCGTAAATAGGGTCGCCTTTTTCGTCAGTTGTTACTTTGTTTTCATATACCACTAAGTCGGGAATAAGTTTTTCCACTTCTTCGGCAATTACACCAACTTCTTGTATTTCAGGATCTCCGAATTCTTTTTTATAGTTGAAGAATACAGGTCTAATTTGTAAAAACTTTTCTTTATCAAAAGCAAGATCTTTAACATTTTCTTTAAATCTTATACTTGATGATGCTTTGTAAACGCGTCCGCTGTTTATGTATAGAGCGGTATAGGTTCCGGTTGACATGCTGGTTGGAACGTAGAAATTACTGGAACTTCCCACATAAAGTCCCGATGATGGGTCGCTCGTTCCGACTCCGAGCCCTTTTCCTAAACGCAGACCACCGTTTAGATAGCCGTCTCCGCCTACACTCAATTCGTAAGAGGAGCTAGGAGGTGAACTTCCAATTCCGACATTACCGTTAACACGGAGTCTATAAGAGGATGTCGTTGAGGTATTGATAGCAACATAGCCCGATGAGCTAACTCTCAGTGCGTTAGTACATTCCCAAGCGCCGCTTCCCTTTCCGCGTATGGTATAGTCCGTATTAGAGGAGGAGCAGTCTATCGTTGTTCCGCCGCCGCCACTACTAGGAGTAGTCCAAGAGAGACTCCCATATCCGTTTGTTGTTAGCACTTGACCGTTTTGTCCGTCATTAGCCGGCAAAGTATAAAAAGCAGAACCTGCTCCAATGGGTGCAAAAAATCCTACATAGCCGTTACCGGCTCCCGTTTCGGTTATTTTAAAACCTCCTTTAATGTCTAATGCCGTACTCGGAGTAGGAACATTGATGCCAACGTAGCCATTATCCTTTACAGTAAAAATAGTCGTATTCGTGTTATCTTTTATTGTAAAGGGCGAGGTATTAATCCCTGAACCGATACCGATAATTTCTAATCGTGAACTTGGTGTCGTGGTTCCAATTCCTACATTTTGGGCAAAAATGGTTGATAAAATCAACAAATTGAATAATAAAACCAGCGAAAATAATCGTGTTGTTTTCATACAATTTTTTTTAATGTTATTAATTTATAATTAGGTTGTAAATATACAATAAAATTATACAAAAGTGAGAGTGAAATTAATTTTTTAGCTAAAAATAGAAAAAGTTTAAAGATTCTGGCAACGAAAAAAATAAAAAAATGTCTATTTTAATGAAAAAAACAAAGTGTTTTTGTAGTTATGTTTCAAATTTAAAAGTAAAAAAATAAATTTAATTGACAAATATTAAATTATACGAATTAATTTGTGTACTTTTGTCAAAATTGAATTTATGAATAAATAAGTCTATATTTCTATGAAAAGTTACCATAAAATTACACTTTTTAGCTTTCTGTTTTTTCTCTTATTAGGAGGAGGTTTTCTTTTTTCGCAGTCTCCTTGTGATCCTAATGGAATACATCCTTTTTGTACCGATGAAAATCCGTACGGAATAACTTATAACTCCGGAACAACAGGTGATGCCAGCGGTTTTTTCGGTACTTCAAGTCGCTCTTGTTTATACAGCATGCCCGCCCCGGCATATTATTATATGAGAATTTCATCGCCAGGCGATATATTGATTTTTATTCGTCAAGTATCATCGGGTGGTATAGAAAGAGACGTGGATTTTGCTTGTTGGGGACCTTTTCAAGCTCCTAATCAAGCTACATTTGTACAAAAACTTTGTTCAGGACAATACTCTTTAGATGATAATAGTAGCGGTAGTCATCGTCCAACTGACGGCTACCACGACCCAAACAATCCGAGTACATGGGGAGGTTATCCAAACGGAAATGTTGTCGATTGCAGTTATAGTGCCAGCGGTACGGAGTGGTGTTATATTCCCAATGCTCAAGTCGGAGAGTTTTATCTATTGCTACTCACAAACTATTCTCGCCAACCCGCTACAATTACTTTTACCCAACAAAGCGGTTCTGCTGCGACAGACTGCTCGTTGTTAGCGGTGATTAGTTATAACGGTCCTTTATGTGAGGGTGAAACTATCATGTTTTCTTGTGATAATTATCAACCGGGGGCTACTTATTCATGGAGCGGTCCTAATAATTGGACGTCAAATTTACAAAACCCCGTTATTCAAAACGCAACTGTTAATATGTCAGGGACTTATCATTTTCAAATGGTCTACCAAGGCGAAACAGTCAACGAGAGTATTGAAGTAGTTATCAATCCGCCTCCTACTATTTCTATTTCTCCTGCCTCTCCATCTGTATGTAATAACGATACTATTACGCTCACAGCCTCCGGTGCACAAACTTACTTGTGGAGTACCAGCGAAACAACTTCTAGTATAACCGTTGCACCGGAAGGTACAACAACTTACAGAGTTTTGGGAACATCTGCCGAAGGTTGCACCGCAACAGCTTCGGTTACTGTTAAAGTTGGGACAACAAATACTTACGTGTTACCCGATGAGGTTTGTTCAGGTACGAGAATTACAGTCTCTCCTTATATTCCCTCCGTATCTTATGTTTGGGATACGGGAGAATCTTCACATTCCATCGTTCCAACTGTTACAACTCCCACACAATATGTTGTTACAATCACGGATACTAATGGTTGTGTAGTTAAGGACTCTTTAATGGTATATCCAATGCCGGTCGCAGATTTTATTCCAGATGCTTATTATAAAGAAATGGAAAATGGTGAAGCTCTTATACAATTTATTGATTTGTCACAAGGAGCATTACATTGGCATTGGACTTTTGGTGATGAAGGAGCACCCGGAAATGTTTCCTATGAACAATCTCCTTTTTATATCTATACCTATCCGGGATTCTATAAAATTACTCAAATCGTTTCTACCGACCATAACTGTGCCGATACAACATTTAAACGAGTAGAAATAAAGAATCCTTTTGAATTTTATATACCAAGTGCCTTTACTCCCTATCGCGAAAATGGTCTTAATGATGTTTTTGCTCCTAAGGGAATGGGAATCAGTGAAACCGATTATTTGATGGTGATTTATAATAAATTCGGGCAGGAAATATTTAGAACAACAGAAGTACTGGGAGGATGGAACGGTAAGTTGAAAAACGGAGATGTGGCACCATTAGATGTTTACGTTTATTGCATAAGGTTATTGAATATGAATAACGAAGAAAAAGTTTTTTATGGAACAGTAACTTTAATTAGATAAAAAACAATTATAAAAAACTATTTTTCTCGGTCAAAAAAGAGGTTAATCTTACGAAAAATGAAACAACTAATTAATCTATTTTTGTTTGTTCTATTATTTTTTAATTTTCATTTAACTTTTGCGCAGTCCCCGTGCGATCCTAATGGGATACATCCTTTTTGTACGGAAGATAATCCATACGGAATAACCTACAATACAGCAACTTCCGGGTCGGCAGATGACTTTTTAGGTCCTTATGGCTATGCTTGTTTATATGCTTATCCTGCCCCTGCATATTACTATCTTCGAATATCTACTCCCGGCGACCTTTTAATCTTCATTAGTCAAACGTCTGTTAATGACGGTATGGGACTTGACGTGGATTTTGCATGCTGGGGACCATTTCAAGCAAACACCCAAGAACAGTTTATACAGAATTTATGCTCGGGCGTTTACCAATTGAGTGATATTGATATGGGAAATCATCGTCCGACTAACGGCTACCATAATCCTAATGACCCAAGCAGCTGGGGCGGATATCCGGCAGGTAATGTCGTAGATTGTAGTTTTGACGCTGCTGCTACGGAATGGTGCTATATCCCCCACGCACAAGTCGGAGAGTTCTATCTCCTTCTGCTTACAAACTTCTCTCTTGAAGCGGGTAGAATTTCTTTTAATAGGGAAAGTAGCTCTACCGCTACAACCGACTGCTCGTTGTTGGCACCGGCCAGTAATAATGGACCGCTTTGCGTTGGAGAAACGCTCTACCTTACATGTCATAACTCTCAACCCGGTGCAACGTATGCATGGACAGGTCCTAACGGCTGGACTTCCAATGTCCAAAATCCGATTATTCCCAATGTTGATTTGTCTATGGCAGGTGAGTATACCGTTACTATGGTTTATGACGGAGAAACAGCGGTTGCATCAACGACAGTTGTTATTACGGTAGCCCCCAATGTTGTGGTAACTCCCTCAGTGCAAAGTATATGCGATGGTGGTAGCGCTACTTTTACGGCTTCCGGCGGAGATACTTATCTATGGAGTACCGGCGAAACTTCTTCTACACTTACTGTTAGTCCGACAACCACAACTGTTTATACCGTAACCGTAACAGCTAACGGAGGCTGCTCAGCCACCGCAACGGTTACCGTACAATATGGAGACTTTGCCAATATCTCCCTACCGGCTTCCGTATGTAGCGGAACTCGTGTAACCGTTACGCCTAATGTTCCAGGCTATACCTATTCTTGGAATACCGGTGAAACCTCCCCAACAATTATGCCGATAGTTACAGTGCCAACAATTTATACGGTAACCGTAACCGACGCGAACGGCTGCACGGCTCGAGACTCCGTTCTTGTAACTCCCACTCCGACAGCAAGTTTTATCGTAGATAGATCTTTTGTTGAGATAAATGATGGGCAAGGCGTAGTTAACTTTACCAATACATCGGAAAATGGCGATATTTGGCATTGGAATTTTGGCGATGTCGGTGCCGCAGGAAACCATTCGACCGAAATGTCCCCTTCTTATAATTATACCCATTCGGGTATTTATACCGTTTGGCTCGTTGTCTCTACAAATGACGGTTGTAAGGACTCCACCAGCCACGTTATTACCGTTGAAAACCCATTTGCCTTTTATATTCCTAATGCATTTACCCCTAATGTAAACGGATTAAATGAAGTGTTTAAACCGTCCGGTATCGGCGTCTCTCCTAATAATTATGAAATGTTTATTTATGATAGTTATGGAGAGTTAATATATTATACAACAGAGCTTTATGGAGAATGGGACGGTAAGGCAAAAGGAAAATTAGTTCCCGCAGATACCTATATTTATCATTTTATTATTGAAAGTCTTGACGGTTTCCAGCGTAAATATACAGGAACTGTTACCGTTATAAGATAATAAAAAAATGTAATTTCCGTTTTTACATTTTATTATGATAAGAATTTCGATGCGAATATTACTTCTACTATTGTTAATTTTAGTAAGAGTTCATGGCTTTTCACAAATTAATGATACGGCAAATGTTGTTATAGATAGTTCTAATAACGTAACTTCTATTCAATTTCCGAAAATATCGTATCAATGGATATCTTATCAAATAAAGGCGAAAATTATTCAAGCCGATGAAGATCCTACGAATCTTCAAATATTTTTTGTTAATAGAATAGATAGTATTATCTACTTGAATTTCAATAAAATGGGAATCGAGCTACTAAGAATGGTGCTTACTCCCGATGAGATTATTTATGTCAACAAATTAGATGAAACGTTCTATCAGGGACCCTATGATAGATTTCGACTTTTTTTAATCAATATTCCGTTTGATTTCTATTTTATTCAAGCCATACTTAATGGTGTTGATTTTCCCAATTTTGAGCCGGATTTGGTTTTAATGGAAGAAGACTCGCTCTTGCATTATAGTGCGAATAAAAGGAAGAATAGTAAATATGAATTAGCTATCATGCAAGATGTTTTTTTAAATAAAGATAGCACGCTGTATAGCAATGAAGTTACCGACTTAGCAACCCTGAACAGTATTGAAATTTTGTATTCCGATTATAATTCAATAGATTCAATTACCTTTTTTCAAAAAATGAAATTCATTGTAGAAGATGAAGATGTGGAGTTTGAGGGGGTGTTGAAGAATATAAAAATAAATGTTCCGGGTCCTACGTCAATTCGTATTCCGAAGAAATTTCGTTCGTTGACGGCTGACTAAATATAAGATTATGAAAGAGAAAATAAAAAGTTTAGCTATTCAAGTCATTCAGATGGAAGCAGAGGCATTAAAGAATTTAACGGCTTCTGTTAATGATGATTTTGTTGCAAGTGTGGAGTTGATTTTAAAAACAAAAGGTCGTGTGGTTGTTACAGGGATTGGGAAAAGTGCTATCATAGCGCAAAAAATAGTGGCAACGTTTAATTCAACGGGGACTCCGGCTATTTTTATGCATGCCGCCGATGCTATACACGGAGATTTAGGGATTATCCAACATGACGATTTGGTGATTTGTCTTTCTAAAAGCGGAAATACTCCGGAGATTTCCGTACTCGTACCATTCTTAAAAATGAGTGGAAATAAAATGATAGCTATCGTGGGGAATCCGAACTCCTTTTTGGCTCGTGAAGCTGATTTTGTGTTAGATTGTCGTATTGAAAAGGAGGCTTGTCCTAACAATTTAGCGCCTACATGCAGTTCTACGGCACAGTTGGTAATGGGCGATGCCCTTGCAAGTTGTCTTATTGTGCGTAGAGGTTTTACTCCCCAAGATTTCGCAAAATATCACCCGGGCGGCATTTTGGGCAAAAGGTTGTATACCAAAGTGAATGATCTTTCAAAATATAATGAAGTCCCACAAGTTAATGAAAATGACTCTATTAAAACGGTTATTGTCGAAATTTCAGGGAAATATCTTGGCGTTACGGCAGTCGTAAAAGAGAAAAAAGTTGTTGGAGCAATTACGGACGGCGACCTAAGACGCATGTTAGAGAAAAACGAAAGTTTGGATAATCTTACAGCCGCCGATATTATGACTAAAAATCCTAAAAAGATTCATTATCAAGCCTTAGCTGTTGAAGCTCTCAATTTGATGAAGAAAATGAATATTACGAATCTTTTTGTTGTTAATGATAACGATGAGTACATCGGTGTTATTCATCTTCACGACATCATAAAAGAGGGAATTTACTAGCTTATGTATCAAGGGATTAGTTTGGTGGATTCTAAAATACCGTTTATTCTTTTCATTATT
>Ga0116189_1004202_pt1 | contig 10128 bp, 10 predicted proteins | sample AD_JPNTR3_MetaG_FD_89895 | JGI IMG/M metagenome (GOLD analysis project Ga0116189, IMG submission 89895) | Active sludge microbial communities of municipal wastewater-treating anaerobic digesters from Japan - AD_JPNTR3_MetaG | ecosystem: Engineered > Bioreactor > Anaerobic > Digestate | place... | reverse complement strand
GGTGAAGGAGGCTTCGATCGGCGACCCCTCCTCAGCAAACGCCATCAGTTCCTGAACCAGAGGTGCCGATTGCTCGTCTGATGGGTTCTCCCCCGCCTCGATGGCATCAAGCATCTCCTCGATCGCATCGGTGCAGGTGAGCAGGAGGTCGGTGAGCGGCGGATTCACCTCCAGCCCGCCATTGCGGATGAGCGAGAAGACGTCTTCCATCGAGTGGCAGAGGTGCTCCATAGCATCAAAGCCCATCGAGGCAGCCATCCCCTTGAGCGTGTGCGCCGACCGGAAGATCTCGTCGATGGCGGTCTGCTGGTCCTCCCCGCTCTCAAGGGCAAGGAGGTTGTTCACGATGTTCTCATGATTCTCCCGCGACTCTTCGACAAACAACTTCCGGTATACCTCTTCGTCAAACATGATCCACCTCAACCTGGCCGACCGCTCGCGTGATCTCGCGTGCAATATTCTCCAGCGGAACCACCTGGTCGACGCAATCTCTTGCCAGGGCGGCCCGCGCCATCCCGTAGACAAGACAGTCCTCTTCTGCACAGACCATCGTGGTTCCACCCGCCTTCTTCACCGCAAGCGTCCCTTCACCCCCGTCGCTTCCCATACCCGAGAGGATGACCGAGATCGTTCTCGGGCCAAAGACGTGCGCTGCGGAGGTGAAGGTCGTATCTACGGCGGGGCGGACGGCATGGATAGGAGGGGCGGTCGAATGAACGATCCGGCCGTGGGTTCTCCCGGTGCTCGATGCAAGCCGCGATATGACGGTATGGACGCCGGCTTTTGAGACCAGGACCGCACCGGCCTGCAGGTTGTCGCCGTTCCGGGTCTCCCTCACCGAGAGGGCCGAGATCCGGTTAAGGCGTTCAGCAAGCGATGCCGTGAACCCCTCAGGCATGTGCTGTGTTATGACAACGGCTGCAGGAAGGTCCGGCGGCAGCCCTGATAGCAGGACGTCAAGCATAGGCGGCCCGCCTGCAGAGGACCCTATCACCACAACCGTCTCCGCATCCTTATGCGCGATCTCGGTCTGCTTTTGCACTCTCGGCAGCCGGAGGAGGTTTCTAATCTTCTGGACGAGCTCTCTCTCGATTCCCCGAACGTTAGGGATATCCTTTGGCTTGAGCATGAAATCGTCCGCCCCGAGACGCAGCGCCTGATGGGTCATATCGGCGTTACGGGACGTCAGCGTGCTCAGCACCAGGATCTTCGGTCTGGTGGCCTGCCACTGGAGGGTTTCAAGCACCTCAAGCCCGCCCATCCTGGGCATCTCGATATCCAGGGTGACAACATCGGGGTTTAACTCCGCAATCTTCTCAAGGGCATCGATGCCATTCACCGCTGTCCCGACAACCTCGATCTCGGGATCGCTTTTGAGCAGGTCGCGCAGGATCGTCCTTATAAAGAGCGAGTCGTCGACGATCAGAACCCGTATCATGGTCACGCACTTAGAACGTTCTTGACTTCTTCGAGGACTTTTGGAGCCTGGAACGGCTTGACTATATACCCTTTTGCACCGCTCTTGACGGCAAGCTTGACCATCTGCTCCTGGCCGACTGCGGTGCACATTATGACCTTTGCAGACGGGTCTGCGGCCCGGATAGCCTTGAGCGCCTCTATCCCGTTCACCTTCGGCATCACAATATCCATTGTGACCAGGTCGGGTTTGAGGTCCTGGTACTTTGCTACAGCCTCCGCTCCATCCGCCGCCTCACCAACGATGTCGTGCCCGCCGGAAAAGAGGATGTTCTTTAGTAGAGTCCTCATAAACATAGTATCATCGACGATCAGAATCCTTCCCATCGAACACCACTCACTCTTTATTTGTGTAAAAAAGGTAATATATATTTGCGTAAATGGGCCTTTCCTGCACCATCACTCCATTGGTGTTTTCAATGATTCCGAGATGTATCTGACACCTTTCGGGGTTAATTGAACCTCTTTCCTGACGTATAGCACCTCGGCCATCCCCGTGGATAAGAGTTTATCATATATGGCATCGAGGTCCTTGTGCGAGAGTTTGAGCATATTCTCGATGGCGCTTGAGTCCATCCCGCTGTAGACCAGCATCGCCACCTGGCCGGTCAGGGGGTCCAGGTCCTCCTTAATCTCGGTGCCGCTCGTTGCCTCCTTGAGGAAGTTGTAGAGGACCTGAAGCGTCGTCAGCGGGCAGAGGACAAAACTTGTCACGACCTCGTTCTCAACCAGGTGATCGATCTTGACAACGTTCAGGTCCTTCCCCTGGATCTCACGCGAGGTGAGTTCGATGCCGGCCACCTCATCGAGGGGTATGCAGACCTGCTTCTCCTGGCTGACAAACCAGATCCCGGTCTTCATGACGGCAATCGCTCCCTTCTCCCACGTGGCGTCCTGTATGAGGACGCCGCCGCGGATTGCAGGTGACATGAAGAATGCGTTCAACCGGTAGGCGCTGGCCTGCGTGATGATGAACTTCTTTAAGACGGTAAGAACCTTCTCGACCGACGCAATGTGGTAGACAGCCTCTCCATCACCCCCAACGGCGACAATAATCTGGTTCCTCTTCTCCTCCAGGTCGACAACCGACCTGTAGGGGATCTCCCGGTCAACAGGCGCCTCGATACGGAAACGGTCCTCTGCTATGCCAACCTTCGTCGAGACCCACCGCCCCTCGTGCTCGACCTTTGCCGGGACCGTCTTCATCATCGCATCCGTCACCTACCCTATACCAGTATCTCGCCGGAGACCATCACCGTTGCGATCGCAGCGCCTCAAGGATCTCCTCAAGCTCCGCTGCAAGGTCTTTTGCCGCGATTTTCTCGCCTCTCAACTCCCGCAGCAGGCTGACATCCTCGACAAACTTCTTCCTCCGGGCGTCGGCCTTCAGTGTGGTGATCAGAGAATCCTCGACGGTGCCCCCGGATGCAAAGGAGACTATATCAAAATCCTCTTTCTTCTCCTCCACCTCAGGGACCTCCTCCTCGGGGGCAGGCTCCTCCTCTTCTTCCTCTTCCTCACCCTCTACCTCGATCCTGATCTCAGCGGGATCCAGGTCGTCGAGCGCGGAGAGTTCGTCTCTCAGTATGCCGATGTCCGGGATGCCCTCATCGCCCGCGATTCCCGGGACCTCCGCTGTCATCGGAGGGAGAACGCTATCACCTGAAACCCCGGCCGGCACCTCAATCTCGGTCTGGTGGGTCTTCAGGATCTCGGATACGACGTCCATATCCTCTGCGGACAGGAGAGATACATCCTCCGGAGAGAACGAACCGCCCAGGTCCGGGCCTTCTCCGTTGAGATCGAGATCGGCAATCGAGTCGAAGTCAAGGTCTGCAAGTGATGCCAGCGGGTCTGTCACGCTCCCGCCAGGTTTTGGCGGGGCCGGGGCCAGGGAGGAGTCGGCATCGGCGCCCTCGACAGCCCGGTCAAGCATCTTATCGATCTTCTCGATACCTTCCTTCTTCTTGCTGTCGGATGCCCGGGCATGGGCGATCGTCTCCCGGATCGAGGCTGTAAACGTCCCCAGCATGCCCGAGAACCGGCCTTTTGCAACCGGGGCAGGCTTCGCCCCAACCGCATTCGGCGCCTCGGGCTTCTTCTTCCTCCTCCACCCCCGGAATGCGGCTCTTAAATTTGAGGGTCTCAGTTCTGAAAGATTAAGCGCCCCTGTGACCAGAAGCGCAAGAAACCCTGCAACCACAGTAACCGCAACGACAACCTCCGGGTTGACATCGAGGAGGATGATCAGCGAACCGGTGCCGACGGTTATAAGGAAGAGAAGCGGGCGGCGGAGACTCTCTCTCACTATCCTACCCCCACAAGTGCCGGAATGGAGAAGAAGATGCCCACGACGATCGGTGCAATGATGTATATGATACCGGTGGCCACACAGAGCACGCTTGTTAAGAAGTAGTAGAGGTAGCGGTCACCGCCCATAACAATCTTCCCGGCCAGTATGTCTGCAACGGTCAGCAATAAGAGGATCGTTATCACGTAGGTTCGCATGATGTCTTCGGGGAAGTTCACAAAGAGGTTCATGGACATCCCCATGGATATCCCCGCACCAGACGGCGTGCCCCCTGAGAGTGCGCTCGAGGCCTCTGTGAAGTAGTTCATCACATCCGTAACGGCATTGGACATCGAGAGAAGGATCTCGAAGAGGAAGACGAATATGGCAATCATCGCGGCGTGCATCGGCACGAGAAGGACGACAAAACCCTTCACCATCATGTCGCGCTTCCGCCGGAGCAGCACCTGCTCGAGCATCGATGAACCGACAATCTTCCCTATCTTGTCCGGCGACCCTCCGAGGGCAACCGCGTCGCGGAAGATGTTCATGTACTTGTAGATGAGGTAACTCCCGGTCTCCCCGATGAACTTCTTCCAGCTCCTGGCCTCATCGAGTCCGAGATTAATCTTCGAGGATACCGAGTTGATGAACGGTTCAAGGTAGACCAGTGACTTCTTGTCCACCTCCCTGAGCGCATCACCTACAGTGATCGCCTTGCCGCCCATGATCGAACCAAGCCCCCGGATGAACGTGGCAAAGTCCTCGTCCCGCCTGACAACGTTCGCATCGTCGATGTAGCCGATCACCCCAAGCGGCATCAGGAGCAGCCCTGCAAGCAGGAAGATGACACCTGCGTTGGCGCCAACAACGGCAAGGATCAGCGTGACCGCAGCGACGACCGGCACGATGAGCCGTTCGAGCCGCCTGATGAGGGCCTGCTCCTTTGAGCAGACATCCTTAAGCCCGTGGGTGCGGGGGTCATCGGGAACAGCCCGGTACATGATCGTCAGACCGAAGACCGATATCGCCACGATGATCATGTAAGAGATGTTCAGCGTCGCCTCTATCCCTTCCGGGGCGTAGATGCCGGCCGAGATCATCATGATGGTTGCAACAAGCGCCGCCGATAGGAGCATCGCGATGTAGGCGTCGCCCCACTTCTTTAAGAGTTCGATCCCCTGCTCATACGTGTTCCGATAGATGCTCCGGATGGTCGAGAGTTCTGTAGCGATGAAGTCAGCGTCGGGAACGCCGGAATCGATGGCGTTTGAGTAGCGGTTGAGCATGCTCTTCAGTGTCGCGTTCCTGCACCGCTCCGCGATGGCCCGGAGCCCCCCGGCATAACTCTGGCCCCAGCCTGCGACCTGCCGCTGGACCTTTGCGATGTAGCGTGAGGGGGTATACTCAGACCGCTCGGATGTGTACTGGAAGATCTCCGGCCTTGTCACGGCCGAGGTGGTGATCGCGGCCATGTAGGTGTACATGAAGAGCAGGTCCTGCTCCATCTTCTTGTTCTCGAGGATGGATAACCGGAGTTCGGTGAGGGCTTCGATCTGGTCCTCAAACGGGATCCTCCCCTGGTTTGCCGCCCGCAACCGTTCGGTTACGCTCTCGAACAAGTGTTACACCTCGATGGTGAGCAGCCCCTGTTTCTTGATCTTTGTGATCATGTGGAAGAGGTCCCAGAACTGGGTGTAGCCGGCTTTGTGGAGCCGTTCCAGGATCCTGGCGCGTTTATCGATCTCGTCGTAGATCTCAGCCCGCCGGTTCTCGGGGATCCCAAGCAGGGTTGCGATCTTGTTCTCGAGGAGATAACTGCTCCCCCTCCCTGTGAAGGTGAAGGTATCGGTCGCGGGGTCCCAGACGAACGTGGCCATGAAGGAGAACCCCTCGGTCTCGGGGTCGTAGCCGACGAGCTCGTTTATGCTCAGCATCCGCCGGACGGTTCCGCCGCCAGGGAGTTTCACGGCGCTCTGGATGATGACCAGGTTCAGGTTGTCGACGAAGGTCTTCGGGATGCTGATCGGGTCACCGCAGAGACGCTGGATCAGTTTCTCGATCGAGGCGGCGTGGAATGTGCTCATCACCGCATGACCGGTCTGCATGGCGGAGAACGCAACAGACCCCTCAACCCCGCGGATCTCACCGACCAGGATCTGGTTTGGGCGCTGACGCAGCGCGGCCTTCAGGAGGTCGAACATCGTGACATCCGAGCCTTCGCCCTCTCCCTTGCCCTTGGCTTTTGCGACCTCGCGTGTCCAGTTCCGGTGGGGAACGGTCAGTTCCGGGGTGTCCTCGATGGTGACGATCTTGCTCTCGGGCGGGAGGAAGGTCGTGAGGGCGTTCAGGGTGGTGGTCTTGCCGCTCGCAGTCTCCCCGGAGACAAAGAGGGACATCCCGTACTCAAGGCAGATCCAGAGGTAGGCGGCCATCATGTAGTCGCACGTGCCGTTCTCGATGACCTGCAGGATGCTCAGCGGGATCTCGTTTACCTTACGGATGGTGAAGTTGCTCCCGTGCTTGCTGATGTCTGTTCCGTAGACGATGTTGATACGCGATCCATCGGGGAGGGTCGAGTCAACGATGGGGCTTCGGTATGTCAGCGGCTGCTTGATCCGTTCGGCGAGTTTGATGACAAAACTGTCGAGTTCCTGTGAGTCTCTAAACCCGACGACAGACTTGAGCCCCTTGAATATCTTGTGCTCGATGAAGATCGGGCCGACGCCATCGCAGGTTATATCCTCAATGTATCTATCGCTCAGGAACGGTTTGAGGACACCCATCTCGATCTTGTCGCGGACTATCATGTACTCAAGGGCGCGGTACTCCTGTGGCGTGAGAATGATCCGGCCGTCGGCAAGTTCCGGGAAGACGCTGGACGGGGGTTTTGCCGGAGCACCGATATCTGAGGTGAGGAAGGTCTTGATCCGGGTCTTGATGTCCCTGGGTTTTCCACCCGCAAGGAGGGACTCGTCGATCACCTCGCCCGGCTGCTTCACATACACAAGCTGCTGAACGAAGGTCTTAAGGGTCTCGATGCGTGCCTCCTCGGTCAGAGGGTCCTCCTCAAGGGCGTCGATCATATCGATCAGCCTCTCCTCGATCACCGGGAGGGTTGCTTTTACGGAGTGGAGAAACGAGGGTTCAATGGGGATGTACCAGTTCCGGACATCGTTTGGGTCTGGGAATATGTGGACGAAGGTTGTATCGTTAACCGGGTAGATGATGTTCGGGTTCTCCAGCGATTTTAAGTCGTTCTTCAACTCCGGGAGAAAGAGGGGGATGCCGACGGTGTTTACCGGCAGTATATGGAGGTACTCGAGGAGGTGGGGGTTTGCCTTTACGTATTCGCGGGCGTTTGAGGGGAGCATCCGGTAGAGAGCGCAGGACTCAACGTTGTTGTAGCAGTCGTTCCCCTCGTCGATGAACTCCGGTTCGAATGGGAGGGTTACCGTGGCTTCCAGATCTGTCACCATCGATCTCACACCCTTGCGACTGAGACGGGGATCACCTTGATGCCGTAGCCGGGGTGAACCTCGAAACTGACGATGTTCCCGGTGGTTTTGCGGGCGCCGCGGACCTTAACAACCTCGAGCATCATGACGTACTTGCCGCCGACAAGCGCCTTCTTCATGAAGAGGTGGGCATCACAGATTGAGCGGATACGGACAAGGGCATCCTCAACGAAGGCGTAGGTGTGGAGGGTGATCAGGATGGTCTTGCCGTGGTCGACAAGGTTCTTGCAGTTGGTAAAGAATGTGAGGACGGTGTCCTGGGTAGCGTACTCGGTAAAGAGGGTGAGCGAGTCGATGATGATGATCTGGGCTTTCGTCTGCTCCATGAAGGCGATCATCCGCTCCAGGGTTCCATGCATCTTCTCCTTCGTCCACTCAAACCCGACGACGTGCATCGGAAATACGCGTAAGTAGCCCCAGGCGAAGTAGTCGGAGATGTCAAGGCTCATCGACTCCATCTGGGTGAGGAAACTCTTGCTCGTGTTCTCTGTCGAGAAGAGGTCGACGTTGAACCCCTGTTTCAGGGCGCCCCAGATGATCTGCTGGGTAAGAACGCTCTTTCCGGTGTCGTTCTCGCCCTCGATGAGGGTGAGCGACTGAAGCGGGAGGCCGTCGGCTATCTTTTTGTCGAGCTCGGAGTTCCCGGTCGAGAGGATACTCTGGTCGGGCATCTCGAGGACGCTTTTCTGGGCTTCGACGCTGGTTGCCATCTCGATCACCTGGTGATGTATGCTGAGGCTGAGACTCCGTTCGGGGTGACGACCTGGACGCAGATGGGGGTTGCACCCCCCTCGATGGTGACGATGAGGGTGAGGGTCTCATCGGGGTCCCACTGGCCGGGGTGGACGCCGTCGGGTTCGATGGTCACCTTGCTCCAGTGGGATGGGCCGGTGCCGAAGGGGATGTATACGGGGCCGGTCTCTTCGTAGTGGAGGTAGACGTCGATGGAACTTATATCGACGACCGGTTCGCTCCCGGTGTTATCCACCTCGACGGAGAGGTTCTGGTTGTTCAAGGTCGTCTCCTGGATCGCGATCGCTGTTCGCATCCTGGCCTCCTGCTGAGCGGCAAGGCTGCTCTGCGCCTCGACCAGCACCTCGGTGGTGGTGAGGGTGCCACCGATCAGGACGTAGGCGGTGACGACGAGAAGGAGGATGCCGACACCGGATGCGACGATTGGTCCCGCGCTCATCTTCACTCACCCGCGGTAAACGTGGTCGAACGGTAGACGCCTGTTGGGAGTACGAACTGGAAGTAGACCACATCGCCCACGCCCGGGATCTTTGAGGTCATTCCTTCGATATAGAGTGTCTCGCCGGGGTCCCACTGGCCGTTGGTGTCCTCCAGGATCGTGTAGTTCCATGTCCCTTCGCTGAGCAATGTGGAATACGTCAGCCGGATGAAGTCGCCCTCCGCCCCCAGGAAGACGTCGGCCTTATCGATCTCGGCCCTGGCGATCCTGCCGGTGCCGACGTTCTTTATCCAGATCCTGGCGGTGTCGCTACCGCTGCTGGCGTAGGTCGCGACTATCCGTATATCGGTGCTCAACCGTTCGTCAACGGCATGGGAGGAGGAGGATATGGTGCCCGAGAGGGAGTAGATCACTGGAAAAACTGCGTTAATCAGTACGCCAGCCGATATGACGGCGGCGATAAGGAACATCGCTGTGGTGATTGCTTCGCTTGACATTCGCTGATCCTGTCCATTCTACCCGGTCCTGTTAGATCCTGTCAAGAAGTTCGGCCCAGGTGTCGCCGGCATCCCGCTCCGCCTGAGGCTCCCCCTTCTGTTCTTTTGCGCCGCGTCGCGAGTGCATCAGCACCTCGATCATCTCCCGGTCGAGCGTGGAGTCCTCGGGGTCAAGGATCCGGTTCAGGACGTAGAGTTCGGAGACAAACTCGTTTGGGCCGATCTCTTCTGTCACTTTACTGGTATCGGCTACCATCCGCATGATCTCGCGGATCTGCCCGGCTACATCCTCGCTGATGTAGCCCATCGACTGGTAGGCGTCGATCATGATACTCATGCGCTCGCGGCCGTACCTGCTGCATCCCTGGTTCACCCACTCGAAGAGCCGGTGGACCTTCTGGAGTTTGAGTTTTGATGGGGGTTTTGGCCGGGAGTCCTCGGCGGGGGGCGGGGTGTAGACCGTTCCGGCCCCTGCCGCAGGCAGACCGGGGAGGGGGGCGGCCGCCCTGGCCATGGGAGGGGACTCTGCGGGGTTTGGGGCCTGGGGTGGAACCTCCACCGCGGCATCCGTGTCTGGAACCTTCTCATCATCCATTTTGGCCGGGGTGTCAGCAGGGGTTTCCGGCCGGGCCTTCGCACGAACGGAAGCAGAACTTGTGAACGGGTTGTCCAGTTCGTTCAGCCGTTCCCGCAGGTCGATGAGCAGCCGTTTGATCGACGTCTTGACGAAGTCCAGTTCCTTCTCGAGAGCGTCGAGACGGGCCTCAGGGTCATCCGAAGATACACCGGCAAGTATCTTATCGATCTGAGCCTGGTCTACCCCAGCCATTATGGTGATTTATATAACCACTATTATTTATAAACTTTTGCCACAATAGATCCCCGGTTTTATTCTGGTTCGGGGTATTCTGAGGTGTGTTGCCCGGACGGTGTGGGGCTGAGAAACCAGAGGTGTCCCACTGGCGGCCGGAGGGGGCCTCTGCCATCCGCGCCCCGGCATGGTGGGGTATGAGCCCGCCGGGCCAGCGGTCTGGATGATAAAACCTCCATCTTTTCCAGGGAGGCAGAACAAAGTTCCCCTCCCCTGTCTCTGCATATCTGGTAAACATCCTCCGGTAAACACATCTCACCGCCCTCCTGCTCCTCTTCATCGCC
>Ga0116189_1004200_pt1 | contig 10130 bp, 9 predicted proteins | sample AD_JPNTR3_MetaG_FD_89895 | JGI IMG/M metagenome (GOLD analysis project Ga0116189, IMG submission 89895) | Active sludge microbial communities of municipal wastewater-treating anaerobic digesters from Japan - AD_JPNTR3_MetaG | ecosystem: Engineered > Bioreactor > Anaerobic > Digestate | place... | reverse complement strand
GTGCGATAGACCGAAGAGTCGGTTATCACGTACAAGACCCGGTTGTCACGGGGACTGGCGAGATCCAGAAAGAGCGCATAGACGTTTGAATCGGGTATTTCTGCCAATTTCGACCAAGTTTTAGCCCCGTCTTCGGAGACAAATAGATGAAGTCGACCGGCACTCGTCGCGGCCAACACACGCGAAGTCTGATCCGGATCCACTCGAATCGCCTGGACTTTGCCGCCGGGCCAGCCTGGACTGACGAACGAATGGTCCGCATGATCTCCTACCATTCGTTCGCTAACCCCTTTGGCTGGTTCCGGCAGGACGAGACGCCAGGATTTGCCCTGATCTGCCGAACGAAAGACGCCGCTCGAACCGGCGTAGATAACCTGGGCATCTGAGGGATCGAACGCAAAAGAATCTACGCGGTTGCGCAGGTTAAATTGTCGCCATGTTTGACCGGCATTGGTTGTCATGTAGGCGCCGGTCATGTCGCAGGCGATAAGAGCCACTGAGGGATCGTGCGGGCTGACGGTAGGAAAGAACATACTTCCGCCGCCCCCCGGGCCAATGATTTTCCAGCCCGGCGTCGTCGCATCATCTTGTACAACTCGCCCGCAGGCGACGAGAACCATTGCCAGCGCAATAGCGCTGGTTCCAACACATCTGATAACACTCTTAATACCGATAGCAGTCATAGTGAGCAATTCTGCCATTTACTCTCACGCAAGAGAATAGGTATAAACTCCAGGAGCCGGACTCCAAAATACGCGAGCCTGGGCATTTTGAACGAGCACGACAAGGAGGGGGTACTATGAGCGGAAATCGGCGAACACTCCAACGCAGGCAGTTTATTGCTGCTTCAACGACTGCCGCAGGGGGAATGGCCTTCGCCTCAACTCATGCACTGCCGGGTCGCCCGGCCGTCGTCCGGCCGCCATCGATGATGAAGATCGCCGAGGTTTTCGGACCGCCATCCGGCCCGCTGTGGAAGATGGTCAAGCAGTGCGGTGTAAATCACGTCGTCGGGGGCTTTGGAGGCAGGTGGGACAAGGACCGCAAACCCGATGAAAAGCCGTGGAGTTACGGACCGTTGTCCCGTTTGAAACAGGCCTACGAAGCGGAAGGTTTCGAACTGGCCGTCATCGAGGCCAGGCCACCATTGACGAAGGCGAAACTGGGACTCGAGGGACGTGACCAGGAGATCGACCAGGTCTGTGAGCTGCTCGAGAACATGGGGCGGTTGAACATACCAGTCTGGTGCTATGAATGGATGCCAGTCATTAACTGGACGCGGACTTCAACCGCGGTGCCGACGCGTGGCGGGGCTCTAGTCACGGAGTTCGACCTGGAGGAGGCCAAACGTCTGCCTTTGACCGAATATGGCGTGGTCACTGAGGACCAGTTATGGGCCAGCCTAAAGTATTTCCTGAACAGGGTCGTTCCTGTGGCAGAAAAGGCAAACGTAAAACTTGCCATGCATCCTGACGACCCTCCCATCTCCCCCCTTCGCGGAATGGGGCGAATCATGCGCAGCGTGGAAAATTTCCAACGATTGCTCGATCTCGTTCCAAGTCCGGTCAACGGGATCACCTTATGCCAGGGCAATTTCACCTTGATGACCGACGATCTTCCGGCTGTTATCCGTCACTTCGGCAGGCAGAAGAAGATTTTCTTCGTGCATTTTCGCGACGTGCGAGGAACGAAAGAGAAGTTCCAGGAGACTTTTCACGATGATGGGAAGACCGACATGGCGGGCTGTATGCGCGCCTATCGGGACATCGGATTTGACGGTGTATGCCGCCCCGATCATGTCCCCACCATGGAGGGAGACAGCAACGAACGGCCCGGGTATTCGTCGATCGGTCGCTTGTTCGCCATCGGCTACATCCGCGGCTTGATGCACGCTGTTTACTCCGAAGCTACAAAATCCTCGGAGAAGCGGACCGTCACGCCTGTCATCCGCGCAATCCGCGCTATCCGTTCTATCCGTGGGCGTTCATTCCCGCGGATAGGACGGATAACACGGATTACGCGGATGATCGAAGCTCGGCAGGAATTGGTGTACAGTGTTTTCATGTTCCTTAAATTCCTTCCATTGTTGCTCTTGGCGAGTCTGGCGGTCTCCTCCGCCCACGCCGAGACCATTTCGTTGTTTAACGGCAAGGATCTGACTGGATGGACGGTTGACGTCCCCGAGTTGGACAAGAATCCGGATGCCGGACCGAGCTTTGTCGTGCGTGATGGCCTTCTGGTCAGTCTGGGAAATCCCAGGGGGCACTTGATAACCCAGGATTCCTTCTCCAACTATCGCCTGGAAGTGGAATACCGATTCCCGAAAGAAGCAGGGAATTGCGGTGTCCTGGTGCACGCCTCCAAACCGCGTGCGCTCAGTAACATGTTCCCGCAGTCGATCGAGGTCCAAATGCACTCAGGTAATGCCGGAGACTTCTGGTGTATTCGGGAGAACATTGAAGTGCCGGACATGGAGACGCGTCGGCCGCGCAAGGAAGGCCAGGCTTTTGGTGGGGATCGAGGAGACGCCCGGCGAATCCTGAACCTGACTGACGACTCTGAGAAACCAGTGGGTGACTGGAACCGCATGGTTATCGAGTGCGTCGACCGCGAGATCAAGGTATGGGTTAACGACGATCTCGTGAACCACGGGTTTAATGCGACCGCATCGGAAGGCAAGATTGCGCTGCAGGCCGAGGGAACCGAGGTAGAGTTCAGGAAGCTGGCGCTGACGAAGCTGAAGTAACTACCGGTTACCGGTTTTCAGTCCTTCAAATACTTTGCTAGCCAACCGAGCACTTCATTCCACCAGACGCGGCGGTTGCGCGGTTTAAGGACCCAATGGCCCTCATCCGGGAAGTACACGAAGCGAGCGGGAACGCCGTGCCGTCTGAGCGCCGTGAACGCTTCGAATCCCTGGGACACGTCGACCCGGTAGTCCAACTGCCCGTGCACCACCAGCATCGGCGTGCTGAAGTTTTGGGCAAAGTTCTGCGGTGACCACTTGCGGTAGGTTTCTCGGTTATTCCAGGGAGTGCCGCCGAAGTCCCACTCCGGGAACCAGAGTTCCTCCGTCGATCCGTACATGCTTTCCGGGTTGAAAACGCCGTCGTGCGCGATCAGGCAGCGAAAGCGCTTGGTCTGGGTTCCGATCCAGTAGATCATGTAGCCGCCATAGGACGCGCCGGCGGCAGCCAGCCGGTCGGGGTCGATAAAAGAATACTGGTCGATGAGGTAGTCCACGCCCTTCATAAGATCTTCGAAGGGGTAGCCGCCCCAGTTGCGGGAGATGGAATCGGTAAACTCCTGGCCGTACCCAGTCGAACCGTGGAAGTTAACCATCGCCACGACGTAGCCGGGCGCCGCAAACATTTGATAGTTCCAGCGCGGGTGAAAGTCGTCCTGCATGGCGCCCTGCGGCCCGCCGTGAACCAGGTAGACCAGCGGGTACTTGCGCGCCGGATCAAAAGCCGGCGGTTTGAGCAAAAGACCATGAATTCGTCTGCCCCGGGCTCCGGTAAACCAGAAGTCCTCGACAGGATTCATTTCCAGCTGCGCGATAAGCTTTGAATTAACGTGCGACACCTGTCGCGCGCTCCCTTTGGCCAGATCGATCGCGAAAATCTCGGCGGGCTCTTTGGCACTCTCCCTCAGGCACACAATGGTTTGCCCGTCGGCTGTTATCCTCGGGCTTTTATTATGACCATCTTTGACCACCTTTTCGCGCTGGCCATCGGGAATCGAGATCCTGTAGAAGACGTTGCGGGCCTCTTCTTCCACCTCGGCGTAAATGTAACGGCTGTCCGGCGACCAGACGATCTCCCCGATGCTCAGGGTCCAGTCGCTCGTCAGGTCTCGGACGTCTCGGCTGGCCCAATCCATCAGCATCAGGCGCTGCCTGTCTGCCTCAAAACCGGCGCGCAGCTGGGCTCGGTACGCCATCCATTTTCCATCCGGACTGAATAGCGGGTTATTGTCGTTTGAGGGATTGGATGCCGTGAGGTTGACGATGTCACCCCCCTGGATGGGAATCAGGAGAATATCGTTGTTAGTGCTGGTAGCCCGATTCTTGTCGAGGTTTGCCACTACGGCGATTGATTGGCCGTCCGGGGTAAAAGCGATGTCACGATAGCCACCCAGGGCAAGGGTCGGGTAGTCCTGGTCGAACGGCGTCAGGTCTTTTGCCTCGCCGTTCTTCAAGTCAAGCAGGAAAATGTGCGAGCGGACTCCGGCCCGCCATTCGTTCCAATGCCTGTAAAACAGGTCGTCCCAGATTTTGACTTGCGTAGGAAACTTATCTTCCGGCTGATGGGGCCAGGAGATGTCGGCGGAGAAGGCGATGGCAGATCCATCGGGTGACCAGGTTAGATTGGTCGGGCTTATCTCCAGGTCGGAGACTTTTTTCGGTTCTCCGCCGGTCGCGGGCATAACGTAAATCTGCGTCGAATTATTGCGACTGGAGACGAATGCCAGTTGTCTCCCGTCGGGAGACCAGCGTGGTTGCGAGTCGGACGCGGCATCCCTGGTCAATCGGCGCGCCTCTTTCCCGCTTCTGACGTCCACAATCCAGATATCGCTATTGGCTCGGTTAGCCTGCAGCGAGTAATCGGTAACCACGAATGCGGCCAGCCGACCGTCAGGAGACAATTGCAGATCCGAGACCGCGTCAAGGCTTATGAAGTCCTCGAAACTGATTGGCCGCCGGTTGCTGTGCTGGCCTGAAAGAGCTGTAATGCTGACGCCAAACAGTGCAAGGAATGTATAAACCCGCCGGATCGACATAGCTTCCTCAAGGGAACAACGATACAGACACCCAGATGGTTAAAGGATTGCAAATCAGCTTGCGATGACAACTCTGGCTCGAGCGATTAATCGCTCCCAACTGCCCGATTCTATCTGGCACGACGGTAAACCGTCGCATAGACCGTACGGAAAGGGGAAACGCAGTAATCCTCAATCAGTTTCTTGCTCGCCTGAGGATGCGCGATGACCTTATCCATGAACTGTCCGTTCAGGTGAAAGGAAAGTCTCATGATATCGGCCTTGTCCTCGCGCTTTTCCACTGTGAAAGCTTCCCGCAGATTCGGTTCGAACTGCAGGATTTCGCAGAAGGTGTGATTACGCAGTTCCCACGGGCTCGGAACATTCTGCTTGCCGATTTTTTCGTAATGTGCAAGAAGCCGTTCCTGGAAGTCGGCATAGTCGAAATTTTCGACTTTGTTGTTGACGCTCACCTCAATGATGATGTGATTGCCGGACCAGATCGAGCGCAAACCGTAGGTGAAATCGAGTGTGTCTTTGTCGAACTTGATTCGGTGCCCTTTTTCGTCATGGAACCTTTTCAGCTCTTCTTCCTTGTTCAGTCCCGGGTTTTCCTGGAGTTGCTCCAGGGTGACGTAGTAAGGCGCCACTCTTTCGTACCACTCGTCAATAATGAGACCTAATATTGAATCGACTGTCTTCTCCGGTGCTTCCTTCTTCTTAATGGCCATGTACCCCCGTTAGCAGAAGGCAATTTTAAAATACTTCCAACACCATGGCAAATCACATGTGGGATGGCATTCCCCTGACGAAAACGCGGAATGCCAGTTAAGACGCTTGTTGCGGCGATTCTTTCCGGTTTTCTACTGTTTACAGTTGGCTAAACGCCACCAACCCCTTTTCGGCTCTGTTGGTGTAGAAATGGGGACGCAGACCAGGAAAACGGACATCTCGGGACCTCCGTACCGCGCCTTTGGTTTTTCTATAAACGTGCCGGTCCTCCGGACCTGATGACGTCCCGACTTCGCAATACGCAGCGGTGCCGAGAGATCCATGAAGTACGGCTTTACACTCGCCCTCTAGGGCTTCGATGGGGTGGCGCTTGTGTCCGCAGACGATCTGCTTCCTGTGATAAGATACCCTCAAAACATGAGATACCGACCAGTAACGGCTTGGGGCGTGGCCCTGTTGCTATGGCTGGTGTCATGCTCCGGTATCAAGCGCATCCCGAAGATGGCTGTGCCACCGGATAAGGTGATCAGTTCCTACAGACTGGTGGCCGAGGGAGATAAGCTCCTGAAAGAAGGTAAGGATCATCTGGCACTGTTGAAATACTTGGAGGCTGCCGATCTGAATCCCTACCACGAAGTGATTTTCAACAAGTTAGGCATTGCATATTCCAGACTTACGCGCTATTCACAAGCCCGCGAAGCGGTGGAACGATCGATAGGATTGAATCCCAAATATTCATATGCCCATAACACCCTGGGGATCGTCGAGCTGGCCGAACAGGACCCTAAGGGCGCTGTAAAAGCTTTTCGCAAGGCCATTGATCTGACCCCTCAAATCGCCAGTTTTCATGCCAACCTCGGTCATGCTTACATGCAAAGGCACAAATTCGACGAAGCGAGAAAAGCTTACCGCGAAGCGCTTCGGCTTGATCCACAGGTCTTCTCGAACACGTCGGCCATGGAACTGTCATTTCCGGAAGACCCTCGCCCCGACCCCGAACGCCATTACCAGATGGCAGTCTTTTTTGCTGAAACCGGGGACAAGGCAGCCTGTCTGTCATACCTGAGCAAAGCGTTCTCGGCGGGATTTTCTGACCGGGAGAGAATTTCAGGTGAAGTGGCCTTTGAGAAGTTGCGAGCTGATCAGGACTTCATCCAGTTGCTTGAATTGTACGGTTTGAAAACCACTTCTTGAGGTTAGTTCAGCATCCGCTTGATTCTTTGCTCCAACTCGGCGCGAGTCAGGAAGAACGGGGCTTCAGCTTCTTCATCGTCGTCGGACATTGCCCTTACTTCGAATAACGCGCTATCGGTCAGGATCTGGTGAACCTCGGACGCGGTTAAGGAGGAAGGGTGAGGTCCAAGGGGGGAGATCCACAGCTGGTTATCCGCGCTCTCACAACCAATCATCAGCTGGTGCTGCTCACAGAAGATCTCCAGGTAATCGAGCGTGATCCATCTGTTCCGAGCGTTCATAATCTCTTCCAGTATACGCAGCCGAGCCTTCTTGGTGCAACAATAGGGGATAGGTGTAAATGCTATGGCTATTTTAGGCGCTATTGAAAGAGTGGCTGAAACCGTATGGGAGATTCCTGTCTCGTACAAGGCGGGGATGCGGGTACCAGCTCGTATCTACGGGACTGAAAAGGTTATACGCGAGATGGACGACGCGGTCTATGACCAGATCACGAACGTCGCTACTCTTCCTGGAATAACTCGTTTCGCAATGTGCATGCCGGACGGACACTCTGGTTACGGGTTTCCTATTGGCGGAGTGGCGGCCATGGACCCGGAGGCGGGGGGAGTGATCTCGCCCGGCGGTATCGGTTTTGATATCAACTGCGGAATGCGCCTGGTGACCACTAACCTGACCTGGGATGAGGTGAAACCCCACCTGAAGACACTTGTTGATAAGCTGTATGAACGGGTTCCGGCCGGAGTGGGAAGCACTGGCTTCCTCCGATTATCCAAGGACGAGTTTCGCCAGGTCGTAGAACAGGGCGCTCGTTGGTGTGTCAAGAGAGGCTACGGCTGGGAAGAGGATCTGGAATTGACCGAGGAGGGCGGTTGCATCTCCGGCGCCGATTCGTCGAAGATCAGCGACCGCGCCATCGATCGAGGGTTCAACCAGATTGGGACGCTTGGCTCGGGTAATCATTACCTTGAAATCCAGGTTGCGAAAAAGGAAAACATCTACGACGAGAAGCTTGCCCGAATCTATGGAATCACCATCCCTGACCAGGTGGTGATCATGTTCCATTGCGGTAGCCGCGGATTCGGCCACCAGGTTGCCACCGACTACCTGCAAACGTTCTTGAAAGTCATGGAAAGTCGGTATCGGATCAAAATACTGGATCGCGAACTGGCCTGTGCGCCGTTCGATTCCCCTGAAGGGCGTGACTATTTCAGTGCGATGAAATGCGGACTGAACATGTCCTTTACCAATCGTCAAGTCATCCTGCACCGCATTCGTGAAGTCTTCTCCCAGGTTTTCGGGCGATCGGCCGAAGATCTGGGGATGCACATGGTCTACGACGTCGCCCATAATACCGCCAAGTTCGAGACCCACATCGTCGATGGCCAGCAGAAAAAACTGCTGGTTCATCGCAAAGGAGCAACTCGAGCCTTCGGCCCGGGGATGCAGGGTTTACCAAAGCGCTACAAGGACGCCGGTCAGCCCGTAATCATCGGCGGCAGCATGGAGACTGGTTCCTACCTCCTGGCCGGAGTTCCTACTGGACATGAAACCTTCTACAGCACCGCTCATGGGAGTGGGCGCACCATGAGCCGCACCAAGGCGCGAAAACTTTGGCGGGGCGAGAAACTCCAACGCGAACTGGAGCAACGCGGTATTTATGTGCGCAGCGCCTCGTGGAGCGGACTGGCGGAAGAGGCCGGGGGCGCCTACAAGAACATCGACGAAGTCGTAGAGGCGACCGAACTGGCCGGGATCAGCAAGCGCGTTGTCAGGTTCGTGCCTGTTGGAAATGTGAAGGGTTAGACCATGGCCGCACGCGTTCCCATGACGCTGATCACGGGCCCGCTCGGCAGCGGCAAGACAACTCTCCTGCGCCACGTCCTTGATTCTGTCGATGCCAAAATCGCGATTCTCATGAACGAATTCGGAGAAATGGCCATCGACAGCAGGATCATACAGGGAAAGAATATCCAGATCGCAGAGTTGGGCGGGGGATGTGTGTGCTGCTCTCTGCAAGGTGAATTTGAGGCCGCCGTCGAGGAGATTTTGAAAGACGTGCAACCGGATTTGATTGTTGTCGAGACTACAGGCTTGGCCGAACCGGAGGCCCTGATCTTCGACGTCCAGGAAAGTCTGCCCGACATCCGCCTCGACGGCGTCATAACTGTCGTTGATGCGGATTCATTGGTGCGCTACCCGCAGATCGGTCACACTTCTCGCATGCAGATCGAGGACGCTGACCTGATCCTGCTGAACAAAGTCGACCTGGTGGATCCAGCTCAGACCGACGATGTGGAAAATAAACTGCGCCAAATTAACGAGTTAGCCGAGATCATCCGCACTGTCAAGGCTCGCGTCGATCCGGAACTGCTTTTCGGAATTGGACGCGAACGGACCGCGAGCCCCGCAGCCCACGTTCATCAGCCGGAATTTGCCTCGTTTTCGTTCGTCTCAGATGCCGAATACTCGCGCGAACGTCTGGATGATTGGGCTGCCTCGCTGTCGAACTGGGGAGTCTATCGTTCCAAGGGATTTGTCCACGTCGAGGACGGCTCATTTCTGTTCAATTTCGTCGCCGGTCGGTGGGAGTTCGAATCATTCCCGGCCGATAAGACTAGTCTGGTCTTTATCGGGAAAAACGTATTGGAGCACCAAGAAGAGATCCTGGCCGGGCTGGAACAATGCAAGGCCTGACGGAGTCCAGTATGCCCTATCAATTCCTGGAAGACACAGCAACCGCCGACATAGCTTTTGAAGCTTCGGGCCAGACCCTGGAAGAGGTCTTCATCGCTTCCGCAGAGGCGACTCTGAACGTCATGATCGAGGATCTGGAAACCGTCCGTCCGGTAGAGGAACGCGATATCTCTCTTTCAGATACTTCGCTGGAAATGCTGCTCTTTAATTTCCTCCAGGAAGTCATCTTCTACAAAGATGCCGAACAGTTGCTTCTTCGCACCTCGAATTGCCGGATTGAGGAAAGTGCCGATGGCTTTCACTTAACGGCAAGCGGGCGGGGTGAACGCCTGGATCCGGCGCGTCATAGCCAGCGGGTCGACGTCAAGGCGGTGACCCTCCATCAGTTTCGCCTGGAACAACTGGATCGCCACTGGCGCGCCCATGTGATTTTGGATATTTGAGTTATCCGCGTAATCCGCGTGATCCGTACGATCCGTGGGTATCCAGACCCGCAGATATCACGGATTACGCGGATCACGCGGATGGCAGGCGCTCGAAGTACGGGCCGGGCCGCACCACCTCACGCCGCCTGCGAAATGCTGCGCTTCAGCAGCGCCATCAGGTCGACAACCTCTTCTTCCTCGGCGGCTACCGTCGGCTGGGCGCGAACGACGTCCCTGTCCTCCCGCCGCTTGGTTTCAACCAGCTCCATCAGCCGGTCGGCAGTTTCGTCCTGGAGTTCTTCGCGCGACAGCTTGGACTTG
>Ga0116189_1004175_pt1 | contig 10161 bp, 12 predicted proteins | sample AD_JPNTR3_MetaG_FD_89895 | JGI IMG/M metagenome (GOLD analysis project Ga0116189, IMG submission 89895) | Active sludge microbial communities of municipal wastewater-treating anaerobic digesters from Japan - AD_JPNTR3_MetaG | ecosystem: Engineered > Bioreactor > Anaerobic > Digestate | place... | reverse complement strand
TGCATATGCAGTTTTCGTACATTCTCAAGTTTCTTTTTGTCGAACCACTCATGCCCCTTCTGTCCACCCGGCTCGTCACTGTAAGTAATGCGGAGAGGATAGTCATAAAAGCACCCCTTGGTGCCCTGTATCAAATTGATGCGGCTGTAAGGACGGGGTGTTGACATGTCGATCTGCATCATAATCGTACGCCCCAAAGCTGTCCGAATGATCGACGTATTCATGTCCCCCGTCCGCCACTCGATATTGTTCTGCCAATCATCGGGCTTATAAAAATGCCGCGCAAACTCACGATGACCGGCAGACAGCGACGACATCGAAACGACCTTCTCCATCCGGTCGCCACGATTCATGTCCATATAGGTGCAAATCGGTCCGAGAGCATGTGTCGGGTATGAGTTTCCATATGTATGAACGACCGTGCCCGGTTTTTGATGATGCCGATTCCGGAAATGATTCTCCAAGTGACGCCACGTTAAAAGGTGAATATACCCGCCCTCGGCATGTGTTAGCGTTCCCAAGAGACCTTGATGGCACAGGTTCCATGCCAGCAGCTCATTCTCACCATATACGCAGTTCTCCAACATCATGCAATGCACGCGATTGCGCTCGCTTGCCTCGACAATCGCCCAGCAGTCATCAAGGGTCTTGGCAGCAGGAACCTCGACCATGACATGCTTGCCTGCGTTCATCGCATACACTGCCATGCGTGCATGAAGATCCGCTGGCGTGCAAAGATACACGATGTCGACAGCAGCATCGTCACACAGTCCCTTCCAACTGTCATCCTTCCCGGCGTAAGTGTGCAACGTTCCGGGGCTTTTCTTTTTATTCAAATATTCTATCAGTGGCGGAATCTGCTGGGGACGCAAATCGCAAAGAGCAGCCGTCTCAGTACCGGGGATGTTGCTGATGCGTTTAACAGCCCACGTGCCGCGCTCACCAACACCTACAAAACCGATCCGAACCTTAGTCATCGGAGGAACGGTAAAATTTGCAACGGATGGATATTCGCCAAAAGGCCGATTGTTTACACACCCAGCCGCCGCCGCGCTCAACATCCACGCCGTGCCCTTTAAGAAATCACGTCGATTCCCATCGCTCATTGGAACTGCTCCTGCATTAAAAGAACGGAAACATTCCGGCTCCCCTGATTGATGCCTATCATGCGGGCAAGGGGTGAAAAGAGTCAACCCTAAAAAATCGATAATCCGCGCGACAGCATGGCCACCCTAGCATTCCCCGCGCTGTCGCGTTAAACAATCCCATCTGGCGTTTCCTCATCGCAGGCGATGGCGCTGGATCACCTCGTCCTGCCAGCGTTTCGAGAGTGCCACGAAGCGTGCGGAGAACCCGCATACCTTGACGATGAGATACTGATAGCGCTCGGGATGCTTCTGCGCTTCAAGAAGTTGCTCCACCGAGTTGCAGTTAGGTTGCAGCAGGTGGCCGCACTTTTTCGCGTACACGCGGAACACGGCGGCGAACGTCTCCGGACTCATGGCGGTCTTGTCGAACGTGAGGTTGGCGTTGGAAGCGAACAGGCACTCATGCGGCAGCGTGCCGATGGCGTTGAGCACAGTGGTCACGCCCTCCTTGCAGCGGTATTCGCTTGGAGAGAAGCCCTGCGCCAGACGGTCACCGTCCCTGCGTCCGTCAGGGGTCGCCTTGGTGGCGTTGCCCCAGTACATGAACTCGCGGTAGGTGTAGATGGCCAGCCGGTAGGCGTCGCCCTGATCGTTGGCAAACCCTTCGATGTCGTCATGAATCCGTCGTATCCACCAAGCCATCTCGCCGCATGTCTGCTCCGTGCCGTCGCCCCAGTACGGTCCGGCGAACGCCGCCTTGCGGAGTTCCGCGCCGCGCGGACCGGACCAGTTGCTCCGTACCGCCGCGAGCAGTTCCGGCAACGTGCAGGTTTTCGTGTCGAAGCAGAGGTGCTTGATCGCGAGGAGCGAGTCGACCACGTTGCCGATGAAGCCGAGCGTGATCACACGCGGACGCGCGGGGATGCCGCCTTCGGTGGTGTCGCGGCGGCTCTGGATACCCCCCCGCAGACACATCGAGTAGACCGGGTGCGGAAAGACCTTGGCGTTCTGTGCGCCGTAACGCGTGTACTCGCTCATCACGTCGCGGAAGAAACGGATGAAGTTGCGATAAGCGATGTTGCGCGCCTCTTCAAAGCTCGTTACGCCATCGAGGGGATCGATGCGGATCCTGGCTTCCCGCTCTACCTTCGGATCGCGGTGGATCGCCAGCTCGAAGGTGCGCATGACCGAAACGTAGTTGGCGCCATCCACATCCATGACGGAGTCAATGTAGCCGTTCCAGCAGCCGGCACCGGTGTACTCGCGGGCGTCCTCCACGGGAAAACCTTGCCTGATATACTGGGGGATGTAGCGGTCGTCATTCAGGAGCGCAAAGACGGCGTGACCCTTGGTGAGCATGCCGCCGATCTTGGCCAGATACTCTTGCGGCGAGTCCGAAGCGATGCGGCAGTGGAGCTTCGGGAAGACGCAGTCCGTACCGATGTGCGCATCGAGAAAGAGGCGCGTCAACTCGTTGTAGACCGGCTTGCCGTGCTTGTCGCAACCGCCGAGCGACATCGGAATCTCCATCTCGTGGTCGGAGTAGGAGTCGACGGGAATCATGCCATCGTGATGGCAGTCGGCGGTGATCAGAAAGCGGGCCACCAGATCCGCAGCCTCCGCTTCGGTGAGGCGTCCGGCGGCAAGGTCGGCGCGATAGAGATCGTACAGCCATGCGTCGGGACGCCCCAACGCATAGATCATCAGGCCATCGGTATAACCCAGGATCTCGCGGATGAACCAGAGCGTGTTGAGCCCTTCGAAAAATGTCTGCGGCGGCTCCCAGGGGCAGCGTTGCGCGCTCTCGGCGATGCGCGTGAAGTGGCGGCGGCCGGTGGCATCAAGCGCGGGATCTTCCAGTCGCTTCTGCGCCTCGCGGGCGAAGGCAAGTTGGAGGTCGCGCAGGGTGTCGAATCCGACCAGCGCCGTTTCAAGCAACTTCCGTCCGTACGGATCGTTCTTGGGGCACGTCTCCAACGCGGCCGCAACATCGGCGCGGATGCCGCCGAAACCCTTGGCGAGGACGACGCGGATCGGCGGCACATGGTGCATGTCGTCCACGAACGGCCCGCAACAGAGTGCCATGCGTTCGCCGTTGCGTTTTCTGAGCAGGCGGAACGCCTCGTCAGGGATCAGGTTCTTCTCTTTGTAGAAGCGCCCGCATATTGCGTTCACCACGCGGGCCGGGCGCGCCCCGCTCCAGCCGCCGTTGACGCCAGCCTCGAAATAGAACGGCGACTCGGTGAAAAGGAACGGCACGAAGTGGCGCGTCATCGCCCGGTAGCTTTCGCGCCGGATATCGAGCGCGTCGAACCCAGGGTTCGCGTTCGCCCAGGCCCGCACCTCGGCAGCGATCTTCTTTTCACTTTCCGGCTGGCGTGGATCCTTCGCCACGCCGCGGCATTCGTCAGGATAGAACGCCCGCAATTGCTTTCGCAGTGCCGTATACGCCGCAGAATCGAAAGGTGTCACGGGGGGGACGTTCTCACCCCGCAACCCCGCAGCCGCGGTGAACATTGCGGCGCTACCCAAAAAGGTGCGTCGTGTGATGTTCATCATCGTCACACTCCTCTCTCCCAATAAACCCATATTGTTTATGAGGGGGTGGGAAAAGTCAATCCCGCCTGCGAAAAAGAGCATGTGCGCATCACCCTTTTACACAAGACGATGTTGCGGGTGAAAGCACCCGCACCCCGACGGTTCTGAAACCAGATGTCGAAGTCCCAGTGGTGGAAATGTATCTCAAACAATAAGAAAGACTCATTCCCTAGCTCACTGGGCAGCCCGACATGAGCGAGAGGATGCGCATACGGCATTCGTAACCCTGCCACCAGCCGCCGGTGCGGTTTGTCATCACAATGCCCGAATACCTGTTCACGGGATCGATCGCGATCGTGATGCCCGTGTGTCCGCCATGCTCAATGGTGGCACGGCTCCATCCGTTCGGTACGATCTTGGCACTCATGTCCCAGCCGAAACTGCGTCGTGAACCGTCTTTCTCGAAGCAGGGTATGAAGAGGAGATCATAGTACGCCTTCTTGAAATGCTTACGGTGCAGCAGGTCGTCCGCGAAAAGCAGCATGTCGGCAATGGATGAGAACGTCGCGCCATTGCCTGTCGCGCTTGGATAGCTACGTGCCTGTTCGTCACTACGCATGCCGATCGCGGGCCGGTTGTTTGTGAACACTTGAACGGCACGCGGATGACCGGGGATGTCGTGCCAATAGGTGTCTTTCATGCCCAGCGGCTCCCACAGCATCTTTTTTGCCGCTGCTTCGAGTTCCAGTCCCGTGAGACGCTCCACAATCTTGCCGAGATAGATAAAGTTTGAACACGCGTATTCATATTTGATGCCGCGTGCCCGTACCGGACGCTTCTTGAAGAGCGCCGCATCGAAAGCAGCGGCATTCGGCTCCTTGAGGATATAGGGCTTGGAGTTGTCGAACCCACCGATGTGCATCGCAAGGTCACGCACCGTGATGGCGCAGTTCTCTTTTGCGAGGACGTGCTCAGGCAAGTACTTCGTGAACGGCGCATCAAGCTCCAGCTTACCATCCGCCACAAGCATCGCGCAGAGGCTTGTCGTGAAGGTCTTGCCCACACTCGCGAGGTCGAAAAGCGAATCGGGCGTCATCGGCGTGACAGTGGGATTGCGCGTGCGGTCGCCCACGGCATAAATGGGGCCATCCACGAGTCCGCACACGCCGCCCGCAATCTGCTCTGCGGCAATCTGGCGTTTCAACTCCTCCTCGACGGCAGGATTACGCGGCTGTTTTGCCAAGCCCTTGCCTGCCGCCAGAAAAGCAGCCGAACCCAAGACAAAGTCCCGGCGTGTGGCAGAAAGGATAGATTCGCGTGTTTTCGTTTTCAAACTCCCCGTTTGATGATTGCCGCAGGGCTCCAAATGCCCTTTTTCATACGCCAACCGTCACTTTGCAGCCGAGGGTCTTCGCCACTTTGAGAAGCACGTCGAGGGTGACGTTACCGCGCGCCGTCTCCAGATTGGAAAGCGTGTGCACCGATACCCCGCTCAACTTCGCCAGCCGTGCCTGCGTAATGCCAAGGGTATCGCGCCTCACGGCAAACGCCTTTCCTATCTCCTCTTTGTTCATCAGAATGAATAATACTTTCTTGTCACGGCAATGCAAGCCTAAAACCCGGGGGAATTATTCATTATAGTGCTTGTCCGCGGATTGCATCGATTCTCACAGATTAAACATGTAAATTATGGGATTCTCCCTGCCGAAGCGAAGCTGTCGGAAATCATGTAATCCTGTCTCTCGCGCAATCCGTCAAATAGAAAAGACACCGAAGGTTTTTTTGGCACGTTGACGATCCGTCAAATACTGGACACCGAAGGAGTCTGAAGAAAGCGCGGTTTCCGCGCTGACATGACGAGGGTTGCGTCCCGTGCCCCCCTCCTGCCGGTACTCCGGCTGGAGGGGGGCACGGGAGAGTTTCCCTTGCTTCTCCAGTCTGGCGAGTTTTTCCTGCTTGCGGAGGATGAGGCCGTGTCGGCGTCGGATGTCCTCAAGGAGGCGGATCGGATTGGCCTTTTCGCGGAGCGCGGCAAGACGCCGGATCACGGCGGGGTCCGCGTATCCAGACGCAATCACCCTTTCGAGGGGCGTGGCGGGTTTGTCGTAACGCTTGGAGAAGCCGTGCGAGTCCGGCCTTTTGGTTTTGGAGATGAGTCGCTTGCAGGGGCGGAAGAGGTTGTTGTACAGCGATATCTTCGCGCACAGGATGTCCAGATCCCTTTTGAGTTCGAAGCGGTCGATGCGCTCGTAGCCGAAGTATTCGCGGACGACGGAGGCGTTCTTTTGCTCCACGCGGGCGTTGTCGTTCTTGTTTCTTGGCCGTGATCGTGAGAAAGCGAGGGGTCTGGCGCGGTCCCGCGCGTAGCCGAGCACGTGGGAGTTGAGGAACTCCGGCCCGCTGTCCGAGTGCATGGCCGTGAGCGGGAAGGGGAACGCGGCCTCGGCGTCGGCGAGGCCTGCCTTGGTCGCGGCCGCGCCGCGGTTCCAGACGCAGCGCACCTCCGTCCACTGCGTCAGGCGGTCTGTAACCGTGAGGCCCCAGAAGAAATCGCCGCTCATGTCGCCCCCGCAGAGCGCGACCGTGTCGACCTGCGTGTCGCCGGGGGCGGCGGGCGGCAGCGCCTCGCCCGGAACGCAGGGGACGCTCGACGCCGGCGCGTTCGCCCCGCTGCGGCGGTTGCGGCGGCGCGGGGCCTCGCGCGGGTGTTTGCGGAGGATGCGCTCCATGGTCGACGCGCTCATGCGCAGAACCTGCGCCGCCGCCCCGTCGTCAACATGCTCAAGCTCGCGCAGCGCGGCCATCTGGCGGGCCGACACGGTCACAAGGTACTGGGGTGTCATGTATCCCGAAGCGCGCCAGAGGCGCAGAAACAGCACCTCCGCTCCGGCTGTGTACGTCTTCCCGCGTCCGGCATGTTCGCGGTATCTCCGGCTGCCGTTCAGCAGCCGGATGGCGTACTTGCGCTCGGCGCCCGTGATCTGGCAGAACTCGTCGATCGCGGCGCTCTTGGCTTTCTTGCTCTTCAGTTCAGAATAGGCGCGGCGCTTTGCGCCGACGTATTCCATCGTGGCTTTCCGTGACATTTCTTTCCTCATGCAGCCGATTTTAGCACGGTGTCCAGTATTTGACGGATGCGCTTGTTTTCTGGACGCCGCGATTTTGGCTACGGTGTCCATGACTATGACATACCGCGCTTTGTGTGAGAGAAAAACAAGCACTTGACCATAGCCGTCCGAGCGGCTACCATAACCACATCATGTGAGGGTTGCCCACGTTCATAGAACAGGTCCGATAGCACTTTTGGGACAATGGGAAGCGCAAAGCAACGTAGAACACTGACCAAAAAGAAGCGCATCCTCTTTGCGAGCTTGTTGTTGATAGGGATGTGTGGGGTGCTCATTGCCATTCATCTATGGCGATATGCGCCGGTCGAACCTAAAACGTTGTCAGAACTGCTGGATTTGCCAGAAGAAAAATTGGCGCGAGTGAACATTGCCCGGATGAACCTGCTTTGTGCCACCGGACTGCCAAATTCTGAAAACATCAAGTTAGACGAATACCTACAAACACTGGACAGATGGGCGGAGGTTGTCAAAAAAGCGGAGGAGAAATATTTGCCGACCTTCTATCGTAACCCGGCAAAATACGAAAATTCACTCTCGAAGTTCAAAGCCATCATGCTTGTCCTGTCAATCAAGGAAGACTTGAAATGCGGATACAATATGGAGCTTGTGCGTTCTGGGGCCATGCAGGACTGGAAAAGCACACGTTTCTTCAAGGATTCGCGAGATTTGTTTCTGCACGGTTTGATTGAGCGGCAAAAAGGCACTTGCGCTTCCCTGCCATTTTTAGTTGTCGCATTGGGGCGGCAATGCGGATATCCGCTTTATCTGGTCTCGAGTAAAGGCCATCTTTTTTGCCGATGGCAAGACCAGCAAGAAACATTTAACATCGAAACGGCCATTCGGGGCGTGGATATTTTTCCCGATTCGCACTATTTGACTTACCCTAATCCGTTCACGGAAGCGGAACGTATAGACGAGAATTATCTCAAAACGCACACGCCGATAGAAGAATTAAGTTTGCTCATGAGTACCCGTGCGCTTTGCTTCAAAGCAAACGGCTTATATCAACAAGCCGTGGAAGCCTATGAGATTTCATTGCGCGGATTCCCGAACTCAAAACTTACGCAGGCATACATCAATGATGCAAAACGGAGGGTTCTGAAATGAAAGCAAGGTGTCTGGTCATTATTGGAATCGCACTTGCTTCAATGAATGTCGGAGCATTCTACAGTCCGGAACAGGGACGATGGCTAAGCCGTGATCCTATGGAAGAGCACGGAGAAGTAAATTTATACGTGTTTTGCGGAAACTCGCCAATATCTTTTATTGACTTTCTTGGTTTACTAACGTCTTCAGAAGCATTGGCGCATTATAAATCAGGTGCTGACAACCCTAAAAACCCGAAGGAGCGAACGCCTCTTATCATGGCCTTTGATGAAATTGATACCACCAAAGTAGGGGTTGAACAGTTTCCGCAGATTGCTAAGCAGCTAACGAACTGCAAGCCCGGGAGTTACCAGATCAAATGGGGCAACAAGAATGATAATCTTCCCTTCAGCACTTCAGATGACCAAGCTTTGTTTCTTGGCAACATTTCTTTAAAACTAGAGGGAACGCTTGTTGTAAAAGAAGGTGGGGATTGGGATTTTAACGGACAACTGAAGAGTTTTGATGATTACTATGATTTTAATGCATCGACTCACAGAGGAACAATAGGAGAGGTGCTAACATGGGTGGGAAGAAATAAGATATCGGGCAAGCCGTATTGGATAGAAATTCGAGGATCGAAACGAATAACAGGCACCGGAAATTGTTGTCGTGATAAGCAAAATCCTGGAAAAGGAGGACGGAAATGGTATTAAAACCATTGCCTTGCCTTGCTTTAACCGGTTGCGTGATGTTGCATCTTTCATGCGAGCAACCACCGAAGGCTCCCAACATGGAACTGGCAAAAGAAGCTCTAATGGAGTACTGTAAGGCAGAAGTTGTTTCTCCCGCTGACTTTGATGTGCCCCATGTATATAAAGAGAACAACTGCGATTGGTGTGTGGAGTTTGTAACCAAAACCAACTCGTCCAAAAATCATGTGCTACTACTCTATTTTAAAGGGGATAGAATAGTGGAAAGACAAAGACTTATTGAAGTTGACGAAGCAGAAGCACTCAGACAAAGGAAACATGTTCCCGCTGGCAAGACCAAGGATGAAATCAAATGATCATTTATTTGGGCATCGCCTTAGTACTTTCCTTTACGGTCGTTAAAATAATGCTTTGGTTGAAAGCGCCATGTGCATTGTCTGTTGTCATTGGCATCGTGTGTTTCTTGATTTTGGTTGGCGTCGGTGTTTTTTTGTTCAAGAATATGGACACCCTACCGCCTGATTCAACCATCATAACACAGGAAGAATTGTGGAAAGCAGCAGGATTGTAACTTCAAAAAGGAGCAAGACCATGGCAGCCTACGGAACATTCAGAGTGACGGACAAGAAGTGCGCGACGTGCAACTACTACCAAGGTGCGCGGCGGTTCGGCATGCAGGCCAACAAGCCGTATTACGTCTATGCCGCCGCCGGCACTACAACTTGCCTTGCCAACCCCAACCGCAAGGTGACGGCGAACAGCCGGTGCCTGTCGTGGCAGAAGTGGGTCAGCATCCCGTGATACCGAGCCGCCGGCAGTCTCTGTGCAGCCCTCGTTTTTTTGACAGGATTGACAGGATTGACAGGATTATTGGAACCTGAACCTTGGCGGTTCCAAAAACCTTTGTGACCTTGGTGCCTTTGTGTGAGAGAAAACAGAAATGGGGCAGCATTCCGTGACGAATGTGGTTGACCATCGGCCACCTCAGGGTGTATATTCAATGTATATCCAAAAGGAGCGTGTCATGGTCACCAAAGTCGCGAAATGGGGAAACAGTCTGGCGGTGCGCATCCCGCATGCGGTCGCCAAAGAAATGCAGTTGCGCTCAGGAGAAACCGTCAATCTGACCCCACAGGATGGACAGATTGTCATTGCGCCCATCCGGGAACAGAGATACCGACTCGCTGAGCTTCTGAAGGGCGTCACCCCTCACAACCGACACGATGAAGTTTCAAGCGGAGCCGCTGTCGGAAAGGAAGGATGGTGATGCCTACATCCTATTGTCCGAGACGCGGAGATGTGGTCTGGATGGCATTCAATCCTCAAGCCGGCCATGAGCAGGCTGGACACCGCCCCGCCGTGGTTTTGTCACCAGAATCCTACAACCGGAAAGTAGGGTTGGCTCTGTTTTGCCCCATCACAAGCCAAGTCAAAGGATATCCCTTCGAGGTTTCCCTTCCGCATGGGCTACAGGTGTCCGGCGTAATTCTGGCGGATCAGGTGAAGAGTCTGGATTGGAAGGCGCGTCAGGCATCTTTTTGTTGCACCCTCACCCAAGAAGTCGTGCATGAGGTTCTGAACAAGCTCGGCACATTGATCGACGATTGA
>Ga0116189_1004171_pt1 | contig 10164 bp, 9 predicted proteins | sample AD_JPNTR3_MetaG_FD_89895 | JGI IMG/M metagenome (GOLD analysis project Ga0116189, IMG submission 89895) | Active sludge microbial communities of municipal wastewater-treating anaerobic digesters from Japan - AD_JPNTR3_MetaG | ecosystem: Engineered > Bioreactor > Anaerobic > Digestate | place... | reverse complement strand
GGGGGAAGGGTTCCAATTATTGGAAACACTATTGCAATTACATAAACTATGCAGTTATATTATTTGTAGCATTAAATACACCTGCACTATATACCAGTTTACACAAAAAATTCCGCACACCCGTTTCCTCCGGGGTGAGGAACCCGGAGATGAATCCGTGACTTAAACCTTTAAATCACTAATTTATCTCTGAGGAAAAACTACCCCTGTGGAATGGTCGATTAAAACCTCTAACTAATCATCCCTGAATCAATTCACCTCTGAGATAACTTATTGTTTCAAAGACTTGTATTGCTTTGTCAACCTTTGCGGCACAATGAAACACTTCCAAAGTAACAAGTAACCTCAATGTTAAATCACTGAATCATTTCAGATCAAACGCAAGCACATCAATTCTTTTCTCCAAAATCCACCACTTATTGTATATTAATACCAGTTTTTTTCTCTCAGGAGTACCTATGAAACCATCTCTCTTCTCCATCTTTGCTCTGATTCTGGGGGTCTGCCTTAATATCAATGCCGAACCCACCTCTGTTGACTCCCTTATCCCTGGCGATACATCAGAGGCTATTTCGGAAAAAGGTGTTACCCTGATTATAAAAACCAATCCCGTAGGTGCAGCTGTATACCTTAACGATTCTCTCCGGGGGCTCAGTCCGATTACTGCTGAAGACCTGGATACAGGCAGACATCTCCTTATTCTTAAGAAAAGCGGATACTACCAAAAGAAAGTTGAATTCAGAATAGACACTATCGGAACCACTGAACTGAACATAGTTCTCCAGCAACCTGGCGGATTATCCATAACAACTGAACCATCAGGGGCAACTTTGTTTATCGATGATAAACAGGTAGGAGTGGCTCCATATTCTGACTCCCGCTTAAAGCCTGGAGAGTATCTGGTCAGGGCCGTCTTGACTAATCATGAACCCTTCCAGACGAAGGTGAATATTAAAAGCGGAGTTGTTGATCAATTGAAAATCTCTCTTAAGCTTTCCAAAGCCTATACAGATTCTCTGGAAAATGCACGGATAGAGAGTCAGCGCAATCGAAGACGGTTCAGTTCCATTCTGGTAATTGGAGCCTTTGTGGTCTTCGGAATAATCCTTTTTGCAGTTGAAAAACAGACCAGCCAATGAAAAAACTTCTGCTGGTGTTAATAAGTGTTTATGCGCTTCCCTCAATAGCGCAGACTGTTACTATTCCGGCTGGCACTTTTGTAATGGGTGATAAAAATGGTGAAAGTGATGAGCGCCCGGAGCATTCTGTCACCCTTTCTTCATTTAAGATGAATCGATTTGAGGTCACAGAGGCGCAATATGATTCCTGTGTAAAAGCAGGGCACTGTACTCCAGCTCATTATGATGATGGGAAGTGCCTTATCTGGAATGGGAAGGAGTTTCAGAAGACAAGAGTGCCTTCGCAATACCGTAATCCTGGATATCCGGTTCAGTGCGTGACCTGGTATCAGGCGCAGGCATATTGTCGATGGAAGAAGATGAAACTGCCGACAGAGGCTCAATGGGAGTATGCTGCTGGTTGTGGTACAAAGTCCATTTATTCATGGGGAAACAGTACTCCGGATAAAAATAAATGTGTTTTTGCTGGAAACGGGGGGCCCGGACAGACAGGCAGGTGTGCTGCTAACAAATGGGGACTCCATGATATGACAGGGAACGCCTGGGAGTGGACAGCAGATAATTATGAAAAGGATTACTATTCCTATTCTGAGGAAAATAATCCCTCAGGTCCCCCGACAAGCCTTTACAAGGTGATAAGGGGTGGAGGTTGGTACAGCGGACCCATGCAACTGCGAATCACAAACCGTCACTGGTTTTCTCCGGATTTTGCCGAAGCCAGTATCGGGTTCAGATGTGTGCAATGATCTTAACATTGCAGCGGATGTGATCTATTCATTGAGTTATCTCCGGGGTGAAACTCATCTTCTTTAAAAAAGGAAAACCAAAATGTGGAAATCATCAGTTGCTCTCTATTGCCTCTCATTTTTTCTTCTTCTGTTTTCCTTACCTGTTTACTCATCTGAATCTTACAACATAGACAAATATGGCCGGCGGATTCAATTGGATGGTTTTCTGCTTGAATGGAGTGCTGAAACAGCCAAGAAATGGGGGGAATCCTGGCGGTGGGATGCTCTGAGGACTCCTGAAGGGCTGGCTGGATATCTGCGTTCAGAGGGGGAACTAAAGTGCAGTGAATGGAAATTCAGTTTTGAAACACAAAAGGGTAATATTATCCCTGTAAGTATTCCCGCTCCTTCGGGTGACTCTGATTATTACAAGGTGGACCGCAAAACCTTAGACAGTCTTCAAACGGTTTCAATTGAATGGGTTATCCCATGGAACCGGATGGACACAACCGGCGCCGGGAAATTTACGCTGCTTGTCAATGGAGTCAGTGCCTGCGGCGATACACTGAAAGAGATAATGCTTACGGGTTCTGAGGAGAATAAAACCGGTATTATTACCTTACCGGTTGTAGTCCAGGGTATACTTATTGTGATTCTGGCTGCAATTTACATTGTTATAAAAATCAGGATTCGGAATCAAACTGCTCGAAAGGGATCGCCTCGTCGATAAGCATTATTGGAATATCCTCCCGGATAGGGTAGAGGTATTTGCGATCCTCTCTGAGCAAACCGGCATCTATCGGTTCACTTATTATCTCTCCCGCACGGTTTTTCAATTCACCTGATTTAATTCTGGAATTGATTGCTTGGATTGTTTTGCCACTGATCAGGACGAGATCCTGTTTTGTTTCAGGACAACATAATATATCCAACAATTCTTTATCGACCATAAGCTCTCCTGTTTAGAATACATAGAAATCTACTTTATTTTTCGTGAATCTGCAATTATAATGGAAGAGGGATGGTTTGTGTCTTAAAGATATATCGTTTTCAACCTTACCTCTGAGCTGAAATTGTGACATAAACCATAGATTCATAAAATTACCTCCGGGGTGAAAAAGTGCCTTAAGGCGTTTTCCCAACCCGGGTTACCTGGTTTGATTTGGTTATAGAGGCGGCATTTATGCCGCCGATATTACGCCACGAATGTGGCGAATAACATCAAACATCACAAATACCACCGAAAAATCCAATTCACCTAAAGTCGCCATTTTCACCGCCCCATACTCTGCCATTTCTTATTTTTACCATTGATGTTTCTTCTGATCGATTGAACGGGACACAGTGAGTAGCCAAATAATCTCCGGATTTGCACAATATATCGGGAAGCTGCCATCAGCTTGGGTTTTTGCCCATTTCCTGAAGGGTTCAGACACATCCAGAAGAATCCTTTCATCGAGCAAAATCGCCCAGGCAGCGGCTGAATTTTCCAGACCGGAATCTCTCAGAGACAGGTACCTCGGATTGGACAACAATAACCAGCTCCGATGTGCTCTGGCTTACCTGACCGGGGATACGGGGCTTGTATTGGAACAGGAGCCATTTGCAGATCCTCTGGTCCTTTCATTTCTGGTTTATGCTGCTAAAAACCAGTCCGGGACTGTACGCATCTTCGGATTTGATGAATTTGAGCAATCTCTGAGACCTTATATGATCAGGACATTGCTTGACAATGCGGCAGAACCGGTTGAAAGCCAGCCTGTCACAACCTGGGTCTGGCGGATGCTCAATGATATCACTGTCATTGCCGGTCTGGGTTTCCAGGGGCAGTTGAAGAAAAAAAAGACGGGTGGGCTCACAAGGACAGCTTCATCTCAGATAAAAAAGTTGACCGATGCAGGCTCGCAGCTTAAATCTGAAAGCGGTGATAGTATCTCCAGGCTGGGAATTGCCTACTGCAGAAGCAGAAAAATTCTTTACGAAACAGAACAGGAATTCCTTTTTAATCAACCAGCCTTCCGGTCATGGCTCGCTGAGAGTCCGGATCAGCGGTACAAAGATCTGGTGGAGTTTACATTCAGGTACTCCGGCGGGTGGCGGCAGGAGATGCTCCATGAGTTGATTAACAACAGCAGTGATAAATGGATCAGGACTTCGGTTTTTCCGGAACAGGACAGGCAGCAGGCAATAAATACGCTGTTGGCACTGAGGTTTTCTGGTGTTCTTGAACTAAGGAAAAAAGGTACCGGTCTTGTTTTTGGTAAGCCCCGTTTCATTGGTCCGGGTGACATCTCCAAAACAGAAATTGTCATCCCTGCTGATTTTACTGTGATTATTCCTCAGGAGGCTGACAGCTCAGATCTCTTCAGTTTCATGCAGGCAGGTGAGCTTGGTACTCTGGACCGGGTCTACAAAGGCAGAATAGAGAAAACGGTCATCGCGGATTCTCTGAGCAGAGGGGTGACTGGAGAGAGCATCCTTCAGTGGCTTACAGGATGGAATGCTCCTGTAAATGTCATAGAGACAGTCCGGGAATGGTTGAGGGAGTTTTATCGTCTTTACATTACAGAAAGAGATCTGCTCGTTTCAGGTGAAAAGAAGATTACCGGGCAGATCGAATCCTATGAACCGCTTCGTTCTCTGCTTGAACCGTTATCTGCTGATGCAGTTTATCTGATAAAAAGAGGCAACGAAAACAGAGTCAGGGAGATTCTTGCGGGGCTGGGGTTTGACTATCGCATGCCTGGACAGGATCAGTTCCCTGCAGTACCGGAGGCTGCTCTTTCCTCCGATCAGTCTCCTGTTCAGGAATTCTACCCTCTTACCCAACCCGATTCAGAGAAGCCGGAACCATCAGTCCAGATGAGGAATACAAAGTATGGAAGAGAACTGAAGCAGCTTGAAACAAGTGAGATGCTGCATGTGGTCGATTATGCGATCCTTACGGGTCAGTTACTGGTATTCGAGTATGAGGGGAGTCCATACATAAAGAAAAATACCTATGTGGTCGATCCCATATCTTGTCAAAAGGGTGTTGAGCCCATTGTGGAGGGAGAAGTCTCTCCCGGCAGATCTAAGAAACAGTTTTACTTGAAAAGAATAAGCAGGATCGGAGTCCTTCCAAAATGAGCGCTAATTTTGTCCATCTTCACAATCATACAGAGTACAGCTTTCTCGACGGGGCTATAAAAATTAAAGACCTGGTCAAGAAGGCTAAAGAGTTCGGAATGCCCGCACTGGCTATTACTGATCATGGCGGAATGTTTGGTGCAATTGAATTCTACGAAGCCTGCATGTCTGACGGTATAAAGCCTGTACTGGGTTTCGAAGCCTATGTGGCAGCAGGTTCGAGACATGACAGAATGATAAGCAAAGATGAACGCTCATACCATCATCTGATTCTGTTGGCCAAAGATAATACCGGATGGAAAAACCTGATGCGTCTCAGCAGTATCGGGTATCTCGAAGGTTTTTATTACAAACCGAGAATTGACATGGAGGTACTCCGGGAATACAGCCAGGGAATAATCGCGACATCAGCGTGTATTGCAGGAGCTATCCCCAGGGCTATTCTTGATGGGGACAGGGAAAAAGCGGTTAAAATCGCTCAGGAATACCTGTCAATATTCGGAGAGGGCAATTTTTATTTCGAGCTGCAGAATCATAATATTGATGAGGAAATTGTGGCCTTTGACGAGATGATAAAACTGGGAAGAGAACTGGGGATTCCGTTTATCGTTGCCAATGATGCTCACTATTTGCGGAAAGAGGACGCACAGTCCCATGAGGTGCTCCTGTGTATACAGACAGGGACAACCATGAACGACCCGAATCGGTTCAGATTCTCATCTGACCAGCTCTACTTCAAATCTCCCCAGGAGATGGCTGCCCTGTTTCCCGATATCCCCGAAGCCATGAGCAATACACTCGAAATAGCTGAGAAGTGTAATGTGACTGTCAAGATCAAGCCGCAACTTCCGGTCCCCGATGTTCCCCAGGGCTTTGAAAATCCCGAGAGCTACCTCTCTTCGATTGCAAAAGCCGGCCTGAAAGAGAAATACGCGCATATTACTCCCGGACTTACGGAACGGCTCGAATACGAACTGAAAGTCATCTGTTCCATGGGATTTGCAGGATATTTCCTGATTGTCAGGGACTTTGTTGCTACCGCACAGAAAATGGGAGTGATGGTGGGTTGCAGAGGGTCGGCAGCAGGAAGCTTGGTGGCCTATGTAATCGGGATTACCAGTGTTGATCCCATTAAATTCGACCTGATCTTCGAGCGTTTCCTGAATCCCGAAAGAGTGTCGATGCCTGATGCGGATATAGATTTTGCTGACCGTGACCGGTACAAGGTGATCGACTATGTTATCGGGAAGTACGGACGGGATGCGGTGTGCCAGATAATAAATTTCGGGCGAATGAAAGCCAAAATGGTGATCAAGGATGTTGCCAGAGCCATGGGTGTGCCTGTTGCGGAAGCCAACCGGCTCTCCTCGATGGTAAATGAGAAGACACTTGACGAATCTATAAAGGCAAACGGTGAACTTGCAAGAACCATCGAGGGAAACACCGTATATCAGGAGCTTTTCCGTCACGCGGGAGTTCTCGAGGGACTAGCGAGACAGGCGGGAATGCATGCCGGAGGAGTGATTATCGCCCCGGGTGAGGTTGTAAACTGGGCTCCGCTTTTCAAGCAGCCTGGTGCCGATACTGTAATGACCCAGTTTGATATGAATTTCGTGGAAAAGGTCGGACTCATCAAGATGGATTTTCTGGGGCTTAGAACCCTCACTGTTCTTCAGGAAACCATCCGGCTGATCAGGAAATACCACGGAAAAGTCATTGACTTGTGGAAACTTCCCGATGGTGACCAGACAACATACGAATTATTCGGTAAAGGAGAGACAACAGGAGTTTTCCAGTTTGAATCGCAGGGAATGCAGGATTACTTAAGAAAGCTTAAGCCGACCTGTGTGGAAGACCTTATCGCCATGGCCGCTCTTTATCGTCCGGGACCGATGGCCAATATCGACACCTTTATCAGACGTAAACACGGCAAAGAGGAAATTGCTTACCTTCATCCTATGCTCAAGGAAATCCTGGAGGTTACCTATGGAGTAATCATCTACCAGGAGCAGGTGATGCGTATTGCACAGAAAATGGGCGGATTCTCTCTTGGTCAGGCTGATGTTCTGCGGAAAGCGATGGGGAAGAAAAAAGCCGATGTAATGGAGGAGATGGGGAGCAAGTTTGTTGAGGGAGCCAAAGCAAAGGGCATCGATGCAAAGGTGGCACGGGAAGTATTCGAGTTGATGGCCAAGTTTGCGGAGTATGGTTTCAATAAAGCTCATGCAACAGTATACGCTCATGTTTCCTATCAGGCTGCTTATCTCAAGGCTCATTATCCCCTGGAATATATGACCGCCAACCTGACATCATGGATAGGAAACCAGGAGAATTTCCTTATAATCAAAAACGAATCTGAACGGATGGGTGTCAGGATTCTGCCTCCTGATATCAACAGAAGCGAAGGTGAATGCAGTATCGATAATGGAAATATCAGACTTGGCATGGAGGCTATCAAGAATGTCGGTAAAGCTGCGGATTCGATTCTTGAAGCACGGAGAACAAAAGGAAAGTTTACTTCGATCTTTGACCTCTGCAAATCGGTTGATCTGCGGATTGTAAATAAGAAATGTCTTGAATCACTGGTCTGTGCAGGTGCGCTTGATTCACTCCCGGGTACCCGTGCACAGCTCTTTGCAGCTATCGATAAAGCTATAGAATATGGCGGGAGCTTTCAGAAAGACCGTATCTCCGGGCAGGAAAACCTTTTTGAGGAACTCTTCACTACTACAGAAAGCGAGCAGCAGGCTTCAATACCGGAGCCTCCCCTTCCCGATGTACAGCCCTGGCCCTACAACCAGCTTCTGCAGCGCGAAAAAGAAGTCCTCAATTTCTATATCAGCGGTCATCCTCTGGACAGATTTCAGGATGAAATAAAGGGCTTCTCATCCATATCTCTGAAGCAGGAAGTATTAGCAGAAGTCAAAGACGGGGCGACTGTGACTGTGGGTGGGATGATAACAAGCCTCAAAACACATATCCAGAGGGACGGCAGACCGATGGCATTTCTGGAGATGGAGGAATTTGACGGCTCGATTGAATTGCTTGTGTTCGGAGATGCTTATGAGAAATTCAAACACCTGCTTGCAGTAGACTCGATGGTACTTGTTCATGGGCAAGTAAGCAAGCGGGAAGGTGATGAGAAGCCTAAACTCAAGCTTGATAACTGCATTTCACTGTCTGAATCAAGAGAGAAGCTTGCTAAAAGCGTGCATATCCGGCTTAACACTGCAGGGCTGGAAAAAGAATTTCTCCAGGAAATACATCAGCAGTGCAGCACTAACAAAGGAGAATGCTCATTGATAATACATATATTGACCGCAGATGGTAACGAGTACAAAATCCGCTCACGGAATACGAAACTGTCATCCGATCCTGAGGTGCTCAAGATGCTGCGAATGAAAATTGGAAAGGATAATGTATGGCTGGGAAAAACAGCGGCTTGAAAGAGAAACTTGACACTTTGCGTGTTCCGGTATTTATCCTGTGGATAGTTTTCAGCACGGTTTTATATGGTGTAATATGTATCATGTTAAGACCCTTTTCCATAAAGGCAGCCAGATTTGTTGCCCGTTTGTGGAATCTGCATCTGCTTGCGATAGGGGGGGTGAGAGTGAAAGTCTCCGGGGCTGAAAAGCTGGACAGATCAAAAAGGTATGTTTTTATTTCAAACCACCAGAGCGCTCTTGATATTCCGGTAATATTCGCCGGCTTGACCCATCCCATCAGCTTTATCGCTAAAAAAGAACTCTTCATGATTCCGTTCTTTGGATGGGGTATAGCAGCTCTGGGTCATATCTGGATTGATCGCAGTAATGCCCGGAAAGCAAAAGCCTCTATCGACAGGGCAGTAAGGCATCTTCAGAAAGGAAACATCTCTCTGATTCTCTTTCCTGAAGGAACCCGGAGCGAGGATGGAAAAGTGGGGGAATTTAAACAGGCCAGTTTTACTCTGGCGATTCAGGCAGGTGTTCAGGTAGTCCCTGTGGCAATCAGAAATGCATGCAGTCTGCTGCCGAAAAAATCAGCGAAGATCAGGACCGGTACTGTGTATCTGGATATCCTGCAGCCACTGGATGTAACAAAAGAGACTACGAAAACTGAACTGTGTGGCCGGGTTTATGAAATAATTAAAGAACAGGTCGAAGGGAATTTGAACGAATTCTCTGTTGCAGTATAAAGAGTATACAAAAGAAAAGGGGACTCTTTAAAAGTCCCCTGTTTCCTTCAGGCTTTTCGCCTGAAACCCCATCATCATCACACACATCTGCCATTCTCATGGCATAACACCTGTCTCTTAACTACAGCAACCACCATGCCATATACTAAAAGGCCTTAAATATCACGTTTTGAGGGGAATTGGGCTATATAAGATGGTTTATCAGGCTGGGTACAACTTACTTTTTTAGGGCAATATTACCGAAAAAGGTATTTAAACCAAGACGGAAATGGATAGTTTTCATTTCACGTCCAGTATTTCCCAGCCAAGTTTTCTTGCATAGATGCGTAATTTCGCATCTGGATTGACCGCCACTGGTCTCTCTACTGCATTCATCACATACCTGTCGGAAAAGACATTGGCATAGAGCGATGTTCTGTCCCGGTCAAAATGAAAGTTGTTCTTTAGATCACGAAGTACTTCCAGCTTGCCTATTCCATAAGGAAGAATCCCTGTGATTCTACCGGTATATCGCCCATCCACAATTTCCAGAGTAGCTGCTCTGTACCCATCAAAACCCAGCACCCGAACAAAGCACTCTGCAATAAGATCCAGTGTCCCGGTCAGAAGAAGCAGTTTATTACCGCAATTCCGGTGATCCTCAATTATCTCTACCATCCTGGGAAAAACAATTCTGTTAATCTGAGGTTCAAAATATTTTTGCGCGGTATTCTGAAGATCCCTGACTCTTTTATTACGCAAATATCTCTTATTGGCCTTTGTCATTTCATGAAGATTTCCTCTGGCAGTCCAGATCGCCGGGATCATCTGAAGAAGGTTAAATATGCTGAGATTCCCTTTTTTAAACAGATGGAAAAAGAATGTTATCTCCGCACTGGTGTGTGGAATCAGGGTTCCGTCCAGATCAAATATCGCGGCTGAATTAATATCTGCCATTTATTACTTCGGCAATTAAATGTTGCTCAAAGTGATAGGGCATAATTTATTT
>Ga0116189_1004169_pt1 | contig 10166 bp, 5 predicted proteins | sample AD_JPNTR3_MetaG_FD_89895 | JGI IMG/M metagenome (GOLD analysis project Ga0116189, IMG submission 89895) | Active sludge microbial communities of municipal wastewater-treating anaerobic digesters from Japan - AD_JPNTR3_MetaG | ecosystem: Engineered > Bioreactor > Anaerobic > Digestate | place... | reverse complement strand
GAGTAATAAGAATTGCATCAAGAGAGTCAATGTCCTCTCTCAGTAGTTGCTGTCTGAAATCAGGTCCGGCATCAATTACAATTTTCAATCCTTTTTGTTCAATTAATACTGAAGAGCGAAGTCTTTTGTCTTTAGTGTCTGTAGATTTACATACAGGGCATTTGCAGCCAATTACAGGAATGCCTTGCGAAGTGCCTGTACCTAAAAAAGTAAGCTTTGTTTCATTGCCTGTTTCCATACTTTAAAGATAGGAAAAAGTTCCTACCTTTGCGAAAATTTAAAATTGAAAGGAAGTTTATATCTTATTCCATCTCCTGTTAGTGATGGTGAAATCAAAGAAGTAATTCCGGAGGGAGTCATTTGTAAAATACTGCCTTTGAGAGTTTTTGTGGTTGAGGAAGTCCGAAGTGCAAGAAGGTTCCTTTCAAAATGTGGTTTTAAGGGAAAAATAGACGAGTTATTGTTTCTTGAATTGAACGAGCATACAGCTGTTTCATTAATTGATAGTTATATAAATCTATTAGTTGAGGGGAAGGACGTTGGGTTAATCAGTGAAGCCGGGTTACCTGCCGTGGCTGATCCCGGAGCACTGCTGGTAGCAGCAGCCCATAGAGAGGGAATCAGGGTAATTCCATTAGTTGGACCGTCCTCCTTAATGCTTGCTTTGATGGCTTCAGGAATGAACGGACAATCTTTTGCATTTGTGGGATATTTGCCGGTGAAGCCTGAAGAGAGAAGGTCGGAGATAAAAAGACTTGAAAAACTTTCTGACAGAACCGGACAAAGTCAGATAATAATTGAAACTCCGTATAGAAATAATGCTCTTTTTTCTGATCTGGTGCAGGTATGTTCTCCTTCAAAGTTAATTTGCGTGGCTTCTGCAATTACTTCGCAAGAAGAATCTATTCGTACCTTAACGGCTTTTGACTGGGGAAATGAAAAGGAAAAGGTTGATTTAAACAAGAAACCTTGTGTCTTTATTATATGATTATTATATTCTTTACAATAAATAATTTTTGAATGAAAACAGAATCTTGTGATTATATTGAGCTTACCGGGATGGAGTTTTTTTCGTTTCATGGACATTACCAAGAGGAGCAGATAGTTGGTAATCGTTATATTGTAGATTTGAGAGTGAGCACAGATTTTACAAAAGCGGGCTTAAGTGATGACCTGTCTGATACAATTGACTACCAGGAACTCTATAAAATTGTGGCAAAAGTGATGTCTACTCCTTCAAAACTTTTGGAGAGCGTTGCCAAAAAAATTCTTGACGGCATAAGAGACAGATATCCTGATGTTTCAGGTGCAACCGTTTCTATTGCAAAGTTAAATCCAGCTCTTGGAGGTCAGGTTAGTGCTGCAAAATTGGTTATGTCGTTTTAATAGAGATGTATAGTGAATTTGGGGTAAAAGGGGAAAAAGTCTCCAAACGTGTGGCATTTCTTACGCTCGGATGTAAATTGAATTATTCTGAGAGTTCTTCTCTTGCAAGAATTTTTGTTGACAATGGTTATGAAAGAGTTTCTTCGTCGGCAATAGCAGATGTGTATGTTGTTAATACATGTTCAGTTACAGAGCATGCCGATAAAAAATGCCGCAGTGCCATCAGAAAGCTTCATCGCCAAAATCCTGATGCAATTATTGCAGTTACTGGCTGTTATGCTCAGTTGAAACCAAAAGAGATTCTTGATATTGAAGGTGTTGACTTAGTTATTGGCACAGATCAGAAACAGGATGTTTTCTTAAGAGTTTCTCAATTAGTTAGCGAAAAGCATAATATTAAAAATATATCGAGCAGTTCAAAAAAAGAGTTTATAAGTGATATACATACCATATTTCCTGCCTATTCATCTGATGACAGGACAAGGTCTTTTTTAAAAGTTCAGGATGGTTGTGACTATCACTGTGCTTATTGTACAGTTCCACTGGCAAGAGGTAAAAGCAGAAATTTGCCTGTTGACTTTCTGGTGAAAGAGGCTAATGAAATAGCCTCTAAAGGCATAAAGGAGATTGTTTTGACCGGGGTTAATACCGGTGATTTTGGAAAAAGTACTGGAGAGAATTTTCTCGATTTGCTCAAGGAACTTGAGAAAGTTGAAGGTATAGAACGTTACAGGATATCTTCTATTGAGCCAAATTTGCTCACTGAGGATATAATTAAATGGGTGGCTGAAAATTCCAAATTTCTTCATCATTTTCATATCCCACTGCAATCGGGTTCTGACAAAATTCTTGCGTTAATGAGCCGGCGTTATAATACTTCTCTTTTTAGAGAGAAGGTTAAGATTGTGAGAAGATATATGCCTGATGCATTCATAGGTGTAGACGTTATTGTGGGTTTTCCTGGTGAAGATGTGAGCGAATTTAATGAGACTTTTAATTTTCTGAACACTCTACGACCGGCATTTATTCATGTTTTTCCATATTCCAAAAGAGCAAATACTCCTGCAGCCAATATGGATGAGCAAGTGGATGAGCGAGTTAAACATGAACGTGTTGTCAAACTTGAATCTCTATGCAAAATTTTGCATGATGAATTTGTGGATTCTCAAAAGGGTAAAAAAGAATATGTACTTTTTGAGAGTACTCAAAAGGGTGGTAAAATGTATGGCTACACAAGAAATTATATAAGGGTTGAACGGCCTTATGACCGTTATGCAATAGGAAAAATTGTTGAAGTTACTCTTTGATATTATTGGCTTTGTTCTCGGCCTTACGTTTCTTCTTGTTTCCGAATATGCTTTTTAGCAATTCCTTGAATGTTGTAAACTCTTCCTGATAAACGAAACCGCCACCATTTCTCTGGCTGTTGTCCAAATAATTTGAAAATTGATCTGCAGAATGTGAGAATAACTTGGCACGGAACTTTCCCTTATCATCCAGTTTTATTTCAACGTCCACATCGCCGACAACTTCGTTTGTACTGTTTGAATATCTTGCATTTCCTATGTTGCCGTTGATTATAACTCTATTATTGAAAAGTTGTGTTGACACAGCGGCGTCGAAAATATCTCTACCATTCTGTCCAGGCAGATAATTGAAACTCAGGTCAAGTGGGATGTCCAATTGATTGAAAATTTTGTTTATCTGATTGGATAACACTTCTGTGGCATTGGAATACAACAGAGTGGAATTATTTACAACACTTGACTGGATATCCGGAATAAAACTGTTGGAAACGAGGAGAGACATTACCTGTTTAATAACTTTATCTTCGGTATTAAGTGCTGCGTCAACTCTTGCTTTCGTAATGGGATCCAGATCGGGTATTTCTATGTCAAAGGCGATATTAGGGTTCATCAAAGGGCCTGTTAACTTAATCAGACAGTCTACTGTTCTTCTGCTGCTGACAGAGCTGGTATCTGAAATTAAGGTGTTGATTGATGTTTTGGTTCTGTATTTTGCAGTAAGATTGAGAGTCGTTTTATTAATATCTCCGTTAAAGCCGATAGTACCACCTTGCTGAATAATAAAATCTCTGTTAAATATTCCTTGGAGAACAAATTTATACGAACCGCTTTCAATTAAGTAGTCTCCCTTGATGTTAAAAATGTGTTTTGAAGGTTTGATATCCATACTAATTAGTCCGCTTCCAAATCCTTTGATGACATCACCTGCAGACTTGTCAATTTCTATGAGCATTGCAGCATCAGGGGTGATATTCAATTTAAGTTGGACCTCGAGCTCTGTAGATGCTGGTTTTTCTTTTTTTTCTTGAGTTTGGTGAATTGTAATTTTATCTGCTGTAAAACTTGTGTTCTGAACAAATTTCAACAAATTGGAATTTACGGCTTCGTTACCGTTTGAAAGAGGAATATGTATTTCTGTGTTTTTATTGGACTGAGCTGACAGCTCCATAAATATTTTTTTTAGCGTGCCTTTTAGATTGAAATAACCATTGCCAAAGGCTTTTCCATAAAATGTGCTGTTATCTGACTCAGTGAGATTGATAAGTTCTATATTGGAAAAATTAATAGTAGTATTGAAAGCAAGATTACGGAAGTGAGTATATGTAATTCCACCATTAATGGTACCTTTCGATCCGTACTGGTCTGTTATAAATGTGTTTACAAATACAAGTCCGTTTTCGTGAAGTCTTGTTTGCCCATTTATAGTATATCTTACTTTTGTATAGTCAACAGTGAATGAAAGATCTTTTAGAGAGGCATCTTCACTTGTTAATACGAGTTTGTTTATAGGACCCTTGCAATTAATTTTTCCGTTGATGCCTCCGGTTATATCAGATACTATTCCGGTAAAAATAGGAGAAGCATAACCCGGGTCCAGGTTATTGAAATTACCTGTAATGTCAATGTATTTTTCTTTTGGAGCATATGTGCCTGAAATATCCATTGTTCTTTTTCCATTCAAATCGTTAAAGACTATCAAATCTAATTTCTTCTCAGGGTTGTTCCATTTGCTTGACATGCTTAGAGATCCAATATCTCTTTTTACCACTGATACTGCCTGTCCGTTAAGATGCATTTGTATTTGTGGTTTATTGAAGGCTTCTTTGAAAACAATATCTCCTGAAAATAATCCTGTAAAATGCAATGGTTTTTTCATGAAAGCATCAAACAATGATATATCAAAGCAGTTTATTTTTAAATTAATAGAATCATTTTCAGAATTGGACACACGTCCCTCAGCTGTAAAGAACTGCTTGTCGTTTTCTATTTTAAATCCTTCTACTTGAATATTATTATTGTTTATTAAGATTCTTGAAGGGGAGAGAGACCATAACTGGTTGTTTATGATCATTCTCGAAGGATTGACATATATGTCAAAAATAGGTTTTGGAGAGGATGCTTCTCTTCTTATGTTTGTTCGAGTACTAAGTAAAACGCGGTTTTTTACATCGCTTTCATTGGAAAATGCTGTTCGTAAGCTTAAAGTATCATGGCTTGCGGAAAAAACTATCCTATTGCTGTCGAGCATCAGTTTTGAGATAGTTATTCCCGATGACTTGATATCAGAAAGCATATGATTACTGTAGGAATCGAGTTTCAAAGAAAGATCATGGATTTTGTAATCTTTATATCCCAGCTCTTTAGATAAAAGAGAGAGATTCAGGTTGTCATTTTCATCAATTTCAACCAAAAGTGCACTTTTTTCAGCTATGTCAAGTCCGGGGAGAAGTAGTTCATTAATGGCCTTTGTATTGAATGTGTTGATTGTCAGGCGATAGTGTTTACTGCTGTCAATATTTGGACTCCATTCCTTTTTAGCAAGAAGAGATGGAATATGACGGTCAAAAGTTGTTTTCAAAACTTTTTCGACAAATCCGGTAATGAAATCTGAACCTTTATATGTAATATCGGCAAAACCTGACTTAATGGTAAGATTAAAGTTGTCTTGATTTGTCAGCGATTGAATAATTATGTCTCCAATATTAAACTCTCCGTCTCTATTTTTGTATTCAATTGACTTAGCACTTATTGTTCCAATAATATCACCATCAACTTTATGAGTAAAGTTCGCCAGGGTTTTGAAGCTGATGACAGAAACAGAGTCTCTTTTATCAAGATTAAGGGCTGCAAGATCTGCATAAGCAACATCTGCATAGAAGTCATAATATGAATCTTTTTTTGAGGAACGGCCAAATATTCCCTGAAAGATAAAATTCAAATTGGGATCATGGCATACTACTCTTCCGTCAAATTTATTGTCAACATAGCTTCCAACGGAGTATATATTTGAATAGGAATAGTCTTTAAAATCAATTCTTCTGACAGAAATGCTGTCAATATTAAATTTGCTTCCACCATATCTTTCATCTCTAATTAGTCCACTAAGTGTACTTCTAAATGTGGTCTTGCCTATATTGCTGTTTTGAACAAGAAGTCCAATGTTAAAGTTATTAGCCAGAAGCTTTCCCTCAATATCCAAACCATGTTCTGAACGATTTTCTCTTAGTAGCATATCCATGTAAATATCACCAATTGATGAGGTTAAATTGCCATTTGCCACAAAGTCTGAAAATAGTCCTGCAACTCTGCCTCTAAAGCTATATTTAATGAGTGGGGATAGTTTTGAGAATAAGTTCTCCGGTTGATTGCTGTTGATCGAGGAGACTATTCTCGATATATCACTTGCCATTGTTTCGGCATCATTGATGTCGAGAAAAAGCATAGTTTCTCTTATATCAGGAAGACCTGATATCCTTGCATTTAGACTTATAAATGAAAGTCCTGATTCTGAGGTTATGGTTAAATCTTCTGTTTTTAGAGAAGAGATAGTGCCTTCAATTTTTCCGCTGGCATAGATAGAGAGACTGTTCCCTTTTAATGTGGGTGCGAGCTTAGAGAGCGTATTAAAACTTATGAAAGCGTTGTCAAGAGATGTCTCTATTTTGACACTGTCAACAAAATTTTTGAAACTGTTAATTCCATTAAAGTGAAATTTTAAATAGTCTGCTCTTAATTCAGTCTTACTGTCAAACAAATATAAATCGTCAATAAATATTCCTCTTCGGCCTATTTTTGCATTACCACTTAACTTGTCAATTCTAAAACCACTCTTTTGTTCTACTAATGAGAGATTTACCAAGTTGCCATGGAACATTTTATCTTTGTTTTTAAAATCTTTTACTCTCAAATCTGAAATGTCGCATACTAAATCTTTGAAAGACAAACATTCTCCGTGTCTGTCGGGAGCCTTAGAACTAAAATCTCGAAAAGTGAACTTAATATTCCTGGCCCGGAGATCATTAATTTTTATTTTACTGTCAAAGATATGAGTAGTATCCTTGCTAATATTTTTATAGAGGTTAAAGCATCTGTCGACATTTGTCGTTTTGTCTGCCCATGTTATCAGGTTAAATTGTCCATCGGAAAGTGAAATTTTTTTAATGTTGCATCTGTTTCTGAAAAAAACGTCCCTTGCAGAAAAACTTACAGAAAGTTTTTTGCAGCTTATAAGGGTATCAATATTTGAGTTGTATGTGATAGAAAGATCGTTTATTATGATTTTGTTAAAAAACAGATAGCATACCTTGCCTATCGAGATGTCAGCTTTAATGTTTTTTGATAAATTTTCAACGATTTTTCCTGTTAATTTTGTTTGGAGATTAGGATCTTGAAGGGCAATGTAAATACTTGCTGGAATGAGTATTACCAACGACAAAATGATAACTGCTATTTTTTTTAAAATGTTGATATATGATTCGTTTAAATGACAAAATTAATCAAAATAGTGGAGGAGTTTGTTAAAAATAAACCAATTTTGCGGGATATATAGTAGTTATGGATCTTACAATACTTGGAATAGAATCATCGTGTGACGACACTTCTGCAGCAGTACTTAGAAATGAAATGTTGCTTTCAAACGTTATGGCAGGGCAGGAGGTTCACAGCAAATATGGCGGAGTAATTCCCGAGCTTGCTTCAAGAGCCCATCAACAAAATATTGTACCAGTAGTCGACAGGGCTCTTAAGCTTGCAGAAGTTTCCCTGAATGACATTGATGTGATAGCTTTTACAAGAGGGCCTGGTCTTTTGGGATCTCTTCTGGTCGGAACGTCCTTTGCAAAAGGACTGTCTCTGGCAACAGGTAAACCTATAGTTGATGTAAATCATCTTCAGGGGCATCTGCTATCCCCTTTTATTAAGGAGCCTGACAAGGATAAAGAGTACCCTCATTTCCCTTTTATTTCACTCATAGTTTCCGGAGGACATACTCAGATAATAGTTGTGGAGAGCCCCTTAAAGTTTAAAATTATAGGCCAAACTATAGATGATGCTGTGGGTGAGGCATTCGACAAATGTGCCAAGATGCTTTGTTTGGGATACCCTGGAGGGCCTATAGTGGATAAATATGCAAAACTTGGCAATTCCAGAGCATTTAATTTTGCAAAGCCTAAGGTAAAAGGATTCGATTATAGTTTTAGTGGTGTTAAAACGTCGCTTCTTTACTTTTTGAGAGATAAAATGAATGATGACAAGTTGTTCATATCAAACAATATTAATGATATTTGTGCTTCTTTTCAGAAAACCCTGATTGATATATTAATGGAGAAGTTACTTCTTGCCGTCAAGAAGACGGGAATCAGGGAAGTTGCCCTTGGAGGAGGCGTATCAGCAAATTCGGCTCTAAGGGAGAGAGTATCTATGGAAGGAAATGACAGAGATTTTAAGGTTTTTTTACCGGAAATTAAGTTTACTACTGATAATGCGGCAATGATTGCAATTGCCGGCTATTTTTTGTTCAAATCGGCGAGAGTAGCAGATTTGAGCGTTGTTCCCGTTTCAAGGGTAATGGATTATAAATAGCTGATTTTTTTGTATTCTAAAAAATCAGGTTATATTTGTTTATAAAACAAACTAAAGTTTCATTTTAACTAAACATTTTATGAAAAGATTCACTTTAATGATCACAATTCTGTTTCTGATGTGTCCATGGGTTACTTTTGCCCAGAACATAAAGGTTACGGGAAAAGTGACCGAACAGGGGACCAATGCCCCTGTCCCTTATGCAAGCGTTATGCTTAAGGGAACTAAATCCGGAGTTGTCACATTTGACAATGGTACTTATACTATTAATGCTCCTTCAAATGGTATACTTATCTTTTCTTACATTGGTTTCAAGACTGTAGAGATACCTATCGAAGGCAGGAGTGTTATTAATGTAATTCTTGAACCCGATACAAGAGCTCTTGACGAGGTTGTAATGGTCGCATATGGTACAGCTCCTAAAGAGTCTGTTACAGGAGCCATTACAGCGGTAAATACAAAAAGTATCGAAAAACGGCCTGTTTCAAGTGTAGCAAGTGTTCTTGAAGGAACCGGGACTGGTATTCAGGTTAACAGTACTTATGGTGAACCGGGTTCTGATCCGGATATTCGTATTCGTGGTTTTGGCTCAATTAATGGTACTAATGCACCTCTGTATGTATTGGATGGAGTGCCATTTGGAGGTAATATTTCAGATCTGAATCCTCGTGATATTGAAAACATCACTGTTTTAAAAGATGCTGCTTCAACTGCACTTTTTGGAAATAGAGCCTCCAACGGTGTAATTCTTATTACCACCAAAAAAGGAAAAAGTGACAAGGTAACTATCAATGCTTCAGTCAATCAGGGTATTTTTACAAGGGGTATTTCTGATTATGACAGAATGGGAGCAAATGATTTCATGGAGACAATGTGGCTGGGTTACAGGAATTATTTGATGTCAAGTAATCCAACAACTTATCCTACTGAGGCTTTGGCTAATGCTAAGGCATCATCTTCACTTGTAGATACATATTTAAAATACAATGTGTATAACAAAGCAAACAATGCGCTTTTTGATTCTAATGGTAAGTTGGTTGCTGATGCAAAAATACTCCCGGGATATGACGATCTTGACTGGGCAAAGTATATTGAAAGGAATGGTTACAGGCAGGATTACACTGTAACAGGAGATGCTGCTACAGACAAGAGCAGCATGTTTTTCTCAGCAGGTTTCCTGGATGAAAAGGGATATGTCATCTCTTCTGATTTCAGACGTTTTACAGGTAGAGCCAACATAAGTGTTACTCCTAAAAGTTGGTTTAAGGCCGGGTTTACACTTGCCGGCTCGCATCAGATATCAAACAATTCTACAGGTGATGCAGGTCATGCTACTACTTATATTAACCCATTCTATTATGCTCGAAATATGTCTCCTATTTATCCTGTTTTTGTGCATGATCCTGCTACAGGTGAATATGTATATGACGAAAACGGAAAGAAAATTTATGACAGGGGAAGTTCTTATGCACGTCCTCAGAACCTGGACCGTCACATTGTTTGGGAACTTGAGAAGAATATGGACAGGACCTTTAGGAATACTTTACAAGGTCAAGCTTTCACTGATATCACTTTCTTAAAGGATTTTAAACTTTCGATAAAAGGAGATATAAGCCTTAGAAATAGTGAAAATCAGGATTATGACAATGCTGAAATAGGTGATGGTGCAGGAAATCATGGTCGTACTTCTCGTACTTTTTACCGCTACAAGAATTACACATTCCAGCAGATGCTTACTTGGACTAAAGAGTTTGGGAAACACAATGTCGATGTATTAGTTGGACACGAGAATTATTCGTGGAACAGAGCATACTCATATGTTTATAAGACAAATGAGACCTTCGAGGGTGTTACAGAACTGGTAAATTTTACAACTCTTACTTCAATAGACGG
>Ga0116189_1004166_pt1 | contig 10172 bp, 11 predicted proteins | sample AD_JPNTR3_MetaG_FD_89895 | JGI IMG/M metagenome (GOLD analysis project Ga0116189, IMG submission 89895) | Active sludge microbial communities of municipal wastewater-treating anaerobic digesters from Japan - AD_JPNTR3_MetaG | ecosystem: Engineered > Bioreactor > Anaerobic > Digestate | place... | reverse complement strand
GGGGAAGGGTTCCAATTATTGGAAACACTATTGCAATTACATAAACTATGCAGTTATATTATTTGTAGCATTAAATACACCTGCACTATATACCAGTTTACACAAAAAATTCCGCACACCCTACCGTATTGTTAGGAGCTCAATGTTTTTTTTGTCAATAAAGTGGGTGTTGTAAGCTATTGAGATTCACTGATTTTTCTCATCTCCTCGGAAATCCTCGCTGCTATCTCATTTATCTCCTGAAATGACTGGTATTTTTTTCTGGGCCAGAAAAACCCTCTCAACCCGTCGCCTTTATTGCGGGGGACAATATGGACGTGGAGATGTTGAACACTCTGGGAAACTTTATTGTTTACAGCAACAAAAGTTCCTTGTGCTCCGGAAGCTCTTTTTACGGCAATTGTTAACAGCCGGGCAGCATTGAACAGATGCCCGGTTTCATGAGGAGAAAGATCTCCCATTTCGGCGATGTGGCTTCTGGGAAGAAGCAGCGTGTGTCCAGGGAAAAGGGGCCTTTTATCAAGAAAAGCAAAAACGAGATGATCCTCGTACACTACTGCTGCAGTCTCTTTACCGGAAATAATACTGCAAAAGACACATTCTGATGAGCGCATTTCTTTTTAGCTCCCATCCTGTCTATTGAGAAAGTCTCAGCCCGCCTCTCTCTTTACCAGTTCCAGTTTCTGTAGCATCAGGTCATCAGCATCGATTCCTGCTCCGGATGTGGTAAGATACCCGCCGGAGATATATCCGTTTGCGCCTGAGAAGAAAATGAGATTCTGAAGAGGTCCGAGGTGATGCTCTCTTCCTCCGCAGACTTTGATTGTCCTTTGAGGCATAGCAAGACGGAAGAGAGAAACAATCTTCAGGAGTTCAAAGGGTGATTCCTTCGGGGCAGAAATTCCGGTTCCTTTTACAGGAATGTAAAAGTTGAGCGGAACAGTATCTATGTCAAGTGTTCGGATCTCTTCGCAGAATTCGATACGCTGCTCTCTGCTCTCACCAAGTCCTATAATTCCGCCGCAACAGACTTTCATTCCAGCCTTTTTGGCGTTTTTGATAGTTTCTACTCTCTGTTCCCATGTATGTGTGGAAACAATTTCAGGGAAAAATGAGCGGCAGGTCTCTATATTGTGGTTGTAACATGACACACCGGCATCACGGAGTATTACGAATTCTTCATAGTCAAGTATTCCAAGGGAGGCGTGTTTTTCTCCCTGGCAGTCTTTCAGGGCACCGGCGATTATTTTAATCTCATTCTTTGACAGTTTCCGCCCGCTTGAAACCACACAGAAAGGAAGATTGTGTCTGCGGGCATTTTCCAGGTTCTCCTTTATCTTTTCAGGATCAGCCAACCCGCTGACTGTTACCGATGTATGGTTGTGTGCCGATTGTGCGCAAAAAGCACAGTCTTCCGGGCATCCGCCCGCCTTTATGTTCATCAGTGAACATGGGTCAACCGTATTTCCATGGAAATGACGTCTCACCTGATCTGCACAGGCAAAAAGCACAGATACCTGGTCAACAGGCCAGTTGAGAATCTCTTCCATATCATTTCTGTCAATACCTGAACCGATTGATTTCTCGAAAAGCTCAGATGCTCTGAGAAATATTGACTGCATTGGGATATCCTCTCTTCAGACGGCTGTCTATTGCCGATTTAATTTCCTTGTGATATTTGTCAAAAAAAAGATGAGGTCCGTCGTACTTATGAAAACTGCCGTCTATCGCGCTGCAGAGATACTCTCCGGCCTCACAGGGAATTATCAGATCCCTGGAACCATGGAAAACTAATTTCTGGAATGGAAGACTTCCCAGAGTCAGCAGATATTCGGTGGAAAAAGCCGCCTGTTCCAGGAATAGCAGTCCAGCTTCGAGTTCGTCGGTTGAATATGGAACAGAATGTAACTCTCCGTCCATACCGCAACGGGTGTAAAATCCTTTAAGCACGTTTTCCCTGTCGACTGCCAGAGAGGTTCTCATCAATTCCAGTACCGACCTTCTGGTGCCGAAACGGAAATTGTTTCTTCTGCAGAAGGAGTGAGTGGGTGATAGGAGTACCAGTATCACCGGGTTGAGCACTGATGCCAGGGCCAGGGAGAGTAGTGCCCCTGTTGACCATCCTGCAAGATAAAGAGGCATAGACAGCCGGGGTTCCAGGATATTTTTGAGGCGCTGTATCCAGTCCGGAGCAAGAGTATCTTTGTCAAACAGAGAGGGCATCAGAGGGTTAATGTCGATGTAATTGGAGTTTTTTCCGAAGATGTTTTCCAATACAATGGGAGGAACTGCCCATCCACCCAGAACTGTCCAGACCATGTTATCTGTTTCCATGCCCTGTTTTCCACTCGTAAATATGGCGCATAACATAATCGAGCTGATTGTTGTCAAGCCCGAGGTGGATTGAGAAGCGGATACGTGCCGTAGATTCCGGAACCGTGGGAGGTCTGATTGCCGGGGCGATTATGCCTTTGGTTTTAAGAAAACTGCATAAATCAAGTGCATCATTTTCATTCCCGGTAATACAGGGAACGATCTGGGTTGAACTGTTGAGGGTGGAAAACCCCATTTTATTCAAGGATGCTCTGAAGAAACCGGCTTTTTCAAGGAGGTTTTTTCCATTGATTTCGCCTTTTCTGATTTTTCTTACCGCGGCTAAGTTGAATGCAAGTACATGGTGAGGGAGAGCCGTTGAGTAGATAAGGCTTCTGCTGAAATTGATCAGAAAATCACGTATCAGGGATGAACCTGCGAAATACCCGCCCAGACCAGCCACCGCTTTACTCAGTGTACCTACAAACACATCAATTTCATCCCCGACACCCTCTTTATCGGCAAGCCCACGTCCCTCTTTGCCGAAAATCCCCACAGCATGCGCCTCATCTATCATAACTGCACAGTTATATTTACGCGCAAGAGAACAGATATCTCCCAGAGGAGCCCTGTCTCCATCCATGCTGAAAACCGAATCTGTGACTATGAGTTTTTCTTTTGAAGAGGAAGAGGAAAGCCTTTTTTCAAGGTCAGTCATATCGCAGTGACGATAGCGGTTCAGTTTGCATCCGGAAAGAGAGATCCCGTCGTAAATTGATGCATGATTGAGACGGTCACAGAAGACCTCAGTATCCCTCGTGCACAGTGCCTGGATAATTCCGGTGTTGGCACAGTAACCTGAATTGAATAACAGTGCTGTCTCGCTTCCTTTCCAGGAGACAATCTCTTTTTCCAGTTCAGAATATAACTCCGACTGTTCCGATACGAGCCTTGAGGAGAGATTGCCGTGGATGCGGCTGTCAGCCAGTTTCAACGCCTCTTCACGGATGCCTTTGTCATTTTGAAGATTAAGATAGCTGTTTGTGGAAAGATCTATCACTCCTGAATCCCTCCTGTAAGGAGGGATAGAGCGCATGCGATGCGATGCAACTCTTTCGGAGAGAGATTTCTCTATTCTATTGTAAATGGGAGAGTTCCGCATTAATCGTTTCCTTCAGTGCCTTATGGGTAAGGAACAGCATGTTGTCCATCTGATCATTGGTGATAGTAAATGGTGGCATGAAGTATATGACATCACCCAGGGGCCTTATAAGCAATCCGAATTCTCGAGCCTTGAGCGAGAGCTTATAGGCAAAGCGGGAATCAGGCGGAAGTTTTTCCTTTGTTGCCTTGTTTTTCACAAGCTCAAAGGCGCCCACCATACCCAGAGACCGCACATCACCGACTATCTCGTAATTAAGGAACTCCTTCAGTTTCGATGCGAACCGCTCGATTGTGTTCTGAAGAGAGGCGGGGATATTGTAATTCGTAATAAGATCGATAGAAGCGCAGGCTGCTGCTGCGGCAAGGGGATTACCGGTAAAGGAGTGACCATGATTGAAAATCTTTCCTGAGCGGAAATCTCCATTGAATTCATTGAAGATGAAATCCTTTACTACTGTTGCGGAAAGCGGAAGATATCCCCCTGTCAGCCCTTTTGCCAGGCACATTATATCCGGGACTCTTCCGGCATGGTCACATGCGAACATTTTTCCTGTTCTTCCCAAGCCCATCGCTACCTCATCTGCTATTGTCAGAATATTGTACTCTCTGCACAGGTCAAATATTCTTGTAAGCACTTTCTGGGGATAAATGCGCATTCCGGCGGCTCCCTGGACCATGGGCTCGAAAATGCATCCAGCAATTTCGCTGTTTCTCTCCTGTAAAATCCGTTCCAGTGAATTCATACACTCAGCATTGCATGTGTCCGGATTGCAACCTGCAGGACAACGATAGCAGTAGGGTGAGTCTGCAAAAATCTGCTTCTTAAAGGAGTCATGGAAAATTGTGTGGTATTGCGGGATCGAGCCAACAGACATTGCGCCCAGAGTGTCACCATGATAGCCTCCATCAAGTGCAACGAAAAGTGTTCTTTTCTGTCCTCTCAGATGGTGATATTGCAGTGCTATCTTCAGGGCTACTTCAACAGCCGTTGAACCATCATCGGAATAGAAGATTCGGCTTGCTTTTTCCGGAAGGATACTCCCTAACTTTTGAGAGAGGCGCAGAGCAGGTTCCGAAATGAATCCGGCCATAAGCACATGTTCGATTTTTTCAAGCTGATCTTTGATGGATGCATTGATGACCGGATGACAATGGCCGAAAATGCTTACCCACCATGAACCGATCGCATCGATATATCCACGCCCATTTTTATCAAAAAGATAGATACCAGATCCTCTCTCAATCACAACCGGAGGGCAATCGAGGGTATCCTGATAGTATGTAAAGGGCATCCAGATCCGGTCGAACTCATCCCCGGTTCCGGGAGCAGAACTGCAGGATCTGCTCGCATTGGCTGCTTCCATGTTTTACCTCCAATAAATCGACGGGTTTGATATACTCCCCGATAATTCTTCTGTTGTCCTGATAAATAATTGTTTCCGGCTCGTTGCGGCAATTGTTGAGTACTACTGCTGCCAGAGATGCTCCACTCTGTCTCAGTGCTTTTATAGAAAGAAATGTGTGGTTGAGTGTCCCAAGGTGAGGAGAGGTGACAAGGATAACCGGAAGGCCCATGAGATTTATAAGGTCAAGCATATAGAAAGTTTCTCCAAGAGGAACCATCAATCCACCCGCTCCTTCTACTATCACCATGGTATCAGGCCTGGAGATTTCCTCGAAGCATTTCAGTATTTTCTGCGGAGAGATAATGTCTGAGTTCAGAGATGCGGCAAGATGAGGCGAGCAGGCCTGACGGTACATGTAAGGGACATGCTGATTGTATGTAGCTGTCAATCTGGCTCCACCTGAGATGACATACTCAAGATCCGGAGAAATAAGATTCCCGCTGCTGTCAACCTCACATCCGGTCTGAACAGGTTTCATGTAGGTAACTGCCTGTATCGTTGAGAACGCATCTGTCAGTAATTTACTGATAAAAGTCTTGCCGATTCCTGTATCGGTTCCGGTAACAAAAAAACCATTCTGATTCATGTCTGTTCCTTTTTAACGGAGGTCCCGATCATTGCCTGATAAGTGAGCGGGATTCCATGAAGTGTACTGAAATTGTCCTCATAATATCTGCAGAATCTCTGCAATTCACTTCTGGACATCTGTCGTCCGTTTACAGCAGTACTTCCTGTGGAACTGAGGCTCCTGAGGAGATCCATGGCACTGGGAAAATATTTAACGCAATGGTAGTCATCATATTCCAGAATGGAGAAGCCGCATTCTTTCAGTTGCTCCGTGAAATCATCCGGACTGCTCAGTCTGACAGGAACAGAGAGACCGAAATGCCTGCGGATCTCCATCAATTCCTTAAAGCAACCATCTGTAAATACAGAAAACACCAGTTTCCCATCCCTGGTCAGCAGTCCTGAAATGCCTTTAAGCACAGGGATACTGGAATCGAGCCATTGCAGGACTGAGCAGATTACAGCTCCTGTAAAACAACCCTTTTTAAAGGGAAGATTTTCGATATCTGCCTGAACCGGAAAAGTGCCCGTGATTTTTTTTTCTGTCAGAATTGAAAGAGAATTTCGGGAAAGATCAACACCTGTAATATGCAAATTCTGATCTTTATCCAGGAGCATCTCTTCAAGTATTCCGGTTCCGCACCCAAGATCTGCCCACATTCCGGGCGATTGGCATTTAATAATTCTGCTTCTGACTGATTGCAGCAGTTCTTTTTGTACAGAGGCGAACTGGTTGTAAGTTCCAGCCTTGCTGCCAAAGGCAGCGGCTATTTTTTTCTTAGTCGGAAGAGAGGGTGGTGAATTCATAGAAGGATACTTCAGGATACAGAAAAAGCTACGATCTCTCCAGAAAAATGCAGTTTACTCTGCCCGGTCAACAACGAACGGGATGAAGATAAAAATACTCTATGGCGCAACATCTTATTATCTTAATCATCTTATCTGATAGCTGCAACAAATCAAGCCGAACCTGTAACTGAAGAAAAATGACAGCAACCATAAATGCTTCACAAATCTTCACCGGAAAAAGAATCTGTTTTTATCTTCTGGTGATCGCTGCTCTGATGATCTTTTCCTGTACCGCTGTCAATCAGGCCAGGACAATAGGTAAAGGAAAGACAGGGCTTGAGCTTTCATTCGGCGGTCCACTGATGACCAACCTGGGACCTGTATTTCCCATGCCCAATTTTTTTCTTGGAGGCCGTTATGGTCTCAGAGAGGATCTGGACCTCTCGGTTAATCTGAACCTTCTCACTCCTGTAATTCCCGGTATTGCTCTGGATTTGATTACGGGAGGCCACTGGTTTCCTCTGCAACCGGGAGTGGGCATTCAGAGTACATCTCCTGACCGGGGATGGAGTGCGGGGTTGAGCCTGGAGATACAATGGATAACGGATTTTAAAAATGGACTCGTTGTGCTCCCGTCAATCGATATCGCAGGATCTTACCGCTATAAATGGATCAGTATCTTTACAGGATGCGCTTCCGGATTCAACTTTTACCGTCCCGGAGAGGAAAATATCCTTCAGATATCACCATTTCTGGGCCTCGAGTTCATTACCGCCAAGAGAATCAGTTTCGGGATCAAGTTCTCGGCCTATGATCTGCTTTATAACTTTGACGGCTCGCAGGTAGAATGGATCTATCTGAAAGAAAACGGGGCAGTCCGTGAGAAGCATGCTCCAATCGGTATCGCTGTCGGCCTGGCTTACACACTTCCAGACAGGAGACGGAATTGACCATGAAGAAAGCCGGCTTGTTTCTGGTTCTTTTTTTTCTATCACTGTGCAGTTGTATCAAGATTGACTTTTTCCTTTTTGCCAATGGTCAGGAAGAGTCAATCGAGGAATCATATCATGGACTTCCGCTTTATGTCGGCTCCTCTTCACCTGAATGGATCACTGAGTCTTCAGCTTCAATTGAAAGAGAGATCTATCTCACACCCGAGGGAGAGCTCATAGATCCGGGTGATATTGGCCTCCATAGAGAGTACATCCATGGGTGTTTTCTGCCATCACCCATAAATGCGCCTGCTGATTCCTGCCCGCTTACGGGGCGAAATGTCACATTTCTTTACGCACATGGAAACAGCGGCGGTATGTTCAAGTACTGGTATCGCGCAGTTTCACTCTGGAGCATGGGCGCAAATGTTTTCATCTTCTCTTACAGGGGATATGGTTTGTCAAAAGGAGAGACAACCAGGGCAAGTGTCAAGATGGATGCTGATGCTGCCGCTACTTATCTGAAAAGCAGAAAAGATATCGACACATCGAGAATAATAATTTACGGATACTCTATGGGTGCTGTGACCGCAAGCTATCTTTCTGGGGAGTCGGCGCACAGAAATACTTTTGCCGGCACAATTCTGGAAGCGGGGCTGGATTCTCCGGAAAATATTGTAGAGATGTCAAGTGGAATAAGTTTCCCCGGAGGTTTTTTCCTCGATACCGAACCTTTTAATGGACCCCAGTTTATAAAAAACACCACAAAGCCTGTTCTTCATTTCCATGGTCAAAAGGATACAAAGGTGGTTCCTGAACAGGCAAAGAGTTATTATGAAATCCTGAAAGATCATCCCGGATACACCCATCATATCGGTTTGAGGGATGAACCGATGCGAGAGTGGATTTCAGAGGCGGTTCACGGCAATTTACCCTTTACTGCCTTCTCTGCACCAAAGCAAATATCCGATTACTGGGATTACCCCGGAAATGAGTTCCATTGTTGTATCAACCCTTTTGAATTCGAAGAGGAACAGTTCCAGAGCTTTCTGCGTGATATCGGAAACACAACCGGAAGTGAGATGTCACGCACTGCGGCTATTTACCGGGAGTTTATCTCAGGATGGGTGCTGAGAACTTTTGCCTGGTAAATTACTCTACTCACCCATCACCTGCACAAAGATGGTTCTGTTTCTTGGACGGTTGTCATGATCAATTACAACAACCTGCTGCCATGTCCCCAGAACCAATTGCCCTTTACTGACAGGAACAGTTATTCCAGGACCCATCAATGTCGCACGGATATGAGAGAAACCGTTGTCATCTCCCCAGGTTTGTGAATGACGTGAGTGCATTTTTTCTGAGACCAGATCATCGAGTTTTTCCCTGACATCCTCTACCAGCGCAGGCTCATACTCGATTGTGCTGATCGAAGCGGTTGACCCAACGACAAAAATCACCGCTGCTCCCTCCCTGATTTTTGATTCAGATATTACAGATAACACCTTTTCTGTGATATCACGGATATCGGAGAAGCCCTTTGTCTGCACATTGAATGATTTGCCGAAAACCATGGTATGCTTCCTTTTTTAGGATGTGGTCAGGGTTATATCCAGGAGAGAAAATAATTGGTGACCTTATCTTTGACATCGGTGATGGGGAGGAAGCCGGCAGGGGACGGACTATTTTTTTGCTTTTTGTTTTTTACAGAGGGGATGTTACAGATGGGGCCCAGGGGGTGGTGTTTGGGTTTATAGCTGATTGATATCTGATTCATCTCTGGGGTGAGAGAATGATTTAATCGCTTAATTCTTTTTTCACCCCGGAGGTGAAATAGTGAACCCCTACCAGGGATAGCATATGAACCAAACCAAAAGTATTTTTTTGGGGCGGAGAGAACAGGACAGTTACTTTTTCAATTTTTTTTCTTTATGGCAATCCGGTTTGATGAATCGATCAAGGAAGAGGTCCGTTCCAGAGCGGATATAGTGGCTGTTGTCAGCCGGTATGTCACTCTGAAACCTTCCGGGCAGACAATGAAGGGGCTGTGCCCGTTTCACAAGGAGAAAACTCCCTCTTTCCATGTAAATCCCTCCAGACAGTATTTCCATTGTTTCGGCTGTGGCAAAGGCGGCGATGTATTCACGTTTCTGCAGGAAATAGAGGGATTGGATTTTCCGGAGGCACTAAAGATGCTCGCTCAGGAGACTGGTGTCGAATTGCGTCAGTACCAGACTCCATCCCAATCATCAGAGAACAGTACCACTCAGATTTCCAGAACAGAGATGTTTTTCATTCATCAGATAGCTGCAAAATTTTTCTATAACAATATCCGCCTCAATCCCAAAGCTGTGGAATACTTCAAATCCCGTGGGCTCAAGGCTGAAACTGTCCGGGAATTCAATCTGGGTTATGCACAACAGGGCTGGTCCTCATTGATTAATCATTGCCGCAGCAAGGGGATTTCTGAGTCAAAGCTTATTTCCTGTGGTCTTGCACTGCAGAAAGATGGCGGGGGAGCATATGATCGGTTCAGGGACAGGATCATGTTTTCTCTCTGTGACCTCTCCGGAAAAGTGATCGGGTTTGCAGGTCGGGGCATGGAGGCTGATGCTGTTCCCAAATATATGAATTCTCCGGAAACTGCTCTTTACAAGAAAAAAGAGTTCCTGTTTGGCCTGCACAAATCGAGGCAGGCAATAAAGGAAAACGGCTACTGCATGATAGTCGAAGGGTACATGGATTATCTGACTCTTTACCAGGCGGGGATCCGCAATGTGGTTGCTGTATCGGGAACTGCTTTAACTCCTGAACACGGTCATCTGCTTCAGCGCTTCACATCAAATATCCTGCTTCTTTTCGACGGAGACAGTGCGGGGCAGACTGCTGCGATCAGAGCGGTTTTCGTTCTGGCACCTTTTAACCTGGATATTTCCATTCTGGTGCTTCCTGATGATGAGGATCCTGATTCTTACGTACGTAAGTACGGAGGAGAAAAGTT
>Ga0116189_1004128_pt1 | contig 10228 bp, 14 predicted proteins | sample AD_JPNTR3_MetaG_FD_89895 | JGI IMG/M metagenome (GOLD analysis project Ga0116189, IMG submission 89895) | Active sludge microbial communities of municipal wastewater-treating anaerobic digesters from Japan - AD_JPNTR3_MetaG | ecosystem: Engineered > Bioreactor > Anaerobic > Digestate | place... | reverse complement strand
GGCGAAAGCGAGGCGATCAAGCGTGTCGCGCTCGCACGCGAGGAACAGGAAAATGCGCGCAACGAGCTGAAAGAGATCGCGGCGAACACCAGGGGGCTTTCCGACAAGCTCGACGAAATCATGAGGGCTAAGTAATGGGATGGATCGACCAGGTTTCATTCAGCATCGTCGAGCACAGCAAAATCCCGTCGCTATCGTTCCAGAGTCGGCAGGACCCCCGTGTGCGCGGCGAAACGCGCCATTACTACATCAACGGCGTCCAACAAGAGAGAACTTATACCGTCTGGGTCCCGTATGAGCAAGAGCAGCGGCGGTGGGTGAAAACGGTGACGGAAACAACGGTGTCAGAGGCTGTCGGGTTGACGCGGGCTGCGGCTCAAAGCTACGGACAAGAAAGCGGACAAATAAACGCCGGAACAGAGGAATGGTCGTCGACCTATTATACATCACAAAAAATGAACGATGCCGACGGATGGAAGGTTGTGAAAATCGAAACCACGGTGACTGTCACCCGTGGGCAATGGATGGACTATAATCCGCCGCCGGCGGGGTAACTTCGGGAGATCGTGAATGATCAAGAAGGTAAAGCGCGGAGAGTTTCTGGCGACGGCCTGGGGGTCGCGCGACTACAACGAGGTCGCAGACTTTGTGAACGGTGCGGAGGGCGGCGATGGCGTAACAGTAAAGCGCGGCAAAAACGGCGGACTGCAGATCAACCTGGGAGACGGCTCGTTCCAGTTCAGGCATGTCACCATAGTCGATCAGACGACGACCGGCGACGGGCGCAACGCGCTGGCGTTCAGGCGCGTCTGTGTCCTCTGCACGACGCCATCCGATCCATTCGCGATAATTCCGTTACCAAACACGGAAGCAGAAGAGGGCTGGAGCGTGACGCCGGAATTCAACTCTTATGACGAGCTCGTAAGCCTGACTTTCACGCAGGGCGAAACGGTAAAGGTTGTCGATGTTGAACCGTGCGACGAATAGGGGGACGTTGTAAATGGCAGAGCCGGGCGGTTCAAGTGCCCCATGCGGAGGGCTGAGACGGAATCAGGCGGGTGCCCTGCTCAGGAACGCCGTGACGGGGGCGTTGCTATCGCAATGCCCATCTGGCGGCGGTACGCCTCCCGATCCTCCTGAAACGAAGAGCTACAAGTGTTCGTGGACTCAACGCGAGATTGTGCGTGCTGGTGTAGCGGGGCCGGTGATTTCCGAGTATAGCTTCGATAGAGATTATGTAGAAAGCGTCCGCGAAGATTTGTCGCCGAAGGAATTTGATATTGCGGTAGTCCAAGATCCAGATGGCACTGTATATTGGGCAACCGGATCGCTTTCGTTCAACGGAGATTTCACAATAACACCAAATTTCATTGAGTTCGACAGCGGACCTCTGCATCACGAGATAACCATGATCAACATCAGTAGTGTGCTGTGGGGATCATGAGCATGAAGGTCCGCGAGTGGATAGCTTTGACCGAGGCCATACGCGCGAGCGGCAACGCTGAGCTGAACAGATTGCTCGACAGGTATCACCGTAAGCTTTTTACGGACGACAAGACATGTTGGGTGGCCGGGGCTCGCAGACACATTGCGATGCGGGCGGCCGCGCTAGGGGTTACGAAAAAAACGAACTCCGTTTGACCGCGCGGCCAATAGCATGAGAGCCATTGCAATTTTCCTGACATGCGCCATGACGGCATGTGCCATCGCCGGGCGCGTCGAGCAGATCACGCTCGACCTCGAACGCCCGGCGCGTCCGTTCGCGCTGACGGTCACCGAGGCGACGGACGTAACCGTCCGCGCGAACCTGCTGTCGGCCGGAGCGGAGTTTGACCCGACCGGCTGGACAGGACTCCTGTGGATCGGCGACCGTGGCGGCGACGGCGGCGGCATGACGCTGACCAACGGCACGGCCGTCCACGGACGCATGACATGGGAGCTCGCGGCGGCATCGACGCCGACCAACGGCAGATACGACGCGATTGTCCTAGGGGCACAGGACGGGCGGATCGAAGAGTGGGGGCGCGGCGCGGCCGTGGTGCGGCTGAACCCGGCGCGCACGTCGCTCCCCGCCGAATGGTCGTACGGCGACCTCTCGTATGTGATCGCGACGCAGGCGCTCGCGGCCGCATCCGCCGCGGCGACCACGCAGCGGGTGGATGAGCTCGAAGCACTGCTGGCTGAGAGCTATATGCAACGAGAGGAATCGGACGCATGCTACATGCTCCGGACGGGGCGCGTCGATGTGGCCGGCGACTGGATGGTGAGCGTCCCGGGCGGATCGTCGTTGTCGTTGAGGTCTAGTCCGAGTCTTAATCTGATCGACACGAGCAACTCTAACTTGCGTCGTAGCGTGGCACTAGACACGATGCGTTTAAGATTTGCGATAAGCACTATATCTCCTCCGTCTGGTCATATGTGGACGTACAGTTTTGCGCCCGGCAATCCAGACACAGTTATTCGCAGAGAGGACATGCCGGAGTTCACCGACCCGCTGGCGACGAAGGTGTACGTTGACAATTCGATTCTGAACATGTCCGCGCCGATGCTGATAATCGATGGAGTGACATACCGGCAGTACTGGGACACGAACCTACTCACGACAGCATGGGAGCCGGTGCAATGAGGCGAATCATTTTCATGATAGCGGCGTTGATCGCGGCGGGCGCGGCACAGGGGCAGATCAGCGGCGGGTGGTTTGACTTGACCGTTCACGACGCGGTGTTCGGCGACGGCGGCAGCAATCTCGTGTCGGGCACAATACACCCTCTCGGCGTGGTGCCCACGATGCAGGAATTTCGCGAGGCAGAGGCGGCGATCATCCAGGCCGACGCCGTGGCCACGCAGGCGCTCGCGATCGCGGTGGCGTCGAGCAACCGGGCGGCGACCGCGTGGCACGACGTGGCGGATCTCACGTCGAACGGCGTGTGGGAGATCGCTTTTACCATGAGCGCTCTGCGGGGAGTCGGCGCGGCGGACGACATCGCCAGCGAGACGGTCGGGTTCAGCGTCGAGGACACGGCGGACGGGCGGCAGTGCCACATCATCCAGTGGTTCGCCGAGGTTCCTCCGCAGATGCCTGATTTTGTCGCCACGCACACGACCAACCTGCTCGAAAACGGGTTCGAGGAAATCACGGTGACGAACACGTTCCCGAATCAAATCGGGACACCGGCAGACTACGGGAAAACGGGCGGCGCCTGCTACCGCGTGACGGCGACCGTCCCGTTGTCTTGGGGGCAGTGTTTCTTCAAACTGCTCGCAACCGGATTCGTGATCCGGGGTAACGCGCTGCCCATCGTGCGCGGCGTAGCTGGAGGCGCGCATCACGACATAGTCGCACTCGACGCGGTGGGCTTGACCAACGTCGTTTTGAACATCCGCGGCGGGTTCGCGGTGGATACCAACAACCCGCTCGTGATCATGATGATGGAACCGTAACGATGACAATCCACGAACAGTGCCAGCTTGAACTCGCCGCGTGGCTGTTTGTGCTCGCGGCCGTACCGCTCTGTCTCGCGGCGCGGTGGCTGATACGGCGTCGCCGCTGGCACCCGCTACCGACCATGGGCGTTGTGTTGATCGGTGGTTTGTGCGCGGCGGCGTTCGCACTGGCCGACGGCGAAAGAGGAAAGCCTGTGCCACCGCAGGTGTACCGCTACATGAGAGTCCGGAAAGAATGGCTTAAATGGACGCAGGCGGTGAAAGCGTCGTGGCTGGAAATGCTTTCCGGCATAACGTTCGTCCGTGAGCGCGTCGAGGTGATAGATACCGAAATCATCGCGATCACGAACGCGGTGAAACGGCCGGCGCGGAAACCGCCGGTAATGCAGTTGCGGCCAAACCTGCTCAACAACCCGAACAATCAGAACATCAAACTGCGGCCGAAAAATCTGACCAACAACGGCGATGGAACGTGGACGGTTGAGGTGCAGGCATCGCGAGAGATCACAGACGAACCCGCCGTCATGATGTACCTGCGTCGGCGGCGCGACGGCGCGACATGGTGGGTAGAGCACGAAAGTACGAGCTACCCCAGCAACACATCCGTCAATGCGTACACTTACACGTTCCGTCCACCCGTCGGCGTGGACGGGTACATAGCGGCTGCGGATGAGATTCTGCTTGGAGGTCCGAACGGTTGCCAGATCGAGGGCGTCGTGCTGGTCGATCCAGTGAGCGGCAAGATGTATGAGGGCATCACCGGAGACTACATCATCGATGGCCGACCGGTGCAGATCAAAGGCGGCGTGTTCAAGATGGAACCGAAGGTCGCGACGCAGGGCGAGGGCGGTGATCCTGAACCGATGGCGAAATCGGCGGGAGGTACGGGCGCGTTGACAGCACGTGATCTCATTCCTGATGTGGTAGCAGAGGAACCGGATGTGCCGAGGCTGAAACTGGCCATGCCTCCGCTCGACAACATGAGGACGATCAAATGATGGAGCTTGTTTGCAGGATCTACGCTTGGACTGTCGCCGCCGTCTTGTCCGGTGTCGGCTGGGACATGCAGGCGTTCGGGAACGTGATCGTCTGCGGCGGAACGGCCGTGCAAGTACAGCCGGGGTGCCTCGCAGCCCGGGCCGTCGGCCTGGTCGGCCTGGTCGGCCTGGTCGCGTCAGCCGGGCTGCGGCAGGCGTGGCCGTTCCCCGCTGCGCTGGCCGCCGGCACGGCGATGAGCTGGCTTAGATGTTTCACGCTTGTCGCACTCTGTTTGCGCCATCCGGCCATATTTGAGCGCGTACACGGGCAGTGCGGCTATGCAGTGTTTCTTGCATCGACCTTGGTGCTCTTGGTGCTCTTGGTGATTTTCCGGCGGACACGGTGTCGGCCGGCATCGCGCGGTTCCTTCGGAGTTCCACCGCGCGATGTAACTTTTCGGCCATTATAGAGGAGTTTTTTCATGGTTGTAAAATCGTTCAAAGAAGAAGTGCGGTACGGGACGATACGCATTTTTGCCGTCATGCTGATTGCTTCGCTTTTCGCCGTCTCGCTGGTGGTGGCCACGGAGATGCCCGATCCGTTCACAGCGGCCGAGCGTATCGAAAAACTGAGCGCCACCGGCATACTCGCATTCGGGTTCATTCTGAGCTTAGGAACGACAGCCTATTTGATCAAGCTACAGTTCAGTAAATTTGACACGATCATCGAAGCGAACACCAGAGTGATCGCGGAAACTTGCCGCGCGATGGAGCAGGTGCAATCTGCGATAAATCACTGTCGGCGCAGCAACGAGTAACGACGATTTCATCCACGGCGCGATGCCGTGGCCAACAGGAGAAACACATGAACGAACTACTGAACAACGTGCAGGTCCAGACTGCGCTCATCACGCTGATCGTGCTAGCGCTCAACGCTCTGGCGCAATGGCTGAAGAGCAAGACGCGCGGATCGCTGCTCGAATACGTGTGGTGCTACGCGCAGCCGATCATCGCGGCATTCATTGCGGCCGCGCGTGAGGTGATGCAAGAAGGCGGCGAAGGATCGGCCGCGATACGCGGGATCATGGATAAATCGCTGGCCGAGTTCGCCGACCAATACGAACTGTTCGAGGGCCGTCCTCCGACCGAGGCAGAGATCGCTGCGGTGCGGAATGAACTGGTCACGCAACTAAAACGCATTATCGGAGGCTAAGCGTGGAAAAATACGATCAGATCACATCGCCTGACGACAAGGGCAAAGCAGAATTTATTCGGAGGTCCGACAACAAATCGGCACGGGTAAAAATCACATGGTTCAAGGCTTCTCCGGACGGCGACGGCATGGTGGCTGTTAGCCGAGTCAAGGCGATCCGCCTGTCGGGGTTGCATTGGGCGTAATCAGGAGGGATACCATCATGATAAAACGGTTCACGAATTGGCTGGTTGCGCTGGCACTGGTTGCGGTGTCCGGGGTAACGGCGGGTTGCTACACAAAAGCGGTCGCATTCTCAAGGGTGCATCCGGACGGAGTGCGCGAGTGCGAAATGCGTGTTATCGGCACCGGCGACAAAGCATCGCAGGTCGCGGCCGACGGCATGTTTGCCGATGGATCGCTCGATGACTTCGGGGCGGGTGTTCGGAGCACGTCTGCCAGCCAGCAGTCGTCGGGAGTAGACGGCACCATCAACGCACTCGGGTCGCTCATGAGCATCATGGCGCAGTTCATGGCCAACGGACAGCAATACAGGGTTGGCGTCGGCACGCCCGCCGCATCCACCATGACGGACAGTTCAACGGATAGCGTATCGGCACCTGCGCAGCGGACTACATCAGTTGTTTTAAGCGGCAAGGTTGCAGAGGCTAAGGCGGCGAACAAAACGCTGATCGTCGTGGCAGGGAATCCTGCGTGTTCGTACTGCACAAAATTCAACGAGGCGGTCGCCGCCTCGACTTTGTCGACCAGGAGCGACATTATCTTCGTTAGCGAATCCGCTCCGTGGGCTGAAAACAGCGCACTGGACTGGACCGGAGGCGGGAACGCCCCTATCGTCCGGATAACGCGATGGAATGCCGACGGATCGATAATGTGCGACCAGAAACTCAACCGCCCGAGCATTGCGGAGATTGAGGCCGCGATCACGGCCTGCGTAGCAAAGTAGCCGCAACACCGACTATGCTGCTCTGGCCAGCCGGTCGTACGAAGCGCGACGACGCAACAAGGCCGCCCGTAAAGCGGCCGGCAAATCTACGCCGCCCTCAGCAACGACTTGATGGCCATCGCTGCTTCTGCTACTATCGAGATCACGGTTTCAATTTTTTTACCGTGATCCGCACCATCTGTGGCATGGGCGTCTCGCCCATGAAACACGGGCAAGATGCCCGTGCCACACCGCCTCGTGGCATGGGCGTCCCGCCCATGAAACACGGGCAAGATGCCCGTGCCACACCCGGTTGCGGCGTCAGGAGTCTTTTTGCTTAGCCCGGAAACGATAGACAAAATCAAAGCGCGCATGGCCCTGGCCTCGGTCTTCGAGGAGGACCTTCAGGAGTCGTTTATTCTGGGTTCAGGCCCCGGTGGGCAAAAGACCAACAAAACCTCATCGACCGTCCGCCTCTATCACGCGCCCAGCGGCATGACGATCAAGTATGGTCGCAGCCGTTCGCGCGAGGCGAACCGCTGGCTCGCGCGCCGCGAACTGGCCGAGAAGATTTTAGAGCGCGCGAAAAGCGAGCTTTCAGCGCGCCGTCAGGCCGCTGAAAAAATCCGCCGCCAAAAACGACGCCGCTCCCGCCGCCAGAAAGCGCGCATGCTCGACGAAAAGCGCAAGCACAGCGAGAAAAAAGCCGCACGCGCACGCGTCGAGTTTTGATTCCGCGTATGGCGCGGAGCCAAAACTCGAGTTGACATTTAGGAATTAGGATTTAGGAGTTAGTTCTGCCGGGTTTGCGGCATGGGCGGGTGCCCATGCCCACGGGCAGGATGCCCGTGCCACACCACCCGCAGGATCGGCAGTACCGGCAGTCCCCAAAGCCGAGCCATGCAAAACTCCTAACTCCTAACTCCTAAATTTTAAATGGTTTCGCGCAACGCGCGAAACACCCCCTCCAGCCGCTGGTCAGCACTTTTGCCTTTGAGCAGCGGCAGACGGCCATTCACCAGTAGCGGCGAACGTTCATGCTGCTTGTAAAAATAGACCTTCGGGCCGCGTGTTTCGATGCGTCCGATCGCTTTTTGCGCGGCGAGCACACGCAGTTCAGCCAGACGCAGCAACCGCAGGACCGGCGGCGGCGGCCGACCGTAGCGGTCGGCCAGTTCGCGGCGCAACGCATGCACCTCTTTTACGGAGGTCGCTTCGGCAAGGCGGCGGTGCAGGATCATGCGATGCGCCTCGTCTTCGACATAGGTGTAAGGCAACGAGGCCGCGCCCTCCGGATTGAGCGAGCCCGGCGAAAGCTCAATAAAATCAAGGTCTAGATCGACATCCACCAGCAGCGGCGGTGCCTCCCCCTTAAGACGCGCGATGGTGCGCCGTAAAAGCTGACAGTAGAGCCCGAAACCAATCGCCGCGATGTGTCCGCTCTGTGCCGCGCCCAGCAAGTTGCCCGCGCCGCGGATCTCGAGATCGCGTAAGGCCAAATTGAATCCCGCGCCCAGTCCGCTGTGTTTCTGCAACGCCGCAATACGCTGGCGCGCGTCTTCGTCAACGTGCCCGTGCTCCGGTAGCAACAGCCACGTAAATCCCTTCTGCGATGAGCGCCCCACGCGCCCGCGAAGTTGGTAGAGATCCGCGATGCCGAAACGGTCGGCGCGATGTACGATCATGGTGTTGGCGCGCGGAATATCGAGCCCGCTTTCAACAATCGTGGTGCAGAGCAGCACGTCGATCGCGCCCGCCTCGAACTCGCGCATGACGCGCGCCAGCGTCTGCGACGGCATCTGTCCATGCGCCACACCGACCCGCGCTTCGGGCACAAGCCCCTCAAGCCGGCGCTGCATCAGGCCGATGGTCATCACGCGGTTATAGAGCACGAAGACCTGCCCGGCACGATTCAGCTCCTGGCGGATCGCGTTGCGCAGGACGGTGTCCGAATCACGCGCCACTTTGGTCTCGACCGCCACGCGGTCACGCGGCGGCGTCTGCAACAGGCTCATGTCGCGCGCGCCGGTCATGCTCATGTAGAGCGTGCGCGGGATCGGCGTGGCCGAGAGCGTCAGCACGTCCACCACCTGTCGCACCTGCTTGAGCTTCTCCTTGTGGTTCACGCCGAAACGCTGCTCTTCGTCGATGATCAGCAGGCCGAGATTCTGAAACGCCACGTCGTTGCCGAGCAGCGCATGCGTGCCGATCACGATATCGAGACGGCCGTGCCGCATATCCGCGAGAATGCGCTTTTGCGTGGTGCGCGTCTGAAAGCGGCTGAGCACCGCGATCTTGACCGGATACGCGGCCATGCGGTCGCTGAAGGTCTCGTAGTGCTGTTCTGCCAGCACAGTGGTCGGCACCAGCACGGCGACCTGCCGTCCGTTCATGACCGCGATGAACGCAGCGCGCATCGCGATCTCGGTCTTGCCGTAACCGGCGTCGCCGCAGATCAAGCGATCCATCGGACGCGACGCAGCCATATCGCGCTTGACCGCCTCAATCACCTTGAGCTGGTCGTCGGTCTCCTGGTACGGGAAAGATGCTTCGAACTCATGCAGCCACGTCGGTTCGACGTTGAAGGTCATCCCCTCGACCACCTGCCGCCGCGCCTGCGTATCGAGCAGCGAAGCGGCCAGATCGGCCACCGCGCGCTCGGCATCGGTCTTCTCGCGCGTCCAGCGCCGACCGCCCAGACGGTGCAGCTTGACACGGTGACCGGCGACTCCTACGTAACGGCTGAGCAGATGCGCGTGGGTCACCGGCACATGCAGCCTGGCGCCCTCCGCATACTCGACCGTGAAAACCTCAGAACGCTGACCGTCAATCTCGATCTCGGTCGATCCGAGAAAGCGCCCGATGCCGTGATCGACATGCACCACAAGGTCGCCGGGCTCAAGGTCAGCGGCGTTCTCAACACACCCGCCACGCACGGCCGAGGCGGGCGCGGCGCGGCGCAATGACTGCTTGCGGGCGGCGTAGAGATCGGGTTGCGCGGCAACTGTAAGCCCCGGCATCGTGAATCCGCCGGAGAGCACGGCGCGGCGAATCTCAATGCGCGATTCCGCCCCCACCTCGCGCGACAACAACGCGCAAGTACCCGGTGTATCCGCAAACAACAGCACCGTCTCGCCCGCTTCCGCGCGGCGGTTCAAGTCGGCAAGCAAACGCTGACGCGCCTGCATCAGCAGTTCCGGATAGCGCACCCGCTCCGCACCAAGCTCGGCCAGCCCCGGCAAGGCCGCGATCTCCAGCTCTAAGGCTGGCGTCTGCGCCGGCGGCGGGTCGCCGCTATAGAGCTGCCAAGCGGGCGCACGCTCCGCGACGCGCGTCTGCAACGCCTCCCACGAAAGCGGCTCCTCAACGTCATCGGGCGGGAAAAAAGTGCCGCCGCGGATACGGTCGTGCTCGAACCAGAGCACGGTGCAACCGGGCGGCAGCAGATCGACGAGCTGCACCATCGGCAACGCGGCTTCTGTGCAAGGCGGCAACCAGACGGCATCACCGCGGTCGGTCGAGCACTGCGTGGCAGGATCGAAGGTACGCAGCGACTCCAACTCGTCGCCAAAAAACTCCGCACGCCACGGCGCAGACGCGGCTGGCGGCCAGACATCCAACAGACCGCCGCGCACGGCGAGCCGTCCTGGCGCATCCACATCCATGCTG
>Ga0116189_1004121_pt1 | contig 10237 bp, 10 predicted proteins | sample AD_JPNTR3_MetaG_FD_89895 | JGI IMG/M metagenome (GOLD analysis project Ga0116189, IMG submission 89895) | Active sludge microbial communities of municipal wastewater-treating anaerobic digesters from Japan - AD_JPNTR3_MetaG | ecosystem: Engineered > Bioreactor > Anaerobic > Digestate | place... | reverse complement strand
CGGATCATGCCGCTGGAAAAAGGTAACAATTCCTGGGCGCCGGTCGCCCCAGAACAACACATCGGACCAGGGACGGATCATGCCGCTGGAAAAAGGTAACAATTCCTGGTGGAAGGTAGAACTGCTTGAGGGCAAGAACCGTCAACTGCGGCGGATGTTCGAGCGCATCGGGCATCCGGTCTTGAAGCTGAGAAGGATCGCGATTGGTAAGTTGAAGCTTGGCAAGCTCCCAGCGGGCGCTTACCGGGAACTGACCGAGGAAGAGGTGCGTCTGCTAAAGGGAGGAAAGGAATAACAGATGTTCACGGGTATCGTCAGGGAAACAGGAGAGGTCGTAAGAAAGGATCAGACTGAAGCGGGAGCGAGATTCACAATCCGCTGCCACGAAGTCGCACGCGATCTCGACATCGGCCACAGCATCAGTGTGGACGGAGTTTGTCTGACCGTAACCGAAAAAGGATCAGACTCGTTCACCGTTTTTGCCGTACCTGAGACGTTACGGCTGACCAACCTCGGTCGCAAGTCGGCCGGCGACCTGGTGAATCTGGAACCTGCCGCTCGCCTGACCGACTTCCTGGGCGGTCACCTGGTCCAGGGCCATATCGACGGAACTGGAGAGGTTACGTCGATTTGCCGGGAGGGAGATTCCCGCGTCTTCCGGTTCAAAGCGCCCGCTTCGGTACTTCACTACTGCACTATGAAGGGCAGCATCGCCGTCAACGGAGTAAGTCTGACCATCTCGGGCCTCGGCTCAGACTACTTCGAGGTCACCATCATTCCTCATACGGACGAGGTCACGAATTTTGGCAAGCTTCAGGTGGGAGACCTGGTCAACCTCGAAGCAGATGTGATCAGCAAGTATGTCGAATCTCATGTGAAGCGGGTTCTGGGCGGGGCCGCGACGTTGCTTTTCTTCGGTGCATTGGTGTTTGGCGGTTCACTTCCGGCACCGGCACAGACTGTCCTCGTTTTTGAAAGTGAAGTGGCGAACAAGCAGACGCCGATGGTTCTCCGAGTCGCGCGTTTTAGACCCGACATTTTCGTGGAGTGGGAATCGGTTAATCACCAGGGTACTTTTCACTTGTACAAGGAGGCTGTGACGGATGCTCGAAAGTTCGTGCTGGAAAGCCTCTTTGATGCGGGTGTGGACTCAGAATCTGAGGATGCCATGACCGTTTGGCTTTCCGAACGAATGTACAAGGATTTGCGTGAGAAAGGACAGGCGCGAATCGAACTGAACAATCTGCCCCTGAAAATGAAAATGACGGGAACCGGCACGTTCACTGTACTAGTTGACAAGAAGAAGAGAGAGATTCCGGTTATCATGGTGGAGGACGACCGGAAAAATACCTGGGTTATTCATGACGACCCAGAAAACCCCATCATGGTTGAATACAGGACGCCTCGTTATCGACGGTTTCTGAAGTCGATAAATACCGTGTCCTGGCCGGGGTTGCGATGGATCAAACAGGCGCCGCCGATCAAGTAGGATCGAGGAAGCACCTGTGAACAGCGAGGTTTCGATACATTCGTCGAAAGACGCTAACACGCCAATCGCTCAACGGCCCCTGGATCGCGGCTGATGAAAGGCGGCTATAATAGACCCTTGTCCCAATGAGCACCGACACTATCGAATCAGCATTACAAGATATCCGTGACGGCAAGATAATCATCGTCGTTGATGAGGAGGACCGTGAGAACGAGGGTGATCTGACGATGGCGGCGGAAAAGGTGACGCCCGAAGCCATCAACTTCATGGCCAAACACGGACGCGGCCTGATTTGTCTTCCCATGACCGCGGAACGGCTCGAAGAACTGAAGATTCCCTTGATGGTTCACGACAACGAGTCGAAATACGGAACGGCCTTCTGCGTTAGCATTGAAGCGCGCCGCAACGTCTCGACCGGTATCTCGGCCGCGGATCGGGCAAACACTATACTGACGGCGATCCATCCGAATACCCGGCCGGAAGATTTAATCCGGCCCGGCCATGTATTTCCCCTGAGGGCTCGCCGGGGAGGCGTGTTGGAGCGAGCCGGGCAGACTGAGGCGGCGGTCGATCTCGCGCGAATTGCGGGACTCAGGCCTGCGGGCGTTATTTGCGAAATCATGAACGAGGACGGGACGATGGCCCGGCTTCCTGAGCTGAGAGTGTTTGCCCGCAAGCATGGCTTAAAGATCATATCCGTGGTTGACTTGATCAAGTTCCGGCTCGCGACCGAAAAGTTGGTCAGTCGGGTTGAATCCCTGCCGTTTGAGAGCGAGTTCGGCGATTTTGATCTCCAGGTTTATGAGGATCAGATACACCGCAACCACCATCTCGTTTTTGTCAAGGGTCGGATTGATGGAGCCGATCCGGTCTTGGTCCGAGTGCAGGCGGAGTCCGTACTGGCTGATGTATTCCACGGGTGCCACAGCAAAGCCGGGAGAGAGCTGAGAAGCTCTCTGGAATGTATTGAGCGAACAGGGCGCGGTATTCTCGTCTACCTGACCCTTGACAGTGTTAACTGGAAGAAGGCACTGCAGCAGGAGTTGCGGATGTGCCGGCGGGACCCCGAATTCGTCGCGGGCCAGGAGAGCTTCCGGAGCTACGGTATCGGTGCACAGATTCTGGCCGATCTTGGGCTCCGAGATATCCGGCTTCTTACAAATCACCCGAAGAAAATGGTCGGACTGGAGGGATTTGGACTGAACGTGGTGGAGTATGTGCCGATAGGATCGGCGGATTAAATCTTCTTGCAGGATTGACAGGAGCGTCCGCAGGGACTCCGACGATCCTGTCGAAGATTAAAATCAGTCAGCTTTTTGGGCCAGATATCCTTCCCGGTGCGAAACCTTCAGTTTGTCGTTCTTGCCGTCACCATCGACATCCGCTTCGACTTCCACTTTGATCTTCCGAAACTTGCCGTCCATCTTGGTGTTGGTCGGGATGTACGAGAGCGAGTATTGATGGCGAAGCAAGGCCGAGATGGTTTGGAAGATTGACGGGAATTCGCTCACAAACCGGGGGAAAAAGGCGGCGCCGCCTGTGGATTTGGCGAACTGCTTGAGCGTTGCGTCGGCCTGATAGAGGTCCATTCTTGAAGTAGCCGCCAGGTAGCCTTCATATCGCGCCCGGAAATTACCGCCTGTACTCACCGCATAAATGACTGCGTTGGTGTTCTGTACTCGCTTGAGGGTTTCTCCGAGGTTCTTCTTGCTGAAAGTGTCGATGCCGGAGGCGACCAGAACGATCGCCACTTTACTGTCGATTTCTTGTACGCGGTCCAAAACATCCCAGACCGTGTCGTACATATTGCTTTCGCTGAACGCAGGGAAGTTCAGGCGACGAAGTGCATTATAGACCTCCATCTTGTTTTGTGTGAAATCGACCAGTATCTCTGGCCGCATATCGTAGGCCACGACCGCGACCCAGTCGTCTTTACGCATCTGGTCCACGAAGGTATAGGAGGCCATCAGAACGTCGTAGAGGAAGTTCCACGGAACCGCATTGCTGTACTCGGTAATAAGGACAACCGTCATCGGGGCTTCGATGGAGGTGAAGTTGGTGATCTCTTGCTGGACCTTGTCCTCGTAAATCTTGAAGTGTTCCTTTTTCAGGCCCTGGATGAGATCGCCGTTCTTGTTCTGAACCGTGACGTCCACCCGAACCTGGTTGACCGCCACACTGATCCCAGTCCGTCCCTGAGGTTTCGGTTGCTCTTCTTCAATCTTTTTGTCCTGTTCCCTTTGGGCTTGTACCGCAGTCAATTCAGGCAATCCCAAAAGGACAGCCAGAATAAGAGCAACGACTAGGACGATTACTTTTTTCATTGCGAGGTACGCTCCAAAACTAATAGTAGCACAGCAGTGCCTGATCCCGCGTTACGAAAGGAAATGCGCCCGATGCGCGCAGGTCCGCGCAGAAACCCGAGCCCCCGTCCGCGCGACTGATCCGCTTCCATGCCTGCCTATATGGGTGCCTATCTGGGGACGCTGGTTATTTTGTTGAGGATGGAAGTATCGATAGATCAGTTATTTGGGGGAATAATTTCGTTCACGTACGGACCAAAAAACCCATGCCCGAGCAGCGCTTGAACCCCTCGATCGACTCTGTTGGTGTCGCCTTCTTGTTTCTCTTTTTTGACGCGAGAACATGGGAGAACATGGGTGGGAAAACATGAAGAAAACATGGGGACGCTGGTTATTTATTACGACTGGAAGTCTTGCATAGTCAGTCATTTGTAGGAACAACTACGTTCTACAAGGTTGCTAAAAAAACACCTGCCTGAGGCAGCTTGAACCCCTCGGTGGAGCGGACGTTAGAGGTTCGGGTACCGACCAGCAGAAATGATTATCAGAGAGACCTACGCAAGGAAAGGGTCGTCGAGTTTCTAGCGGGTGTGGAACCGGATCCGGCACTGTTTCGGGCTCCGTTAATCCAGCCTGATTTCTCCGTTAAAGATCTGCGCAAGGCCCCGAGTAGACAAGGGACGAACCCCAAAGAGCGTAACCCCTGTGCTAGAATCTCTGTCATGGATTTGGTGGCAAAAGAGCGCGCTCTGACTGAATTTATCGGGCGCTTTCAAAGCGCGATAGTGGCCTTTAGCGGGGGAGTTGACAGCTCGTACCTGGCCTATATCGCTAACCAAGTGCTAGGTGATCGCGCACGCGTTGTTACCGGCATGTCTCCGTCCGTTTCCCAGAGACAGAGGGATCTGGTCAAGCAGTTCGTAGAGCAGTACCGACTCAACCATTACCTGATCGACACCCGGGAAATGGACAATCCGAGTTACACGGCCAATCCCTCTAATCGCTGCTATTTCTGCAAGAGCGAACTGTTCTCCTATCTGACCCGGCTCTCGGAAGAGTGGGGTGTGGAGGCTGTGTTCGACGGCAGTAACCTGGATGACGTCGGTGATTATCGCCCGGGCCGGCAGGCGGCTAGCGAGAAGAAGATCATCAGCCCCTTTATAGAAGTCGGCCTTCGAAAGAACGATATCCGGGAGCTGTCAAAAAATGCGGGCCTACCTACTTGGGATATGCCGGCCATGCCCTGTCTGTCATCGCGTTTTCCCTATGGGGTCGAAATCACGGAGGAGAAACTCAGGCAGGTTGATCGGGCCGAAACCATACTTCGCGAAATGGGGTTCAGGAACTTTCGCGTGCGTCATCATGAGACGCTTGCCCGCATAGAAATTGCCCGTGATGAGATGCCGGGACTTCTCGACATGAACCTGCTTAGTGTCATCGACAGTGAATTCAAAAAGATCGGTTACCACTATGTGACACTGGATTTGCAGGGTTTTCGCTCCGGTTCCCTGAACGAGCTATTGCAGTTGTCCTCGAGGGCCGAGTAACGCGCCTACGGTCTTAATGAAGTACACCATTCTTCTCGTCTTATTCACTGCTTTGGTCCTCGGTTATCAGGTTTACGCTCAAGGCGACGTTTATCTACCGCAAGTAGCAGACGGCCGCGGCGGTGGGTTGATCATCAAGACGACCTTTGTCCTGTTTAACCCCAATCAGGAACCGGCCGGGATTGAGATAGTCCTGACCGACGACGCGGGAAATCCGCTTTCGCTAACGATTGACGGGTTGGGAACGGATTCAGTCTTTGCCATATCGCTTGGTCCCGGTGAAACACGTTTTCTTGAGTCGGCAGCTGATGGGTCTCTTAAAATCGGCGCAGCGCGGGTCGACACCAGCCGTGCGGTTGGTGTTTCGGCTCTTTTCACTATCATGAACAGCGCCGGTGGATTTCTGACCGAGGCCGGAGTGGGATCGGCATTGCCGCTTCAGCGTTTCGTTATCCCAGTCGATACGACCGACAGGTTCGATACCGGGCTGGCTCTTCAGAATGTAGCTCTGACGGATGCTCAGGTGGTTTTCCGGTTGAGAAACGAAGCGGGAACGGCTGGCCCGGAAACGGAGCGTATTCTCGAGGCTTTGGCTCATCAGGCGCTCTATATCACAGAGCTTTTTGAGGGACTCGGGCAGTTCCGGGGAACCTTGGAGGTCGAAAGCACTCGTCCACTTGCCGCCATTGTTTTGCGGCAGAACCTTTCCACTTTCACTTCAACGACCTTGCCCGTTACGCCGTTCAACTCGCAGCAGTTAGAGTTTCATTTACCGCAAGTGGCCAACGGAACGTACGAGGGCGGCTCCGTACGTACTAGTTTCATCCTCTATAACTTCTCTGGAAGTGCTGCGTTGACGGAGGTGACACTGACGCAAAAGGGAGGCGGCGCGTTTCCCGTATCGATCATTGGCGGCGTTCAGAATAGTGCTTCATTTCAAGTCAACCTGGCCCCTGGCGCCTCGGCATTCCTTCAAACAACTGGCGCGGGGACGTTGACGGCAGGCGCCGCGCGGGTGACGTCAAATATTCCCATAGGGGTCGCTTCGATTTTCACGCTTTACGACGGTCAGGGGAAGTTCCAGACGGAAGCCGGGGTAGGGAATTCGCCGGCGCTTTCGAGTTTCACGATTCCTGTTGATACTCGGGCGGCCTTCGATACCGGTGTGGCAATCTTCAATCCAGGGAGCATTGATTCTCACGTTACTGTTCGGCTTCTGGACGAGAATGGGACGCGGTTGCAGCAGCAACAGTTGTCTCTCCCCCCGGGCGGACACGACGCTTTGCTGGTTAGAAGCGTCTTTCCGGGAACCAATCTTCCAAGCAGTCTCTCCATCACGGCTACAGTTCCGTTATCCGCTCTCACCCTGAGATTGAACTTGTCTCCTTTGTCTTATACGACTTTACCCAGGGCGCCTCAGGCGTTTGCCGGAGTCACGCCGAACCCCGCGCTGGTTAAGAAGATACTGACCGGTGTCTCGATTGATTCGGCCCTTACCTTAACGACCGAGCTGCCTTCGGGATACGGTTTGAAAGGTGCCGTGAAAGGCGATGTTGGTGCCCTCGTGGCTGTAAGTGCGCAGGACGAGGAGGGCAACGTCTACCAGGCCTCGGTTGATGCTCAAAGGCGCCGTTACTCTGTCGCTGTTCCCGCCGGAGTCTATTCGCTCAAGGTTGTTTACAAGCCTGCTTTGGCGACCTTCCAAGGGGCTCCCACTCTGGTTTTCGACGCCTCCTCCCCAGTCTCTGTCCAGTCTGATACGAACGCGGATATCGAGATTCCAAAAGTAGCGGTTTTTCAGGTTTCGGGCGTTGTCTCAGGTCTCAGCAACCAGACGGGTTCCGCCATGGTTCGTTTTACAGGGGTTGAGGGCAGGAGCGGGGGAGAAGCGTTTGTCTCGATGGACAACAGCTTTTCGGCCAGTCTCCCCTCCGGATCTTATGTGGTCAGCCTGGCAATCAGTTTGTTCGGCAATTACGGAAGGAACCGGCTCGCCTTCTATGATATCGGGCGCCTCACGGTGTCGGGTGCGGACACTCAAGTGAATGTCGAGCTCCCGGCTGCGTTTTCGGTTTTGGGTAAGGTCCAGATTACCGGAATGGAGTCGATAGCAAGCGAATCCTTTGTGTCGGTAGTGGACAAGGCTGCCTCATTTCGCGAGGCTGGTACCTTCTTGCCGGACGGTTGGACCAGCTCTCTTGCCATCAGTGAATCCGGCGACTACCAGGGAATACTGCCGACCGGACGTGAATTGGAAGTCAAAGTGATTGTTCAGCTTGACGGGCTGGAACCTTCACACCTCCTCTTCCCGGTAATTGCGCGGAACATCACGCTTTCCGATAACACCCGTGCGGATTTCACCCTTTCGGCACCGCCCACATTGATCCCGATAACGGGGACTGTGCGATCCCCGGAGGGAAGCCCGGTGAATGACGTGGTGGTGAGTGCGTTTTCAGAGAGTATAACGGCGGTTGATCAAGCTGGAGCCCTGGTGAGCGGAAGAACGAATGCGCTTGGTCAGTTCACGCTAATGGTACCGGCTGGTTCGAACTACACTATCACCTTCTCGCCTCCCGCCCCGTGATTGTTCCGTCGGCACCGCTTTAATTCCTCGGGAAAGGAGAGATTTCCGGATGGCGGTGGGGCTCAGCGGTGAAAATCAGGGCGCGCGCTTCTTGTTCAGTCAGCGGGGCCGCCTGCCGGAGCCTGGAAGAGACTTCTTCCAGATAGCCTCGGATGATGTAGAAGTTGCCAAGATCAAAGAATTGATCGATTGACGACATCAATTCCATAGCCTGGTAAAATTCCAGAGAACTGTCTAATAGACCCTGAGACTGCACTAGATCCCAGAAATCACGCTTGGCAATGAGGAGGGCATAATTGATCTCGCAGAGCGGAAAGCCTTCCAGATATCTGTCCCGACCGAGGTCCGCAAAGAATTTGCTCAGATCGTCCCGGGTGAAGTTGTGTTCCAGCCACTTGGCCAGAGCCTCAAATACCCTGGCATGGCGGCGGGCGAGATCGTCAAGCGAAAGCCGGTGATAGCTCACCGTGACCTCTGACTGCTTGATATGCTGACACCAGCGGGTTGTCAAGCGTTCGGGCTGGTGTTCTATGAGGTCCAGGATTCGACGGTAGATCATCTCGTACCCTCCTGTCAGTACGGTTGGTAGCGTCTATGTTATACCAACAGGAGGCGTGATGGGACGAAACAGAGAGCCGAAAGAGTCCGGTACTATTTGAAAACAGGTGGTCTTACGCGACTTCGAAAATTTCGTCGTCTAGATCGCGAAAGCCCTGTTTCTTTCCTCTGCGAGTGATTGCCTTGTAAAAGTGAGGGTGTTGAGCTTTTCGGGCGTCGTAAATCTCGCGACGGCAACGTCCGCAGCTATCCACGTGAAGGAGAAACTCCAGTTGCTCTTCCAACTCCAAATCTTCTGCCAGATATCCAAAAAGCAAGTCTCGGTTGCACTGTTCGGACATAAACGACCCCTCCGATTCTTAGGAGATTTTAGGGGGTTGCAACTCGAAGAAAAATCGGTGCAAACCGCAATTTTCTATAAGTTTTTGTCTCGAGGGTTTGTCAGATTTTGCGCAGATAAATGGGTGAGATCGTATTCTACGGTTTTCGCTTGTTTCTCTCGGGATAATCCTCAGAGGAAGCCGGGTCGAGCTCCCACCGTTCCTCGTCGCGTTCCTGGATCTTCTCTGAACCGCGCAGCGGTTCGGTGTCCTGGTAGGTCACACCCAAAGCTTCTCCTAACTCTTCAACTATATCCTGATCAGGAGTCGGGTTATCTCCGCCGACCACCTCTTCGCCGGTGTCGGCTTGCTGCCAGTTCGCGTCCACGTCACCTCCTGACAGCTTCGGACTTTTTGACGTGTGCTTCTTAAGCTCTTGGGCCCAGCGACGGGATGAATATTCCTTTTTCTGTTCGTCAGTAAAATCATCCATTATTTCTTCGTCAAGCGGTGCGCTCGACGACTCATGAATGACCACTGCCGGGTCTTTCCGATCTTCTTTCTTGGCCATAGTTCAGTCTAACAGTGCAGGGAAGTGACCTGAAGAGAAGCGAGTTTGTCTGATCTGTGTCGCTTAGCTCTCTTGGTGTACTATCAATTGTTTATACAGGAGGAACTGAGTGAAAGCGCTGGTTAAGAAATATCCAACTGAGGGACTGTGGCTGGAGGATGTCCCAGAACCGAAGATCGGGATTGATGACGTCTTGATCAAGATCAAGAGAGCTTCGATTTGCGGAACAGACGTACACATTTACAACTGGGATGAATGGGCCCAGAAGTCGATACCCGTACCGCTCGTAATAGGACATGAATTCGTCGGGGTGATTGAAGAAGTGGGAAGCAACGTCAAAGATTTCCACCCGGGCGATATCGTGAGTGGTGAAGGCCACCTGGTGTGTGGGCGTTGTCGCAACTGCCTTGCCGGCCGGCGTCATTTGTGCAAGGACACGAGCGGCGTGGGAGTGAACCGTCCGGGAGGGTTTGCGGAGTACCTGTCAATACCTGTCACAAATGTTTGGCTGGCCGACCCGCGCATCCCTTTGGACGTGATTTCGTGTTTCGATCCACTGGGAAACGCCACGCACACCGCGCTCTCATTTGACCTTCTTGGTGAGGATGTGCTGATCACCGGCGCCGGGCCCATTGGTGTCATGGCAACAGCTATCGCGAAACACGCGGGTGCGAGGTGGGTGGTGGTGACCGATGTTAATCCCTACCGGCTCGAACTTGCGCGTAAGATGGGCGCGACGCTAGCGCTCGACGTCCGGACCGAAAGTATCGCCGACGCTCAGAAGAAACTTGGCATGAAAGAGGGGTTTGATGTCGGATTGGAGATGTCAGGCTCGGCGGATGCGTTCAACGATATGCTGGCCAAT
>Ga0116189_1004112_pt1 | contig 10244 bp, 15 predicted proteins | sample AD_JPNTR3_MetaG_FD_89895 | JGI IMG/M metagenome (GOLD analysis project Ga0116189, IMG submission 89895) | Active sludge microbial communities of municipal wastewater-treating anaerobic digesters from Japan - AD_JPNTR3_MetaG | ecosystem: Engineered > Bioreactor > Anaerobic > Digestate | place... | reverse complement strand
CGGATTCCCGGGAACTTGTTGGCCGTTATGGCCATGCCGGCGCCGGAACCACAGATCAGAATGCCCCGGGGGTAGTTGCCGGCGGCAACCTCCCCGGCCACGGGAGCGGCGTAATCGGTGTAGTCCACGGGCTGTTCGCTGTCGGTTCCCCGGTCGGTGACACCCCAGCCCTCCTCCTTAAGAAAGGCTTTGACGTCTTCCTTGAGGGAGAAACCGGCATGATCGGCGCCCATGATGATCGTTTCCATCATTCCTGAAATTTCTTGAAGATTATGACGGCGTTGGCGCCGCCGAAACCGAAGGTGTTCGACATGGCTGTCCGGATTTCCCTTTTTCTGGCGGTGTGGGGAACCAGATCCAGGGAAGCGGATGCCGGATCGGGATTTTCCAGATTGATGGTCGGGGGAACGATGCCTTCCTCGATCGCCTTGACGGCGAAGATGGCCTCCATGCCCCCGGCGGCGCCCAGGAGATGACCCGTCATGGATTTGGTGGAGGAAACCAGCATTCGTTCCGCATGCGCTCCGAAAACCGTGCGGATGGCTTCGATTTCGTAGCTGTCGTTCAGGGGCGTGGAAGTACCGTGGGCATTGATGTAATCGATGTCCCCGGGCTGCAGGCCCGCATCCGCCAGGGCGGCGGTCATGCACCGGACCGCTCCCTCGTGTCCGGGCGGCGGGGCAGCCATATGGAAGGCGTCGCTGGTGATCCCGTAGCCCGCCACCTCGGCGTAAACCCTGGCCCCCCGCTGCCGAGCATGATGATATTCCTCCAGCATCACCAGGCCGCATCCTTCCGACAGGACAAAACCGTCCCTTCCCAGGTCAAAGGGCCGGCTGGCCCCGGCCGGGTCATCGTTACGGGTGGAAAGGGCCCGCATGACATTGAAGCCCCCGATGGCCAGGGAACAGACCGCGGCTTCCGTTCCGCCCGCCACCATGGCGTCGGCGTGACCCCAGGCGATCAGGCGAAAGGCGTCGCCGATGGCGTAGGTGCCGGCGGCGCAGGCCGTGACGGGGCAGTTGATGGGACCTTTCAGTCCGTAGCGAATGGAAACGTGGCCCGCGGCCAGGTTGGCCAGGGCGGACGGGACGGCAAAAGGGGAGATGCGCCGGGGTCCGGCGTTCAGGAGATTCTCTTTTTCTTTTTCAAGGGTGGCCAGGCCGCCGATGGCCGAGCCGATGACCACGCCCGCCCGTTCCGCACCGGCGGTGTTGCTGCCGCCGCCGATGAAGGCGGCGTCCTCCATGAGCATGTCGGCGGCCGCCAGGGCATAGATGATAAAATCGTCGTAGCGGCGCAGCTCTTTCTTGTTGACGTGGGCCAGGGGGTCAAAGCCTTTTATTTCCCCGGCGATCCTGGTGTCATGGGCGGAACAGTCGAACTTCGTGATGGGCCCAACTCCGGAACGGCCAGCGCAGACGCTTTTCCATGCCTCCCGGGCGGAATTTCCCACGGGACTTACGGCCCCGAGGCCAGTGATCAATACGCGTCTTTTCAATGACCGACTCCCGGCGCGGCAACGCTGACGGCGCTACTTAACGCCCTTGCTTTTCAGGAAGTCAATGACATCCTGGATCGTGCGGATCTTTTCCAGTTCCTCATCGGCAATCTGGATGCCGAAATTTTCTTCCATTTCCATAATGAGTTCGACAATATCCAGGGAATCCGCCCCGAGATCATCGACAAAGGAAGCCTCAGGAACGCATTCCTCCTTGGTGACCCCCAGCTGTTCCATGATGATATCTATGACCTTTTCCTCAAGTGTCATATTCTGTTCCTCCTGAAGATAGTGGTGATGATTCCAGTTAGTGTTCAAGGTGCCGTAACGCCGGATAAGCCTCCTGTCAAGGCCGGATAACCCGTATCGCCGTCCCTCCGGGCCGGCGGGTGGCGCCGGCTTCCTGTGAGCGGCTTTCCCTGTCTCCCGCTGCCGGGAGAAAGACAATATAGGTCCCGAAAGCTGCCGTCAAGATGGTTACGCTGTCTTTTCCAGGGGGATTATCTCCCGGCCCTTGTATGTGCCGCAGTTTGGACAGGCGCGATGGGGCATCTTTTTCTCCCCGCACTGGGGGCAAAGGGAGATGGCCGGCGCACTGAGGAAATCGTGCGATCTTCTTTTGTTTCTCCTGGTTCGGGAATGTCTTTTTACTGGGTTTGGCATGGCTTCTTTCCTCTTTTTATTGATTTATTATTTTAAGACCGGTTAAATTTCTTCAACACCGCCAGACGTTCGTCCCCGGCCTTCTCCGGACAGGAACAGGCGCCCAGGTTGAGATTGGCGCCGCACTGGGGGCACAGGCCCCGGCAATCATCACGGCAGAGGACTTTCATGGGGATCTGCAGAACGATCTGTTCGTAAATCAGGGGATCGCAGTCGATGATTTCTCCATCGTAAACCCCGTATTCAAGGTCTTCTTCCGTCAATTCCACCTCTTCCCTTCTGTCCTCTGCCGCGGGCATGAGGGTATAGCGGAAAGGGACGTTGACCGGCAGCTCCGCCTGCTCCAGGCAACGGGAACAGGCCGTGCGGATCACCGTTGCCACCGTGCCGTTGAGAAAAGCCGTTTGCTCCAGCCTCCTGATTTGGCAGACCACCTGCACATCGTCCAGGGTGAAATCGTCGGCGCCGGCACCGCCGAAGAGAGTGGGCAGCCAGCTCCGGTCTTTGGTCTCCCTGATCTCCAGGCCTTCCTCGGGAATGGAGTTGATATTGATTTTCATCTCAAAAATCCACCATGGCACTGACGATGAACCGCTTTCATCTTCTTTGGGCCGGGCTGGTGAGACTGGCGGTGTCCCGCTGCCGCTCTTTCCGTCCCGCCTGACGGCGTAATCCCCTTGGTGCCGCTGCCGGTGCCGAATTGCGGGGTTCAATAAAGTGGTGAAGTAAATTATAAAATGATCGCGATGTCAAGGATAATTTATGGAAATGATGCTTGACAAATATGGGAGGCCAAACCTATAAGACGGCAGCGCCTTGTTTCCCGGCGATGCCGGCCCGGCATGGCCTGCGGCGGTTTGCAGTCCTGTTGCGACCGCACTTGGCGCCATTTATCGGAAGGTTGGTGACTAATGGACCAGAACAAGGAAGTGAGGACAAGATTCGCCCCGTCGCCCACGGGGTATCTGCATATCGGCGGCGCCAGGACCGCCCTTTTCAACTGGCTTTATGCCCGCCATCACGGGGGAAGATTCGTGCTGCGCATCGAAGACACGGATCAATTGCGCTCCACGGAGGAATCCACCCGGGCGATCCTCGATGCCATGACCTGGCTGGGTTTAACCTGGGACGAGGGCCCCTTTTACCAGGCCCAGCGGGTGGAGATTCATCGGGAGCTGGTGGAAAAGCTCATCGACGAAAAGAAGGCGTACTACTGCACCTGTACCCCCGAAGAGCTGGAAGAAAAGCGAAAGGAGGCCCTCCGCACCGGCCGGAAGCCGAAATACGACGGCACCTGCCGCGACAGAGGTTTGAAGAGATCGGAGGAATCCGTGGTGCGTTTCCGGTGCCCCGATTATGGTACGACCATCGTCCGGGACCTGGTGAAGGGTACGATCAGCTTCAATAATGACGAGCTTGACGACCTGGTCATCGAGAGGGCGGACGGTTATCCGACCTACAATTTCGCCGTCGTCGTGGACGACGCCCAGATGGGCATTACCCATGTCATCCGGGGGGATGATCATGTCAACAACACCCCCCGCCAAATCCTCCTCTATGAGGCCCTCGGTTATGAAGTTCCTCTTTTCGGTCATGTGCCCATGATCCTGGGTTCCGACAAGACCAGATTGAGCAAGCGCCATGGCGCCACGTCGGTGATGGCATATCAGGAGATGGGTTTTCTTCCGGAGGCCCTGGTGAACTATCTGGTCCGGTTGGGGTGGTCCCACGGCGATCAGGAGATCTTTTCCATGGCGGAGTTGATCGAGCTCTTCGATCTGGACGCGGTGGGAAAGTCAGCGGCGATCTTCAATCCCGAGAAACTCCTCTGGCTGAACGCCCACTATATCAAGCAGTATCCAATGGAGAGACTGATCGCCGCCGTGAAGCCCTTCTGGGCGGCCAGGGGATTCGATGTGTCGGATGAGGCTTTCCTTGCCCAGGTGGCGGGGGACCTACGGAGCAGGTCCAAAACCGTCGCGGAATTAGCCGAGGCAGGGCAGTTTTACTTCACCGATGACGTTACTTATGATCCGGGAGCGGCGGCAAAATTTCTGACGCCCGAGGTGGCCGTCCATCTCCGGGAGATCGCCCGGGAGCTGCCCCTTGTTGCCGACTATTCAAAAGAAGGCATCGAAATTTTCCTGCGCCGGTTCACCGAAGCGAGAAACGTAAAACTCAAGGTCATCGCCCAGCCCCTGCGCGTCGCCCTGACGGGTAAGACCGTGAGCCCCGGGATTGATGAAGTGATGATCTCCCTCGGCAGGGAACGGGTCATTAAAAGGCTGGAAGATGCCCTGGCACTAATCGCCGCCAGGTCGGTCGCCTGAAATACGGGTGGATGGGCCTGCCACGGACTCGCTGATACCCCATTCCAGGTCTCCATTTTCGCCTTGACTTTTATGGGATTATTGAATAGATATTCCCTCCTGCGCGAACGGTTCTTGGTGATCACTTCTTGGCAGGAGACAAAGCAGCAGACCCGCGTGTCGCGGTCCGAATTATTTTGTCGGGTCGCTAATAAGAAATCGTGGTCCCATCGTCTAGTGGTTAGGACGCTGGCCTCTCACGCCGGAAACCGGGGTTCAAGTCCCCGTGGGACTACCAATAAATTCGATAGTTTACAAATACCAAATATCGCCATATACCCCCGGACACAAGTCCGGACACAAAATGCCCTCAGAGCTCCTTTCTCTGGGGGTTTTTCATACTGCCTTGACCTTCTGGAATTCGATCACCTGCGCCGGTCCCTTCAGACCTTCCTCAAGCGCTCCCCTTGTTTCTTCCAATCCGAGGCTGCGGATATAACGCGCCGTCGTATTCGGATTCGAATGCCTCAGAATGTAACCGTCTGTTGAACTCATCATATAGCAAGAACCACGATACAAGTAGATGCGCGTTGCCGAGGTCAGGCCGAACATCGATCGCGGAGGTTCTCGACCACGGCCCGGAGGGTGAAGGGATCAAAGCCCCGCTCCACTTTGATGAAAAGATTCTCCCCGACCTGGATGCAAATGCCGGAAGAAGACCCCGCAGCGCCGCCGGAAACAACTTCCAGAAAACCATGGCTGGTTGGTTGCCCATTATTGAACCTGCGGTGCCAGAAATAAAAACGGCCCCGTTGGATGTGTTCCTCCCGGCAATACGCTGCCGCACTCCGTCTGCTTGCCGCCTGCTTGTCGATGATGCCACGCCAATAGGCGATTCGTTCCTCGGTCGTCATTCCCAACCTCCCGATTGTGAAAATTATCCTCCGTCGAAAGGCTTAACCCAAAAACAACCCCTTGAAAAGATGAGTTCATCTGACGCTTATACTATGATCGTCATGAACCATCCAGAGTATCAAGAAAAATTTGAAAATGAAAATCTTCTTGATGGCAGGGAATATATCAGCCATAATGAATTAAATCCATTTCTTCATATAAGCCTCCATGAAATGGCGGAAGATCAAGTTATATAGGAAACACCTAGTGAGCATATAGAGAAGATGGGATATTCGAGACATGAGGGGCTGTATGTGATCATGACCATTTTGATAAACATGATCTTTGCTTCCTACGCAAATACTAAGCCTTTTGATGAGCAGCGATACAAAACCTTGCTGACAAAATGCAGGAAGGTTGAACCTTCGGAAATACAAAACGTCATTCAAAGGGAGTTTACAAGTAATTGAAAGCGGCAAGATCTAATTTTGTGAGGCGCATATGAGCATCGACATAAACAGAATTACAGGGTTAGAACTTATTAAAGGAACTATTGGCGTTGCTAACATCAAAATAATATCCAATGAGTTCAAGGAGATACCTGGATATGAAGGAGAAACGGGATCTTATCAAAAGATTGTATTCCAGGTAGAAGAAGACGATCCTGATATTTTTGCAATCGGTCTTCTTTTCTCCTTATCACTGATGTCATTCACATTTGCGTCCTACAGAGGATATTCGGAAAACGATTTCATCCCAGATGAAGAATGGAACCTTGGATATTTCATACAGTGCCTATCTTTTGAAAATGGGAGTTTGCACCTATATGCTGATTATGTGTCCGGCAGGATGATGAAGACTGATATAAGATACGAATCCCGTGGTAAAGTGACCATGACTACCATCAACAGAGGGAAGAGCGCAGATAGATGGATGACTCATCTTCAAGGAAAGAAAAATATCAATCTCGTTAAAAAATGATCACGAAAATAATTTCCGGTGGACAAACCGTTGCGGACAGAGCAGCCTTTGATTTTGCTATTACTCATAACATCACCTATGGTGGCTGGCTTACTAAAGGACGAAAGACAGAAGACGGAACTCTCCCGGATCACTATCATCTGCAGGAAATGTCTACACCTGATTATTCAAAACGGATGGAGAAAAATGTCCTGGAAGGCGACGGGATGGTCATTTTCTCCCACGGGTTTCTCACCGGGGGATCGGCACTAACGAGTGAGTTCGCCAAACGCACCGGAAGCCCTTGATACATCTCGACTTCAAGGAATTATCAATTGCTGATGCGGCGGCAAGATTGCTTTCCTGGATCGAGAGAAACAACATCCGAATTCTGAATGCCGCCGGCGCCAGCCCGGGGCGCCAGGTCCGGCAAAGATACTAAGATATTTAAGGCAACGATGGACTTGCTGGAAAAAGCACTATCCAATGGAGAAACATCATGAACACACTGAAGATCATACTTTTGTTGAGTGTCCTCTCAGGCCTCTTGATGATAGCAGGTTATTTTATCGCGAGGGGCACAGGCGTAATTATCGCTCTGGTCATATCCGTCCTGATGAACTTTGGCAGTTACTGGTTTTCTGATTCCATAGTATTGAAGATGTACGATGCCCATCCTGTGACCAGGCAGGAAGCCCCTGATCTGTATAATGCAGTAGAATCCCTTGCAACCAAAGCAAAGATTTCCATACCCAAAGTTTATATCATACCATCCCAGACGCCCAATGCCTTTGCTACCGGCAGGAATGAAGACCATGCCGCCGTCGCCGTTACAACGGGCATTCTGAAAATACTCAATCAGGATGAACTGGAAGGGGTGATTGCCCACGAATTGTCGCATATCAAACACAAGGATATTCTGATCAGCACCATGGCAGCGACCATGGCCAGTGCAGTCGTCATGCTTTCCCGCTGGGCGATGTTCTTCGGCAGTGATGATAGGGGAACAATAGGCGTAATTGCCATGGCTATAGTCGCGCCCATAGCCGCAACAATAATACAAATGGCCATATCCCGATCACGGGAATACGAGGCCGATGCAGGAAGCGCACGTGTGTCAGGAAAACCTTTGGCTTTGGCCAGCGCCCTGTCGAAACTTTCCACTGCGGCAAGGCAGAAACCGATGAATACAAATCCATCAACTGCCCATATGTTCATCGTTAATCCATTATCAGGAAGCACCGTAATGAATCTCTTCAGTACACACCCTCCCATTGAAAAGAGGATCGAGAGATTGCAGAAGATGAAGGGTGGCGAGTTCTGAAATGACGACTCTTGATCTGCCTAAAACAGTAGGCGAGGACGTCGAAATGCTTCACGGCAACATGAGCCTTAACGACGAAGTCATGCTGGCCAGCATGAATGAGGAAGATTTCATTGACGTCCATTTTGCCCTTCGCTAACACATCAGAAACGAGTTCGGCCTCTGGGAGGGAAACGAAGAATTGCTTGAATCTTGCCGGTCAATAGCGGGGGAGAGAGAGCTTCATGTTGATGACGCCTCCCTGCTGATCGTAAAGGCGCTATGGGAAAAAGTCAAAGAAATAAGCGTCTTTAGGACTAAAGGGACATCATGAATAGGTATCTTAAAATTACATATGTATGCCTATCTTTTATACTTCTTTACTTTGTTTGGGATCAATTACCTATCGAAGATGGGCAGGGCATGCTTTTAAGCCGTTTCATGAAGCTACGGTTTTTGGGTTTTATTGCCTTGATGCTTGTTTTTTATTTCATCTTCTTCAATTTTCTCGGGCGAAAAAAGACGAGTGACGATTCGAAAGAGGAACCTATTGAAAGATCTTAAATAATTTTGATGGAGAGTACCGAAGGGGGAAATATGATGGGCACATTACGCATTACTCCATCCATGGTTGATAGGAAATAAGGCCGCTTTTTATTAAAGAAAGGAACCAAAAGCATGGACTTTATTGAGACGATACAATCAAGGCGGGCAATCAACTTCTTTGATCCGGACAAACCAGTATCCGATGAAGAGTTGAAAGGGATCATTGAAACGGCATCCTTGGCCCCTTCCGGTCTAAATCTTCAGCCATGGCAGGTCATCGTTGTGCGCTCCCAAGAAGCAAAAGAGAAACTCATGGCCGCAGCTTCTCGACAAACTAAGATTATCGAAGCTCCCGTTACACTGATTATCCTCGCCGACATGAACGGATGGAAGGCGGGCCATCCCACGGTAGAAAAAACCTGGGCTAATCTCCTTGAGCTTGGTTACATGAATCCGGATCAAAGAGGATGGTTTGAAAAAGGAGCGCAGAAACTATACGGCACACAGGAAAAATCCCTTGCTTTTGCCGTCAAGAATGCCGCTTTTTTCAGCATGGCGCTGATGCTGGCGGCAAAGGATGCCGGACTTGATTCTCATCCAATGGATGGTTTTGATCCGGAAGCGGTGCGCAAAGCTTTTGACATTCCCGAAAACTTCTTTATCCCCCTCCTGATCGCCATCGGACATTTCAATGACAGATACATGCTGAAGCCTCCGAAGTGGCGGAAGTCTTATGGCGAAGTAGTTTATGCCACATTTTGAAAATTTATGGTGATGAATTGACAAAGAACAACGGCAAAAGAATACCTTCCCGAGAGGAATGTGATGAACTTATGGCTCGCTATTCCATGCTGCCAAACATCCGTGAGCATTCGATCCAGGTCATGAATGTTTCCTTGGCGATCACGGATAATCTGAGAAAGAATTTCATCATTGACAGGGACCTGGTCATTGCCGCTGCCCTCCTTCATGACATTACCAAGACCAGGTCACTCAAGACAGGGGAAAGGCATGATACGACTGGCGGAGAACTGTTGAGGGACCTTGGTTTCCCGACCACGGCAGAAATTGTTGAGCAGCATGTCCTCCTGAAAAACTTTGATCCAAATGAAACTCTTCACGAACGTGAAATAGTATTTTACGCAGATAAACGAGTATTGCACGATAATATCGTTACTATTGACGAACGTCTGTACGACTTGATCAATCGCTATGGAAAGACGGAAACGATACGGGAGTTGATCCTCCAGAATAAGGGCAAGGTTCTCGCTGTAGAAAAGAAGATCGCTGATTGCATGACTGTCGATTTAGATCAAGCCATACGAAATGCGAATGAGAATAAAAGGAGGCATTATCGTGACAAAGAAGGTTCTGGTAATACTGGGGAGTCCAAGAAGAAAAGGAAATAGTGCTGCTCTTGCCAACCAGATAATCAAAGGGGCAAAATCCGCCAAGGCAGCAGTTGAGACTATCTACCTTCAGGGAATGAAGATCGCGCCTTGCAAAGCCTGTGATACCTGTAGAAAAACAAGAAGCAAGGGATGTGCAATCAAGGACGATATGCAGGAGCTTTATTCAAAGGTCATCGAAGCGGATGCCTTGGTAATCGCCAGCCCTGTTTACTGGTTTAATATGTCTGCCCAGACCAAGATATTTCTGGACCGCCTTCATGGTCTGCCTGCTTATAAGGAGGATGCCTTAAAGGGTAAGCGTGTAGCCATTGCCATGAGTTATGGCGGCGAAGACCCATTTGATTCAGGTTGTGTCAATGCACTGCGGTCTTTTCAGGATGTATTTGCATACAAGGAATCCAATATCGCCGGCATGGTTTATGGAAAAGCTGAAGAAGCGGGTGAGATAGGATCGAATGAGAAACTCATGCAGGAGGCTTTTGATCTGGGGAAGAAGCTTGTTTCGGAATTATAACGTAACCGTCTGGTGAACCCATCTTGGCATTTGTTTCAAAGTTGATTAAGGTGCGGCAGTCGGTCAGAGATAACGGCCGGCGGCGGTACGATCTTTGACAATCTTATAAGCAGCGGTGCCGGGTTGGAGTGCAAGGGGTGAT
>Ga0116189_1004106_pt1 | contig 10253 bp, 8 predicted proteins | sample AD_JPNTR3_MetaG_FD_89895 | JGI IMG/M metagenome (GOLD analysis project Ga0116189, IMG submission 89895) | Active sludge microbial communities of municipal wastewater-treating anaerobic digesters from Japan - AD_JPNTR3_MetaG | ecosystem: Engineered > Bioreactor > Anaerobic > Digestate | place... | reverse complement strand
TTGCGTTCTCCAATTCATACAAGACTTGCCGCCGCGTTTTCTTTGCGTCCTCTGCGGGTCGCAATTACCTTCCCCGTCCTTCGTGCTTTCCTGGGTGTAGGGAAAAAAGCTGGCGGTATGAAGGGGTTGCCCGCCCTGCCGGGCGGGAGGAAGGGGTGGGGCCTCGGTTTTCCAGGGGCTGAAGCCCCTGGCTATCGCTCGTGCGCCCTCCGGGCGAGGGCAGAGCCGCCGGCATCGCTCGTGTGCCCTCCGGGCTAGGACAGAGCCGCCGGCATCGCTCGTGTGCCCTCCGGGCTAGGACAGAGCCGGCGGCATCGCCAAGGTTTTCAACTACACCCCTTTCCTATTCCCCCACGTCGACCACTTTCCTTCTTTTCATCGCCCTGGCGACCCGCTAAGATGCGGTGCCTTTTACTTGCGGCGCCTTTTCGGCGGCTCTTTAGATTCTTGGCTCGGGCGATCGCCCCGGAGGCATAAATGAAGATACTGGTCGTCTTAAAGCAGGTCCCGGATTCGACCACCAACATCAAGATTCGCCCCGACGGCGCGGACATCGAACGCGCCGGCGTCAAAATGGTCGTCAATCCCTTCGACGAATTCGCCATCGAGCAGGCCGTCCTGCTGAAGGAAAAACGCTCGGACGTGCAGAGCGTAACCGCGTTGATCGTCGGGCCCGCCGCGGCCGCCGAGGCCTTGCGAACCGCGCTCGCCGTCGGCGCCGATGACGGCATCCACCTGCAAGACCCGGCCTTCGACCAGCTCGACGAGCTGCAAACGGCCGCCTTGGTTGCGGCCGTCGTGAAACCTCGCGGCTACGACCTGATCCTCACCGGCAAGCAGGAAATCGACCTCGACAGCGGGCAATTCGGCCCGGCCCTGGCCGAAGCCCTGGACATCCCGCACGTCGGGGCCTGCACCAAGCTGGAGATGGCCGCCGACGGCAAGTCGTTTACGGCCAACCGCCGCATCGAGGGGGCCGAGGAAGTCGTGGAGGTCCCGCTTCCGGCGCTGATCACCGCGGAAAAGGGCCTGTGCGAAATGCGCTATCCCTCCTTGCCGAACCTCATGAAAGCCAAGAAGAAGCCGGTCGAGACGCTCAAGGCCGCAGACGTGCCGGGCTTCAACGACCTCGTCTCCGCGGCCGGCGGCATGAAGCTGCACACGTTCCGTCCACCGCCCGAGCGGCCGCCTGGAAAGGTTCTCAAGGGCGAACCCGAGCAGGTTGTGAAGGACCTCGTGAAACTTCTGCGGGAAGAAGCCAAAGCCCTGTGAGTGCCGCCCCCGCGTGCCTGGCGACTGACCACTGAAAACTGACAACTACTTAGCTGCGGAAAGCTGAGGCTCCGATGACGAACGACATCCTGATCTTCGCGGAACAGCGCAACGACAAAATTCACCCGGCCGCCCTGCAAATCGTCACCTGCGGCAGAGCCCTGGCCGCCAAGACCGGCGGCAAGGTGGTGGCCTGCGTCATAGGCGACGCGACCGGCGGCGCGGCCGATGCCATGGACAAGGCGGGCGTGGACGGCCTGGTGATCGTCAACGATCCGGCGCTGGCCCAATACTCGGCCCTGCGCTACCGCACGGCGCTGTCGGCCGTCATGCAAAAGGTTGATCCGCGGGTTGTCCTGATGCCGGCCACGTTCATGGGCCGCGACCTTGCGCCGCGCGTGGCAATGCAGCGCAAGGCGGGGCTGGCGGTTGACGCGATCGACGTGCAGATCGGCGCGGACGGCGCGCTGGACGTCACGCGGCCGCTGTACAACGGCAAGGCGACGGCGCACGTGGCCTTCGCCAAGGACCGGCCGGCGATCGTCTCGGTCCGCGCCAACACGTTCCCGGCTCCGAGTAGCGGCGCAGGCGGCGCTGCCCGCGAGAGCGTGCCGTACCAGGCTGCCGCGGGCGACGAGCGCATCACGGTCAAGGAAGTGCTCAAGGCGGGCGGCGAAGTCAAGGACGTCACCGAAGCCGACATCATCGTCGCGGGCGGCCGGGCGCTGAAGAACCAGGACAATTTCCAGATGCTCTATGACCTGGCCAAAGCGCTGGACGCCGCGGTCGGCGCATCGCGCGCCGCTTGTGACGCGGGGTATCAGCCGCACAGCCGACAGGTCGGCCTGACCGGCAAGACGGTTACGCCGAAGCTCTACATGGCATTCGGGATCAGCGGTGCGATTCAGCACCTGGCGGGCATGCGCGGCAGCAAGACGATTGTCGCGGTGAACACAGACCCCGAGGCCCCGCTGTTCAAGGTCGCGGATTACAGCGTCGTGGGCGACCTGTTCAAAATCATCCCGCTGCTGACCGAGGAAGTGAAGAAGCTGCACTGACCGTTCAGGTCATCAGCGGCACCCTCTGGTCAGTTGTTGCCCTGCGGCGCCGGGTCCGCGCCGCGGCGGCATGGCCCGGCGCCTGACCGCGAATTCACGTCGGAATCAGGGCGATTTCACCCGCTTGCGGCCGGAGAATCCGTTCTGGCGGCAAGAGAATCTTTTGGCGCGCCTTGATCGATCTTCGAAAAGGGAGCACAAGCCATGCCGCAGAAGCTCGACGGACTCAAAGTGGCAATTCTCGTTACTGACGGGTTCGAGCAGATTGAAATGACCTCCCCGCGGGACGCGCTGAAGCAGGCCGGCGCTCAGCCAGTGCTGGTTTCACCCAATCACGATCGCGTCCAAGGTTGGGACCATCAGGACAAGGCCGACATATTCCCGGTCGACCTGCCGCTGGACCGCGCCGACCCGAACGACTTCGATGCGCTGCTGTTGCCGGGGGGCGTTGCCAGCCCTGACAAGCTGCGCATGAACCCCAAGGCGGTGCAATTCGTGCGGGCGTTCTTCGACCAGCACAAGCCGGTCGCGGCCATCTGCCACGGATCTTGGACGCTGATTGACGCCGACGCCGTTCGCGGACGGCGAATGACCTCCTGGCCGTCGTTGAGAACGGACTTGCGGAACGCGGGCGCGACGTGGGTCGACGAGGAAGTGGTAGTGGACGGCAATTTGATCACGAGCCGCGCGCCCCGGGATCTGCCGGCGTTCAACCGCAAGGTGATTGAAGAGTTTGCGGCCGCCCTTGCCGGCGCCCGAAGCTAAGGTGATATGGTGATATGGTGATAGGGTGATAAAGGGGCCCCGCGAAATCCCCTTATCACCCTATCACGTTATCACTTTATCACTCTGGCCGAGTTACGCCGGCGTGGGAATCGGGCCCGGCTCTTCGCCCGCCTGCGGCCGATGCGTGACGGGGCGCGCCAGAGGCGCCTCCAGCCGCCGGTTCTGCTCGGCCGAGATCAGGTCGGCCACCGTCGGGCGATTTAGAGACTCGCCGTTGACCAGGGCGCGCACTTCTTCGCCATCGAGGGTTTCGTATTTGAGCAGCGCCCGCGCGACCGCTTCAAGCTTATCGCGGTTTTCGGCCAGGATGCGGCGTGTGTCGGCGTAGGCCTCATCGATGATCCGCTTGGTCTCTTCATCGATAATTTCCGCGGTTCGGGGCGAAAGGTCCTTGCCGCCCAGGCTGAAATCCGGCGCGGTGCGGGTCGAGAGCGGTTCATCTCCACAGTACACGAACCCAACTCTGTCGCTCATGCCCCATTCGGTAACCATGTGCCGAGCCATCATCGTTGCCTGGCGGATGTCGGCCGCGGCGCCGGAATTCGTGTCGTGCCCGACCAACTCCTCGGCCAGCCGGCCCGCGCACAAGACGCGCAACGTAGCCTCGACGTGTGACCGGTTGTAATTCTGGCGGTCCTTTTCGGGCAGCGAGAAGGTCGCCCCGCCATACGGCCCGCGTGGAATGATGCTGACCTTGTGAACCGGGTCCGCGTCCTTGAGCAGCGTTTGCACGACCGCATGCCCCGCCTCGTGATAGGCGGTCATCTCGCGGTCCTTCTCCTCGACTACGCGGCTGCGCTTGGCGCGCCCCCAACGGACCTTGTCGCGCGCCTCTTCCAGATCGTCCATGTCGATCGCGTCTTTGCCCGCCAGCGTCGCCAGCAGCGCCGATTCGTTGATGATCGCGGCCAGGTCCGCCCCGCTGAACATCGGCGTGGCGCGGGCCAGCCGCTGTAATTTCGTGTCGACCGGGGTCTGCATTTTCACCTTCCGCGCATGCACGCGCAGAATCTCGAACCGCCCCTTCACATCGGGCAATGGCACGTACACCTGGCGGTCGAAGCGTCCCGGCCGCACGAGTGCCGGATCGAGCACGTCCGCCCGGTTTGTCGCGGCAATCACGATCACCTGGTCGTTGCTCTCGAAGCCGTCCATCTCGACCAGAATTGCGTTCAGCGTCTGCTCGCGCTCGTCATGCCCGCCGCCGTTGAAGCCCAGTCCGCGCCGCCGCCCGACCGCGTCGATTTCATCCAGGAAGACGATGCAGGGCGAGTTTTCCTTGGCTTGGCGGAATAGATCACGCACTCGAGAAGCGCCCACGCCCACGAACATTTCGACGAAGTCCGAACCGCTGATGGAGAAGAACGGCACGTCTGCTTCGCCGGCAATCGCTTTTGCCAGCAACGTTTTGCCGCACCCCGGTTCGCCGATCAGCAGTACGCCGCGCGGAATCCGCCCGCCCAGCCGCTGGAAGCGCTTGGGGTTCTTCAGAAACTCGACGACCTCGTAGACTTCTTCTTTGGCCTCTTCGATGCCGGCCACGTCGGCGAACGTGACGTTGGTGTGCTCCTTGGTGGTCATCCGGTGCCGGCTACGGCCGAAGTTGCCCAGCATCCCCGGCCCCCCGCCGGTCTGGCGCAATTGCCGGAACAGAAGGAACCACACCACGCCGAACAGCACCAGCCACGGTAAGGTCGTGACGAGCAAATTCATCAGCAGGCTGTTGCTGGGTTCGCTCTTGATAGTTACCGGGCGTGGACTGTCGCTCTCGATAGTCTTGCGGATTTCCTCGACCTTATCGGCCGCTTTGAGGTAGGTACACTCGAAGCGCTTGCTGTCGCCTTGGGCATGGGACGGCAACCTCTCGAATTCGCCGATGATCGAATCCTCGCGGATCGTCACCTCCTTCACGTTGCCGTTGCGCACTTGCGTCCAGAATTCGGAGATGGGGATTTTCTGCCCAGGTGCCATGCCGCGGTTGAACATCACCAGCAGCGTTATCACCAGCATCACCAGCAGGACCCAACTAAATGCGCCGCGCGTCAGACGCGGCGGGCGAGGGGGGCCGCCGTTTGGCCGTGATTCCTGGTTGGGCTTGAGATCCTCAGACATCCGTTTTTTCGTTGGTCGCTTGAAGGGGCCGAACACCGATCCGTCACCATTCCTCGTACATTTTGGCTACAATCCGTGCCGCCAACAGATTTATCGCCCGTTCTTGGGCCAGGGCTTCCGGCTGACCCTCCGGCGGCACGTAATCGGCCGCCTGCAACTCGACCGGCTGGTCAATCAGCACCCGACCGGAGCGCAAATCCTTCCATTGCACGCGGGCAGCCAGGACCAGAACCATCTCCCGTGGTTGGCGGGAGGCATAGTCTTGGGCAAAGGCCGCCTGGCGCTCCTCCAGCAACTCGCCTTTCAATATCGTATCCGCCTTTTCCGGCGGGGCCAGCCGATAAGGCGTATCGAGGTTAATGCGTTTCTTGATCGCCTCGGTTAGCTTAAACTCCAGGTCGCGCCGGAATTCCTTGCTGCCGAACATGTCCACGTACACCGTCTGAACGTCGCAGCGATGAATCCCTCCGTGGCGATAGCCGCAGCCGACGGTGCCGCCCAGCCCCAGCGTGACCAGGACTATCAAGCAGAACTGCTGTCCCTTCATTCCGCGTCCTCCACCTCGACCCCCAGCGTCCGCAGCCGCTGACGCGCTTCCGCCGCAGCCAGCGTGTCGCCCCAATCGCTTAGAACCAGCCGGTAATAGTATTCGGCCGCCGATTTTTGTCGCGTGCGCTCGTACCACTTCCCGATGTCCAAGTCCTTGGCGGCCCGCTGCTGGCGAATGCCCTCCAGCCGCTGGGCGACGTTTTCGCGCTCCGCGTAAATCGGGTACGCCGCCTGAACCTGGCGGTAACGCTCGTCTGCCTCCAGCAGCGGCCGGTCATCGAATTTGATTCCGGGGAAGGCCGCCTCGGCCGCCACGGCGCTGCGCATCATGGCGAATTGCGTGTACTTTCCGGTGGGGAACTGGCGCGCCAGGTTTGCGTACTCGTCCTGCGCCAGGTCCATCTCGCCTTGGCTGAAGCGGTAATCGGCTTTGGTACGCAGCGCCTCTTCACCCAGGCGCGTGCCCGGCACGCGCTCCCAAATGCGGTCGAGGATATCGATCGCCTCGTCGGTGGCCGGGAATCGAAAGATGCCCCATACGACACGCTTCTCGCCCGACAGGAACGCCAAGGCCACGTCGCGTTCGCGGAACAGGGCCGTGTGGAACAACTCGCCGCCGGTGTTTTCGACGACCAGTTCGTACTGTTCATAGGCGCGGTAGTAATCTTTCGACTCGAACCACGTCTCGCCCAGCAGGAAAACGGCCTCGTAGTACCGTTCGTGTCCCTCGTTTTCCTTGATCCATTGCTGGAGAATCTTTCGCGCCTTCTTCGGCTGCCCCTCCGCCAGCAGGGCCCGAGCCGACGCTAACTCATCGCTCGCCCCGTCCTCCGCCAGTTCCTCCGTGACCCATTCGCCTATCTCTGGGTCGAGCACCTCCCGCTCGCGGTAGTGCTGATCTTCGCCGGCTTTCGGAGCTTCCGGTTGGCCAGCCATGTCCGGCAGGCTCGGCTGATCTTGGCTCTGATCGTTCTGAGCCACGCCGGCCTGATTCGCCAAGTCCGGCGCTATGCTCGCGGTTTCTCCGGCCGGCGCTGCAACTGCCAGCGCCAAAGCCGCCGCAAGAGCACCGGCCGCCGCCCTCACACTAATCCCAGAAAGGACTGTCGATTTAATGCGCCAAGGATTCATGACCGGCATTATAAATTGCCGAGCACAGGATGGCCAACGACCGGGACGGGGTGTTGTGTCCAAGCCGCGTAGCGCGCGGGCATGCTTTCGTTACCGGCGCCACATACGGTGACTAACGCATGCCGTCGCTGACGGCGTCAGGCGCAGGGCGACTGACGCAGGCAAGCGCTGAACAGCCGGGCAGGGGGGAACAACTGGTGATGGCATGCCCGCGCTTACAGCTTGGGCATGGCACCCAACTGATCTCGCCACCCAACTGGTGTCGACACCCCACTGATCTCGTCACGCAATCGAGCGTTACCCCAACTGGTGAGCTCGTGAGCCGGCCGCTCTTGGCGGATCGTGAGTTTTGACACATCGGATTGATAAAACTGTTCTAACGCATACCCTCAGTAGGAGTCCGTTCGATGACAGCACCGTTTTACGACAACGAATCGGACTCGCCCGCCCAGCGGATCGTGAATCTGCTGGCGCGGCGCGGGCCCAGCACGGTCACGCAACTCGTTGCTGAGCTCGGGGTTACGACAACCGCGGTCCGCCAACAGGTAAACCGCCTGGTGGCCCGCCGTTGGCTGATTCGCACCCGCCGCCGCCAGGGTCCCGGCCGGCCCGCGGACGTGTTCGCCTTGTCAGACGATGCGCGGCGGATGCTCGCCGGCCAAGCCGAGGAGCTGTCGCGATTGCTTCTGGAGCAGATTGCCGAGATGCCAGGGCGGGACCGGCGGCGCGCCTTGTTGCAGGCCGTCAGTAACCGCATGGCGCAGAACGCGCAGCAATTTGTCGGCGATGGCCCGCCGGGCGAACGGCTGCGGCGGCTGGCAGATCACTTAAGCCGCGAAGGCGTGCTGGCGGAGGCCGAGACGGGGCGCGGCGCGCAACGCCTGACCGTGTACACCTGCCCGTTTTACGGCGTGGCCGCAGCGCACCGCGAGGTTTGCGATATGGAGCGGGCGGCGTTCAGCACGCTGCTGGGAGATGCGCTCGCACTGGAGCGCTGCGTTCTGGACGGCCACGAACATTGCGAATTCAGGCCGCGCGGCGCGGCCAGAGGCGCGGCCCGCGGCAAGGACGCCGGCAACAGGGCCGGTAAGGAGTCGCTTGAATGACGAAGATTGCGGATCCGCTCCAAACCTGGGCGCAATCTGAATACAAGTATGGTTTTGTCACCGATATCGAGACGGAAACCGTTCCGCGCGGACTGAGTGAAGAAGTTATTCGCCTCATTTCTGCGAAAAAGCACGAGCCGGAGTGGCTCACGCAATGGCGGTTGAAGGCTTACCGTCACTGGCTCACAATGACCGAGCCGACCTGGCAGAACGTGCATTATGCGCCGATCGATTACCAATCCATTTTCTACTATTCGGCCCCGAAGCAGAAGACCGGCCCCAAGCGGCTGGAGGACGTCGATCCGAAGCTGCTGGAAACCTATCGGCGGCTGGGAATCCCGCTGGAGGAACAGAAGCGGCTGGCGGGCGTGGCGGTCGACGCGGTGTTCGACAGCGTCTCGGTCGCGACCACGTTCAAGGAGAAGCTGGCCGAGTTGGGGATCATCTTCTGTTCGTTCTCCGAAGCCGTGCAGAATCACCCGGAACTGGTGCGGCGTTATCTCGGCTCGGTGGTGCCGTACTCGGACAATTACTTCGCGACGCTGAACTCAGCGGTGTTCAGCGACGGTTCGTTCGCATACATACCCAAGGGCGTCCGTTGCCCGATGGAGCTCTCGACTTACTTCCGTATCAATGCGGCCCAGACCGGGCAATTCGAGCGCACGCTGATCATTGCCGAGCCCGGGGCCCACGTGAGCTACCTGGAAGGTTGCACGGCGCCGATGCGCGACGAGAACCAGCTTCACGCGGCGGTGGTGGAACTGGTGGCGCTGGACGACGCCACGATCAAGTACTCGACCGTGCAGAACTGGTACCCAGGCGACGCCCAGGGCCGTGGCGGCATCTACAACTTCGTTACCAAGCGCGGCAAATGCCTGGGCCGCAACTCGCGCATCTCCTGGACGCAGGTGGAAACCGGCTCGGCGATTACCTGGAAGTATCCCAGTTGCATCCTGCAGGGCGACAATTCGGTCGGCGAATTCTATAGCGTCGCCCTGACCAATAACTATCAGCAGGCCGATACGGGCACCAAGATGATCCATATCGGCAAGAACACGAGCAGTTACATCGTGTCGAAAGGCATTTCGGCCGGACACGGGCAGAACACCTACCGCGGGATGGTGAAGATACTGAAGGGGGCCGAGTATGCCCGGAACTTTACGCAGTGCGATTCAATGCTGATCGGCGAGCACTGTGGGGCGCACACCTTCCCGTATATCGAGGTCAAGAACAGCACCGCCCACATGGAACACGAGGCCACTACCTCGAAGATCGGCGATGACCAGATGTTCTATTGCCACCAGCGCGGCATTTCGACCGAGGACGCGGTTTCGATGATTGTCAACGGCTTCTGCAAGGAAGTGTTCCGCGAATTGCCCATGGAGTTTGCGGTCGAGGCCCAGAAGCTGCTGGAGGTCAGTCTCGAAGGAAGTGTCGGCTAAGAGTGCGTGAGGGCAAAGTAAGCGCATAGAAAACGGAGCTGGAATGCTTGTAATTGAAAACCTGCACGTCGCGGTTGATGGACAGGAGATACTCAAAGGGGTCGACCTGATGGTCGGGGCCGGCGAGGTGCACTCTATCATGGGGCCGAATGGTTCCGGGAAGAGCACCTTGGCGCAGGTTATCGCCGGCCGCGATACCTACCAGATCACCGCCGGACGCATACTTTACCGCGGGCGCGATTTGACCGAGTTGTCGCCGGAGGAGCGGGCCTGCGAGGGGATTTTCATGGCGTTCCAGTACCCGGTCGAAATCCCGGGCGTCAGCACCAGCTACTTTCTGCGCTCGGCGCTAAACGCTCAGCGAAAGTACCGCGGGCTGGAAGAGGTCGACGCGCTCGATTTTCTAACGTTGGTGAAGGAGCGCATCCGGCTGCTGGGAATGGATGAGCGACTGCTGAACCGCGCGCTTAACGAAGGTTTCTCGGGCGGCGAGAAGAAACGCAATGAAATTTTTCAGTTGGCGGTGCTCGAGCCGCGCCTGGCCATACTGGACGAGACCGATTCGGGTCTGGACATCGATGCGCTGAAGGTCGTGGCTGACGGCGTCAATCGCTTGCGCAGTCCGGAGCGGGCATTCGTCGTCGTCACACATTATCAGCGCTTGCTTAACTACATTGTGCCCGACTATGTACACGTGCTGGCCGGCGGGCGAATTGTGCGCTCCGGCGGCAAAGAGCTGGCCCTGGAACTCGAACAGCGGGGTTACGGCTGGCTGAGCGACGAGCAGGCCATCGAGG
>Ga0116189_1004103_pt1 | contig 10254 bp, 8 predicted proteins | sample AD_JPNTR3_MetaG_FD_89895 | JGI IMG/M metagenome (GOLD analysis project Ga0116189, IMG submission 89895) | Active sludge microbial communities of municipal wastewater-treating anaerobic digesters from Japan - AD_JPNTR3_MetaG | ecosystem: Engineered > Bioreactor > Anaerobic > Digestate | place... | reverse complement strand
ATAATCGCACGGGTGGGTTCCGGATGGCCAATCAATTGCAGATGGACGACGGGGCGGTCGCTACTGAATGGGGTGGCCGCTCCTGAGCGGGGTTCGATAGCCCTGCCGGGCAGCCTCGCCGGCTGGGATTGGATCAGTTCTCCCAAACTTTGCCGCAAGCCGGGCATCGTTTCGGATAACCAAACATATTGCCATCGGTCGCCTTGAGCGGCACCAACTTGCTGCAGTTTATGCAGGAGCCACCGACGGCATAGACCGCCGCCTTGCGGCAAGCACCGCACTCCCGGGGCCAGGTTTCCTGATGGACCGGCTTGGCCACGGGCACCGTTGCCGGTTTGTTACACTCGATGCAGATGGTATCGACCTGCAGATTGTGCACCGGCTGTGACCGCTTACAGGCCCCGCAACTCAGCACCAGAAGCCCACCCAATACCCCGAACAAGAACACCGACCTGCCCCGCATGCGGCTCTCCTTACCCCTTGATGCTCAGGGAAGACATCCCCACGGTTGCTGTGACTTGGTGAAAATCCGGTCAATAGAGGCGTTGACGCTCGGTATGCTCGGACACCGCCCCATGGAGTCGGCCTTGGTGAAGTCCTCCCAGGTACCTGAAAGCTTCTGTACGAAATCGGCATGGCCATCGCCGAACATCATGTTCATGCCCTTGTCGCCGTGATTGTCCCAGGGTTGGGGGCAGTTGTTGCCGGTGCTCTTGGCACTCTCGCAACCGAAGTTGTTTCCGTCGATGCGCTGATCGTTGTCATGCACCAGGACCATGTTGGCGAGTTGAAATTGGATATGAGTGTTGCGCTTATGTGCACCGGAAAGGGAATGCTTGTACCTGCCGTTGCTGTCCTTGGGGGCACTATCGTAGCAGCCGTTGTACTCATAACTGCTGCCACCGCTGGAATCGTCACGGCCGCCCGGAGCGGTCTGGTCAATGTCGGAATATTGGCCCTTCCATTGCATAACCGGGATCGGCGTGGTCACGCCCCCAGCCGAGTGATATTCGATCACTTCCGGCCACTGGAGTGTCTCCGTTCGGATCACGTTGCTGGTGGCAGGGCAGATCAGAACGGAGGTGGTTTTCAGGTACCTGCTTTTCCACTGCCCGTTGGGATCTTTGCCCCGGTAACCGAGCGAAGAATACGTATCCATGCCGGACCCGGGAGTCAACGGAAAGTAACCATTGGCCGAGTTGGCGTACATGTTAAAGGCGATGCCAAGGTCGTGCAGATTGCCCCGGCAGGCGACCGAATGCGCTTGAAAGCGAGCCGCTTTCAACGAGGGCAGAAGGATGGCGATCAGCAGCGCGATGATGGCCACGACGACCAACACTTCAATCAGGGTAAAAGCGCTGCCGTGTCTATGCCCCGATCTGCTCCGGCCGAGGTGTTGTAGTTGGCGAGAGTGCATGCCGTTCTCCTCCTACTGAGCCGTAGAGTCGTTCGTTACGTGTAGAAAACGCCCTACTGCTCGAGACTGGACGAGGCGCGCTGAGTTGATCGCACGCCGGCTATAAACGTGTCCGCCCTCACAGGCTCAGCCGGCTTCGGACAAAGTCGCCTAAAGAGTTGTTCATCCGACCTGTCCGAGTCCGCCTAGCGTCCGCACCGCCCGGGGATGAGCACTGGCCGCCGGCCCCCACCAGGTGTGAACGCTGGCGGACTGCCTCTATGGTCCGTTCCGGAACCTCTGAGTTGTCGATCGCCCTACAGATAAAATACCATGACTATCGTTAATCTTCCCACAATTGCGTTATTTGTCAAGCTTGAATCGATCACCTGAAGCAGAAACCCCATAACAAACGGGGCACCCCCACGTATCGGCGGGTGCCCCGAAGGTCCAGAACGCGACCGAGCGAATCGCGATCAGCTGTCACCGCCGCCGGTATCTCCAAGGGAACTGAGACTTCAGCCAGATGGTCTCGATTTCGGCATTGACGCTGGGCTTGGGGTCCGGCAGCGTGCCGTCGCGGGCCTCCCGCATGTCCAGCACCTTCCCGGTCGTCTTCTTCGTAAAGCGGGCATGCCCGTCACCGAACATCATGTTCATGCCGGCTTGGCCGTGGTTGTCCCAGGCCTGCGGGCAATTGTTGCCCCCTTCGCGACTGTCGTTCATGGCGATGGGCCTGCAGCCGAAGGCCGGGTCCGGCTGGTCGGTACGTTCGTTATCGGCGTCATGCACCAGCATCATCTCATGGGGCGGATAGATGAAGGTGGTGGATTTCTTGGGTGCGCGGCTCATCGAAAAACCCTTGTCACTGTTGTAACAGCCGTTGTACTCGTAGCTGTGTCCGCCATTCGAGTCTTCCGGGCCGCTCGCCACATAGTAAAGATCGGACTGGCTCTCCGTGTCGTCGTGCTTGGCGAACTCGAGGGTTTCGCCACGAACGACGTTGCGGGTGGCCGGACAAATGAGGATTTCCGTCGAAGGCAGCATTTTTGCTCGCCACAGGCAGGAGAAATTGTCCTCCGTTGATCCCATAGTGAGCGGGAAGTAGCCGTTATAGACGTTGGAATACATCTGGAACGCGTTGCCCAGATCGTGGAGCCGACCCTGGCACGCCACGACCCTGGCCTGGTACCTGGCCTGCTTGAGCGAGGGCAGAAGAATCGAAACCAGCAGGGCTATGATGGCTACTACCACCAGCACTTCGATCAGGGTAAAAGCACGCGGGCCAGCAAGTTTGCCACGCACGCTCTGACGGTCGCACTGCACGGACATGCGATGTCCTCCTCGAGTCGTTAGTGTCCTCGCTTCGCGTCTTGCGCTGCCGCCGAGCGCAAAGTCAGCCGATCAAGTCCCAGATTTGCTGTACAGGCGGCGGCCTGAGTTACGCACCCCCACGAGGTGGCGTCCCTCGAAGCCGTCCGCCCGTCGGGCCAGGGGCGCCAGCACGTTTCAACTCGTCGATCCAGCCAGTGACCCGCCGATGAAGTGCCGGGTCTTCCGCTCGTACTCCTGAACCTGGCCCTGCCTACCTGCAACAGGCAGACGCCTGAGAGACCGACCAAACGGGATGTGTTTGCCTGCCGGTCACGCAAGAGCGTGCTTTCCGAATCAGACGCTCCATTTGCCCGCCAATACCCACGCCCTTACCTATAGCCCGAAGGAGATAACTTTAAAATGAGCAAACTATCGTTAATCTATGCCAGCACGACTGACCTGTCAAGGGTTTGTTGTGGGTCCGCAGATTTTCGCAGATGGGCGCAGATGGAAATGAAGGACAGGAGGGGCTCAACTCGCGAGAGGGCTTTTCGAGCTCGTGGGGAGGCCCCGGAGGGGCAGCCGCGTTTTTCTACACGATTTGAACGCGGCCAGCCCCCGATTACCGGACGTGCTGGGTGCAATGTCAGGTGCGGGCAGGTTCAGCCCACATGCCGTTCGGCAGGTGTGCCATGACCTGTGAACGCATGGGGCAAGCGACGCCCGCGGCCACCGGGCGGCGCTTACCTACTCGCTGGTGGCTACCTGCAAGCTGCACGGCGTCGCCGTGTTCGCTTACCTGGGCGATGCGATCTCCATCGGTTGCGATCCCGCCTGCTTGCCGCAACGCCAGTGCCATCGTGATTGGCCACTCACAAGTTTTCCGAGAGTGCGAAAGATGGGTTAATCCCGGAATACGACCAAAAGGTGTAGATGACGCGATGGCGCGCAGTCTGCCCGAGGCGCGGCATCTTGCATGCCTGGAGGCGGGCGGGACGCCCGCCCACCCGAAGAGCTGGAATCCGGCAACGTGACGATTTCAGAGCAAATTGTGTTTTTCGAGGCGGTAGCGGAAGGTGTCGCGGGAAAGGTTGAGCAGCTTGGCGGCCTTGGTCTGGTTGCCGGCGGCACGAGCGAGCGCCTGGCGGAGCATCTTGTTTTCGAGCTGATCGAAGTCCAGGCCGCCGGGGGGCAGATCGAGACCCGCGAGCGTGTCCTCGACGGAGGCGGTCTGACCCGAGCCGAGGACGATATCGGCGGGCTTGAGCACATCCTCTTTGCAAAGCAGCACCGCCCGCTCGATGACGTTTCGCAACTCGCGGACGTTGCCGGGCCAGCCATAGCCGGCCAGCTTGGCGTAGGCTTCGGGCTGCACGGCGGTGATGGGCTTCTTGAACTCGCGCGAGTAGATGCTGACGAAATGGTCGGCCAGGAGCCGCACGTCATCGCCCCGCTCGCGCAGGGGAGGCAGAAATATCGGCACAACGTTAAGCCGGTAGAGCAGATCCTTGCGGAACTGACCGGCCTTGATGGCCTCCTCGATATCGCGGTTGGTCGCGGCAATGACGCGGACATCCACGGATATCTCCGTGGACCCGCCGATGCGGCGGAACCTGCGGTTTTCGAGGAAATGCAGCAGCTTGGCCTGCAACGTAGGCGACATGTCGCCTACTTCGTCGAGGAACACGGTGCCGCCGTCGGCGAGTTCGAAAAGGCCCTTCTTCTGGGCTCGCGCGTCGGTGAAAGCGCCCTTTTCGTGGCCGAACAATTCGCTTTCCAGCAGCGTTTCGGAGATGGCCGTGCACGTGATGTTCATGAAGGGCTTGGGGGCCCGGTCGGAGTTGTAATGAATGACGCCGGCGACAAGGTCCTTGCCCGTGCCGGTCTCGCCGCGGAGGAAGACGGTCGAGCTGCTGGAGCGGGCCACACTGTTGATGACGTCGAACAGCTGCAGCATGCTCGGGTGCTGGCCGATGATGCGGTCGAAGCCGAACTCATGCTGGAGCCGGCTGCGGAGCTCGCGGACCTGTCGCCGCAATTGGGTGGTTTCCAGGGCCTTGTCCACGGTGATGAGCAACTGGTCCATCTGGAAAGGCTTGGCCACGTAGTCGAAGGCCCCCAGCTTGATGGCCTCGACCGCGTCCTCGATGTTGCTGAACGCGGTGATCATGATGACCACGGTCTCCTTGCCCATGTCGCGCATACGGCGAAGGATGTCCAGCCCGGTCATGTCGGGCAGCTTGTAGTCGAGCATGATCAGGTCGTACTCGCCGGCCTGGAGGGCCTCGAGGGCGGCCTCGCCGTTCTCGGCTTCGGTCACTTCGTAGCCGCGCTGTTGAAACTTCTGCTGCAGCGACCAACGAATGAGGCTTTCGTCTTCGATGATGAGTACGCGAATGTTCATAAGAAGAAGCTGTGAACTATGAGCTATAAGCTATGAGCCAGACGATGCCAAATAAGCGCTTTCTCCGAAGGGTATTCGTCATTCGTCATTCTGATTTCGTCATTCTCTATGCCCACGTCTGGGGCAGTTCCACACGTACAGTCGTGCCCTTGCCCGGTTCACTGTGTAGTGTAATCGTTCCCTTGTGCGCTTCCACGATCTTGCGGCAGATGGGCAGGCCCAGCCCGGTGCCCTTGGCACGGGTGGTGAAGAACGGCTCGAAGGCCCGCTCCCGCACCTCGGGCGTCATGCCCACCCCCTGGTCCACGACTTCGAGCACGGCCGTGCGATCCACGGAGGATATATAGACGTCAATGCGCCCGCCCATCTTGCAGGCGTGAGCGGCGTTGAGCACCAAGTTCATGATCAACTGCTCGATCTGGCGCGGGTCCACGGGCACAGGCGGCACCTGGGACTCGGCGTGCACGGCAATGGGGACGTTCCGCAGGCTCACCGCCTCACGGGTCAGCTTGACCACCCGGTGCGTGGTGGCCACCAGGTCGCACGGCCGAAACTCGGGCGGCCGCGGCCGGGCGTAGACCAGCAGATCCTTAACGGTGGCATCGAGCCGGTTGATCTGGCCGAGGATCTCGCGGATCACCGACTGGCGCGGATCGTCGCCGTCCATCTGGTCGCGCAGGACTTGGATGGCACCACTGATGCCCGCCAGCGGATTCTTGATCTCGTGGGCGAGAGAGGCGGCCAATTGGCCGATCTGGGCCAGGTGTTCGGACTGCGTGAGGCGCTCCTCGGCGACCGTCCGCTCCTCCTCGCGCAGCCTCTGGGAGTAGTGGTCCTTGTACGACTCGAGCATGACGGCGGTCTCGAGGACCAGCAGCCGGTGGAGCGAGTCCAGCTTGGCTTCGGCGTTGGGCGTGCCGGACCGGCGGATGACTTCTTGCAGTTTCTGCCATACCACCTGCATCGACGTGAACATGTAGTGCTGGGGCATGCCCACGCGGACGTGTGTGCGACCGATGTCGATCCGCCGTTGAAAGTACTCGAAGTCATAGGCGCCGTTGAACAGGTCGCGCACCCAGTCGGCAAACACCCGGCGCTGCTTCTCCATCTGGGCAGGGCCGCCGGTAAAGACAGCCCGCGCGGAGGGATCGCGAAACAACCACTCGTGAAAGTGGTCGCTCACCTCTGCGACCGCCGGCTCGACGACCTCGCGGAGCGAGTGCAGGTTGTCGGCATCCAGTCCGTCAAAGCCGATTCGCAACTTCAGATCGATGAAGAACGCACTGTCCACGCCGCTATTATAGAATTTCCGCCTCCGGGACGGTACCTTGGTCGCGGGTCGGATGCCCCCCTCCCTTGCAGGCCTTCCGACAGCCCTCCGGTAGCAGTCGATAGAGAGTCCGTTCCTGGGCAAGTTCGATTCTGATTTCGACGGGACGATTCCGTTCTTTTCAGCTGTCTCGATCGAATAGTCCATAAGATCGTTGTTCTCGAAGCTCCTTTCTTTTCATCCGTGCCCACCGGCGTCATCCGTGGTCTGCCCCACCGTGGAAAAGATGGAAACGCGGATTGCACCGATGCCACGGATGAGGAGGATGGAAAGATGAACGATTCCGCTCAAAATCTGCGGCCTTCTGCGGCAATCTGCGGACATGCGGTTCTCTGTTATCTCTGTTGCCTCCTGTCGGCTTTCTCCGCCCGCACCGGCCAGCCCCATAGGTGTTCAACAGGAGCAAACAGAGGAAACCCAGATCGAATTCTGCCTGCGCGGTTGAGTGACATTCGCCCGCTTCAGGACGCTGATCCGTGGTCGAGATTCAGAAGGACAACCGGTCAGCAATTGTGGATGAACCGTGATCTTGCCAGGATCGTGCTGCCCGGTCAGAGGCGGGCAAGATGCCGGCCCCCCAACTTTCGGTACTCGGTTCGTCGCGGAACAGCGGGGGCGGCGCGCTCCGCGCCGGCGAGTGAGCTGGAAAGATCTCGCCGGTTCTGGTGTAATCGGCGACATGAGCACACTACGAAGTCGAATCGAGCAGCGGCTGCGGGAACGGATCGAGGCGGCGGAAGCGGCGAAGGCCTGTGCGGGCGGCAAGCTGGATCTGGGGCCGCTCTTCGGCCGGCTGGACGACCTCATCGCGGTGGTGGAAGGAATTCGCGATTACTCGGTCGAGCCGTACATGGAGCGGGTTCGAGAGGTGATCTGCGCGACCTGCCGCCAGGACGCGAGCGGACGCTGTGTCACGCGCGATGCGGACCGGTGCGGGCTCGAGCGTTACTTCGATCTCATCGTGGCAGTGGTCGAGAATGAACTCAAGCACGACCCCGGACTGCCTCAGACGGCGTGAGGCTCACAGCGTGCCAGCGACGTCCCGGAAGCGAGCGTGACACTCGTTGCAGGTGGTCCGCAGCCGAGTGAACGACGCCTCCATCCCAGCGCCATCGCGAGCAGTCGCGCTATTGGCCAGCCCCCGGGCCTGCGATTCGAGTTGGGCTACCAGCCGGAGAAACGCCTGCCGCTCGGGTCCGCTCAGCACGTTCTCGGGCACTGCTTCGCCGATGGCGTGTGCGGCATTGGCAAGCCGGTTGGCGGCCTCGGCGGCCTGTTCGTACTGTTCAGCGGTCGGTCCGGCCTGGAGCCGAGCGATCTCGCCGGACCAGCCTCGGACATGCCGCTCCAGACTGCCCATGGTGGCCTGGAGTTGCCGTGAATGCAGCGCGTGAGCCTGTGAACTTCGCCACCGACGATCTTCGTCGGTAGCACAGGAGACGACCAGCAAGCAGGCGATCCCAACCCATCCCAGGCGAAAAGCGGTCATGAGATCCCTCCTCACACAGCGACGTCTGGCGCCTCGCTCGCCCGGCGCGCCAGTCGTGCTTTAGTATATGACAGGCAGTTGAATCCAAGCATCATTCTTGCGAAAATGCGGGAACGTTCAGGCATCTGTCACCACACCTTCGAATGACATCTGTCCTGCCTGGATGCCGGGGCTCCGATCTGTTCCCGGCAGGCGGTCCATGCGCGTATACCTTTCGCTCGCACTGAATCCTGAGTGACGTCCCATGTCCAGTTCGCGGGACAGGAAGAGGCGTCCACAGATTCGCGCAAGGACGCGACACGAGCGCACGAACTCGCAACGTCGCCTCACATTCTGAGTCAGCTTCTCTGCCGCCGGCGGCGGACGTGAGTTCTACAATGGCATGGGTCGATCTGCCCCCGACCGTACAACAGGGCTGTGGGCCATGAGTTCCGCGCTTGCTGATAGCTGAATGCTGACTGCCGATAGCTTTGCAAAAAGGAGTGGCTGCATGTCCAACCGAGACGCTACCGGTCCCGCCGAGACACGTGTCATTCTTCCGCCGCCGGAATTTGCCGCCAAGGCGTACATCCAGTCGATGGACCAGTACCGACAGATGTACAAGCGGTCGATCGAAGACCCCGAAGGGTTCTGGGCGGAGCTCGCCGAAGGCTTCCACTGGCACCAGCGGTGGACCAAAGTCCGCGAGTACGACTTCGCGGGGGACATCTCCATTCAGTGGTTCATCGGGGGCAAGACGAACATCGCGTACAACTGCCTCGACCGGCATCTGGCCACCCGAGGTGACCAAATCGCCATCCTCTGGGAGGGCAACGAGCCGGGAGAAGATGCGACGCTGACCTACCGCCAGTTGCACCGGGAAGTCTGCAAGTTCGCCAACGTCCTCAAGAGCCGCGGCGTCAAGAAAGGCGACCGGGTTTCGATCTACATGCCCATGGTCAAGGAGCTGGCCATTGCCATGTTAGCGTGCGCCCGGATCGGAGCCATCCACTCCATCGTGTTCGGCGGGTTCTCGCCTGAGGCGCTGGCCGACCGCATCGTGGACTCGGCGTGCGAAGTGCTGATCACCACCGACGGCGTGTACCGCGGCTCGAAGGCGGTGACACTGAAGGCGAACGCCGATGAGGCCATGCTCACCTGCCTTCGCCGGGGTGTGAAGATCAAGACGTGTATCGTTTACGAGCGGGTTGGCCGCGACGTCCTGCAAACGACGATGAAGGAAGGCCGTGACTTCTGGTGGGCCGACCTGATGGAAAAGGCCTCGCCCGATTGCGAGCCGGAGTGGATGGACGCGGAGGATCCGCTGTTCATCCTGTACACTTCGGGCTCGACGGGCAAGCCCAAGGGCGTGCTGCATACGACGGGCGGGTACATGGTGTACACCGCCGTGACGCACAAGTACATCTTCGATTACCACGACGGCGATGTGTACTGGTGCACGGCGGACATCGGCTGGGTAACCGGCCACAGCTACGTCGTGTACGGCCCGCTGTGCAACGGAGCCATCACGCTCATGTTCGAAGGCGTGCCCACCTACCCGGATCCCGGGCGTTTCTGGGACGTGGTGGACAAGTACAAGGTGAACATCTTCTACACCGCCCCTACTGCCATTCGTGCCTTGATGAGCCACGGCGACAGCCACGTGCAGAAGCGTGACTTGTCGAGCCTGCGACTCCTGGGCTCCGTGGGCGAACCGATCAATCCCGAGGCGTGGATGTGGTACTACCGGATGGTCGGCCACGAACGATGTCCCATAGTTGACACATGGTGGCAGACCGAGACGGGCGGAATTCTGATCACCCCTCTGCCCGGGTGTACACCGTTGAAGCCGGGTTCAGCCACGCTACCGTTCTTCGGCGTCAAGCCAGTGATGGTCACGCCGGAGGGCAAGCGGATCGAGGGACCGGGCGCCGGCGTGCTCTGCCTGGAAGAGCCCTGGCCGGGCATGATGCGAACCGTCTACGGCCAGCATCAGCGGTTCAAGGAAACCTACTTCAGCAGCTACGCCGGGTTGTACTTCACGGGCGACGGGTGCAAGCGGGACGAGGACGGCTACTATTGGATCACCGGGCGCGTGGACGACGTGATCAACGTCTCGGGCCATCGGATCGGCACGGCGGAGGTCGAATCGGCATTGGTGTCGCACCCGGCGGTGGCCGAGGCGGCCGTCGTGGGCTTCCCGCACCAGATCAAGGGGCAAGGCATCTACGCCTATGTCACGCTGGTGGCCGGGCAGGAGTACACGGACGAACTGAAGCAGTCGCTCATCCAGCACGTGCGGAAGGAGATCGGGCCGATCGCCACGCCCGACGTGATCCACT
>Ga0116189_1004056_pt1 | contig 10324 bp, 7 predicted proteins | sample AD_JPNTR3_MetaG_FD_89895 | JGI IMG/M metagenome (GOLD analysis project Ga0116189, IMG submission 89895) | Active sludge microbial communities of municipal wastewater-treating anaerobic digesters from Japan - AD_JPNTR3_MetaG | ecosystem: Engineered > Bioreactor > Anaerobic > Digestate | place... | reverse complement strand
GTGGTTTAGCACTTATGTCACTATATTGCTCATCTAGCAAGACCTCATTTAACTGATGTTTTTCCAGCTTCAGATCTTGGGCCTCAAAACCAGGTTTTACGAAACATGGGGCTTTGCCCTTTAATTGCTTGATGTTTTGATTGATCAATAAAATATTATTGCTACTTGGTTGCTTGTTGCGGTGTCTTAACACGCGTCCTGCGATTTGAATGATCGAGCGCATCGAACTTGGTTCAATAATTGCCCAATCATAGTCATGATCTCGACCCACTTCAGCTACAGGTGAAGCAAGTACGACAATTATGTGATTATTAGAAGGCAACTCGTAGAGTTTTTGTCCTAGTTCAGCAGGTGGCCATGCGCCTTTACGATTGAGGTAAGAATCAAGTTTGTTTTCGAGATGAGAGCGTACCGCCAAAGGATAACGACTGTGGTAAACGCATAAATGCAAGTGATAGTTTGTTGGCAGCTCCAGCTTTATTAATTCTTTGGCTACCGCTACTAATGGGTTTATGTTTGCCATCCTGACAAGGCCAATGGAAACCCGTTTGGAATCAACCTCAACGTGATTGTGTTCATGTAAGTCAAGTGCTCCTTTAAGAATTGTCTCTGCGAATCCCTTATAAATATTTTCTTCAGCCGAAACATTTTCTAGTAGGTTCCCTTTGTGCTTGGTGGCAGATGAATTGCTGTCTAAATACTTTACGCGCTTTTCAACGTATCCCCTATGCGCTTCCTCGAATTCCTTGCGATTAGCAATTTCTTTGGTTACTGCCCCTGTATCCTTGCGTTCATCGAACCAAGCGCAGTTAATGATGGAATTCGGATTGGAGATGTTAACTTTGGCATATTCAGACCAACCAGCTTGGTAAGCTTCAAAAGTAGCTAAGGCCAAGTCTGGTGGCATGGTAGCAGTGGACAGCAAAACCCGGCAGCCCAGCATTCCGGCCCAATGAACTAGTCGACAAAGTGCCGGCAAATCCTCCAGACCAAAGTCATCAGGCTCATCTATTACTAAATCTGACGTTAAAAGTCGTAACATTGGGCCAATTTGTTTGCCACCCTTGGTGCCATCAGTGGCAGGAATGAGGTGGTCAATTGTGCACACCAAAACAGGGGCCTGTAAAAGCTTTTCAATGCGGTTGTCTGTTTTTGTCCAGCTATACAAGCTATGGTCCACACCTGCTTCTTGTTGAAAGTCCAGTGTCAAATCCGGGGCTAGAAAGTCATCTGAGGATTCACTTCCGGTGTCATGTTGAGCATCTTTTTTTGCTTGTTCATTCTCGAATAATGTCTTTGATGCCGATCCTCCAACTGCGATTGCTAATTGTTCGTCACTAAGCCTCAGTTCCCTTCGATATTCCCTGCCGGTTTGTAAAGTTAGAGTCCTGAGACCAAGGGCTACTGTGAACCGGCAGTCTTGTTCTTGATCTGCTAGGGCATACATTATTTTTGCATTGGCCAGCGTTTTCCCTTTTCCTGTGGACGCCATATTAATTCCAAAAAAGCCTTGTCTAACACTCGATTCGCTAAGACTTTTGGCCTTCTTCTGCGCATCTACTTGCCACTGAAATCTTGGGTGTTCTTCTCTAGTTTTTTGTAAAAAGTCGTTGTCAGTCAGAGCAGGTAAACTGGTTCTTAACAAGGGTAACGCATCAACGATTTCCTTTGCGGTCCTAGATACTCCAATTAGGTGCTCGTCAAGTTTTTGTTTTGGCTTACGACTTTCTTTGGAGGTGTTGGCATAGACTTCATAGTTTGGTGCCTGCCACTCTTCTGTTGTTTCCTCTTTGGCGGAATAGTTGTGATCAGCAAGCATTAATGCCATTCTAGCTAAATGAGTTGTAAACAGTTCATCATGTAACAGATTTTTTCCTGCAATCTGTCTAATGCCAGATAAAGCCTGATCAGCAGCCTTCATAGCTCTTAAGCGCCACTTAAAACTTTTGTATGGCAACCCATCGTCATGAAATCTCCAGTTGTCCTCATAACGTTCTTCTTTTTCCCTGAAGTTGTATGAGTTCCATTCTACCTGTAGTTCGCGTTCAAACCAAGCTTCTAAGGGGCTTTTTCCACAAAGGCCCCTCGGTTCTGTTTCCTGTGTCAGCTCTTTTTTCCAATCTGGGACAACCGGCATTTTATGATGACTTACTATCAACCACCCGACTAATTGGGCGAAAGGGGGTAGTTTTGCTAGCGGATTTTGTTTCCTCTTACTTAGTCCATCCTCAAAAAGCTCATCGGAATGATTTTCCGCAACCTTGGCCAAAGCGGCAAGCCACTCTTCATCCGTTTTGTCTCCCACAAATGCTTCAAAGATTCTTAGCGATACCCACTCATGCCTGACTGGTTCAAAAATCTGTTTACTTTGTCCATTTAGCTTGTTTTGAAACAGTTGATTCGCCTTTCCAAAATCGTGAAAAAGACCCGCCAGTACTACGGCGTGTTTCATTATTGGAAGGCTTTGCCATTTTTCCTTATCCATAAAATGGTTCATTTCACTTTCCGTGTAATTAACTGGCACAAGTCCTCGTTCGTTAAACTTTTTTCTGTTACCCACTATCCATAGCAAATCGCTGCGGGAACGGTGTCGAATCCAGTGGCAGCTGACAGCAGTACTTTTGCTGGCAGTTTTGCGTAACAATTTTCGAACCGCTTGTAAACCCTCTGCAGTTATTACCGTTTGCCACGTGTTGTCACCAATGCGATCTGCGAACGCATCAAGAACACGGCGTGTCCTAGCAAGCGCCTTTTTTTCACACTGCGAGACAAAGATGACCATCATGGGCCAGTCTCCTCCTATCATAAACTAGTGTGTAATTGTGATACGTGTTTGACCACGTTAAACATGAAGTCCAATGCTTTGTGATCCGTAAACGCTTGTAAACATTGTTGCCGAAATTCTTGTTCTGTTGCTCGTTCTTTAGCCGCAATAAAGGCCCAAGGTAAAACTAGCGTGTCTTTGATTAAGTCCGCAACATCAAATACTAAAGCTCCCCTTCGTGTTTTGCCATGCATAACCGCAAAGCCATGTGGTATGCCTAAAACCCACAAGGTAGTCGCTGCCAATCCATAAGCCAAATAATTTCCATGATTTAAAAAATCGTTAGCTTTATCTTCTGCGTCTCGATCCCTATTAAAATCGGGAAAATTCGTATTTTGTGCGGCAAACTTGTACAGCTTTTTTGTCACTTCAGCTTCTAGTTGTAGGAGCATTGTGACGCTGATTGCCCTAGTGATTTTGCCAGAAAAATCTTCAACTAAGTCTCGTATCAACGGGTCAGTGGCATCAAAACCTTCTTGCTTAAGGTCGCGATCATTAGTCCAGGTTTTACATAAATAGTTTAAACGCGCCAGTTGGAACTCTTTAGCCACCGCAAGTCGCTTAGCGTCATCAAACCAAAAGCCGAGCCATCCTTGCACGTACTCTGTTGGGCGATACTCGCTTTGTGGGCTAAGCCATTCAATCTCTGTAGCCATCAATAGGGGAGTGGCCCCGCCGCCACAAAATCCAACCATGACCCCTGCTTGGGCAAGCATCCGCATGGCCGCCTGAGTAATGGATGTCCCAGTGCCAAGCAGCAGACACGTTGTATTAGCAACAGGTATGTTGTAGTAGCTGTTTTGTTTGTCTTCTCCAGTCAGATAAAGTACCCGGCCATCCTTTTGTAGAATCCGACAATACTCCAAGTAATAGATATTGGCTCGCTTGGAATGCAAGATAGCTTTTAAATCGGTCAGTTGTTCCACGTTGAACCTCGTGTTTGGGACAACATGATCCTAACCATACACCAAGGGTGTGACATAAGTGTTGAGTTGAGTGTACCAAAACAATAAGAGCGTGAATTGCTGCTTGCCCCAACCCCAAACATCTTGACATTGGGTGGGGACGGCGGTAGATTTGGCGGCCCGTTGCGGGAATAACTCAGTTGGTAGAGTGACAGCTTCCCAAGCTGTAGGTCGCGGGTTCGAGTCCCGTTTCCCGCTCTAATAACCGGATATGGAGAAATGCATTAAATCCCTTGTTGTGCCTGGGATTTCTCCGCCCCATTTCCAAAACTTTGTGAATTCGCGATAAACAATGCTGTCCTTGGTGATGGTTTGTGTTGGTGCGGCTGTGGGGTTCCATCTGCCGCCGATGCCAAGCTTGCAGGTGCCCTGTCCTGGCCTTTCAAGCTGGCCTGGTGGGCAGTTGGTGTATAAGCCGTTGCGGTTGGCGTTGATGTCAATGGCAGTGCCAAATGAATGATTGCTTAAAAGGGTGCGGTAGCCGTTGACAATGGGGCCTCTGGTGCGGCCGGGGCGGTATCCTACGATTTGCTTTATCTCGAATTCGCCTGATTCGACGATGGCTCGTAATGCGTCTTCAACCTGCTCGCGATATACATGGCAGATTTGAAAGGGTTTTACTCCTGAGATGCCTAGCTGTGCAGGGTCAATGGTGACCTGATCCTTCCTGCATACGGAACAACGCGGTTCTAAGGGGTCTCGTTCGTCATCCTGGATCTGGGAACATGGCTTGCGTACCAGGGGGGCCGCCTCCGCTCGCCTTTTTATGCTGTTCCAGTTGTGTAAGCGGTATGAACATTCGCAGTCGTCAGCCTCGATGACTGGTGAGGCGTCGTCAACCCAAACGTCTTGTGGTGCCTTTTCAACGCCAATATCTCGTGGTGCGTCGTCAACTTGGCTGTCTTGGGACGCGGGTGAAGCTTCAGTGTCTGCTGCTGTGTCGTCAAATTCCGTGTCAATGGCCGCTTCATCAACTTCCGGGCCCTCCGCACCTTCCGTGCCCACCGCCGCCTCCTCAACTTCAGCCTCTGGGGCCTCATCGTCAAACTCGGCCTCCTGTGGCCCGTCGTCAAACTCACCATCCGGCACCACACCGTCTGGCACCACACCATCCTGTGCCACAGCGGAAATCGCCATCAGGCTTAACACCATGAAAGGTATCAGCAATGGTCGAAGCAATTTCATCTGTATCTCCCACCACCAATCATTAGGGCTCGTTCTCTATCGTGATCAACTGTACTTGGTCTGGATGGCGAATGGCCCTTCTTGGGAACATATTCTTGGTGCGCTTTACCTTTCCAGATTCTGCCCAGAGCTTGAAATTAGCGTGGCTTTGCAAGACATAGCGATAATCACCATTGGAGGGTTTGGCGGCAACTGTTCGTAACAACAGGGAATTGCTGTCATAATGCAGGCTTAACAGGTTTTGTACGTACTGCGTCGAGTAAGCCCAGTAGTCTTCAACATTGGACAAATACAGGACCCGAATTGGAATCTCGATTTTAGCTGCAGCCTTGCCTATTTCCTTCAATCCGACGCTGTCCAGCAGATTTGCTTGAATCGCCACGACCCTGCCAGTAATTATCATGGTCCTGATGTGGTCGTAGATTTCCTGGTCATTCAAGTAAAAAGCGACATTGGCCTTTTTCATCAGTCGAATCGATTGCTGTAAGCGCCTGTAAATCTTTGCCCTGTTTCTGTGAAACAGCGATACAGCCCCTTTGGGGTCGTCCTGTATCTCGCCCGAAATCAGCTCCTTACTGGCCTTTTCAGACTCCTTTGACCATAGCCTCACGAACTCTTGGTACGTCTCGGCCTTGGTAAAAAACACCTTGTAGAGCTCGTGTACGCGAATGACCAAGGGGTCATAATCGAACAAAAAACCAAGCTCAGATTTGGCCCAACCCATTAAAATGTAAGACTGATCAGTGCCAACGCCAGCGTAAGCGCCACCAATTCCATCAATGGCCGGCTTAAAAAGTTGAAGATTCAGCTCATCACAAGTCAAAAAGTGCTGCCCTTCATACTCCTTTTTTATGGTGTGTCGCTTTTCAGGCTCGGGATCTCCCTTTAGATCCGCTAGGATCTGCAATTGTGCCTCGCCAAGAGGGGTAAGCTTGCTTGCTTCCTGGGCGTTCGCCCCAAACGCAACCCCCAAAGCCAGCCAAAAAAACAAAACCGATTTAATTTTCTTTGCCATTCTAACTTCTTATCAAAAAACCAAAGGTAAGGCAGTGTAGATATCCACCCCAGGAATGTCAACGAATGCACATTTTCCAAACGCGCTTATGTTCCCGAACTTTCGCCGGAAATTTCGCCTCTTTGGTGCGTCACTTAAACTTAAGGTGGTCCTTTTGGTCGCCCAACAATACTTGCCCGATTCTTTGGCTTTTGGTAACTTTTCAGATAGGTTTGAATGTCGAAAAGGCTGAAGATATGAAGCAGGCTAAAAACACTCCAGAATGGCGTCGGCGCTTGACAGAATATATCCAAAGCCAGGGGCGCTTGGTGACTCGCCCAAGGATGGCCGTGGCTGAGGTGTTTTTCTCGATGAAGGGGCACCCCGGGATCGAGATGGTTATTAGCCAAGTCCGCAAAAAGTATCCCGGAATTGGTGATGCGACTGTTTATCGTACGATGCGATTGCTGGTCGAGGCCGGGCTTGCTATCCTAAGGGATTTTGGTGAAGGCTTTACCAGGTACGAGGCTTACGACGACGATAAAAACCATAACCACTTGGTGTGTTCTGGGTGTGGTGCAATTATAGAGTTCGTGGCTCCGGAATTAGACGAAATCCTGACGAAAATCGCCCTTGAACACGAATTCTTGGTTAATCAACATCGCGTTGAAATTTTTGGATTGTGTAAAAAATGCCAAGAGTTAAAGGCGGATTCTGATCGCAAACAGGCGACAAAGCACACCAAAAAACGCTAGGTTCAGCCGGATGGTTCAAGGAACCCAAACCAAATCAATCTGCTATTCTATGCGCCGTCCTGGCGTGATTACGCCGACTAGGGGTTTAACGTGCACTCAGCTCCAATGACAATTGCACTGGCCTTTTATGCGCTGTCTACCGTTTTTTATATGTTGTACCTGTCTGGCCTGCGGCCTCGCGCCTTGGTGTTTGCCGCGCCCACCCTTGCAGTGGCGGCGTTTGTGCACTTGGGGGCCATAGGTTGGCATCATGTCAGTGGGGCGCCGCCTCCAATCAAATCTGCTTATGGCATCCTTAACTTGGCTGTTTTTGTGGTCGTGGTGGCCTTTTTGGTTGTCAGCCTCTTTAAAAAGATGCCTCTGGCCGGCGCTTTTTTGGCGCCAATCGCGACCATGTTTGTTGGGACATTGTTAAACAACGCTGGCCTGCCTGTAACTCCCGCACATCTTGAATTTTTCCGCTTTGTGACCCCTGTGCATATAGTCACAGCTGCCATTGGTTTTTCCTGTTTTGCGGTGGCGTTTGTGGCCTCTTCCCTGATGCTGGTGGTTGACCATCGCATGCGTGAAAAGCTTGGGCGTGGCTGGCCACCGCTGCCGCCCATATCGACCTTGGAGAAGGTTTCGTTCACCGCCGTGCGCATTGGATTTCCGTTTTACACCCTTGGGATAGTGCTTGGGGTGATCTGGGCTTATTGGGGGCGCCCTGAAGGCGTGCTCATCCCAGAGTACGTGCTGGGTGCGCTTGTGTGGCTGTTGTACGCGGTGCTGATGGTGTTGTATGCGGTTTCAGGCTGGCGAGGGCGCAAGGCCGCGGCCCTGACCATTTTTGGCTTCATTTCAACATTGCCCATCTTGGTAATGTATGCGCTGCGGAGGCTTAGCTAGATGGCGGTGCCTGCCATAACGCTAGTTGGATTGTCCCACAAGACGGCCTCGGTGGCAGTCAGGGAACTTTACGCCTTCGATGACGAGCAAGCCCGCGCAGTACTTGAAGATTTAAAAGCCAGAGGCGTCCAGGAAGCCGTCCTGTTGTCAACTTGTAATCGCGTGGAAGTTTACGGCGTTAGTAGCGGCGAAACTGGCCATCAGGAAACCAGATCCAAGATTGTCGAGTCGCTGGCAATGGCCAAGGGTGTGAATTCAAACGAAATTATGCCCCATCTGTACACCTTGGAAGGTATAGCCACTATTAGGCACCTTTTCAGGGTGGCCGCCTCGCTAGATTCGCTGGTTCTTGGGGAGCCCCAGATCTTGGGCCAGACCAAAAGTGCATACAGGATCGCGGCTGATGCTGGAACAGTTGGTCCTGTGCTTGGGCGCTTTTTTGAGCGCGCCTTCAAGGTGGCAAAAGAGGTGCGTTCTTCCACAGGGGTGGGCACTGGGCAGGTCTCGGTCGGCTCGATAGCTGTGGATCTGGCTCGCAAAGTGTTTGGCGATTTGGCCAAATGCACCGTTTTGTTGCTGGGCGCCGGCAAGATGGCTGAGGCGGTCGCCAAAACGTTGGCCGCTGCTGGGGCGCAAAAAGTCGTCGTGGCCAATAGGACCGTTGAAAGGGCTATGGCCGTGGCAGAACAATTTGGTTGGAGCGGCGTGTCGCTGGAAAACCTGCAGTCGCTGTTGATTGAGGCCGACGTGGTGATTGCCTCGGTTGCATATCCTGGATTTATCATTGATAGAGCAGGGTTAAGGGCTTTGATGTCTAAACGGCGCTATCGCCCCATGTTTATGGTTGATATTGCAGTACCTAGGGTGCTTGATCCTAAGGCCGCGGATTTAGAGGGTATTTACCTGTATAACATTGATGATTTTAACCAGATTATTACTGAGCACCTGCAACAACGGGCTCAGGACGTGCGCTTGGCTGACGCGGTAATCGAGCGGGAAGTTCAGGGGGTAGATCGGTACTTGAAGAAGCTGGAGATTCAGCCGTTGGTGTCTCAACTTGGTAAAAGGGTGGCTGATTTGCGTCAGCGTGAAACCCAGCGTGCGCTTATGGAGCTTGGTGATTTGACTGACGCCCAGCGTAAGGTTGTGGAAGCGTTGGCTAATTCGCTTGTCAACAAGTTGATGGCTGACCCGTTGGCCACCTTGCAAAAGGCCGCCCAGGATGGGGATGTGAACCAGCTTGCGGATGCTGCCAGGCGGTTGTTTCACCTGCAAGGCTCGGACAGCCCACATGACGATGCCTTGGCGTATTTTGATGCCGCGCCCCATGACGCCGCGCCCCCCGCCGCGCCCCAAGCCGCACCCCACGCCCAACCAAACGATGGAGACGACAACCAATGAAGAAAGTGATTCTTGCATCCCGAGGCAGTCGCTTGGCGCTGGCCCAGACTGAAATGGTGCGTGACGGCTTGATGGCGGCCAACGAAGGTCTGCAAACCGACTTGATAATCATCCAAACCAAAGGTGACAAAATTCTGGACGTCCCTTTGGCCAAAGTCGGTGGTAAGGGCTTATTTGTTAAGGAAATTGAAGAGGCGCTGCTGGATAAGAGGGCAGATATCGCGGTGCACAGCTTAAAGGATGTGCCAGCCGAGTTGCCACAGGGCTTGATGCTTGGTGCCTGCCTTGTGCGCGAGACCCCGTTTGATGCGCTTGTCTCAGAAAAGTACGCCTCGTTAAGGGACCTGCCTGATGGTGCCAAAGTCGGCACTTCAAGCCTGCGACGTGCCTGTCAGCTTAAGGCCATTCGCCCTGATCTGGAAATCCTAAGCTTGCGAGGCAACGTGGAAACGCGCCTGCGCAAGCTAAATTCAGAGGGCTTTGATGCAATTGTGCTGGCTGCAGCTGGCCTAAATCGCCTGGGCCTTGAAGATAGGATAACCGAGCTTTTGGTGGCGCCTGATTTTGTTCCTGCGGTTGGTCAAGGCATCGTGGTGGTTGAATGTCGCGAGGATGACCAAGAAATCAAGGACCTCTTGCTTAATTTGGAGCACGCCTCGACTCGTTTGGCAATGAGGGCTGAACGCGCCTTTTTGGCAACCATGGGTGGTGGCTGCCAAGTCCCGCTTGGGGCCTATGCTGAAATAAAAAACTCTAAAATCCACATGGTTGGCATGGTTGGCCGTCCAGATGGGTCGCAAATCCATAAAGAAAAAATGGTCGGTTCGCTAACTGCGCCAGAAACCCTTGGAATTGCCTTGGCAAACGCCCTGCTTGACTGTGGTGGCGCTGAAATACTGCGGGAACTGACTGCATGACTTGGAGGCCTCATGGCCGCACACCTAAATGGGCGTCGAGTTTTGATCACCAGGGAGGCTGAAAAAGCCAAAGCCTTGGCTGACGCAGTTGCGGCCCGTGGTGGCATTCCAGTCATCTTTCCAACCATCGAAATAGCCCCCCCAAAGGACCCTAAGCCTTTACATGACGCGGTTAAAAATCTGGCTCTTTATGACTGGGTGGCTGTGTCTTCTAAAAATGGGGTCGCGGCCTTGAAAGCGGCGCTTGCTGTAACAGGCGCCCATATAACAGGCACCAATATAGATGGGCCTAGGTTTTTGGCCGTTGGTGAAGGAACTGCGCAGGCGCTTGAAGAAATTGGGGTGGACAATCCCATTTTCCCAGCCCGCCAAGATGCAGATGGCATGCTTGCTTT
>Ga0116189_1004049_pt1 | contig 10343 bp, 7 predicted proteins | sample AD_JPNTR3_MetaG_FD_89895 | JGI IMG/M metagenome (GOLD analysis project Ga0116189, IMG submission 89895) | Active sludge microbial communities of municipal wastewater-treating anaerobic digesters from Japan - AD_JPNTR3_MetaG | ecosystem: Engineered > Bioreactor > Anaerobic > Digestate | place... | reverse complement strand
TTGCTGACAATTACGACGAATTGTTTTCGGACGCGGATGCAATCGAGGTTAATTTGTTCGAGTTGGGCGAATTGAATAAGAAACTGGAGGAGGACATTGGATATTTCTCTTTACACGAGTTAAAAATAAAAGCGAACGAGTTGCTTGCAGACGGCGATAATTTAAAGGCTTTGTATTTTGTTTTACAAGCAAGCAATTTAACAAGTGCTATTTTTGTTCGGTTGCACGCTGGCGGTGAAAATTTGTTTGTTGGGAAAGTTAGCAATAAATTAAGTTCTGCGGACGAATGCTGGGTTGGACAAGTAAAATACAGGGTTTACTCATTTACGGCTCACAGTTTTGATTTTTCGATACTGAAGGAAATAAAACTAACCAAAAAAATGCAAGGTTTAAACGGCAATACTGTGTCGAGTATTTACAACAGGTTGCGGGAGAATAATTGGGAATTGTTAAATAGCATAACGGAGGAGCAACCTGGATACGTCTTTGACGACGGCACGATTGCTAAAATAAAACTTGTAAATCTCTACAAATTTTTGGCAACTGTATTGCAATTAAGTGGGGAAATAATTGCGGAACTGAATGCGTCCACCGTTAATTTTGTTTTGGACACAAGCAATGTTGGCATAAGCACGCAAGCCATCAACGTGGGTACAGTGCGTTACAAAAGAGACTATTTTGCAGATTTTTATGTAAGTCCTAAAAAGATAAATTTGCAGCTTAATGATGTGATGGTAGCAAACAGCGATTACTTTTCCCCTATTTTCATATCCGCTAAATTAATAAAATACGATTTGGAAATGGGATTAGAGGAAGCGGAGAACAATGCAGCTTTAAAGGCTTTGGACTTTACACGTTACGATAACGTAGCTGAATTGCTCGCCGATATAGCAAGGGCTTTAAATTGCTACCTTGTTACTACTATAAACCCAGTACATTCTGTAAACGACAACGAAGTTTGGATTGAGTTTGTCGGGCGTGGTAATTTGTTAAAGAGCACCGTTTATTTGCACGGAGCAAGTGCAGGAGATTTAACTACAGCAGCAGTATTCGGGGAGGAGGCGAACATATTTGGAACTGTTAACGGATATGCAAAAGAGCGGTGGGATATTATTTCTTACACCAAAAACGACGGCTTTGGACAGGTTCCGAAACTGAACGGCAAATATTTACCTTTAAGTATAGGGACAGCACGAGCAAATTATGCTAAAAGCACGCTTAAAAAGACGTATAGAGGCTTGCTGGGATATTATTCGGACAAGTTTCCGGCGCCGTTTGACGATTTTGGTTCGAGCCCGTTAACAAATAACATCTACATCCGCAAATTTACCGATGACGAGCCAGAGCAATACAAAAGAGGTTTGGAAAGAGTATATAGACCCGCTTTTAACGTTTTAGTTAAGATAGATGGCAACGACCACGTATTTGACACTTTAAGCGAATATATAAATTATGTGCAGAGAAGAGATAAGGAATACTATTTTACCGAATATAGTTTAACCCTTCCGTTTGTGGATTTAGTCGCAGACAGCGAAAATGAACCTGGTTCGATAACGGCGATTGACCTAAATAAACAAATGGTGCTGTCCGAACGTGTATTTATTAACGGCGAAGAGACGTTTGTAAATCGCACTTATAGCATAAATGAATTTAGTATAGATATAGCAAATGGTAGTGTTAAGTTAGGTTTAATAAACGCATCCCGATATGCGTTTAGTCAGGGACAAATCGCAGGAGCATCTGGGGCGTTATCGACGACGGACGAAGACGATGAGGAAGAGAAAACAATTGTTTGGTATCCAGTTAAGCCGAATAATCCAATTGCACCCGGGGATGCCGTAATGTGGGATGATGATTTTGTGCACGTTATAAAGTGTTTACCTAATAAATACTACAAAGGCAGGTTTGTAGGTATTGCGTTGCACGGAATAGACGACGAAGGAGGAATGATAGACGTGCAAACAAGCGGGATTGTAGAAAGCACCGTTTATAACTTCCAAGTTGGAAAGCAAATAAATGTTCGAGTTGTTAGTCCCGATGAATGCAACCTAAAACAAGACCTTTTGCACGAAAAAAACGTATATGAAGATATGGTAATATTAGTAGGTATTGCAAATAGTAGTAAAAGTTTTAAGTTGGATGTGAAGGAGTTGGTTCTGTGAGACGATTTATAGCTTTAAGATACACAACCGAACCTTTAGAGAACTTAAATTTCGATATAAACGCAATGAACCAAGTTGTATTAGAAGCGATAGAATTCAGTAACAGCGATTTTGATGGTGAGGTTGTAGAGGGTAGGTTGTTAGACGGGCGATATTACAGGAAAAGCAAATTTTACAACAGAGTTATACGTTTTAAAACGTTAGCAACAGCTATTGCGGATGCTGATTTGGAGATAATTAACGTTTGTAAATTTGCTGGATTTGTTTATTTTGCACACGGAACAACGGTGAATAACATTGGTAATTACGTGCAGGTTGCAGTTAAAAAGTTAGAAATGGAGCAGATAAATAACAATAAGGCATTAAGAAGCTTCGAGGTTGAACTTGTGGAGGTAATACCGCAATGATTTTAACAAGGCAGGTAAAAATATCACGTTTGCCTATTAGGGGCGTGCTGATAGAGTGGCTAATGCTTTGGGGTGCTTATGCAAACGACGTTTTGCGTGTCTTCGATGTTGAAAAAGAAAGCAGTTTAAACGTGGAAGCGATAACGCAATTGGACGAATATGGAAGGATGCGAAGGATTGGCTACAATGTAGAAGCTACAATATATTTTTCTTATTCGTTATGGGATGGCGATTTTATTTACAAACTTGACAGTTTAAACGTGCCGAATACATACGCAATACAAATTTTGTTAGGAAGTGCCGATGGCGCGGCATTGGCTGAAGAAGTGCCATCTGGGACACCCGAAGCAATAAATAGCGATGGTTCTGGAATGTTGTCTATACCAAGGGACACTGCGAGTTATGCGTTTAGCATAGAAAGCGTTGGGGTGCAGAGACGTATTAAATTACAGGTGCGTGGCTTTATAAGCAATTTAAGCAATTTTTATATAGAACAAATTAACTAAAGGAGCGAAACAATGAAAGATAAGAAAAACAAAGTTAAAGAACGGTTTGTTTTTGGGAACCGTGTGTTTATTTACGATTTTAACAATATAACGGTCGAGGCTGCTGAGATAATAGGTGCAATTGCAGAGTTGAAGTATAACCAAATACAATCCCCGCCGACGGCGTTTAGGCAGGTATTAGTAAGTGGTGGGGCTGAATGGAAGATATTAATTGCAGCGTGCTTGTTGCTGGAAGAAAAAGACGGGGTGCTGATGCCGTTCGACAAGGACAAAGCTTTGGATGATGTTGCTAATTTTGTTAGGAATATGCCAGTTGCGGAATTGGAGCGAATAGACAGGTGCATAACAGATTTTTTTTGCAATACAAGGAAAGAGCAGATGCTGTTGGAGATACAGTCAGGCGAAAAGAAGCTGAACGCAGCCGAGATATTATTAACGTTACTGCCGAGTTTGTTGCAAACGAACGAAGGAAGCGGAAACTTGCTGAACAGCAAGAAAGATTAAATAACTGCTACAACGAGAGCGAGTTGTTTAACAGGATTGACGAGGCACTGAGTAATATTTGGTATGTGCCAGTGCTTGCGGAAAACGATGTAACGAAGTTCGAGACTGTTAGAAAAAGCAGGTTCACCGATGCTATAATTGCGTTGTTAAACTTAATAGAGTTGCGACTATGAACAATGAATTCCAGATGAGGCTTGATTTTTTGGTCAACTTTGTCGCCGACCAAAACAAAATTAAAGCCATCGCCAACAAGGCAAATGAATTGCTTAAAAACATTAAACCCAATATAAATCTTAACAGCGACCAAGTAAAGCAAACGGTGGCGAATTTAAGCAAATCGTTTTCGAGTTTAGTCGCCGACGTTGAAGTATTTGCTAAAAAGTTTAACGACGCAAATAACAAAGCACAGTTTAAAGCTGTGTTGGAAAATGCACAGCAATTGCAAAAGGAACTAAATGCTTTAACAGGCAAAGATATTAAATTTAATGTTAAAGGGAATATAGATGCAGATGTATTTAACAAGTTACGAGAAGCAGCTGAAGGCTCTTTAAAATTTGTAGAGGGCTTGGATACAAAACTAAAGCAGGCAGCACAATCTGGGGCGGGAGTTGGAAAGGTTGGTGCAGCCGAATTTGACAAGATGAATAAGGCGTTGCAAGACGCAAAACAAAATTTAAATTTGGTCGCAACGGAAAGCGAAAAAGTGGCTAAAAGTATTGGGGAGAGTTTTGCCGATAGGATGGCAAAACTAAATTTTACAATACAAGGCGTGCAACAGGTAGCAGGTGCTTTTAGCCAGTTTATAGAACCCTACAAGGAATTCGACAAACAGTTAAGGAACATAGGGACGTTAGGTGTTGAGAATTTCGAGGAGTTTAGAAACGCAGCCATCGACGTAGCGGTAAAAGTTCCAGACACCGTCGCAGGGGTAACGGAAGCCGTGTATAATGCTATATCGTCGGGCGCTATAGAGGTTAAAGATGGTTTTGCGGACGTTGAAGGTGGGATGAAGTTTATCGAGGTAGCGAGCAAATTAGCAGTAGCAGGGTTGACGGATACAAATTCCGCAGTTCAGTCTTTAGCTGCAAATTTAAATGCTTATGGAGAAAGCACAGAAGCAGCTGAACGTTACAGCGATATATTATTTAATACAGTGAACAAGGGTGTTACTACGATTCCCGAGTTGAATGCAACATTAGCGAATGTTATACCAACAGCAGCAGCTTTTGGTGTGAAGTTCGAGGAAGTTAGTGCAGCAATAGCAGCTATGACTTTACAAGGCGAAATGACAGGAACGGCAACCACAAAGATTAGGCAGGCTTTAGTAGAATTATCTAAACCCGGGGAACAACTAAAGAAAATAATGCAAGAGGCTGGAGTTTCGCTTGATAGCTTAAAGACAGAGGGGTTGCAGGTAACGATGCAAAAACTGGGCGATGCAATGGAAGCAGCGGGATTAAAGGCAAATCAAGTCTTTTCGTCGGTCGAGGCTGCGGGTGCAGCGTTGGCATTGAGTGGTGCAGAAAATTCCCAGCGATTTGCAGAAATATTAAATTCATATGCAACGGAGGCAATAGGTTCGACGGGGCGGGCGTTCGAGCTTGCCAACGAAGGTATTGGTGTTGGGGTGCAGGGCGTTTTAAACCAAATTGAAGCAGCGTTTTTTAAAGTGTTTGCTGTTGCGGGCGATGGCTTTGTTACGATTATGGATTTATCGGCAAAGTTAGCACCGACTTTGACAACGTTTGTGCAGTTAGGAAACGTTATTCCAGTAACCAAAATTAAAACACAAATAACGACTATAGCAGGTAATTTTGCAAGTTTACGCACAAGTGCAGGAGCAACGGCGTTTAGCATAAAAGGAATAGCAACAGCGTTAAACGTTAATCCAGTATTGTTAGGTATAACGGCTATAGTTACGGCTTTAGGATTGTTTTTAACGAAAACCGAAGAAGGGCAACGACTTTTAAAACGGCTTGGAGAAGCTGGAGAAAAGATATTTAAAGCGATTAAACCTGCATTGGATGGTGCTTTTAAAGTGCTTGGTGAGACTGTAAATGTACTTATAAATTTAGGTAAAGTGCTTTATGAGTGGGTTATGGCACCAGTAGAGGTTGTTATAGGACTTATCTCTGATTTGATTGAACAGTTTACGGGTGCGAAAACCGAAGGGGAGGAAACGAGCATTGTATTTAAAGCGTTAGGTGGCGTATTTAACATACTCGCAGTAGAAGTTGAAAAAGTTGGCGATTTTTTTGGTACTTTGGCAGACAAAATAATATTTGCTAAAAATTTTGTCATCGAGTTTGTTAAATCCGTGCCGACTTTGATAAAGCTTTTAGGGGAATATTTAAGTTACTGGTTAAATCCAAAGAACTGGTTTAACAGGGATAGAGACGCCGAAGCCGAATTAAATAAAAAGTTTAGCGAATATTTTAAAACAATATACGAAGCAGCAGAAGAGAGGGGAAAGGCTGTAAAGAAAAATATGGGCGAAATTGTTAAAGAAGAGCAAGAAATTGCCAAAAGCGAGCTAGAAATTGTTAAAAAAGAGTTAGAAAATACTAAAAAAGAGTTAGAAAATACTAAAAAAAGTGCTAAAGATAAAACCGCAGCCAAAGAAAAAAGCTTGCTGGAGATTGCTAAAGAACGCATTGCTGTAGAAAGACAGCGTAACAGTATAGAGTTAGCAAATCTTAAATCTACAATAAACAATAGGATGATTTTGGAAAAACGAACAAATATGACGCAAGAAGAGCAGTTGGCACTGAAGAAAAAACAATTAGAGATTTACGAAAAAGAAAAATCCGCATTGTTGGAGATTTACAAGCAATTAGGGTTAATCAATTCGGCGACCGAAGTAGATGGTGTGTTGAATATAGATTTTTCTGCAAAGATTAAAGAAGACGAGAAAAATGCAATAGAGCGGGAATTAATAAACATAAATAAAGAAATAGACGAAGAAAAGTTAAACGTTATCGCCATCGAGCTGCAGATAGATGAAACGACGCTAAAGCAAACAGTGGAACAATCAAAGCAGAGGGTTAAAAAGATACAAACCGAATTGGACGAGGAATTGAAACTTTTGCAAGAAGGAGAGCAGGAGCGGATAAACAAGGAACGCAACGCAGTTAATTTTGCGTCGAACTTGTTTAAAGAAAAACTTGCAAGAGAAAAGGAACAAAGTATAAAACATTTAACAGAGCAAAACGAAAGAGAAAAGCGAAATTTGGAGTTGATGCTGAAATACGAATATATTACAGAGGAGCAATACAAAAGAAGAGAAACCGAACTTTTAGAAAAGCAAGCAAAAAAACAAGCCGAAATAGAAGAGCGTTACAGGAGGCAAACGCTTGCAGCAGAAAGTATTAAGGTGGGTGGCGAAAGATTTGTAAAGGAACAAGCAGATATAAAGCGAGCAAACGAGGAGTTGGTATTATACAAGAAAGCGTTAGAGCAATTAGAATTAGAGGCGTTAGTCCGACCGTTGGATGCCGAAGAGTTGTTATTGCTGGAGAATTACAAAAACAAAATCGCCGAGTTGGAAAATATAACAAAACAAGGGCTGCTAAACATCGATACATTTTTTAACTCGATGGCGCCGGTTCTGGAAGAGAGTTTAACTGCTGTTTTTTCTGGAAGCACAAAGCAAGCTAAAGATATCTGGCGAGCGTTTTTAGCAGAAATTGCAGGATACTTGCAAAAGAAAGTAACGGCAATGGTTTTGGATTTAATAATGTCGCCGGGCACAATGAAATTTATAGGCGGTTTGCCATTCCCTGCAAACGTGCTTGCTTTGCCAGTAATTACGGCAACGATAACTGCAGGGGTTAAGGCAGTTACAGACCCCTTGTTAAAATCGTTGTTAAGTTTTGCAACAGGTGGGCGAGTGGACGAACCGACGATTGCTGTTGTTGGCGATGCAGCAAGACTTGGGGGGCACAACAGGGAATGGATTTTTAGGGACGACCAATTAATAGCCGTTGTGCAAATGGCAACCGTTGGACAAACAAAGGTTTTGTGTGACAAACTGGATAGAATAGAAAAGGCAATCCAAACGCAACAACTAACAGCTACACTACGTGGGGAGGATTTAAGTATAGCAGTTAGACGAGCTGAGTTCGCCAGAGCACAAAGAACAATTTAGATTTTGGCATAAAATTTGCATATACATTTATACACCAATTTTGCACAAAATTTGTATATACATTTGCATTGCATTTGCATTGCATTTGCATTGCATTTGTGTATAAATTTGGTATAAAATTTGCATTGCATTTATTTTATTTATTTATATATTTATTTATTTATTTGTTTATTTGTTTGCCTGCCAAGAAAATAAAACAAGCGTCCTTTTAAACACCCGCTTTTTTTAAAAAATCAAAAAAATTTAAAAAAAATAAAAAAAAATAAAAAAATATTTTTTTATTTAAAATAATTTGTTTATATTTGCGTTAGATAAATAAAACAAAAACAAAAAAAATAAAAAATGTTTGCAAATTTAAAATTAATTGTTTAAATTTGCAATGTAAACAAAACATTGTTTAACAAAAAGGATAGGGAAATGAAAAACGAAGTTAAAATTAGCAAGAACTTTGAAGGGCTTGAACTAAAAGATGGAGTATATTATTACTCCGGTGATTTAAAAATCAACGGCGACTTGATTCTCGACGGCGACTTGATTGTCGCTGGCAACTTGATTGTCGACGGCGACCTGATTGCCATCGATGTTATTGCAAACATAGTTACCGTTAACGGTAACGCAACAGCCAGAACAATAAGGGCGAAGTTAGTGTGTGCGGAAAACGTAACCGCACAAAATATTGTAGGGAGACTTGCAATTAATGGAAATATAAACGTAAGCGGGAAAATTTACGCCCCGCTCGCTAATATTTTTTAATTTTTAATTTGTTTAAGTTAAAAGGAGAAAAAAAATGACCGAAAAAATTAAAATTGAAAAAACTAAGAGTGGATTGCCCGCCATTTGGGAGTGCGGAGGCGGGTATTCCAACACAGGGGAAGCAACAATAATCGCTTCCCCAAGTGGTGACGCAAAAAGAGCCATCTATGTTAGAGGTAGAGGGAAATTAGCAAATGGAAACCACGCACTCATTGTTTTAGAAATCGGCGACCACATTGTGGAAGCCTCCCACCACAGGGTGGATTTCAAGATGGATATTTACAAAATCCTGCAATTTGAAGCTAATGATGAAAACACATATGCCGTTACAGAATTGGTCTATCAATTTAGCAGGGGGGAATGGGATAAAGAACCCCCGGCATACTTGACCCCTGCAGTTGAAGCTGCAATGGGGAAGGCAACCTGCTACCACTGCAGGTCTGCTCATTATATCTTGGAGTAAAAGTCTTTTAGTTTGGATAAAGCCACGCGAACGGAAACGGATTTGAAGCTTTTTAGATATCCACTCGCACGGCCGGTATTTTACAGGTATCGGCCGTTTTTTTTTGAGAGTTAAATAAATAAAAAAGGAGAAAAAATGAAAAAAACTACAACAATCGACAAAAACTTTAATACAGAACAAAACTTTAATAGTGCACTCCACCCCGCCATTGCAGCAATGCAATGTTATGCACAGCCTTCTATCCAATTGTTCAATTGCGACAATAGAATTTTGATGCAAACATTAGCGGATGAAAGTATTGATGTTATATGCATAGACCCTCCTTATTTATATTTAAAAAACCAAAAATTAGAACGCCCTTTTGATGAGCAATTATTCTTTTCTGAATGTAAACGACTTCTTACAAAAAATGGCTTTATCGTGCTTTTTGGTCGTGGTACTTCATTTTATCGATGGAATACGATTTTAGATAATTTGGGATTTACGTTTAAAGAGGAGGTTGTCTGGAACAAATCGTACTGCACAAGCCCATTAATGAATTTATCAAGAGTTCACGAAACGGTATCTATTTTCACAAAAGGCAACGGAACTATTAATAAAGTGAAAGTGCCTTATTTAGAAATGAAATCACATGATTTAGATTCTGTTATTGGCGATGTAAAAAGAATGCGGTCAATTTTGAAAAATCCAAAATCTTTAGAAGCAGTGCAAAGTTTTTTAGAAAATAATATAGTTCCTACAGATAAGGAAAATACATTAAGTACGTCTATAAGTTCAATTGTGAAAACTCAAGACAGATGTGCATCTGTTCTAAATGGAATAACAAATGGCGTTAATGAAAAAAGTATCATCAAGATGTACGATTATAATCCAAGCGATAGAGTTCATAATGATAAACACAATGTTGTAGCAAGTCCTACGCTGAAGAACGGAGACAGATGCGTGTATGTTATATCTAATATAATTGATGGGCAAAACGAAAAATCGATAATAAAACAAGTTCGTGACCACTATTCAGCTATACACCCGACACAAAAGCCTGTGAGACTTTTAGAAAGACTTTTGGCTTTAGTGATACCAAAAGTCAAGAAAAGAGAAGAAATAACTGTATTAGACCCATTTGGAGGTTCATTTAGCACGATGGAAGCGGCTTACAATATTGGAATAAAGGGAATTAGCTGTGAGATAGATGAAGGATATTACAATCTTGGAAAAGAAAGAATCGAAAAATTACCACCACGTCAAACATCACTGTTTCCGTAGGTTGTGCATAACATGGTGTTGGCGTTGTAGGGGAAATCAGGGAGCGTCAGCCCAGCCTTGCACTAAAGCCAAATTGAAATACAAATGTCCAGCACTTGACTGTCAGCCCCTGTAACGCCAATACCCAACCCGTTATCT